>Ga0194131_10008265_pt1 | contig 13626 bp, 8 predicted proteins | sample TA2KigO120mmetaG_FD_148631 | JGI IMG/M metagenome (GOLD analysis project Ga0194131, IMG submission 148631) | Freshwater microbial communities from Lake Tanganyika, Tanzania - TA2015053 Kigoma Offshore 120m | ecosystem: Environmental > Aquatic > Freshwater > Lake | place: Tanzania: Lake... | reverse complement strand
TCCATTGTAGTTGAGGAGAAACGCAGAAGGTATGGAAGGAGATATATATCACGGAATCCTGCTGTATTGACGTAGGGAAAAATAAATTTTGTTTTTGTAGAAGCGTTATGAGACAGCCGTGGAACACGAACCTCAGCGACGACATCGCTTACGTTTTGTCTGGGTTTGAAAATCACCAGGCTTCAACACGAGGTGAATATAAACTTTGTTACATTTAAAGTGTACCCTTTTTATAAATTGCAATGTAAATTACCTTTAGGAATTTATTTTTATTTAACCCTTGATAACTATTAGTTAATAATTGGTTTTAATTTTGTATGGTTTTTGGTATTCAAAAAATGTTCTATATTGGTTCCATTTTATAAACTTATTTCATATATATAATTTTAATAATATGTTATGATATATCTTAAAAGATATCCGAGTATCGTATTCGTTGCGTTTTGGCGATTCCTGCCAAAAAATTATTTATTATCAGATCAGGATCCTGCTATACCATTGATCCATCATCGGGTATTGATCCGCTTACCATTGATCCATAGATCGAGCTCCATCTGCCAAATGAAATGTCAAGGATCCTCCTTTGGTATGCTTTTGATCTTCACTGGCTCCAATTATTTTGTCCATTTTTAGTTTAATTTTTCATTTAGTCGTATTCCATGACCTACTTTTAGTCTTCTATGTCTTCACGTTCTTGTGCCCAATAATATTTGTTATTAAGTTGTCAGATTTTAGGGTGTCATTTTCAGCAGTATTGAAAATCCGGACCCAGATCCAGATAAAAATTGATTAATATTATAGGAAGCCTTGTGGATCCGCATCCTGATCCAACTGAAAGTATTGAATCTTGATCCGGATGCAATAGTAAAAGTTGAGAGAAAATTGGTTCTTTTCATTTTGAGATAGTGGTAATGTTAGTGGTAGTCGTCGTGGTTGTGTGTTGTCATAATGGTGCTTGTGGTGGTCGTGTTTGTCATCGTTGTGTTATTGGTGGTTGCTGTGGTGGTCTTATCCGTTTTCGTGTTTTTTTTTGATGAAACAATATAGGTTTTGAAACATGTATCGAGCGTATTTTGTAAGCAAGGGGTGCTTTGATGCTACACTAAGTTTGTTACTTTTTCTTATTCGCAATAATGGCTCCTGTTCTTGAATAAGTATGAATATCAAACATATGTATTAATAATTCATATGTTTATTACTGTAAAAGAAAAGAAATATTGACCTCAATTTTTTTGAAAATAATGAAGGTCTGATTAGTTAAAACACTAATGTTTTCAAGATCCGGATCCGGATCAAAAATGATTTTTGTTTATTCCCGTATCTGGATCCTAATGAAACTAATCTTGATCATCCCCACAGATTATAAGTACTATTATTTTTATTTAAATTGTTGCTATTACCGATCTGATCCATAGGCTTCCCTCTTAAGGGGACACGAGTTGCATATTTTGATTATTAAATTTCCTTTTAGGCACCAGCTTATTACAAAAACTCCTTGCTACTGCTTATTGCGTCGATGGCTCCTGCCTTGTATGAGAAACACTTCAAATTATATTAAAAAATGTTCAATTTTCTTAGATATCCTGGACTCGCTGTCGATGTATAAGCCAGACGTATTTCCGGTGATTCAGAAACCAACCTGGAGTGCTGCTGTCCGGTCGAGGCTGTCAAAGAGGAAGTAAGTAAAGTCATTATTTATTTATTTTAAGACAGACAGGGTGGTGTACCTTATACGGATCCGTACGGATCCGTTACTTTTTGAAGGATCCTGAAATGTATAGTAGCTAAATATCCGGATTCACTCCTTACCCGCAGTATAATATTATTAAGAAGAAACTTTACATTTTCCCATTAACATGTATTTTCTCAGTGTTTTTGATCAGGATCCGCATTTGAACCGTATTCAGCAGACACAGTGATCCTGATCCTGGATCTAAGTTCCGAATGGGGATCCCTGATCCGGATCCAGCCGTTAAATTTTGATTTTATGTTCCAGAATGGTTGTCATCCTGGTCTTTGTCGTCTTCAGTTTAGTTTATGTCATCCTCTTGGTTTTTTTTTTCATCCTCTAGGTCGTCCTTGATATCTTACGGTAAAACCGGTAATAAAATCGCAGATATGATCCCATATGTAATTTTTTTTGTTATGTCAATTATGATTAGGTTTACGGATCCTGGATCCAGATCCGGATTCAGGGATCCGGGATCACGATCTGGGATCCGGTCTCCGTATTCAACAAAAGACCTGTATCCGGATTTGTATCCGAATTTGCATTCAACGTATGCGTATCCGAACACTTTAGTTGTTAATATAGCAAAGTAAATTAATTTTCAATATCCCTGTAATCAAGAAATTTTTTTTGTTTGCAGACTTGTGTTTTTTCACTATTAAAAAAGGGTAAACGTTTTTGCACAATAAATCCAAAACGTTATGACTATGATGGAAATCCTTGTTGGTTCTGTTACCATTAATTTGTTTGCCAAGTTTAGATGCAGATACGTTAAAATTGAAACTGGGAATCAGGATCCGTCCGAAATGTCACGGATCCGCTTCAAATACAACCGTTATGGAACTGAAATACCGTTTTTTGTAATCCGTTTATTTGTTAATATACTTCCATTTTTTTTATAATTTAATTCACCGTAAATGCTGTAAAGTTTAACTGGAACAATACGTTAATAGTAATTTGTAATTGACTACATGTTCCCTTGTTTTAATTGTTCCATTTTGTTTGAACTCGATAATTATAAACTTGTAATGTATTACTATTAAACATGTTTAAAGTTGTGAATCTTTAGGGATCTCTTCACCAACATTGAGCGCGGGTCCTACAAGCTCAACAAAGTCTTTTCTGAGGTATCGTATACATAGTTTGCTTATAAAATTTTTTCAGTTAATTCCTAAGAAAAGTACAATGTTCCGGAGGCTCTGTCTGCAGGTTACTGAACTGATCCTCCTTTAAATTTTTTTTTTTTGATAAATACCCTCTGGATTTTTTATTTAACTGTTTTGTCACAGAACAGATGAATTAATATAAATTGTAACATTGTCGAGTATAACAGATAGTTGAAAACTTTATATCGAGGTTTTCTTAGTACCCCCTGCATTGCTCCTGGTGCATTAGTGAATGTGTTTAAAATTATTTTGTTTTCCACATCAAGTTATGTTACAGCTTGTTCCGAATCTTGATCCGGTCTAAGGTTAGTAGGTCTGATCCAGATCCTGTCCCAAATAAAATTGATTCTCCCCACTGTCCTGCTCCAGCTCCAGCCAAAACTTTGTCATAAACATTTGTCACATGTGAGATGCAAATTGTTTAGAATGTTAATAGACTGTGAGTACCGTGTTTATTTTAAAACCAATTATTTTATTAATTATTATTTTCCTACAATTTTAATAGTTTTACTCTTATGGACTTCTTGCCGGACCGGAGCCACCCTTTGTAGGTTGCTCCGGCTCCGTCAAACTAGTGTTTAAGAAATTTGTTACCTGCAGAAGGTCAAATTTTGTAAATATTTTCTGAATTACATGCAAATTTTGTTTGGAAAGTGAGTTATTGTATGAATTTGGAATTTTAATAAATTGTAAGAGTTAGGGACTGTAAAGGGCTTGTAGCCAGAGCCGTAGCCACCCTTTCTGGGCGGCTCAAGCTCCAGGGAAAAGGCGGCTACAGGAGTCTCCGGATCATGCTCGTGCTCCGCAACACTGATTGTAATGATTATTAAAGGTGGTTAAAAAAATTTTTAACCATTTTAATATTTAGATCTCATCCCACGAGGGGGGATCTATGGAGGAAATGGAGGAGCCCTCCGACGGACTGCAGGTATATATACATGAGTTCATTATAAATTTTTCCGTGTTTCTAATCGGGATCTGGCTCCGGATCCGCATGTGATCCGTAATCATCAACCCCGTGAATCCTGATCCGGGTTCCGTATTCAGAATGGGGATCCCGGATGCAGATCCAGCATTTCAATTTTGATTTTATTTTTCCCAGAATAGTTGCTGTCATCCTGGTCTTTTTCTTCATCCTCTTAGTCTTTGTTATACGGATTGTCTTTTTTTCCTCCTCTATGTCGTCCATGTCGATGTTCAGGTCAAACCGTTTTCTTAGAGATGACATATTTTTTTTTGGACGCATCTTATAAGCTAGAACTTGTAATCAGTGTTGTTGGAGCCAGCCGGTTCAATTTCCGGCTACAGACTTTTCAATTTTTGCGGCTCCGGGACCAGCTCCGGCTGGAGCTGCAGTTCGATCTCCAGCTCCATCCAAAAAGTTGTTTAGAAATCTGTAACCTGCAAAAGGCAAACTGTTTGCTGATTGACATTCAAATTTTGTTTGTAAAGCAAATTATTTTATGAATTTGTATTTATAAGAAATTGAAATAGTTATGGGCTGCTATGTGGGCTTGGAGCCGGAGCCGGCAACACCATTTCTGTACGGCTCCAACTCCAGGAAACAAGGGCGGCTCCGGATGTCTCCGGATACTGCTCTTGATCCGCGACACTGCTTGTAATTGAGTATTAAAGGTATATATACCAATATTGTTGTAATATTTAGATCTCAGCCGAAGAGGGAGGAGCGTGTGCCATGGTGGAGATTTCCTCCGAGTTTCTGCAGGTATGATACCCTTAGAGATTATTATAATTTTGGAGCCGGAGCCGGAACGACAATTTCGGGGCGGCTACGGCTCCAGGAAACAAGGGCGGCTCCTGATGTGTCCTGATCCTGCTCTGGATCCGCAACACTGTTTGTACTTAAGTATTTCATGTGGATATATCATTTTTTCACCGTTGTAATATTTAGATATTGGCCGAAGAGGGAGAAGAGGGAGGTGCCAGTGCCGAGGTGGAGATTGCCTCCGAGGTTCTCCAGGTATGATACCCTTAGAGATTATTATAATTTTGTCAGTGTTTCGGTGTTTCATTGTTTCTGGAGCCTGAACCATGATCCGTATTCCGACTGGGGATTCCCGATCCTGATCCAGCAATTGCATTTTAATAATGTTCCCAGATTACTTGTCATCCTCGTCTTTTTCGTCATCCTCTTAGTTTTGGTAATCTGCTTGTAATTTTTTTCATCATCATGATCGTCGTTGGCGTCCTACAGGTAAAACCGGCGATCAAATCTCGATATGATCCCATATGTAAATCTTCCTTTTAAGTACATTATGATTAGTTGTATGGATCCGGAATCCGGGATCCCGATAAGTGACTTGGGTTCCGTATAAGATATCCGTGATCCTTACTCATCCAAATACGTTGACCGGATTCGCATACTTTTTGCATGCATTGTATAAGCTATACCCTGTATTGAGTATAAAATCTTAATATCAAAATTTTGCAATGTTTTAATATTTAGAACTCTGACGAGGGAGGAATAAGTGGCGGGCCCTCCGACCGAACCAGCGAGACCCCTCCGGAGTGGGAACCATTACCGGTAAATACTAGAATTTCCAACATATTAAACCGACGTAACGTTGATAGACCTAAAATAAGTTCCTAATTTGTACCGGTATTATATTTTGATGTACATTTCTTAGTTGACGTAAATAAAGTTATGTCTTTCATTAAAAATTAACTTTTAATCTTTATAAATTTTTTTTTTTTCTATGATTACTTTAAGTAACTTATGATAAAATTGACATTTAAAACATTAACATGTGTCCGTTAGACCTAGTCTAAATGAAATTACACCAAATAATGTTACGAAATCATCTTGGTTCATGTAGCAAGCACTTTCCTGTTATATGTATCGGTAAAGCTTTAAAAATACAACATGTTAAATGTTGCCAGACACAAATTTTTAACCTATTTTCGATCAACCCTCAATAAATAATTTAAACCATTTAGGAATGAATATATAGGAAATGAATACTTAGATTTTTCCAAAATAGAATGTAAACTTGAAACAACGGTGATACAATACAATACGCTGCGAATTTGGTACTTTTGTGACGATTGTTTTGTTTTTTTGATAGTAATCCTTAATGTTATTAATTATCTGCGATCATTTAAATGACAAAACCTGTTAATAACCAATATTTTTTTTATTTCTGTACAGGCTCATGAACTGAGGGTGACCATAGAGGACGAGGAGGTAGGAGGAAGTGATTCGACTCATGAGTTCGAGTCACTGACTGCGGACATGGTTCTCACCTTCAGTCGAACTCCCAATGCCACCTTTTCAATCGAAGGTCAATTTTCAAAAATATTTACTTTTCCTTAACTATAATATATTTTTTTAATTCAAATCTACTGAAACGTATTGTTTTAAAATTTAAAAAAGATTTACTATAAGTTTGAAACAAATTAAAGGCTTACAAAATTTGTTTTTAATTTAGCGCTTTGCGATATGCTGGCAATCTGCAAGCCTGATGACTACGCCCACAACCGGGAGGAGTTGGAGAGGGCTGTTACCGACCGACTCATTACGAAAAGGTACTAGTAAAAATGATGAAGGTTCGAGAACTATAAAATGATTTTATTGTTAAACTAATCGTCAATTCGTGTGTTTGAAGGATTTTTTCCACTGCTTTATTAACCTTTAAAAAAAAAGTGGAAAAAAAAATTTCTTATTACGAATTTTGCATAGAATTTGAACAACACTATAAAAGATGTACCCTCAATCGTATAGTCCATCATTAATTGTGAACTGTGGAATTGAGTTTTATGAGAAAATTACCTGTTATATTACCAAAAATGGCGTTTATGGCATTAATGATATTGATATGTATTATTATTTTAGTAACCTGTTCATCGAGTTGCGTGACAACGCCTGGAAGATGGTCATCGGGAGTTGTTCGGTGGTTTTAATCCCGGTAATTATTTAAACCCTCGTTTCTTATTGAAAGGGGTACGTATTTTTTTTTGGTTGAACGATAGCAGAAACCCGCTGTAAAAGGGGAGTTCCTGTTCCACCCCTATCTGCAAATCCGTACATGGACAAGTTTAAATTTTTGTCAGTTATGTTTAATGTTATTTTTCCCAAAATATGAGTTATTTACGGTATTTAAAATGATCCCTTCTACAGGACCCCAAATTTTTTACTAATTTTTGATAGAGCTTGGATGATGCTTTATCGAGTTTAAAACGATTGCGACAAGAGACAATATTGTTTCCGCCGAATTTACCACAAAGCTTGTTACGACATAAATTAGTTAAAACTTCAATTTTATTTGTTAAATTTTAAATCCCGTAATACCAGTGTCCCAAACTGAATAATGTAATGTAATTTAACCAAAAATTTATATTTTATTTTTTTTTTATTAATGAAAAGCAACAAAGAAATCTAATCGCCGTACCCCTTTTATTTTTTTATTTTTTTCTTACGTAAATTTTATTTTTAATTTTTGTTTTTCCAACTGTTGCTTTGTTGATAAACTGCTTTTTATATAGAAATTGGTTGCTTTCCTTGTATTCTTCTCAATGTTGTAATCACTGATTTTTTTAGGGTTTGAGAAAAAAAATTCATATTTTTAGATAAAGAAGCAGCTGCAAACCTCAATCGAAGAGATTGGAGACGGGAAACTACCGATGATCAACAATGGCGAGGTATAAATGTAACATAATTTCTTGTAATGTCGGCTATTAGTAAAAATGTCTACGCGTTTTTATTACATTTTTTCTATCCACTTATAATTGAAAATGGATGATTTTTAATTTAAGGAATAACTTTGGGTAAAAATTATTTAATTTTAAAAACTATTACCTTAAAATATAGTTACCTTTTTTTATTTTAAAAGTTAGTTAAATTTTTACTGTTGGTTAATTAATTTTAATTTTTTTTCCTCCAAGAATGTTATTACCTTAAAATCCTTTTTTTAAGTTGTACAACATTATAAGAAAAAAATTTTTTATTTGCATGTTGAGGAGGAGGAGGAGGTCTCTGCCAGCGTAGATGAACAGAAGGTATAATATTGACATATATTTTATTGCGAACAGAATATGTATTTAAATTTTAATTTTAAACTGTGATATTTAATTTAAACTAATTTATTATGTTATTGTATCTGACCGGATCCGCATTTTAACCGTATTCAGCAGACCCATGGTGCTTATTCCGAATGCTGATCCCGGAATGTGATCCAGCAGTTGAGTATTGAAGATATTGGTCTCAGAATATTTATGTCATCCTTGGTTTTTTTTAGTTTCTATTATTCTTTGTCCTCATTTTTTTTTGTTTTTCATCCTCAAGGTCGACCTTGTCATCCTCCAATTAAATAATGTGATAATATCCAAGCTATGTTCGATGATGTAAATAATGTTTTAGGTCAACTATTATTAGGTTTAATGATCCGTATTCAGCCAAAGACATTGAACCTTATCCAAATCAACCTTCCACGTATGCGCATCGGAAACGCTGCGTTGTTTAATACCTACTATCAACGTGATTAATAATTATGACTTTTAAAGAATATATACATTACTGTACCGTTAACCAGTTCATTTCCTTGCAGAGCGAGAAGGCGTTTCGCTGTAACCTGTGCCACACCGGGTTCAGCTACCGGAACGGCGTCACCAAACACCTCAACATGAACAGATGCCCCAAGAAGAGACTCACTGCAGAGGGTGGGCCCGTCATCAAGAATAGGACCAGGATGGCCCACAATGCTCAATCGGATCAGGTACCCTGTCACTTAACTGACAAAAGGAAATGTTGTTGACAATTAGAACATGATGTGTTTTGCTCAAAAATATACATATGTTACATAAACGGAGGGTTTTTTTTTTCCATTGATATATTGACGTTAGATATTGATAATATAAATGAATTTTTTTTTAAGGTTTTGGTCGAGAGTGGTAGTGGGAGTGAGTACTGTGATGTGACTGTGGAGGCTTCCAGCACGATCCAGGTCAAATTATAAAATTCAATGATTGGTTAATATGGATCCGAATCCGCCTGATATCCATATTCACCAGACCCAAGGATCCGGATCCTGGTTCCGTCTTCCGAATGGAGATCCCTGATCCGTATCGAGTAGTTAAATTTGGAATTTCCTTTTCCCAGAATAGTTGTCAACCTGGTCATTGTCGTGACCCTCTTAGTCTTTGTCATCATCATGGTATTTTTTTCACCCTGTAGGTTGTCCTTGTTGTCCAACAGGTAAAACAGTTGATAATATCCAAGATATTATTCCATATGTATAATTTTTTTTGTAATTGCAATTACGATATGGTTTATTGATCATGAATCCGGATCCTGGTTCTGTATTTAGCCAAAGACCTGTATCCGGATTCGGATCCGCCTTCAACGTATGCGTATCCGAAACACTGAAAATTGTAACATGGTATCCATATTCACCCGACCCAAGGAGAAGGATCCTGGTTCCGTCTTCCGAATGCAGATCCCGGATCCGGTTTGAGCAGTTAAATTTGGAATTTCCTTTTTCCAGAATATTTGTTGTCAACCTGGTCATTGTCGTCACCCTCTTATTCTTTGTCATCTTCATGGTATTTGTTTCACACTGTAGGTTGTCCTTGTTGTACAACAGGTAAAACAGGTGATCATATCCAAGATATGAATCAGTGTTGCGGAGCCGGTCGACCAATTGATCGGCTCCGGCTCCGGCTCCGGGTCCGACCTACCAAACCGGCTCCGGATCCGGCTCTGGCTCCATGCAAAAAGGACCGGCTCCGACCGGCTCCGGCTCCGGCTCCTTAATTACAGGTCCTGAAAAGTAAATTTTATAGTTAATGTCAAAAAAATATGACCAGATACCATTTTTGTTCCAAAACCTTAAGTAAAACTTTGAAATGTATACAGGACAATTAAATTCCGCAAAAAGGTTTTTTTTTTCTATTTTGTGTACTACACATCGGCTGTAGTCTTGAGGTCGGAGCCGGAAACGGTCCTAAATTCACCGGCACCGGCTACATATGGTATCATATCATATGATACCATATGTAAATAATTTTTTTTATTTCAATTATGATTAGGTGTATTGATCCTGTATCCGGATCCAGGTTCTGTGTTCAGCAAAAGACTTGTATCCGGATCCGGATTTACCTTCAACGTATGGGGATCCGAAACACTGAAAATTTTATCATTGAAAAAAAATATATGTTACGTACGGTCAAAATAATTGATGATACTTGAATTGATGTATTTCTTTGTTTGTATATAAATATATTGATAATCCATAAATGCTGTCAATATTAAGCATGTTACTAAAATTTCTTTCTATGAAATAGCCATATTTCCTATGTTTTCCGTTACTGAAAAAACGTTAGATTAAGAGAATAAAAAAACTTTTAATTGTAGGCTGTGGAGGACACCGGTATTGAGAGTAATGCCAAGACTGATGCTAGCCAGGTGAAATTCTTAAGATTAATTATAGATCTATTGTGTGCCTGTAACTAAAAGGCGAATTAAGATGATCAATTTCCAACCATTTATCTTGAAACAATTTTTTCAATAACCAAATAATTTTTTGTATTTTTGTTTAATTTTTGGGATAGTAATTATTTCATTCAAGATTGCCTAAATGATGATTATTGCCTTAACGGCGCCTGTAGTTATTGATACGGAGACCAAAAATACTCTAATATTGAAGATGTTCATTTTTGATTTGTCCGTTAGAAGATCCAATTACCCCTAGTTAATTAGTTAAAATTTTTACCAATTGTTTAGAAAAAATGCTTTATGACATTGATATAAAATTTCATTTTTTATAAAGACCCGTTTTTTATATTATCGATTTACTTTTAAAGATAAATCAAAGAGCCCCAAAATTGTACTATTATCATAAAGAAGCAACTTTAGTAGCTGATAATACCTTAAGGTGTGTTAATGCTGTAATAATCTTCTTTATTTTCAGTTTGTTGCCGAAGGGAGGGCTGGAGGGCTCTGGAGGGGCTGGAAGGGAGGGCTGGAGGGCACTGGAGGGCTGGAATCTACCTCCAAGGATACCATGGTAAGTTTATGAAGACTATATTAGGTTTATTTTTGATGTAACGAAATTCGATAATTACCGGTATATTAAAATAAATTTGTTCGGATCCGGTTGCGGAATTTTTATTGCAAACCGGATCCTGATCCAGTTCCGGATCCGTATACGACCTGTTTTTTCACACAACAGTTGACTTACAATAATTTCTAAGCAAGCATGTAGATTTTATAAGAAGAGTTGAAATATTTATACCCATGTTTTCTTAGTACCTCCAGTTTTGTCAGCATATTTTTCCTGAATGTGTTTACAATGTTTTTTTCACCTCCTGTTAAGTTAAAAGCAGGATCCTGATCCTGTCTGAGGTTAGTAGGTCGGATCTGGATCCTGATCCGGATACGAATTTGGTTAGAAATGAACCAGATCCGCAACACTGCTTGTCACAAATGTTGTCCTTTGTGTCATGTCGTTGTCTTTCTCCTCGTTGACGTTTTGCTCCTCATTGTCCCTCCTTATCGTCATCCTATTTTGAGTTTTCCTTTTCCTTCTTTTCATCTTGGTCCTTGACATTTTACCCTTTGCGTCGTCCTCCCCCTTTACGTCATCCTCATTGACATCGTCTTCTATACGATGTCCTTTTTGAATTATCTTTATTTTACGTTCTCCTCCTTAATGTTCGCCTCCAAGACTTTTTTTTCCTTGTCGTTCTTCTCCTCCTTTTTTTCCTTCTCATTGTTATGCTCCTCACAGACGTCCTCCTCTTCATGTTAACCTCTTGATGTTCTCATCCTGATGTCCTCCTCTTAATGTCCTTGTCTTAATGTCCTCATCATTGTCGTCCTCATCATTGTTGACTTACTCTTTGACGTCCTCCTATTTGTCGTCCTCCTCTTTGTCGACCTCCTCTTTGTCGACGGTCTCATTATCGTCCTCATTATTTTCGAATTAATCCTTGTTTTCGTCCTCATATTCGTCATCCTCATTATCGTCATCATTATTGTCATCCTCCTCAGTGTCATGATCCTCATTGTCGTCCTCCTCAGTGTTGTCATCTTCATTGTCGTCATCCTCTAATGAGTCTTAATTTTGTTTCTTTTCTTCCTCCTTGTCCTCCTTGACCGAACGATTCCTTTTTATAAAAATGGCGGATATCTGGCGGGATATCCAGTATCCCTCCGTTGCCGGAATCCTGTCCAATCTCCTGTTTTCTGCTTTAATATTTGCCGGAAATCCTGCAGGACGGCTATCCGGCTTATTGAGTATCCTGCACATATCAAATGTTACTATGTTTTACAAGCGAAATTGAATATTAGTTATTAATGTTTAATTTTAAAACGCAATTTGCTGGAACTTGCAACATTCCCTTATTATACATGGCATATACTCGTTAATAACCAAGGAATGTAATGTGTAGTTGTCTGGTCCTACCTGTATATAATTGAACAAATCATAGATAATGATGTTTAAGTAAAAATAATGTAAATATTATTGAAAAGGTCCAATGATTAATTTTTTTTTTTTTTTTTTATTTTTAATTTTATTTTGGACTGAAAATTACAGTTGCCACATATTTATGGAATCGGATTTTTGGGAATATTTATTGTTGTAATATATTTAGATTGTCAATGATGAAATAACATTGCATACTACTCCCTTTTTAATTTGAGGTGTCTGGTGACGATGCCGCCGAATCCCTTGTCAGCGAGAGTGAGGACTCCAGCCAGGTAAGCGCTGTTTGTGTGACGTTCTTGTACTTTGTACTTGGTGATTATGCGTGTGTAGTTGTCTTTTCCTGCCTGTATATAATTTAACAAATCATAGATAATAATGTTTAAGTAAAAATAATGTAATGATTATTGAAAAGGTCAAAGGATTAATTATTTAAATACTTGGATTTTTTTCAGTTTGGACTGAAAATTAAAATTGCCACATATTTATGTAATCGGATTTGTGGTAATATATTTGGGTGTAAATTATATTTATATTGTCAACGATGAAATAACATTGCATAATAATCCGTTTTTAGTTTGAGGTGTCTGGTGACGATGCCGAAGAATCACATGTCAGCCAGAGTGAGGACTCCAGCCAGGTAAGCGCCCTTTGTGTGACGTTCTTGTACTTTGGACTTGGTGATCATGCGTGTTTTTCCGTATCCTTGTGAACATTGTTTCGTATCCGCATACGTTGAATTCGGATCCGGATTGAGGTCTTTGGCTGAATACTGATCCCGGATCCGGATCCCGAATCACGGATCGCTACACCTAATCTTAATAGACCTAAAAAATATTTACAAATGTGAACATATATGGGATTTGATCAACTTAGTTACCTGTAGGACGACATGAACACCCTAAAGAATTAAAAATAACCACGAGTATGCCAAAGACAAAGAGGATTACGCAAAGACCAGGCAAAAACCCAAAAAAAATCCCAAATATATAGTATCAAATAAAATAAACTACCAAACAGGGTTGCGGATCCGTGACATTTTTGACGGATCCGGATCCGGATCCGGATCCTAGTTTCAATTTCAACGGATCCGGATCCGGATCCGGATCCTACCTTTACAAAAAAATGAATGGTACCAAAACCTACCTGGATGGGCAACATAGTCAGAACTTTTTTAATTTTTGAAAAATCTTTAACAATTTTTTCAATATTCCAAAAACAAAACTTTGGAAAAAAAATTGCAAATTTTTTTTTTTTTATTGGCGATTTTGAAAATGAATCACTTTGC
>Ga0194131_10008262_pt1 | contig 13633 bp, 9 predicted proteins | sample TA2KigO120mmetaG_FD_148631 | JGI IMG/M metagenome (GOLD analysis project Ga0194131, IMG submission 148631) | Freshwater microbial communities from Lake Tanganyika, Tanzania - TA2015053 Kigoma Offshore 120m | ecosystem: Environmental > Aquatic > Freshwater > Lake | place: Tanzania: Lake... | reverse complement strand
GGCCGATGAGACGGTGGAATATCTCCAGATCCTGCCGCGCGGCGTGAAAGACCTTGAGTATATGGGGATCGTCGAGCAGGCCCAGGAGCGGCGAGAGGTCGAGGCCGGGGGCGAGAGCATCGATCGCGGCGGCTTCCTCGCCGGTCGCGACCTGGACCAGGCAAAGCTGCGCCCAGTATGTTCGTTCTCGCATGAACTCGGTGTCGACGGTGACGAAGGGGGAGGTGGCGGCGCGACGACAGAAGTCAGCGAGCGTCGCGGTGTCAGCGATCCAAGTCATGTTGGGCGGTTTTACTACAAGTTCGGCCGCAGGGGCAAAGTCCCTCCACCGCCTTGACTTTTGTCCCTTTCCGGTGCCTTTTGCCGGCCGTTTCCTGCCTTTGTGAGCCCCCTTCCCATGCACGCCTATCGCACCCATACCTGCGGCCAGTTGACGCGTGGCCAGGTCGGCCAGACCGTTCGCCTGTCGGGGTGGGTCCATCGCAAGCGCGACCACGGCAACCTGCTTTTCATCGACCTGCGGGACCATTACGGCATCACCCAGTGCGTGATCGACACCTCCAGCGCCATCTTCAAGGAGGTCGAGGCCGCGCGGGTGGAGAGCGTGGTGACCCTGACCGGTAAGATCGTGGCGCGCTCACCGGAAACGGTGAATCCCAAGCTGCCGACCGGCGAGATCGAGCTGCAGATCGCCGAATTCAAGCTGCAGTCGGCGGCCGACACGCTGCCCATTCTGGTCAATCAGGAGGGCGATTTTCCCGAGGATCTGCGGCTGCGCTACCGCTTCCTTGACCTGCGCACGGAGCGCATGCACGCCAACATCATGCTGCGCGCCGGGGTCATCGCCTCGATCCGCCGCCGCATGATCGAGCAGGGCTTCACCGAGTTCCAGACACCGATCCTGACCTCGTCGAGCCCGGAAGGGGCCCGCGATTACCTCGTGCCGAGCCGTATCCATCCCGGCAAATTCTACGCCCTGCCGCAGGCACCGCAGCAGTTCAAGCAGCTACTGATGGTCGCCGGTTTCGACCGCTATTTCCAGATTGCGCCCTGTTTCCGCGACGAGGACGGGCGGGCCGATCGTAGCCCGGGCGAGTTCTACCAGCTCGACTTCGAGATGTCGTTCGTCACCCAGGAGGACGTCTTCGCCGCCATCGAGCCTGTGCTGGCCGGGGTGTTCGAGGAGTTCTCCAAGGGCAAGGCGGTGACCAAGCCGCCGTTCCCGCGCATCGCTTATGACGATGCGATGCTCAAGTACGGCTCCGACAAGCCGGACCTGCGCAACCCGCTGATCATCGGCGATGTCAGCGAGGTATTCGTCGGCTCGTCCTTCAATGTGTTCGCCAAGGCAGTAGCCTCCGGCGGCGTGGTACGCGCCATTCCTGCACCCAAGGCCGCCACCCGGCCGCGCAGCTTTTTCGACAAGCTCAACGACTGGGCGCGTGGCGAAGGAGCTCCCGGCCTTGGCTACGTCGTATTCGAAGGCGGGGCGGCCAAGGGCCCGATCGCCAAGTTCCTCGACGAACCGCGCCTCGCCAAACTGCGCGAGCTAGCCCATGTCGGTGACGGCGATGCCGTGTTCTTTGTCTGTGACAAGAGGGGTGCTGCGGAGAAATTCGCTGGCACCGTGCGCAAGAAACTCGGCGAGGAGATGGAGCTGATTGCGCCCGGGGAGTTCAAGTTCTGCTGGATCGTCGACTTCCCGATGTACGAACTCAACGAGGACACCGGCAAGATCGAGTTCAGCCATAACCCGTTCTCCATGCCGCAGGGCGGCCTGGAAGCGCTGGAGACCAAGGATCCGCTGACCCTCAAGGCCTTCCAGTACGACATCGTCTGCAACGGCGTCGAGCTGTCGTCGGGCGCCATCCGCAATCACCTGCCGGAGATCATGTACAAGGCCTTCGCGATCGCCGGGTACACGAAGGAAGATGTCGAGGGCCGCTTCGGTGGCATGCTCAACGCCTTCAAGTTCGGCGCGCCGCCGCATGGTGGCTCGGCGCCGGGCATCGACCGCATCGTCATGCTGTTGGCCGATGAGCCGAACATCCGTCAGGTCGTCGCCTTCCCGATGAACCAGCAGGCGCAGGATCTGCTGATGCAGGCGCCCTCGACGGTCGATGCCGCCCGCTTGCGCGAGCTGCACATCAAGCTCGACCTGCCGCCGGTCAAGAAGAGTTGAGACGGCCGGGAAGCGCGGTGCGATAATAGGCGTTCCGGGAGAGTTGGAGTGCGCATGGACCGGGTTTCGCTTCTGGCTGGCGTGATCGGCGTTGCGGTGCTGCTCGGAGCGGCGGCGCCGGCGGCCGAGATCGCGTCGCATCGCGCCTCCTACACCCTGTCGCTAGGCTCGTCACGCTCCAACAGCGGCATTGCTGCCATCGAAGGCGCGATGTTCATCGAGTGGCAGGAAGTCTGCGACGGCTGGACGATCAGCCAGCGCATGAAGTTTCAGATGCTCGACAGCGACGGCGAGAGGCTGGAGAACGACATCAGCTTTTCCAGTTGGGAAGGCAAGGACGGCGTGAGCTATCGCTTCACCTTGCGCAGCAGCCGCGACGGTGAGGTGACGGAGACGTTGCGCGGCCGGGCCCAGCTCGACGGTCGGGGTAAGGGCGGCAAGGCGACCTTCACCGAGCCGGAAGGACTGGAGCTCGATCTGCCGGCCGGTACCATCTTTCCGACAGAGCACACGTTGCTGCTGATCCGCGCGGCCCAAGCCGGCGACAGGCAGGTGTCGCGCATGGTCTTCGATGGCGCGACGCAGGACGGTGCCCTGGAAATCAACGCCATCATGGGCACGCCCATGACGCCGCGCCCGGACAACGGCACTAAGGTCAATGCGGAGTTGGGCCGGCGGCCCGCTTGGCGCACACGCATGGCGTTCTTCAAGCCCGACGCCTCGGGTGGAACTCCCGAATATGAGACCAGCCTGATCCTTCACGACAACGGAGTGGGGCGGGACTACACGTTCGAATATCCCGAGTTCGCCATCAAATCGCGTCTCGACGTGCTTGAGGCGCTGCCTAAGCCGCGCTGCTGAACCCCGGGGGGCTGCCCGGCCCGGCATCGGGCCACAGCCAGGCGGCGCCGCGCACCCCGCTGGCGTCGCCGTACTTGGGCGGCACGAGCCGGGTGACCACTTGATCCGAGAACACCCAGTCGTTCCAGCGTTTCGGTATCTCGCTGTAGAGCGCCTCGATCTTCGACAATCCGCCGCCCAGGACGATGACGGCAGGATCGAAGATGTTGATCACGTTGGCCAGGGCACGGGCTAGGCGATCGTAGTAGCGCTCCATTGTGCCCGCGGCTTCGGGCTGCGTGGCGGCGGCCGCGACGATGCTATTTGGCACCAGCGCGAGGCCGGCAGCCAACTGGTGGTCGCGGGCCAGGGCCGGACCCGAGAGGAATGTCTCGATGCAGCCGCGCCGGCCGCAGTAGCAGAGCGGTCCGGGCCGTTCGTCTTCCAACCGGCCGGCGGCGTATTCCCACTGGCGGGGCCAGGGCAGGGGATTGTGCCCCCATTCTCCCGCGACCGCGTTCACGCCCTGGATCAGTTGTCCACGCCAGACAAGGCCACCGCCCGCCCCGGTGCCTAGAATCACGCCAAAGACGCTCATGGCGCCGGCGGCAGCTCCGTCGGTTGCCTCGGAAAGCGTGAAACAGTCGGCGTCATTGGCAAGACGGATCGGCCGTTCGAGCGCTTTCTCTAGGTCTTTATCCAGAGGATGGCCGATAAGGCAGACCGAATTTGCATTCTTGATCAAGCCTGTGGCGGGCGAGATCGTGCCGGGGATACCGATCCCCACCGTGCCTCGGCGTTCGAGAGCGGCCTCGGCGGCGCCAACGAGTTCGGTGATCCGTGCCAGTGTGCCCGGATAGTCGCCTGCCGGGGTCGCGGCCCGCTGTCGCCAGAGTTCCCGTCCGCCTTCCCCGAGGGCCACGACTTCGATCTTGGTGCCTCCGAGATCCACTCCGATACGCAAGACATTGCCTCTTTTGTTTGACTTTTTACGGATTTAGGGACCGCAATTACCAAATCTTAACTCAAATCTTGAACCATAGGGGTGGGCCTGTCGCTGCCAAGAGTAGAAGTGCTATGGTGCGCGGCGGCCAAGGGCTTATCGAACTTGCCGCAACAGGGAGCGGTTATGGCAAAGACCGTGCTGATCGTTGAAGACAATGATCTGAATATGAAGCTCTTCCACGATCTGTTGGAGGCGCACGGCTACGCAACCATTCAGACCAAGGATGGCATGGAGGCGATGAAACTCGCGCGCGAGCATCGTCCCGATCTCATTCTCATGGATATTCAGCTGCCCGAGATCTCCGGACTTGAGGTGACGAAGTGGCTGAAGGAGGATCCGGACCTGCGCCGCATCCCCGTGGTTGCCGTGACGGCATTCGCCATGAAGGGCGATGAGGAAAAGATCCGTTAGGGCGGCTGCGAGGCATATATCGCCAAGCCGATATCCGTCGTGAAGTTCCTCGAGACCGTCGCCAAGCTGCTGAATTAGGGATCCCCCACGGGCATCGGGTATGACCGCTCGGGTACTGGTCGTCGACGACACCGTCGCCAACGTCAAGCTTCTCGAGGCGAAGCTGGCGGTGGAGTACTTCGACGTGGTCACCGCCTACAACGGGGAAGAGGCGATCACCGCAGCGACCGCCAACCCACCCGACATCATTCTCCTCGATATCATGATGCCTGGCATGGATGGGTTCGAGGTCTGTCGCCAGCTCAAGGGTGACGCGCGGACTGCGCATGTCCCTATCGTCATGGTGACCGCGCTTTCCGACGCCGAGGATCGCGTGCGCGGGCTGGACGCCGGCGCCGACGACTTTCTGACCAAGCCGGTCAACGACGTGGCGCTCTATGCGCGCATCCGTTCGCTGGTGCGGCTCAAGATGACCGCCGACGAGTGGCGCCTGCGCCAAGCAACCGGCTCGCATCTCGGCATGTTGGTCGATGACAGCGCCGCCAAGCCGAAAGCCGGCGGCGGCGGCAATCTGCTGGTCATCGAGGACAACGCGGCCTATGCGGAGCGGCTGCGCCGTGCGCTGGCCACCGACAACGACGTACTCGACGTGGTCAGCCAGCCGGGCGAAGGCTTGGCACGGGCCAACGAGGGCTTCTACGACATCGTGATCGTCAGCCTGGCGTTGCGCGAGACCGACGGCTTGCGGCTCTGCGCCCAGATGCGCTCCCAGAACCAGACGCGCAACATGCCGCTGGTCGCTCTGGTCGAGGACGGTGATTACGCGCGTATTGCCAAGGCGCTCGACCTCGGCGTCAACGACTACATTCTGCGCTCGGCCGACAGCCAGGAGATACTTGCCCGCTGTCGCACCCAGATCCGGCGTCGGCGCTACCAGGACGGATTGCGTGCCACCTTCGAGCGCAACGTTGCGCTGGCGCTGATCGACAGCCTGACCGGCCTCTACAACCGCCGCTATCTGACCGCCCACCTCGCAGCCTTGATGGATCGCGGTCTGCGTACCAAGAAGCCGCTGGCGCTGCTCATGGTCGATGTCGATCACTTCAAGAAGGTGAACGACACCTATGGACACACGGTCGGCGACGAGGTTCTGATAGCGGTCTCTGACCGCCTGTCACGCCATCTGCGCAGCTTCGATACCGTGGCGCGCTGGGGTGGCGAGGAATTTGTCGTCATCATGCCCGAGGCCGAGACACGTGTGGCGATGGCCGTGGCCGAGCGTCTGCGCACCAAGATGTCGGAACAGCCTGTGATCGTGCGCCACGCGGTGGGCAAGCTCAACGTGACGGTCAGCATCGGCGTCGCCATAGCTGGTGACGATATCACCACACCGGACGATCTGCTGCGTGCCGCCGACAGCGCGATGTATGAGGCCAAGCGCCAGGGCCGTGATCGCATCATCAAGGCGGACGTCACCCCGACGGCCAAGCGAGCTTAGGGCTACCGCGGAGACGCAAACGCCGCCGGAGCCGGCGGCGTTTTGGATAGCCGGCCGCGGGGCCAGGCTACTTGATCTTGCCTTCCTTGAACGCGACGTGCTTGCGCACGACCGGGTCGTACTTACGAAGAGTCAGCTTCTCGGTGTTCTTTTTCGGGTTCTTCTGGGTCACGTAGTAGAACCCCGTGTCCGCCGAACTGACGAGTTTGACCCATAACTGTCTGGCTTTGGCCATGGCCGATTGTCCGCTGTTTCAACGAGGAAATTGGGGCGGGACCATACAGGCCCGGCCGCCTGGGATCAAGCCTGCCGGGAAATAAGTTAACGGGCCTTGGCCGTCAGTGTGACAGCGTCAAGAGCCCGGGCGTAGAGCATCTTGTCGGCGAGCAGGCCGCGGGCAACCTCCATGTCTGCGTCCCGTTCCTTCGATTCCGGGGCGCAGATCGTGCGCAAGTGCTTCATGCGTGCCATGTCGCTGTGATCGGCGCTGCGCCACTCGACCATGGTCGAGGCCGGCGTGAGCCGGCCGTCGCGCACCCCGTCCAGCAGGGACTGGGCAGAACCGTTGCCGCTTGTGCAGATCGCCGGCATGACGCCGAGATCGGCGATCGGGTAGCCCGAGGGAGCGTGGAAACGAGCCCAGGTGAGGATCAGTTCGCCTTCGTTGGGCATGGGGATGACGGTTTGTACCGTGCCCTTGCCGAAGGTCGTGGTGCCCACGACGACCGCGCGGCCGTGGTCCTGAAGAGCGGCGGCGACGATCTCGGAGGCTGAGGCGGAGGAACCATTGACCAGCACGACCAGGGGTAGATTCTCGCCAAGGTCCCCCCTGCTGGCGAAGCTGGTCTGGCCGCTGGAACGGTGGCGGCCGCGGGTCGCCACGATCTGCCCTCCGGCAAGGAAGATGTCGGCGACCGAAATCGCCTGGTCGAGCAGCCCGCCCAGGTTGCCGCGGAGGTCGAGCACGACGCCCTGCAGGTCGGGCCCAATCTCGCGCGTGGCGCGGCGGATGTTCTCGCTCAGTGAATCCGTAGTGCGCTGATTGAACGAGAGCACGCGCAGCACGGCGGTGTTGCCGTCGCGGCGGTAGGTGACTGAGGGGGGCACGATCAGCGCCCGGGTTAAGGCGATCTCCAGCGGATTCGTGTCACCAGGACGGTTGACGATGAGATTCACCCGGGCGCCGATCGCGCCGCGCAGGCGCCGCACGATATCGCGCACCTCGAGGCCGGTGGTCGGTTGGCCGTCGATGTTGACGATGATGTCGTCGACCTTGAGGCCGCCACGCGCAGCTGGCGTCTCCTCGAGAACGTTGGCCACACGGACCGCGCCCTCCTTGGTGTCGAGCGTGATGCCGATCCCTCCGAACCCGTCACGTGCGGCGCGCGTCTCCCGTGCCGCTTCGCGCCCGGAGTAGCGGGAGTAGGTGTCGAGTTGCTTGATCACACCCTCGACGACGCTCTGGTAAATCGCCTCGGTCTCGGCCTCGCGGAGCTTGGCCGAATGCTCGCGACCCCGCTCGACTACGGCGACGGTCAGCTGTGACCAGAGGGCGGCCTCGTTGCGGCTCGGGGCGGCAAAGGTACCGACGGTCTGGCCGTCGTAGAACAGCTCGATCTCCGCTTCACGCCGGCTGAGCGTAAGGGCCGGGTCCAACTTGCGCAGATTGCCTATACCGGTGAAGGCAATTTCGGGAAGAGTGATCGGCTGGACATACTTCTCGGCAACCTGATCATAGGTCGTGGTGAAGAAGCGCGCAGCGGCTGCGGGCAGGGCGTAAGGGGTGTCGGAGCGGCTGTACTCGCGGGGGCCGGCACAGGCCGCGACGAGAAGTATCAGGCTGGCGGCAGGCAGGGCCCACCGGGCACGGCTGGTGTGCAGCAAGGTGTTCATCCGCGAGTGCAGTCTGTCCAACAGGTGCCAGCGGCCACGCCTTGGAGGCTTAGGAGGGCCACCAGAGGCCACACGATGAAGAGGAGCATCGGGATGGGCAGGGATGCGAACAGGTCGGCGAGAGACATGGCCGCGAGAAGGAGCCCCACGATGAGGACCGCAACGGACAGCGGGGCGTCACCCGGATGGAATCCGCCCAACTCAAGCCCAAAGGGTAACGAGAATCGGTTAATTTTTAAATAATTGCTATCTGCTGCGGTGTGAATGCCATGGCTTGGCAGAGCGTGACACGGCCTTGTCATGCCGTCTTGTCGCTTAACCCGCTGGTGAAATCCAGTAGGCCAAGCTAGCCGGCGCCGCCAGGCTTAGCGGCGACGGCGGCCCCGCTGCATCCGCTCACGATGACCTTTCGCGGCCCGCTCACGATCGCGCAACGGCCGCCCCGCTCGCATACCGCCGCCGAGCAGCTCGAAAGTAAGCCCTCCGGTAAGCGGTGCCGCGTCTACCAGGCGAACCGCGACAGAATCGCCGAGCGTGAAGCTCCGCCGTGTGCGCTGGCCAACCAGGCGGTGGCGCACGGCATCGTGCTGGTAATAGTCGCCGCCCAGGCTGCGGATCGGGATGAGCCCGTCGGCGCCGAGATTGTCGATGGCCACGAACAGGCCGAACTTGGTCACGCCGGAGACGCGGCCGCTGAACTCAGCCCCGATCTTGTCGGCCATCCACGCCGCCACGTAGCGGGCCAATGCATCGCGTTCCGCGGCGGCGGCGCGCCGCTCGGTCATCGAGATGTGATCGCCGACGGCATGGAAGTCGACAGTCTTGCCGCCGTCGAGCAGGCCACCTTCGCCGAAGGCGAAACCGTGGATCAGCGCGCGGTGCACCAGCAGGTCGGAGTAGCGGCGGATCGGTGAGGTGAAGTGGGCGTAGCGCTGCAGGGCCAGCCCGAAATGGCCGCGATTGTCGGGGCTATAGACCGCCTGGGCCTGGCTGCGCAGCACCAGATCGTTGACCAGATGGCGATAGGGCGTGTTGGCCGCCCAGTCGAGGATGCGGGTGAAATGCTTCGGCTGCATGACCTGACCCTTGGTCAGGCGGTAGCCGAGCCCGTCGAGCACCTCGCGCAGGCTTTCCAGCCTGGCCGGGTCGGGATCCTCGTGCACCCGGTACATGCAGGGTAGCCGCCGCTCCTCCAGGCTCTCCGCGGCGCAGACATTGGCCAGGATCATGAACTCTTCGATCAGCCGGTGGCTGTCGTAGCGCGGCCGGACGGTGACGCGCTCGATGCGCCCCTGGCTGTCGAGCACCACCTTGCGCTCCTCCAGATCGAGGTCGAGCGTGCCGCGCTTGCGGCGGGCGTTGGCCAGCGCGCGGTAGGCCGCATAGAGCGGCTCGATCGTGGTCTTCTGCAGGGCGGGCGGTGCACCATGGCTACGGCCGTCGGCGCTGTTCTGCGCCTGGTCATAGGTCAGGCGCGCCGTCGAGTGGATCATGGCACGCGTAAAGCGATGACGGCGCTTGCGGCCGTGGGCGTCGATCCACATGTGGACGGCCAGCGTCGGGCGATCCTCGTTGGGACGAAGAGAGCAGAGATCGTTGGACAGCCGCTCCGGCAGCATGGGCACGACCCGGTCCGGGAAATAGACCGAGTTGCCCCTGTCGGCGGAGGCGCGATCCAGCGCATCGCCGGGTCGCACGTACCAGGCAACGTCGGCGATGGCGACGATCAGGTGGAAGCCACCGGGGTTGGCGGCATCGGTGTCGGGCTCGGCGAACACGGCGTCGTCGAAATCGCGAGCATCCTCGCCGTCGATGGTGACCAGCGGCAGCGACCGCAGATCCTCGCGTTCGCCCATCGGCGCCGGCCTGGCGCGCTCGGCCTGGGTCAGCGCGTCGGAGGGGAACTCGGTCGGAATCTCATGGGCGTGGATGGCGACGAGGCTGGCGGCGCGCGGCGCGTTGATCGAACCCAGCACTTCGATGATTTTCGCCGTCGGCAGGCCGAGCCGGCGTTGCGGCAGAACTTCCGCCAGCACCAGCTCGCCCGATTTAGCGCCGCCTTGCTGGCCGGGCCCGACAATGAACTCGGTGCGCAACTTGCGGCTGGTGGGTTGCAGGCGATCGCCGTCCGGGGCGGGCCGGTAGACGGCCAGCACGCGTTCGGGCGCCCGCTCCATGCGGCGCAGGACATGAGCGGCGAAGCGACCGCGGCGCTTTCCCTCGACGCGCACTAGGGCGCGCTCGCCGATGCCGAGCGGCGTCTCGCCGCGCAGATGGAGGATCGGTCGGCCGAACTCGGGATCGACCGGGTGGGCCAGCGCCTCGCCTTCCTCGGCGTCAACGTCGAAGACCTCGACGATCAGCGTCGATGGCAGGCGGTGCGGGAGCTTGTCGCCGCGGCTGCCGCGCTGCTTGTGCGGTTTGATCTCGCGCAGCAGATCTTTGAGGGCAGCCTTGTCGGAGGGCTTGAGGCCGAAGGCGCGCATCAGGTCTCGTCGGCTGGAGACGTCTGGGTTTTCGCGGATATAGACGAGCAGATCGTCGCGCGAAGGAAGTCCGGGCTTGTGCCCGGGTTTCTTGGTCAAGAAAGAACCTTTCGTATTTCGAAGAGTATAGAAGATGAGTGGTCGTTAGGCACCGGCAGGCGGCGAGGGACGCGCGCCAGTGATGGATCGTGGCAGCAGAGGATCAGATCAAGGAAGTGCCAGCGCCGCGATGAGATGAACGTCAGTCGGCGTCCGCGGTTGCCGCAGCCTTTTTGCCGCCCCGGCGCTTCTTCTTGCCGCCGCCTTCGGCCATCTTGGCGTTGCGCGCGTCGATCCACTCGATGGCTTCCTCGAGCGTCACGCCGTCGATCTCGCGGCCCTTGGGCAGGTTGGCGTAGGTCGAGCCGTGCTTCACGTAAGGCCCGTACCGGCCCACGGCAGCGGTGATCTTCTTGCCGTCGGCGGGATGCGCGCCAAGCTCCTTGCCGGGATTGGCGGGAGGTGCATTGCGCCGGCCGCGGTTGGGCTGGGCCAGTATGTCGACCGCGCGATTGAGGCCGACGGTGAGCAGATCCTGCGTGTTCTCCAGCGACTTGTACTTGCCGGCGTGCTTGAGATAGGGCCCAAAGCGGCCGAGCCCGGCGAGAATGATCTCGCCCGTCTCGGGATGCGGACCGATCTCGCGGGGCAGGGCGAGCAGCTTGAGCGCCAGGTCGAGGTCGACGGCATCCGGGGCCACGTCGCGCGGCAGCGAGACGCGCTTGGGCTTCATGCCCTCCGCACCCTCGCCGAGCTGCATGTAGAGACCGAACGGGCCTTTGCGCAAGGACACCATCTCGCCCGAGGCCGGATCGACGCCGAGGGTCTTGGTCTGGTTGAGCTGGGCTGCGGGATCGTTGGCGTTGGCCACGCCGAGTGCGCGGGTGTAGCGGCACTCGGGATAGCGCGAGCAGCCGATGAAGGCGCCGGTGTTGCGGCTGAACTTGATGCCCAGCTGACCCTCGCCGCAGGTCGGGCACTTGCGCGTGTCCTTGCCGGTCGGGTCGGGCGGGAAGAAATGTGGGGCCACACGCTCGTTCACCGCGTCGATGACGTCGCGGATCGAGCCCAGGCCTTCGATCAGGATCTTCACCGCTTCCTTGACCGGTGGCAGCTTCCTGTCGTTCTCGGCGCGGCTGAAGGCCTGCCAGAACTCACGCAGGACCGCCTTCCAGTTGACCCGGCCGCCGGAGATCTCGTCGAGCTGGTCCTCCAGCTTGGCGGTGAAATCGTACTCGACATAGCGGTGGAAGAAGGCTTCGAGGAAGGTCACGACCAGGCGGCCGCGGTCCTCCGGCGTGAAGCGGCGCTTCTCCAGCCGGACATAACCGCGGTCCTGCAGCACCTCGATGATGCTGGCATAGGTCGAGGGGCGGCCGATGCCGAGCTCCTCCAGCCGCTTGACCAGGCTCGCTTCGGAGTAGCGCGGCGGCGGCTGGGTGAAATGCTGCTCCGGCTTCACGGATTGGCGGGCGGTGGTATCGCCCTCCTTCATCGGCGGCAGCAGGCGCGTGTCCTCGTCGTCGTCCGACGGGTCGTCGCGGTCTTCCTTGTAGAGCGCGAGGAATCCATCGAAGACGATGGTCGAGCCGGTGGCCCGCATCGTTGTCTTGCCGTTCGTGGAGGTGAGGTCGATGGCGGTCTGGTCGAGCTGGGCGCTCTCCATCTCGCTGGCCACCGTGCGCCGCCAGATCAGCTCGTAGAGCTTGCGCTGGTCGGCGTCGAGCTTGCTGGCGACCTCCGCCGGGCGTCGTAAGAGGTCGGTGGGACGGATGGCCTCGTGCGCCTCCTGGGCGTTCTTGGCCTGGGTCTTCCACACGCGCGGCTGCTCCGGCAGATAGTCGCGCCCGTACTGCTCGGTGATCAGGGCACGGGCGGCGCGGATCGCCTCCTGCGACAGCGTCACGCTGTCAGTGCGCATATAGGTGATGAGGCCGACCGTCTCGCCGCCGATGTCTACGCCTTCGTAGAGCTGCTGGGCGAGGCGCATGGTGCGCGCCGCGCCGAAGCCGAGCTTGCGCGAGGCCTCTTGCTGCAGGGTCGAGGTGGTGAAGGGCGGCATTGGATTGCGGCGCGTGCGCTTCTTCTCGATCGAGGCGACCTTGAACGGGTCCCCGGAATTGATCGCCGCGACGGCGCGATCTGCAGCCGCCTGGTCGCCGAGGTCGAACTTGTCGAGCTTGGCACCGTCGAGATGCGTCAGGCGGGCGGTGAAGGCCTGGCCAGACGGCGTGGCGAACTCGCCGTCGACGGTCCAGTACTCACGCGCCTTGAAGAGCTCGATCTCGTTTTCGCGCTCGCAGATGATGCGCAGGGCGACCGACTGGACGCGGCCGGCCGAGCGGCTGCCGGGCATGCGGCGCCAGAGGACGGGAGAAAGAGTGAAACCGACGAGGAAATCGAGCGCCCGGCGGGCGAGATAGGCCTCGACCAGGTCTGAGTCGATGTCGCGCGGGTGCTTCATCGCCTCAAGGATGGCGTTCTTGGTGATCTCGTTGAACACCACGCGCTTGACCTCGATGGAGCCGATCTTCTTGGCTTCCTTGAGAACCTCGCGAAGGTGCCAGGAAATGGCCTCGCCCTCGCGGTCCGGGTCGGTGGCCAGATAGAGCCGCTTGGCCCCCTTGAGCGCCTTGCTGATCTCGCCCAGTGGCCGCGTGGCGCGGTCGCCGACCTCCCAATGCATGGCGAAATCCTGATCAGGTTCGACCGCCGCATCCTTCTCGATGAGGTCGCGGACATGGCCGAAGCTAGCCAGAACCTTGTAGTCCGAGCCCAAGTACTTGTTGATCGTCTTGGCCTTGGCCGGCGATTCAACGATGACAAGGTTTGCAGTCATAGACTTAGGTTAACAATCAATGGTTAAAAACAGATTTACCGTCTAATATATTGTTTATATTAAAGAAACCATATTTCCGGGGTGTCGGGTCAGTCGTCCCGCCAGCTCCAGCTCCAGGAGGGCCATGTGGACAACTGACGGGGGTACATGGCACTGGCGGATGATTTCGTCAACCGGGGTGGGTGCTGGGCCGAGCTTCTCGAGTATCTGTTTTGAGGCAGATTCAACATCCGAATCAGTAGGTTGAGATGCCGGTTGAGAAATCGTGAGCGGGGGCGCGGCGGCTGGTGCTGCGAGGGCTTGAATGATGTCCCCGGCACTTTCGGTCAGGGTCGCCCCTTGCCGGAGCAGGTCATTGGAGCCGCGGGCCCGGGGGTCCAGGGGCGAGCCCGGCACGGCAAAGACGTCACGGCCGTATTCTCCGACCAGCCGGGCGGTG
>Ga0194131_10008258_pt1 | contig 13638 bp, 16 predicted proteins | sample TA2KigO120mmetaG_FD_148631 | JGI IMG/M metagenome (GOLD analysis project Ga0194131, IMG submission 148631) | Freshwater microbial communities from Lake Tanganyika, Tanzania - TA2015053 Kigoma Offshore 120m | ecosystem: Environmental > Aquatic > Freshwater > Lake | place: Tanzania: Lake... | reverse complement strand
GTCAAGCATACCGGCGTTGACACCGATTTCGCGATTGAGGGAGACGGCTTTTTCATGGTGGAAAAGGATGGACAGCAGTTTCTGACGCGCGCCGGCAACTTCACGATGCGAGCCGATGGAAAACTCACGACGCAGCAAGGGCATTCGGTGCTGGACATCGGCGGCAATCCGATCGGAATCGGTTCGCGCGTTTCCAGCGTGCAGACCGATTTTGGCCAGGGCGCGTTCCGGCAGACAAATAACCCGTTGAACATCGTGATCGAAGGGCGGGGATTCCTGCAGGTCCAGGACGCCTCCACCAACACCACGGTTTATACGCGGGCGGGCAACCTGTCGATCAACGCCCAGGGGCAGCTGGTGATCGGATCCGCCGCCACCGGCCGAATTCTGCAGCCGCCGATTCAGATCGATACCAGTACGATGACCAATATCAGCATCAACGACTCCGGTCAGGTGCTTGTGCAGCAGGCGGGACAGGCGCAACCGACCAATGCCGGCACCCTGCAACTGGCAACCTTCGTCAATCCGGAGGGCCTTTTGAAAATGGGAGAGAACCTCTATTCGGAGACGACCGCATCCGGCATAGCGACGTTGAATAATCTGGGAACAAACGGGACCGGCTCGATCCGTTCGGGGATGCTGGAAGCTTCGAATGTGGAACCGGTCCAGGAATTGATCGACCTGATTACGACACAACGATCGTTTGAACTGAATTCCCAGGCGATCAAGGCTGGCGACGAGGTTCTGCAGCTGATCTCCAACTTGCGTCGCGGATAGGAACAGCTGTCCTTCGAATGATGAGCGGAGTATTCGATGCCGAACATCCAGCGGTTGAGGATCGAGGTGGCATTTTGTTGCATTGTGGCGTCACAGCTCGCGGGGAACGCGGCCGAGTTTCAGCTCAAATCCGAGTATATCTGCCAACGCGCCGTCGTGCGGGTCGGTGACATTGTTGACATGAGCAATGTACAGCCGAAGGAAGCCCGCGAGATCGCGGCGATCGAGTTATTCGCGGCTCCGGTGGACCGCCAGACGCGCGCGCTGCGGGCATCGGAGCTGCGCGAACTGCTTACGTTGCACGGCGTGGATCTGACGGCAGTACAGATGCGCGGCGCCGACGAAGTGCGTATCCGCCGCGGGCAGGATCCGAGGGAACGGGCGCAATCGGGACGCGGGTCCGAAACGCGGACCGCAGCCGCGCTGCACGCCCGCCGACTGATCGCACGAGGTGAAGTGATCCGGAACGACGCGATTGAATTCAGGCCCCTATCAGCGCAGGCGACGCGTCGGGACTACGCGGCCACCATCGATGCGGTGGTCGGCTTTGAGGCGATCCATGCCATCGAGGCCGGCCAGCCGATTCCGGAAACCGGATTGCGAAAGCCACTCATCGTTTCCCGCAATGAAACGGTCTCGTTGATCGCCCGTTCGGCCGGCGTTCACGTGCGGACAGCGGCGCGGGCGCTGGAGTTGGGAACGCTCGATGATTTGATCGCGATTGAGACCTTGGACAATCCGAAACATAAACGGGCGGCCCGAGTTGTGGCGCCGAAGACGGTCGAGATCTTTGCGGGAGTTCCGGTAGTTCCCGCGACGCCTACAAGCGCGGCTGGTTCGTCAAATGGCTGAATCAATTCAATCCATTTTAAGAAGTGCCATCATGTTGCGTTTTCTGATTGCGGGGCTGATCCTGGGCGTGACAGTGCTGGGCGGCGGACCGCTCCGCGCCGAACTGCGGATCAAACATATCTGCCGGCTCAAGGGCCAAGAGGAAAACACACTGCAAGGGATCGGCATCGTCGTCGGATTGAAAGGTACGGGGGATTCCGAAGCCGCGCCGTCCGCCGCCTCCTGGGTTCCGTTGGACGCCACGAACACCACTTTGGCCACCACCAAGCTGAAGAACCTGGTCGATGCCCTGAACGCACTCAAAGCGCCCAGCGAAGATGTCATCGAAATCATCAAGAGCCATGAAGCCAGCGGGCACCTCTACGGCCAGGTCGTAATTGAGTAATTCCAGAGGAGAAATAGCAGCATGATCCCACAACTCCCGCTGCCGGCGATGCCGGTAGCTCCACCATCCGCGGCGCCCACGAATGACGAACCGCAGACCCGCGCGACCTTCGTCGAATTCGCCGGGAACACCTTTTTCGGCCAACTGATGAGTGCCATGCGAAAGACCGTCGAGAAACCCGCCTACTTCCATGGCGGTCACGCAGAATCGGTATTCCAGTCGCAACTCGATCAGAAACTGGTCGAATCGATCAGCGAAAAGACCGCCGATAGTATCGCCGGTCCCATGTACGAACTGTTCATGTTAAAACGCGATTAGTGCCTGTCCCAAATTAAAACTGTAGGACGGACATCTTGTCCGTCTGACGTTCTCGGACGGACAAGATGTCCGTCCTACAAATCAATACGCAATTTTCGATGGAGTCCGGCATGCCACTCGCCAATCCCGTGTCGCTGGAGCGTGAACTGGTCGACTTTCTCGGCGACCTGTCGGCGCTGCAGGACGACTTACTCGCCGTGCTGAACGACAAGCGCAAGGCTCTGTCGCGCGGCGATCTCACCGGGATCAGCGAACTGCAAGGGCGCGAGGAAAGCCTGCTCGGCCGCTTGAACGAAATGCAGTCGCGCCGCGACTCCCTGCTGGCCCGCGCCGGCAATGAAGGACGCCCGCGGCAGAACCTGGAACGGTTGGCCCATTCGATCGATCACACCACCGGAACGGCCCTGACGCCGCGGATCTCCGCGATGAACGCCCGCACCCGCATCCTCCGTGGCGGCGCGTTCACCAACTGGCTGCTAGCACATCGCACGTTGCTTCATCTGTCGCAACTCGTCGAGATTATTGCCACCGGCGGTCGGATGAAGCGGACATATACTGAAGGTGAATCGGTCCACGCACGGGGCGCATTGTTGGACCGGGAAGCCTAGGAGTCTGGGCGAACAGTGCTCGAAGCGATCGCCCGCGCAGCCGCTAGTCTCGTCTCCGGGCAATCGACCGATGTCACTTGTTCAGCACCCTGCAAATCGCGAACAACGCGCTCAACGCGCAACAGCTCGGCCTGCAGGTCAGCAGCAACAACATCGCCAATGCCAATATGCCCGGCTATGTGCGCGAACAGGTGCAATCCTCCCCCGCACCGACTTCTCGCCATGGAAACCTCCTCGTGGGGTTGGGTGTCGAAGTCAACGCCATCATCCAGAAAACGGACCGTTTTCTCGAGGAACGTCTGAGGGTAGCCGACGCCGACGTTGCCTACAGTGAGTCGCAGGAGACGATCTACAGCGAGATCGAGACGCTGATTGGCGAACTGGAAAACACCGATATCAGTTCGTCGATGACTCGCTTTTTCAACTTGATCCACGACGTGCTGAACCAGCCCGAAAGTCTTTCGACACGCAATGTGGCCATTCAGCAGGGCATCGCGCTGACCAACGACATCCGGCGACTCGATCAGCGGACGCGGGAAGTGCGCCGTGACGTCAATCAGCGGGTCGTGCAGTCGGTGACTACAGTTAACGAACTGACGAGGCAAATCGCTGGCCGATGCTCTAACGTCGATCGATGGCCTGGACGCGACGATTACTTCCGATCGAAGGCTGCAATTGAACAGCGAGGGGGTGAATCTCGACGAGGAAGCGGTGCGTGTGATTACCTACCAGATCGACTTCGCCGCCGCCGAAACGGTCGAAGACCTCTTGAATCTTCTGAATCGCTCACCCGCCAGCGGCGTGACCGCGGAGATCAATGCCGCGGCGAACGGTATTGATCTCCGCTCGCGACTGAGCGGTTATGATTTTTCGATCGGCGAAAACGGGGGTACCTCCGCGACCCAACTCGGCCTGCGGAGTTTCTCGACCTCGACGCGACTCGATGAACTGAATGATGAGCGGGGCGTCGCCACCGTGAATGGCGTAGATTTTCGCATCCAGCGATCCGACGGTGTAACGCTCGACATCGATCTCTCCACCGCAACCACCATCCAGGACGTTCTGGATCTGCTGAACGCCGCCGGGGGTCTCAGCGCGCGTTTGGTGCCCACCGGCAATGGGATTTTGATCGAAGATCAGGCCGGAGGACCCGGCTCCCTGGTCATTACCAAGGAAACAACCCGTTCGTCCGCCTGGGACCTGGGGCTGATTCCGGTCAATCAAGGATCAATCTCCGGAAACGGAGTGCCTCCCGCGATTACCGGATCGGACGTGAATCCCCAGGAGGTGCGCGGGATTTTCAACACGCTGATTCGATTGCACGCGGCGCTGACCTCGGGCAATACCTCCGAACTGGAGCGACTCGTCAACCTGCTCGATGAAGATCACTCCCGCCTGATCTTCGCGCGCAGCGGCATCGGCGCCGAACAACAGAACCTTGATTCGATCGGGCAGCGGTTGGTTGACGAGGATGTGCAGCTGAAGCAGGCACTTTCCCAGGAAATCGACGCCGACCTTGCGGAGTCGATTTCGGAACTGGCGGCGCGGCAAGCCGCCTTGCAGGCCTCGCTGCAACTGACCGCGAAGGTATTCCAATTGACCCTGCTCGATTTCCTGTAAGGCCGAATTTTCTGATTCTGCCGATTCCGCTTTGCCGATGAACTATGTGGATCACGCGCGCGTCAACAAGACGGCGGGGAGAAAGCAGCGAGGAACCGGCCATGATCATCCACACGACCCGATTCGGTAACGTGGAGTTCCAGGCCGACGATATTTTAACGCTTCCCAAAGGCCTGGTCGGTTACGAGACCGAACAGTATTGGGTGCTGCTGGCGGACGAAGATAATGAATCGATCGCCTGGCTGCAGCAGGTCGCACGTCCGGAACTGGCGATGGCGGTTGTCAGCCCCCGGCGGTTCGTACCCGACTACAATCTGCACGTCTCCAGCCGGCAGCTGGAACTGCTGCAACTTTCGCCGGAAGCCTCGCCCTACGTCCTGGTCGTGCTAAGTCGCAATGCCGACCAGCTTACGATCAACCTTCGAGCTCCGATTCTGCTCAATCTGCAACAGCGTCTGGGGCGCCAGTTGCTGACGCTGGACGAGCAGCCATTACAGCTCGCCGTCGCTCGCGTCGATGCTCGTTTCAAACAAACGGCTTGAAACGACTGCATCGGCCCGTCTTTTTTCGGTACGGCACTTTGCTGCGCGGACACCCGCATTCAATCCGCTTTCAATCGGAGCGCGCCATAGTCGTTGCACGTTGAAAAACGGTAACGCTTCGGCAAGAGAGTGATTCTAGGTAAGGTGCGCTACCGATAGAACCTGCTGCAGGGCGAGATTCGGCCCACAAACAGTTATATGTTTCCCTAATACAGGAGGTTGCCACGATGCTGGTACTGTCGAGACATCGTGACGAGAGCATTATTATCGGTGACGACATCGTTGTTACCATCGTGGACATACGCGGCGACAAGGTGCGATTAGGAATTAACGCTCCCCAGGACGTGCCTGTGCATCGGCAGGAAGTTTACGACGCGATTCAGCGCGAGAATCACAAGGCGTCCCAGATTCAGCCGTCCGACACCCGGGACGTCGGCAAGAACGGTTAGCACGTATCTCCTTTCCCACCCTGTCAATACGTCGCCGCCCGGCCATCCAGGGATGGCGCGCGGCGGTGCGACCGGGCCACGAGTTCCGCGGACCGTGCGACAACCCCGCTCGCTTCCGGGGGTGCTGACAAAATCGTGTGGGAGAACCGGCATGGCCCTGTTTCGCGGCGGGGCAGTTCGATCGGTCCGACCGCGAATTACCCCGCACGAAATGCGCTTCGGCCGCGGTTTCCACTCAGGATTTCGTTTTCCGGAAGAATCCGCATCGTCATGTCGTCGAGACATGCCAGACCGAATTCTCACGCGATCGACATTCGCGATCCGGTCCCGCACCACGGTGAAAACGGCACAATTTCCAGCGACTTACGCTTCCTAACCGGTTAAGCCACTTGCGATGATGGCGAAGCGGCGGGAACTGGTCGCATTCCTTGCCGCGCTTCGATTTTCCAGCGCTCGCGATTAAGTACAAAGCGTTTGCCAATCGGAATCGCGGAACTCTCGTCGGCGGCGCGGGACCAATTGCATCGGAAAAAACGACTTTACCGATCGAATCTACGGGTTGCGACCTGCGCCAATCACCCACCGGGAAATTCATACGCATTTTACCCCGGCTCACTAACACCTGCATCTAATGCAGACGATACATTTTTATAGAAGTTCGGTGGCTCCCCGGATTCCCGCGAGTTGTGTGCTCGCGACAGATGGTAAACGGGAGCAGAGTCAAACTGCGGCCGATCGCACCGGATGGATTACCACCCCAAACCGGTCAGGCAGCGTCCAGAATCAATTTTTTACCGACACGATGGGGTGCCTGGAATGTCACGAATCAACACGAACGTCGCGTCGCTGGTTTCACGAATCAATCTGTTCAAGGCCAACAGCGATCTGCAGGTTTCGCTGAACCGGCTCAGCACCGGTCTGCGTATCAACACTGGCAAGGACGACCCGGCCGGACTGATCGCCAGCGAGGCGCTCTGCAGCGATATCGTCTCGATCAATCGAGCGATCTCGAACACGCAGCAGGCGGATGGGTTGGTCGCGACAACGGAAGGCGCACTGAGTCAGATTTCGCAGCTGCTCAATGACATCCGCGGACTGGTAACCGAATCCGCCAACACAGGTGCGTTGAGCTCCGAGCAGATTGCCGCGAATCAGCTGCAGGTTGACGCCTCTTTGGAAGCGATTGACCGGATCGCCGCAAGTACGAGCTTCCAAGGCAAGAAACTGTTGGATGGGAGCCTGGGCTTTGTTACTTCCAGTGTCAGTTCCACTAATATTGCGGCCTTAGATATCCAACAGGCAAGCCTGCCATCATCGGGCTCTTTGGCGTTGACCGTCAATGTGACGACGGCGGCCGCCAAGACGACGATTACCAGTTCCAACGCCAATCTGGTCGGCGCGGTGGTCGTCGAGATCAAGGGTTCGAAAGGCGCCGAAGTGTTTACATTCGGCACTGGCACGACTGCCGCGGCGATCGTTGCCGCAGTCAGCATGGTTTCCAACGCGATTGGCGTCGACGCAACGACAAACGGTGCGGGCGCCTACGTCTTCACGTCCCAGAAATACGGTGCCGACGCGATTGTGGAAGTCACCGCGATTAGTGGCACGTTCACGGGTGCGGGCACACGCGCGACCGGGACCGATGTCGCCGGCAATGTCAACGGTGCCGTCGTGTCGGGCAAAGGCCTCTCCATCACCTTGAATACTTCGACGCTTGATCTGCAAGCTTCGCTGACACGACTTTCGGAACGACGGTCGGCAGCACCAGCTTCAACATCACGGGGGGTGGCACTCAGTTCCAACTCGGGCCGGATGTGTTGAGCAATCAACAATCCAGAATCGGATTCCAGAGCTTCAACTCGACCGGATTGGGCGATGCGATCGCCGGCGTCCAACGACGATTGTATGAACTCAAGTCCGGTGAAGCAGCCGATCTCGCCAACGCCGATACGCTGGATGAGGTTATCTCCCGCATCAATGCGGCGAACAACGGGATTCGAGCCGACTACAACGCGGCGCGCAGCGGCTGAACGCACTGATCGATGATCTGGCCGGAACTCCGACCAAGAACGGGCTTCCCAGCGGCAAGTCGCTCTTCGACGCGCGGAAGGAATCGCTTCAGCAGCGTATCGACGCCAATCAAACGCGTATCGACCTGCTGGCCATTCCACCCGAGACTCATGGCCCCTACGGTAATGGGAGCGAGACCCCGGTCAGTTCGTTCTCGCTCGACGCCTGAGAAGGCGCCAACCTCAACGGTATCGATACATGCCGACGCGCGAGCGATGATCGGCAAATGGCGGGTGCGCGTCATCGTCCCGGCGGATCGCCCGCAGGATCAGTGCGGCCAGCACCCCGACGACGAAGCCGCCGATATGCGCCCACCAAGCGACGCCGCCAGTGCGCATGCTGGTGATCGCCATCGTTCCCTGGAAAAACTGCATCAGGAACCAGAACCCCAGAAACAGCGGCGCGGGAAGCACGACGATCTGCGCAAATCCCAGCAGCGGGACGAGCGACAAGACGGTCGCCCGGGGATAGAGCACAAAATACGCCCCCATCACTCCCGCAATGGCGCCGCTCGCCCCGATCGTCGGCACAGGGCTTGAGGCGTTGGTGACCAGGTGTACCAACCCGGCTGCCACGCCACTCACCAGGTAAAACAGCGCATATCCGACATGCCCCAGGCGGTCCTCGACATTGTCGCCAAAGATATACAGGAACCACATGTTTCCAAGGAAATGCAGCCAACCGCCGTGCAGAAACATGCAGCTCACCAGCGTTATCCAGGGCGGAATCGTCGTGGCCGGCAATTCGTGAATGCGCACAAATTCCTGCCCTCGAATCCGCACGACTTCCTGCATTTTGACCGTTTCATGCGGATGCAGGACACGGATCGGAATCATCCCATATTTCTCTTCCAGCCCCTCGCCAGGCCGACCGGCCGCCGCCAGCTGCAACAAGAAGACGCAGGATGTAACGAACAATACGACGTAATTCGTAAGCGGCGGGTGATGGGAGGGGATATTGTCGCGGAGCGGTATCATGAATATTCTGCTCTGGAGCTTCCGAACGAGTACCTGGCGTGGGCCTTCGCTGGCATGATAGAGCATCCCGGCCGCTTGTGCACTGGCGAATGACGGAGGATTCAGTGTGGCAGGGACTTTGTAGCTTGGCGGGCGGATTTGTATGTGGCTGACGATTCTGGCTGTGGTGCTGCTGATTGCGGCGATTGCCGGCGGGATCGTGATGACGACCGTCGGACTGCCTGGCAACTGGGTCATCGTTCTGGCCGCGGCATTTTATGCGGTCGTCGTCACCGGCAATTCCCGGCTGACGCTCAGCTGGTATGGAGTCGGAACGGTGACACTATTCGCCATTGTCGGCGAGCTTGCCGAACTTCTGGCAGGCGCCCTGGGGGTTGCGCGGGCCGGGGGCAGTCGCCGCGCGATTACGCTCGGATTGATCGGCTCGGTGTCCGGCGGTATCGCCGGCCTGGTGATCGGCGTGCCTGTTCCTGTGGTCGGCAGTCTGATCGCAGGCGTCTTGGGAGCCTGCCTGGGCGCGTTTGCAGGTGCCGTGCTAGGTGAGCGCTGGCGCGGCCGGGACTACGACCATAGCTTCTCCGTAGGTCAGGCCGCCTTCTGGGGCCGGATGCTCGGCACGGTCTCGAAATTGACCGTATCATTCCTGATGGCGCTGGTGCTGCTGTTCGCGCTGGTCTGGTGAGATCGTTTCGCAGCGCTCGGGGCGCGCCCACGACCTACGGAGCGACTTTCTGCGAGTCGACCTTCTGCTCCGGAAAATCCTGAGCGTATCTTTTCAGCAATCGATTCACGTCGGCGTCGACGACATACAGCTTGCCCCGAATCACCTTCGTCTCTTGCGGTTTCAGACCCCCAATCCGAAAATCGCTGTGCAGGCAACTGATCACGCCCTGGAAAATCTCTTGATACGGCTCCCAGGCCACCGCCAGGATCTTGCGATTATCCGAGGAAAAGCAGCCGCACAAGCTGTGCGACGGAACCAGTTTGCTCAACGGGCGGGGATTGACGTCGTCCCGATCGACGTGCGCCGGGCAGTAGACCTGCCCCGGCGTGTAACGCGCTTTTTCCGCCCAGGGCGTCGTCGGCAGACGCGTGAGACTTCCATCCAGAAGAATAAAACACTGCCTCGCGTACTGGGGAACAAGCGTCCGCGCGTCTTGGGTCGCGCAGCCCGTGAACTTGTCGACCCGCATGCACGGCTGGGCCCAATGCGCGAGCGAAGGCTGGGCCATCGGATTGTGCGCTACGACTTGAAAATCGATCTCGTCGATTCCCGCAGTGATCGTATGCATGACGATCACGCCGTCTTGCAAATGGTCCTCCAGTTTGATCACTTTCCCGTCGATGCCTCCGGCGATCCGTTGGGATTGGTGAGGGATCACCGTTTCGCGCCAATCACGATCGGTCGATCCCGGCCTGCAGTAGGCTTCCAGGTAATTGATGCGAATCTCTTCGCCTGGAAATTCACCACGAATCGAGAGGAACTTCGATTCCCATTCAATACGTAAGGGAGACGGCGTTGGGGAGTCGTCGGGCAAGTCGCCCGCCACCGCCAGGGACGGCAACGACGGATGCAAGCGCGGTGCCAGAATCGATCCCAGAGCTGCCGCCCCCAGGGACCAGTGAAAGTGCCGGCGATCCTCGACGCGTTCCGTGGAAGACCTGGTCGTCATGTTCGATTTCCTCGACGTTACGAAAACAGTCCGTACCAACATACGGCTGCCGTGCCGCCGGGATTCCACGAATGCGATTTCGGTCAGCTATTTCGGTGCCACAGTGCAGATGATCTTGCTCCCCTGCTTGAGAGGAGGCGCTTCCAGCTTGCCATGTTCGAGCAACTGCTGCAGCACATGTTGCATGACCCGCTCCCCTTCGTCGATGTGGGCATTCTCGCGCCCGCGAAACACCACCGATACCTGCACCTTATCCTTGTGCTGCAGGAATCCCTTGGCCTGCTTGACCTTGAACTCGATGTCGTGCTCGCCTGTTTTCGGGCGCAGCCGGATTTCCTTGATCTTTGTCTGATGCGTATGGTGGTGCGATTTCTTGCGCTTTTCGTATTTAAACTTGCCGTAGTCCATGATTCGGCAGACCGGCGGCCGTTCCGTCGGGGCCACCTCGACCAGATCTAGCGACAATTCGCGAGCGCGCGCAATCGCCTCCGCTGTATTGAGAATTCCAAGTTGTTCACCTATGGCCGAAATCACGCGCACCGGTGAAATACGAATCTGTTCATTGACCCGAGTTTGGTCACGATCGACGATAGTTAGGCTCCTTCTGTCAGAGTAATGAACTCAGGCGGCTCGCCAAGGACGGGTCGGTCCGCCGGCCGCCAACGATGATTTTGGATCGAGTATTTCCTAGGAACGACAGGGCGTCAACCGTCATGCGGGCGGAATTTCCCAGGAATCTGCGGCTAATACTCATTCCCGACCCCCCGTCCACCAAGCCCGGCGTCGCCGCTGAACGTCTTGCGCACCGTTCGCTCGCGCACTTCCGCCTGCAGCTTCTCCAGCGCCTGTTCCACTTTCATTGCGCCCAGATCCCCCGCGATTCGATCGCGAACCGAGACCGTTTCCGCTTCGGCGTCGCGCGGGCCGACCACAAACATGTACGGGATCAGTTCCAATTGCGCGTCCCGGACTTTGCTGCCCAGCTTTTCCGAGCGATAGTCGACGGAAACGCGTAAGCCGGCTTCGCGCAGCCGCGCCTCCACCCGCCGGCCATATTCCTCCGATTTTTCGCTGACCGTCAAAATGCGGACCTGATCCGGGGCCAACCAGAGCGGAAACGCCCCGGCAAAATGCTCGATCAGCACTCCGATGAACCGCTCCATCGAACCCAGGGGCGCGCGATGGATCATCACCGGTCGATGCACATGATTATCGGCGCCGACGTAACTCAAGCCGAACCGTTCGTCGCTCGGAAGATTATAGTCGAGCTGTACAGTGCCAAGCTGCCATTCCCGGCCGATGCAGTCGGTGACCACGAAATCGGCCTTGGGACCGTAGAACGCAGCCTCACCCTCCTCTTCGGTGAAGTCCATTCCCAGGTTGCGGCAAACCGCCGCCAGCGATTGCTGGGCTCGATCCCACTGCTCGGGGCTGCCGACGTACTTGCCGCTGGCCGGATCGCGAAATCCCAACCGCACGCGGTAGTTCTCCAGCCCCAGCGACCTGAGCACAAATTTGGTCATATCGATGCAGCCACGAAATTCGTCTTCCACCTGTTCGTCCGTGCAGAAAATGTGCGCGTCGTCCTGCGTGAATCCACGGACGCGGGTCATTCCGTTCAACTGTCCCGATTTCTCGTAGCGGTACACGGTACCAAATTCGGCAAGCCGCAGAGGCAGTTCGCGATAGCTGCGCGGCTCCGTCTGATAGATCATCACGTGGTGCGGACAGTTCATCGGTTTGAGCAGATACCGCTCCTGTTTGGTGGCCCAACGCTCCAGCACGCGAATTTTGCCTTCCAGGCTGCCGGCGAAGTCGTACCCGCGCAAGTCGGCCCCCAGCACGGCCGCCGCTTCCATGAGTTTTCGCTCGTCGTCGCGCGAGAATCGCCCTTGCTCCAGGCCGCGTTGCAGGGCATCGACAATTTGCCCGGCGTCGTGGTCGAAAATCGGCGTGAACTGCGCGTCACGGTAATAGGGGAAGTGGCCGCTGGTCTGATAGAGTTCGACGCGCCCGATATTCGGCGAATAGACCGGCAGGTACTGGCGGCGCCGCAGTTCCTCGCGGACGAAAGTCTCCAGCAAACCGCGAATCAGCGCGCCTTTGGGATGCCAGAGCACCAGTCCTTGCCCGACCTTCGGATCGACCGAAAAAAGCTGCAGCTGTTTGCCCAGCAACCGATGATCGCGTTTTTTGGCTTCTTCGATCTTCGCCAAGTGCGCGTCGAGTTCTTCCTGGGTGAAAAACGCGGTCGCGTAGAGCCGCTGCAACTGCTGCCGCGACGCGTCCCCTTTCCAGTAAGCGCCCGCCACCGACAGCAATTTGAACGCACCGATCGCCTTGGGGGAAGGAACATGCGGGCCGCGGCAAAGGTCGAGGAACTCTCCCTGCCGGTAGAACGACACTTGCGCGTGGTCCTTGAGTCCCGTATCGAGGTGCTCGACCTTCAACTCCTGATGCAGTCCGGCACATATCGATCGGGCGTTTTCCCGCGGTTCCTCGAGCCGCTCGAACGATTCGTCCTGCGCAATAATCCGCTTCATTTCCGCTTCAATCGCCGGAAAATCGTCCTCCGTCAGCGCACGCGGCAACGCCATGTCGTAATAGAAACCACCCTCGACCGTCGGACCGAACGCCAACTGCACATTCGAGTGCAGTCGCATCACCGCTCGTGCCATGATGTGCGCCGCCGAGTGCCGCATGACCGCCAGCGACTCGGCGTCCTTCGCGGTCAAGATCCGCATCGCAACCCGACCCGATTCCGGCAAGCGAAAGTCGAGCCCCACCGTCGTGCCGTCCACCTGCGCGGCCAGCGCGGCCTTCGCCAGCCGGGGCCCGATCGATGCGACCACATCCTTGGGGGTTACAGGTGCACTGAATTCCTTGATACTGCCGTCGGGTAATTGAACTTCCAGCATGAGTTTCCATAATGCGAGTGAACGGGAATCGGCCGTCAGATCGGTACAAAGGACCTGGACAGGCGCGAACCACAGGCAGTCGGTCCACCAAGGGACCGAGGTGCGTAAAGTATACGATTGTTAGTACTTGTGGCAAGTCAAGGTGCCCCGTATAATCGCTCCCAGTCCAAGCGTCGCATCGACGTGCGGCACCAAGAAACGCCGCTTCGCCGAGCACGCGGATACAAAGCTGTCCCCGACGGGACCAACCCCCTCCGCAGGTCGCGCCATCCTCGACCGGTCGAAGAGTCGGGGCCCGAATTAAAGAACTAGCGTCGGGGCAGGACTTGGAGAAACGATTCGAACGTGCATTAAAAAGGGCGGTTAGCTCAGTTGGTTAGAGCGCCACGTTGACATCGTGGAGGTCACAGATTCGAGTTCTGTACCGCCCATTTGTTCTAAGTCTCGCC
>Ga0194131_10008256_pt1 | contig 13639 bp, 13 predicted proteins | sample TA2KigO120mmetaG_FD_148631 | JGI IMG/M metagenome (GOLD analysis project Ga0194131, IMG submission 148631) | Freshwater microbial communities from Lake Tanganyika, Tanzania - TA2015053 Kigoma Offshore 120m | ecosystem: Environmental > Aquatic > Freshwater > Lake | place: Tanzania: Lake... | reverse complement strand
GCAGGCGGTGGCCGACGCGCTCGCGTACATGGGGCTGCGCGGCGGGGAGCCCATCGCGGGCATGCGCGTGGATGTCGCGTTCATCGGCTCCTGCACGAACTCGCGCCTGTCCGACCTGCGCGAGGCGGCGCGGATCGTGACGGGCCGGCGCGTGGCGCCGCACGTCACGGCGCTCGTGGTGCCGGGCTCGGCCGCCGTCAAGCGCGCCGCCGAGCGCGAAGGGCTCGACGAGGTCTTCCGCGCCGCCGGATTCGAGTGGCGGGGCGCCGGCTGCTCGATGTGCCTGGGGATGAATCCCGACAAGCTGCAGGGGAGCCAGGTGTGCGCTTCCTCGTCGAACCGCAACTTCAAGGGCCGGCAGGGCAGTCCGACGGGGCGCACGTTGCTGATGAGCCCGGCGATGGTCGCGGCGGCGGCCCTGGCCGGCGAGGTCACCGACGTGCGCGCGCTCGTAGCCTGATGCCCAACGCCCGGAGCCCGAAACCCACGGCCGACCACCCATGAAGATCACACGCCTCGAGGGGACCGCGCTGCCGATGCGCGGCGACGACGTCGACACCGACCGCATCATGCCCGCGCGCTACCTGCGCGCCATCACGTTCGAGGGACTGGAGCGGCACCTGTTCGAGGACGAGCGCGCGGGGTCGGCAGCCGGCGAGCGCGCCGGCGCGCGCCATCCCTTCGACGATCCCCGCTACCGCGGCGCGTCGATTCTGCTGGTCAACCGGAACTTCGGCTGCGGCTCCTCGCGCGAGCACGCGCCGCAGGCGCTCCAGCGCGCCGGGTTCCGCGCCGTCGTGGGGGAGTCGTTCTCGGAGATCTTCTTCGGCAACTCGCTGATGATGGGCATGCCGTGCCTGACCGCGTCGCCCGACGAGGTGCGCGAGCTGATGGAGCGGGTGGAGGAGCGCCCCGACGCGCGGCTCCGGATCGATCTCGAGGCGGGCACGTGCGAGATCGACGGGTTCCGCTGCGCGATCGCCCTCCCCGGGCACGCGCGCGACGCGCTGGTCACCGGCGCGTGGGATACGACGGGCATGCTGCGGGATCGGTACGAGGAGGTCGATCGGGCCGCCGCGCGTCTGCCGTACGTCGCGGGATTCTGACTGACGCTGTCGGTACGCGACCGCGACGAGCGCGCCACGCGGGTTCGTCGTCCCGCCCGGTCGCCGGTGGAAGGCGCAGCCCGGAGGATCTCGATGCGGGTCTATCGCGACGGCGATGCGAATCTCCAGGACATCGCGACCGAGCGGATTGCCGTGATTGGCTACGGCATCCAGGGTCGGGCGCAGGCGCTCAACCTGCGCGACGCGGGGCTCCGCGTCGCGGTCGGCAACCGCGACGACGCGTACGCGGCGCGGGCGCGGGACGACGGCTTCGACGTGCACGAGATCGGCGCGGCGGCCGCCCAGGCGTCGATCGTCCTGCTGCTCATACCGGACGAGGCGCAGCCCGACGTGTTCGCCGAGCGCATCCGCGGCCGGCTGGCCCCGGGGAGCGCGCTGGTCGTGGCGCACGGCTTCGCGCTGCGCTACGGGTTTCTCGACGTCCCCGAGGGCGTCGACGTCCTGCTGCTCGCGCCCCGGCTGCCGGGGCGGTACGTGCGCGATCGGTTCGTGGCCGGGTCGGGCGTGCCCGCGTACGTCGACGTGGCGCGCGACGCCACGGGACGCGGATGGGCGCGGCTGCTGGCGCTCGCGAAGGGCATCGGCGCCACCCGGGCGGGCGCCCTCGCGCTGACGGCGACGCAGGAGACCGAGCTGGATCTCTTTTCGGAGCAGTTCACCCTGCCGCTGGTCTTCCGTGCCCTCGAGATCGCGTTTGAGGAGCTCGTGGCCGCCGGGTATCCGCCCGAAGCTGCCGTGATGGACCTGCACGGGTCGGGCGAGCTCGGGCAGATCCTGATGCGGGCCGCCGACGTCGGGCTCTACACGATGCTGCAGAGCGACGGCTCGCCCGCGTGCCGCTATGGGGTGCTCACGCAGCGGCCGGCGGTCGTCGACGAGGCGGGTCTGCGCCAGGAGGCCAGACGCGTGCTGGAGCGGATTCGCGACGGCTCATTCGCGCGCGAGCTCATGGAGGATCAGCGGGCGGGACACCCGGTCCTGACGCAGCTGACGGAAGCCTCGCAGACGCTGCCGCTCGGCGACGCCGAACAACGGCTCCGGACCCCGCTCGCCACCGACAAGGTCTAGATTTAGCCAGTCGAACGATCCGAACGATCCGAACCGTCCGAACGGCTCGTCGAGCGATCCGAACGATCCGAACCGTCCGAACGGCTCGTCGAGCGATCCGAACGATCCGAACCGTCCGAACGGCCTGTCGAACGATCCGAACGCCCCGAACGATCCGAACGATCCGAACGATCCGAGCGATTCTCGTCGACCGCCGCGAGAAACGCCGCTGCGGCGTGCGACCGCTCGCCGCCCTTGCGATAGATGAGCCGCACCTGCCGGCGCAGCCGGATCTCCGGCATGGTCAGCGCCATCAGCTCGCCGCGGGCGATCTCGGACTCGGCGCAGCGCCGGGGCAGCAGCGCGACGCCCATCTGCATCGCCACGGCCCGCTTGATCCCCTCGAGGCTGGGGAGCGACACGAGGATGTTCGCCGGAATGCGATGCTGCTCGAAGAGCCGGAGCACCCGGTCGCGCACGTGCGACGGATCGTTGTGGGCGATGACGATCTGGCGCCCGCACTCGGCGAGCGTGACCTCCCGGGCGCCCGCGAGCGGGTGCGAGGGGTGGACGAGCATCACGAGCTCGTCGTGCCGGAGGATCATCGACCCGAGCCGCGGCTCCGCGGGCGGGAAGGTGAGGACGCCGAAGTCGAGGCCCCCCTGGGCCACTTCGGCGCCGATGTGCCGCGACGGAATGCGCCGGACGTCGACGTGGACGAGCGGATGGGCGGCGCGGAAGCGCTGAATCAGCGGCAGCACCACATGCACCGACGCCTCGTTGGCCCCGACGAGCACGCGGCCGCGGCGGAGGTCGCGGAGGTCCTTGACCGCGATGGCCGCCTCCTCCGACAGCCGGAGTAGGCGCTCGGCATAGTCGCGCAGCAGCCGCCCCGCCTCGGTCAGCGTGGCGTCCTTGGTGGCGCGGTCGAACAGCCGCTCGCCGACGGTCTCCTCGAGGCGCCGTACGGCCTGGCTCACGGCCGGCTGGGTTCGATGGAGCTTCATCGCCGCGCGCGAGAAGCTGCGCTCGGAGGCGACTTTCAGGAAGACGCGCAGCTCGCTCAGCTCCACGGGCAGCCTATAAGCGTCGATAATCCAAGAAGAATAATTATCAGTTTGACTTTATCATGCCCGGTCGCGTGTACTGACAGGGCGGCGACTCCGCCCCCGAGCGAGGTAACCGATGAGCGATCAACGAGTTAAGGTCTTCGACACGACGCTGCGCGACGGCGAGCAGGCGCCCGGGTTCTCCCTGCGCGTCAGCGAGAAGCTCCAGCTCGCCCGACAGCTCGACCGGCTCGGCGTCGACATCATCGAGGCGGGCTTTCCGATCGCGTCGCCGGCCGACGCCGAGGCGGTCCGCCGCATCGCGCAGGAGGTCCGCCGGCCGGTCATCGCGGCGCTGGCGCGCTGCCACCGAGCCGACCTCGAGAAGGCCGCCTGGTCGCTCGAGCCGGCCGCGCGCGGCCGGATCCACACGTTCATCGCCACTTCGGACCTGCACCTGCAGGCCAAGCTCCGCATCAGCCGCGAGCAGTGCCTCGAGGCGGCGGTCGACTCGGTGCGCGTCGCGCGGCGGCACACCGACGACGTGCAGTTCTCGGCCGAGGACGCCACCCGCAGCGATCTCGACTTCCTGTGCCGGGTCGTGGAGGGGGTCATCGAGGCCGGCGCGACGACGGTCAATCTGCCCGACACCGTCGGCGTCGCCACGCCGGACGAAACCCGCGAGTTCTTCACGGCCATCCGCACGCGCGTGCCGCACGCCGAGGCGGTGACCTTCAGCACGCACTGCCACGACGACCTCGGCATGGCCGTGGCCAACTCGATTGCCGCGGTGCAGGGGGGCGCGCGGCAGGTGGAGTGCACGGTGAACGGCATCGGCGAGCGCGCCGGCAACGCCGCGCTCGAGGAGATCGTGATGGCGTTTCACGTGCGCCGCGATCGGTACGCCTACACGGTCGGCGTCGCGCACACGGAGATCTATCCGTCGAGCGAGCTCCTCACGCGGCTGACGGGGCAGGGGGTGCAGGTCAACAAGGCGATCGTCGGCCGCAACGCGTTCGCGCACGAGGCCGGCATCCACCAGGACGGCATCCTGAAGGATCGCCGCACCTACGAGATCATGCGGGCCGAGGACGTCGGCGCGCCGTGGAACCCGCTCGTGCTCGGCAAGCACTCGGGCCGCCACGCGGTGCAGAAGCGCTGCAAGGACCTGGGGCTGGAGGTCGAGGGCGCCGAGCTCGTCGAGGTCTACCGCGTGCTGATGGCCATCGCCGACGATCGCAAGATTCTCACCGACAACGACGTCATCGCCGTCGTCACCGGCATCCGCTCCGCGCAGCCGGCCGCGCACGGCGCCGTCGATCCGTTCGATACCCCGTCGACCGTGGGCCACGCGCTGCAGGAGCGCGGCTACGGCCACGGGGTGTGAACGGCGTTGGTAATCGGGAGCCGGTAGCGCGCAGGCGGTAGCGCACGCGCCGCTATCGGCGACCGGGCACTGTGGTTCGCTCGACCGTCCACCCGGCGCTCGCCTCGTCTCTGAGCCGCCGCCGCTCGTTTCAGGAACCTAGAACTGCCACCGCCCACCGACCCGCGCCGACCGCCGGTCGACTGACGACTATTCCCGCTCGGCCCGAAGCGTCATGACGGGCGTCGCCATCTCGATGCCGCGCTCGGCGAAGAGCCGGGCGACGCGCTTGCGCAGCTCGCGGCCGACCAGCCACTGCTTCTGCGGCACGGTCTTGATGCGCCCCTTGACGACGAGCCGCCCCGGCTCGAACGCGTCGATCCCGAAGATCTCGAGCGGGCGAGGATGTGCGGCTGGAACGCCGGGTCGTCGGCCAGCGCGGCGGCGGCGTCGCGCATCGCCTCGATCGCCGCTTCGACGTCCACCGCGTAGCCGAGGCCCACGGTCAGCACGAAGAAGGCAAAGTCCTTCGACATGCAGGGCATCCCGTCACGGGGGGTGGGCGACGGCCGCGGGCACGGTCAGCGGGCGGTGCTGCTCCGGATCGGCACGTTCAGCTCGAGCCGCCGCCCGTCGCGGACGATGGACATCGTCGCGGTGCTGCCGATCGGCGCGTCCTGAATCAGCCGCGAGAGCTGCCCGCCGTCGGCGACGGCCGCGCCGTCGAAGCTCACGATGACGTCGCCGGGCCGCAGGCCGGCCGCGTACGCGGCGGAGTCGCGGCGCATCGCCTGCACGACCACGCCCCGCGCGTCGCCGACGCCGAGCTGCTCGGCCATCAGCGTCGAGAGCGGCGCGATCTCGACGTAGCCGATCGACCCGCGCCGCACCTCGCCGTACTGCGTGAGGTCGGCGACCACGCGGCGCGCCAGATTGCTGGGCACGGCGAAGCCGATGCCCTGATAGCCGCCGCTCTGGCTGAAGATCGCCGTGTTGACGCCCACCAGCTCGCCGCGCGCGCTCACGAGCGCGCCGCCCGAGTTGCCCGGGTTGATCGCCGCGTCGGTCTGGATGAAATCCTCGTAGGTCGAGATGCCGACGTTCGTGCGTCCGAGCGCGGAGACGATGCCGAGCGTGACCGTCTGGTTGAGCTGGAACGGATTGCCGATGGCCAGCACCCATTCGGCGACGCGCAGTCGGCTCGAGTCGCCCCACGGGATCGTCGGCAGGCCGACGGCCTGGATCCGCAGCAGCGCCAGGTCGGTGGCCGGGTCGACGCCGACAATCTGCGCCTGCATCTCGCGGTTGTCGGCGAGCGCTACCGACACCGCGGGGAGCTGCCGCAGCGAGATGCGGCCCGACTCGCCCGTCACGACGTGGTTGTTGGTCAGCACCAGGCCGTCGCTCCCGACGATGACGCCCGAGCCGAGGCTGCGCTCGACGTCGCGGCGGGGGCCGAAGACGTCGTCGGGGCTGCCGAAGAAGAACTGGAAGAACGGGTCGTTGGCAAACGGCGAGTTCGGGCGCCGGACCACCTGCAGCGACGAGATGTTGACTACGGCCGGGACCGTGCGTTCGGCGACGCGGGAGAAGTCGGGGAGCGTCGCGCCGGCGCCGGCCGGGGCCGGGGCGGCGATGGTCGGCGCCTGCGCCTGCTGCGCGCCGGCCTCGTCGGTCTGGCGCATCCGTCCGGTGAGGATCAGCCCGGCGGCGAAGCCGCAGGCGAGGAGCAGCAGCGCGAGGATCAGCCGGCGGGCGCGCATGGCGTCACATGACGTCGATGCGGTGCGCCGACGCCTCGCGCGCCTTCGGACAGGTGATCGTCAGGATGCCGTCGCGAAGGTCCGCGACGATGCGGTCGGCGTCGACCGGGACCGGGAGTTGGAACGTGCGGCTGAACGAGCCGTGGCCGCGCTCGACGCGATGGTACTGCTCGCAGGGCAGGTCGCGCTCGCGGCGGGTGCCCGACAGCGTCAGGCGGCCGTCGACGAGTTCGATCTGGATGTCCTCGCGCGTGAGGCCCGGCAGCTCGGCGGTCAGGACGTAGTGGTCGGCGGTTTCCTGCAGGTCCACGGCGGGCGCCCAGCCCGGCGGCCCCGGCGCGAAGGGGTCGAGTCGCTGCTGAATGGCCAGCAGATCACGGAGCGGATCCCAGCGGGTGAACGCCACATTCCGATGCTAACACTGCCGACCCGGGAGCCGGTAGGCGGCCGCCGGCCCCGCTCCCGGCTCCCAGCCCGCGGCTACGATAAGATCGACCGACGGCTATGGCATCGATACAGGCTACGCGGCTCAAGAAGGGCATGCTCGTCAAGATGGACCAGGACCTGTTCCGCGTCCTGGACTTCCAGCACGTCACGCCGGGCAACCTGCGCGGCTTCGTGCGGGTCAAGCTGCGGAACATCCGCAACGGCACGCTCTCGGACCAGAAGCTCCGCTCCGAGGACTCGGTCGAGCGGGCGACGCTCGACGAGCGGGAAATGCAGTACCTCTACAAGGACGGCGACGACTACTACTTCATGGACACGGGCACGTACGACCAGGTCCACATCTCGAGCGAGGCGCTCGGCGACTCGGTCAACTTCCTGAAGCCGGAGATGACGATTCAGGTCGAGTTCTACGGCAGCGAGCCGGTCGGCATCGAGCTGCCGCAGACCGTCGACCTGAAGGTGCTCGACACGGTGCCCGGCATCAAGGGGGCGACGGCCAGCGCGCAGGTCAAGCCCGCCACGCTCGAGACGGGGCTCGTCGTCCAGGTGCCGCCGTTCGTCAATGCCGGCGACCTGGTCCGCGTGAATACGGATACCGGCGAGTACCTGTCACGTGCGTAGCCGGTAGGCGGCAGTCCAACGCCCGACGCGGCAAGCCCAACGCCCGACGCCGAGAGCGCAACGCCTATGGACGTCATCAGGTATCCGGCCGACCAGGGCTGGATCGAAGTCATCGTCGGCAGCATGTTCAGCGGCAAGAGCGAAGAGCTCATCCGCCGCCTGCGCCGCGCGCAGATCGCCCGGCAGAAGGTGCAGATCTTCAAGCCGGCGCTCGACACCCGCTACGCCGAGGACGCCATCATCTCGCACAGCGAGATGCGCATCCCGTCCTCGGCGGTCGCCTCGGCGCGGGCGCTGCTCGAGCAGGTCGAGGCCGACACGGAAGTCGTCGGCATCGACGAAGGGCAGTTCTTCGACGCCGAGCTGCCGGCGGTCTGCGACGCGCTGGCGGACCAGGGCAAGCGCGTCATCGTCGCGGGCCTCGACCAGGACTACCTCGGCAAGCCATTCGAGCCGATGCCGCAGCTGCTGGCGATTGCCGAGTACATCACCAAGACGCTCGCCATCTGCATGGTCTGCGGGAACCCCGCGAACCATACCCAGCGGCTCGTGGCGAGCGCCGACCGGGTGCTGCTCGGCACGCAGGGCACCTACGAGGCCCGCTGCCGCCGCTGCTTCGACCCCCGCCTCGCGGGCGCGTCCACGCCCGCGAGGCGGGTCGACTCCCAACTCCCAACGTCCAAGTCCCAACAATAGGAGGCCGGGGAGTTGGCGCCTGACGAGTTGGCGCGGCCCGGGAATTGGTCGTTCGGCGGTTTGGGAATTGGGAGTTGAGTGTGGCACTCTGACCGGGTGGCGCCCGATCGGGTTCTGCCGTCGATCCTGTTCCTCTTCGGCATCGGGTTTCTCGTCGCCAACGTGAAGGTGACGGCCGACCTCGTCCGCTATCACGCACGGAAGGCGTCGGCGCTGCTCATCTGGCAGGGGCCCAAGCCGCGCCACTACGGCTTCGCGCTGGCGCTCGGCGCCGTGCTCGGGCTGCTCGTCGTCATCAAGCTCTTTGCGCTCGGCCGCGCCCCGCACGAGCTGTTCGGCGAGATCATGATGTTCCTGTACTTCGGCTACGCGGTACCGCTCAGCTCGAGGATCGCGCGCGGCTTCTACCGCGACGGGGTCTGGTCCGACAGCGGGTTCATGCGGTGGGGACAGATCTCGGCCGTTTCGTGGCGGGAGGACGACACGATTACGCTGGTCCTGATTTCCCACCCCACGAGCATCGCCCGGCGGCTGCAGGTGCCGGGGCACCTCTACGGCCAGGCGCGCCGCGTCCTGCGCGACCGCGTCAAGGCCCACGATCTGCACATCGGGGGGGCGGGGCTCGACCTGGGCTCCCGCGACGACCGCGACGCGGTCTGAGCCCGACCCCGATCCCCGATCCCTGATCCCCGATCCCCTTTCCACCGATAATGGGGGCATGCCAGTCCGTCCGACGTGGAAAGGCTTCCTGAAGGTCAGCCTGGTCAACATCCCGGTCAAGGTGTTCCCGGCGACCGAGTCGGCCGCAACGCTCTCGTTCAACCAGCTCCACGCCGAGTGCCAGACGCGCATCCAGCAGAAGCGCTGGTGCCCGACGTGCGCGCGCGAGGTGCCGAACACGGAGCTGGCCAAGGGATACGAGTTCGGGAAGGGGCGCTACGTGATCGTCAGCGACGAGGACATCCAGAAGGTCCGCGTCGAGTCGACGCGCGTCATCAACCTCGTCCAGTTCGCCGACGATACCGAGATCGATCCCATCTACGTGGACCGGGCCTACTACCTCGCGCCCGACGGTCCGATGGCCGCCGAGGCATTCGCCGTGATGCGCGACGGCATGGCGGGCAAGGCTGGCATCGGCAAGGTGGCGCTCTACGGGCGGGAGTATCTCGTGGCGGTGAAGCCCCAGAAGCGCGGGCTCGTCCTGTACACCCTCCACCACGACGCCGAGATCCGGAGCATCGACCAGATCGAGGAGCTCGGATCGGTGCCGTCGAAGGTCAAGCCCGAGGAGATGAAGCTCGCCAAGCAGGTGATCGGCACCTTCGACGCCGAGCTCAATCTCAAGGACTACAAGGACGAGTACACGGAAGGCCTGCGCAAGATCATCGACGCGAAGATTGCCGGCGAGGAGTTCGTCGCGCCCGAGGTCCAGGAGCCGCAGAAGGTCGTGGATCTGATGGAGGCGCTCCGGCGCAGCCTCGACTCGGTGAGCAAGGAGAAGAAGAAGCCGGCCAAGGCCACCATCGGCGCGGCGCGGAAGACCAAGGCCAAGGGCCAGAAGGCCGGCGCTGCGAGGAAAGCCGCCGCCGGGTGATACCCTATGGCACCCCGGCGCGCAGGCTCCGCGCGCCGGCGACCCCGCGAGGTGGCCATGCGGCTCAGGCTTCCGGCACAGTTCCTGGCGGTCACCGTCGTCCTGCTGGCAGGCGCGCCGCCCGGCGCGGCGCAGACCGCGTCCTCGTCGATTCCCCGCACGTCTGACGGCCGCCCCGACTTCTCCGGCATCTGGCAGGCGCTGACGACCGCGTCCTGGGACATTCAGGATCACGCGGCGCAGAAGGGCGTGCCGGGCGGCCCGGGGATCGTCGTCGGCAACGAGATTCCGTATCAGCCGGCGGCGCTCGCGCGGAAGAAGCAGAACTACGACCGCCGCGCGACCGACGACCCGGTGGCCAAATGCTACCTGCCCGGCGTCCCGCGGCTGCTGTACATGCCGTTCCCCTTCCAGATCGTCCAGACGCCGACCGAGCTGATGTTGCTGTTCGAGTTCGTCCACGCGGTCCGGTTCGTCTTCCTGACGGGCCGGCATCCGCCGGGCCCGATCGAGTGGTGGCTGGGCGACTCCCGCGCCCGCTGGGAGGGCGACACGCTCGTCGTCGACGTCGTGCACTTCAACGATCAGACGTGGTTCGACAATGCCGGCAACTTCCACAGCGAGGCGCTGCACCTGGTCGAGCGCTTCACGTACCTCGACCCCGATCACATCCAGTACGACGTGCGCGTGGAGGATCCGAAGGTGTTCACCCGGCCGTGGGACATGCGGGTGATCCTGTACCGCCGCAAGGAGGCGAACGCGCAGCTCTACGACTACGAGTGCTACGCGTTCGACTACGAGCAGTACTACCCGTATCCGCAGATGAGGAGTCCGCAATGAGCCTGCGATGGCTGATCGGAGCCGTGGGCCTGGCGCTCGTCGCCGCGGCGGCCGCGCCGGTGCGGGGGCAGGAGGGCGGGCCGGCGGCGAAGCCGCTCGAGCGGCTGGCGGACGGCCAGCCGAACGTGCAGGGGCACTGGCGGCCGGTGAATCCCGGCTCGCTGTCGCTCACCAATCCGGTGCCGCAGGCGGCGGATTTCGATCCGAGCATCAAGCCGCTGCCGAGCCGGATCGTCGATCCGCCGGACGGGCGCGTGCCCTACCAGCCGTGGGCGGCGGCGCTCCAGAAGGAGCAGAACCACTACTACGCCTACCCGATGCGGCCCGAGCACATCGACACCCAGCACCGCTGCCTGCTGTCGGGCGTGCCGCGGCTCTTCACGATCGTGCCCGCGCTGAAGATCGTGCAGACGCCCGGGCAGGTCGTGTTCTTCTGGGACAGCTATCACGCGTACCGCGTCGTGCCGCTCGACGGCCGCCCGCACGTGGCGCCGAACGTGAAGCTGTACATGGGCGACGGCCGCGGACGCTGGGACGGCCTGACGCTCACCATCGACACGCGGAGCCTGAAGGGGCAGCGGCTCACCTACATCGGCGACTTCTACTCCGACAACGCGCAGATCCGCGAGCGCCTCACGTGGACCGACGCCGACACGTTCACCTACGAGGCGACGGTGACGGATCCGACGGTCTTCACACGCCCCTGGACGATGCGGCTGGTGCAGCGGCGGCTGCCGACCGAGGAGGTGTGGGAGACGGCGTGCTACGAAGGGATGAGCAACCCTGACCGGTATCTGCTGAAGGTCGCGCCGGCCCCGCCGACGAGGTAGCGCGCCGGCTCAGGCGATCCGCCGCGAGGAGGGAACCATCATGGCCATCTCACGACGCGATGCGATGTGCGGTATTTCGGGAGCGGTGCTGGTTGGCGTCTCCGGCGTGATCGGGCCGGAGAGTCTGACGGCGGAGGAGGCGGCCCAGGCCCCGCAGGCAGCGGAGCCGTGGCCCGACCGGCTGGTCGAACGGCCTCTCCGCCAGGGCTTTCCCGCGCCCCTGCCGCTCAACCCGGACGGCTCGGCGCCGGAGCAGCCGGAGAGCGCGGCCGGACCGATCACCGATCCGCTGATGTGGCGCACGCCCGACCGGCAGGCGCCGCCGATCGAGTTCGACTACCGGAAGATGGCCGTCCGGATCGACACGCGCGGCCTGGGGAGGCTGGCGGGCACGCTGCGGTTCGAGGATCTCGAGAAGCTGCCGCGCCTCTCGCGGACGTTTCTCATGCAGTGCGGCGCGCCGAATCCGCGCGGCATCGTGACCTGGACCGGCGTCCGTTTCGCCGACCTCGCCGACATGCTCGGCGTCATTCCGAACGCGCACTACTGCCGTCTGGTGGCGTCGGATCGGCACATCGTGGACGAGCCGATGGTCACGCTGCGCCACCCGCAGGTGATGCTGGCGTGGATGATGAACGGCGAGCCGATCCCGCCGCGCCACGGCGCGCCGCTCCGGCTGATCGTCCCGTTCCGCTACGGCAACCGGAGCATCAAGGCCATCACGGAGATCGTCTTCTCGACGCCGGGGCTGCCAGCGCTGCCGGCCTGAGCCACGGGCCGGCGGGCTGCGGCCGACGGAGACCGGAGCGGACGCCACGGCGTCGCTGAGCGGCACCGCTGTTACAATTTCCGGTATTCTGGCCACGACCGGCATTCCATCGCTGACGCTCCTCGCCGGGGTTCTCTTTCTCAGTACGGCCTTAGCGCTGTTTGTCGCCACCTTCACGGGGCGCCGGCGGTCGGCGCCCGGCAAGACGCCGTTCCTGCTGCTCATGACCGCCGTGGCGGTCTGGTGTGCCACGAGCGGGTTTCACGCGCTCGCCGGGTCGCTCGACGCCAAGATCGCGTGGGCGACGGTGCAGTACCTCGGCATCGCCAGCGTGCCCCCGTTGTGGCTGCTCTTCGCCGGGGAGTATGCGGACGCGCGCTGGACCCTGGATCGACGGGTGCGCGCCGCCGTCTGGATCGTGCCGGTGCTCACGGTGCTGGCCGTCGCCACCAACGAGTCGCACCAGGCCGTCTGGCCGAGCGTGCGGATCGACGCCAGCGGATTGACCGTCTACGAGCACGGCTGGGCGTTCTGGATCGCCGCCGGGTACAACTACCTGCTCGTGCTCGAGGGCACCACGCTCTTCGTCCTGTCGCTCTTCACCACGCCCCCGCCGTTTCGCGGGCAGTGGCTCACCCTCGTCGTGGCGGCCGTGATTCCACTCGCCGGCAACGTGCTGTACATCGCGGGCATCACGGTGCCGGGGCTCGACCTGACCCCGGTGGCGTTCGTGGTGTCGGGGCTCCTCTTCGTGCGGGCGCTCTATCGCGATCATCTGTTCGATCTCGTGCCCGTGGCGCGCGACACGGTGATTGAGAGCCTGAGCGACGCGGTGATCGTGCTCGACGGGTCGCGGCGCATCCTCGACATGAACGCGGCCGCCCGCCGGCTCGCCGGCGACCCCGACGCGTGGGTCGGCCGGCCCGTGTGCGCGGTCGTGCCGCTGCTCCGCGACGTGCAGACCGACGCCGTGCGCGACTCGTCGGTGATGCTGATGCGGGATGCCGACGACGGGCAGAAGGAGTATTTCGACCTCCGTGTCCTCCGTGTGCAGCGCCCGACGCGGCCTTCGGCCGCCTGGGTGGCGCTCGTGCGGAATATCTCCGAGCGGCTGCGCGCCGACGCGGCGCGCGCGGCGCTCGAGGCGCGCCTGCAGGAGCAGCAGAAGCGCGAGAGCCTGAGCATCCTCGCGGGCGGCGTGGCCCGCGACTTCAACACCCTCCTCGACGGGATCGTCGTCAACGCCGACCGGCTGACGCTGACGGTCCCGCCGTCGAGCGAGATGGGGCGCAGCGTGGGAGCGATTCTGCTGGCCGCGCGGCGCGCGGCCGATCTGATGGACACGCTGCTCGCGTATGCGGGCGAACGCCAGGGCTCGATGGCGCATGTCGACCTCGACGAGCTCGTGCTCGAGATGGTCGACCTGCTGCGCGGATCGGCGGCTCGCCACTGTCACCTCCGCTACTCGGGGCGGCCGGCGACCATTCGTG
>Ga0194131_10008252_pt1 | contig 13641 bp, 11 predicted proteins | sample TA2KigO120mmetaG_FD_148631 | JGI IMG/M metagenome (GOLD analysis project Ga0194131, IMG submission 148631) | Freshwater microbial communities from Lake Tanganyika, Tanzania - TA2015053 Kigoma Offshore 120m | ecosystem: Environmental > Aquatic > Freshwater > Lake | place: Tanzania: Lake... | reverse complement strand
GTCCTCGCTGGGCAGCAGGGTGAACTCGGCCACGTTGTTGCGCCGGGCGAGCTCGCCGTTGGTGTTCCCGACCAGAAGATCGGTCTGGTAGCTGACGAAGACGGTGTCGCCCCCGCCGCCGCCGCCGCCTCCTCCCCCGCCTCCGCCGCCGCCGCCGGAGCCGCCGCCGGAGCCGCCGCCGCCGGAGCCGCCGCCGGAGCCGCCGGAGCCGCCGCGCTTGCCGTCCGAGCTCGCCACCCCCGCCCCGCTCCCCCCGAGCGTGTCGGCGGCGATCGCCGGGAACTGCTGGCGGAAGGGGTCGCTGGAGCTGCCATCGAGGCGCTGCTGGTACTTGCGCAACCCGGGCGAGTAGGCCAGCACCGCGGCCTGGCCATCGGGGGCCGGCTCGATCGTGACCGCGCCGGACTGTCCGCCCGCGGGGGCCTCTTCGGAGCCCGACATCATCTTGATCACCAGCGGGGCCGCTACGATCGCCACGGCGAGCCCCACCACCAGCGGCAGCAACCCGCGGCTGCGCAGGTCATAGAGCAGGTCGCTGCCGAACTGCTGAAGCTTGCCGTCCCTCATGGCGCCACCGTCGCGGCGGGCGTGGTCGAGGGGCCGGCGAGGGCCGGGCCGACCGGTGTCGCCCCGGCCGTCAGGCCCTGGGTCGAAGGGGTCACGTAGGAGGTCAGCATCATGTTCACCTCGAGCAGCGGGTTCGCGGTCGGTGAGCCGCCGGTCATCGAGAAGCCGTCGACCGTCATCAGGCGGCCGTCCACCTTCACGTCCTGAGTCTTGTCGTCGAAGCTGACGAGACTGTCGAGGCGGCCGATGTAGTCGGCGATCCCGAAGAACCCGCCCTTGAAGTTGAGGTCATAGGGAAGCGTCGGCAGCCCCGCGGTCCCGACCTGGGCACCGATCGGCAGGTTCGCGGCGCTCGCCTCCGTCGCCGGGGCGGCCGTGGTCGCCGTGGTCGCCGTGGTCGCCGTGGTCGAGCCCGGGGCCGTCGCGCCCTCGGCGGCGGGCGGCGGCGTGGTCGCGGCCGGCGTCGTCGCCTCGCCGCTGCCGGCGCTCAGGGTGATGCCCCTGAACTCGACCCCTGAGGCGCCCGCGATCGAGTTCAGCTCGACCAGCAGCGAGGCCGTGTCGGCCTGGTCGGGGACGGCCTTGCCGAGCACCACTAGGCGCCCGTAGTCGCGCGGGAACTCCTTGCGGGCCTCCCGGCCGAAGGAGACCAGCTGCTCCTGCTCGGCCACCTGGGTCTCCAGGGAGCTGACCTCGTCGTTCAGCTGCGAGACCTCGGAGCGCTTCGGCGAGAGCACGAGCATGTAGAACGCCAGGGCTGCCGCGAACAGGACCGCGCAGGAGACGGTTGTTGCCTGGTTCGCCTTCACCTCAGCCTCCCGGGACCAGGTCGGTGGCCTGCTCGGTCTCGGCCGAGGCCTGCCCGACCTCGGCGCTGTTCGCGGCCTGCTCGGCCTGGACCTCGGCGGTGCCGCCGTCGTCGGGGGCGAGCGGCGCCGGGACCGACGGCGCGGCGGTCGCCGATCCTGGCACGGGCACGGCGTCGAAGGCGACGACGATCTCGAAGCGGGCGATGAAGTCCCGGGTACGGCATTCGGTGGTCGTCCCGCCGGAGCCCGAGGTCTCCTCGGTGGCGGCGCCCGCCTCCTCCTCGGGGCGCTCCGAGCCCGCGAAGCCGACACGCGTGACGCCGTCGATGTCCTCGAGGTCGGCGACGAAGCCCGCGACGGCGTCCTGCCCGGTGGCGCAGCCGACGATCTCCAGGGCGGGACCCGCGACGGCGTCGCGCAGCTCGAGCTCCGGCCCCTGCTCGATCTGGACGGCGGGGCTCGCCGAGCCGGCGAGCTGGACGAGCCAGACGTCCGACGGCAGCACCAGCGCCAGCTCGTTCATCACGCGCTCCCAGTCGAAGCGGCTCTGAGCGAGGCTGGCGATCGTTCCGGCGCGCGTCTCCTCGACGACGCCGAACTGCGCGAAGGCGCTGAGGCTCTGGGCCTGGGCGGTCGCCGCCGCGAGCTCCCGCTCGAGCTGGGCGGCCTCGCCCTCCTTGTCGGACCTCTGCTTGCCGCTCAGCGCCACCGCGACGACGCCCAGCAGCAGCAGCGCCAGGCCCACCATCAGCACATAGGGGACGCCGCCCGTGCGCATCGCCGCTACAGCGTCGCGCCGCGCGTCGGGGGGGATCAGGTTGACGGGGCGCACCGCTCAGCCCTCCAGCGCCAGGCCGTAGGCGACGGTGAGCCTGGCGGCGTCCTCGTCGTTCAGGTGGGAGAGGCCCTCGGGGGTCCTCGTCTCGATCTCGCGCCCGAGGCCGATGCGCAGATGCTCGATCAGGCCGGGGACGGCGACGCCGAGGCCGCAGGCGATCACGCGCTCGATCGGCGGCGCGCCCTCCTGGGCGCCGTAGTAGTCGAGCGAGAGCCGCAGCTCGTTGAGCAGCTTCGCGGCGCCCTCCTCGACCTCCTGACGCACCGCGGCGGCGCGCTCCCGGTCGGTGCCGAAGCTCTCGTCGATCGGCTCGTCGAGCCCGACCTCGAGCAGCCAGTCGCGCGCCTCGTCGATCGAGATGCCCTCGCGTGCGGCGACCGAGTCGGAGAAGCCCTCGATCCCGACGGGGGAGGTACGGGTGAAGAGGCAGTCCTGGCCGTTGGCGACCACGAGATTGGTCGAGTCACCGAGGTAGCAGTAGAGGGTGGTCGTCCCGATCATCCCCTCCTGCTGGGACTCGCCGGCGTCCGGGTCGAGCGCACGGATCATCCCGAAGGCCGAGAGGTCGATCCCACGCGGGTCGAGACCGGCGGCGAGCAGGGCCTCGAGCAGCGAGCTGATCATGTCGCGGCGCGCCGCAACGACGAGCACGTCCATCTGCCGCTCACCCTCGGCGCCGGCCTGGCGGCGCAGCACGCGGTGATCGAGCACGGCCTGCTCGAGCGGCATCGGGATCTGGTCGTCGGCCTGGAAGCGGATCGCGGTATCGAGCTCGGTCTCGTCCTCGATCAGCGGCAGCCTCAGGGTGCGCACGACGACCGACTGGTTGGCAACGCCGAGGCGCACGCTGCGGCCGAGCTTGCTCTCGGCGAAGAGCGACTTCAGGGCTCCGGTCAGGGCCTCGCCGTCCTTGATCTCGCCGTCGGCGAACGCGCCCTTGGGCAGCGGGGCGATCGCGGTGCGCCCGGCGGTGCCGTTGCCGAGCTCGCTCGCCGCGATGCTGCCGGCCTCGATGTCGAGCCCGACCACCGCCCCCGCGCCGTTGGACTCCCGGGCCTTGCGGGTGAAGTGGATCGGCTCGGAGTTCTTTGTCAGCTTGAACTCGACCATCGTGTCCTCAGCCGATGAACCTGTCGAGGTACCAGGACGAGATCTCATCGCCGACCAGCAGGCCGACGAAGCCGCCGAGCGCGAGGTAGGGACCGAACGGGATCGCGCGGCGGCGCTCGCCCGAGCCGTGCAGGGCCATCAGCGCCAGCCCGACGAGGGCGCCGGCGAGCACCGCGACGACCATCGCCGGGACGACGGCCCCGCCGAGGTACAGCCCCATCACCCCGGCGAGCTTGACGTCGCCCATGCCCATGCCACCGGGATAGGCGAGAGCGGCGAGCAGCAGGAAGCCGCCCGCCCCCGCAGCCGCGATCAGCCGCTCCGGGAGCGAGGAGGGCTCGGCCGCGATCACGATCGCGACGGCCGCCACGGCGGCCGCGAGCAGCACGCCGTTCGGGATTACCCGCTTCTCCAGGTCCGCGAGCGTGACCGTGACCAGGGTCGCGCAGAAGATCAGCCCGAGCGCCAGCTCGGGGAGGTCGGCGGTCCCGAGCACGCCGACGGTCGCGGCGAACATCGCGGCCATCGTCAGCTCCGCGATCGGGTAGCGGATCGGAATCGGCTCCGAGCAGCTGCGGCAGCGCCCGCGCAGAAGCAGCCAGGAGAGGACCGGGATGTTGTCGTAGGCGGCGATCTGGGCGTCGCAGGAGTCGCAGTGGGAGCGACCGGTCATGAACGGCTCCCCGCGCGGGACGCGGTAGGCGACGACGCCGGCGAAGCTGCCGAGCAGCATCCCCCCGGCAAAGGCGATTGGCATCAATGCGTTCATCTGGAACGAATGTCGGCTTCAGGCGACGAATGCTTGAGCGTTCTGCGCCAAGAGCGCTCCCCGCCCCCTGTGGAAATCAGGGGAAGTCCAGCGTCTCGCGCTGGATGTGCCAGGCGGCCTCGACCGGGTCGAAGAAGTGCGGCGGCTCGAGGTAGCGCAGGCGGTCGTCGTAGTTGTAGTCCTTGATGTACCCGGTCGGGCGCGTCGTGCCCACCGGGCCACGGAACTTCTGGGCGATGGCGCCGTTGACCTCGAGCTCGCCGAGGGGGGCGCCGCAGTCGTAGTGGTCGACGATGAACGAATGGTCGATCGCCAGGATCGCGGCGTCGATTCGCAGGTCCGACTGGGCACCGGTGCCGTTGACTCCCCCGTTGCAGTTGCCCGCGCCGGTCTGCGAGGTGATCGTGCCGTTGCTGCAGCCGGGATTGGCGGAGGGGCAGATCGGGTGCTTGACGCGGACGAAGTTGTTGGCGATCAGGCCCAGCAGGCCGTTGCCCGAGCGGATCAGGTCGTCCTCGATGATCACGTCGTTCTCGGCCGCGATCGTGAGCTGGCTGGTGTAGCCGCCGGTGCCGCGCACGACCGCGTTGCCGCACCCCGACGTGGCCGGGTAGGTGGCCGTGAACGGCGAGTAGCTGGAGGAGCACCCGGCTCCGTTCTGGATGTAGACGACTCCGCTGGACGGGACCGGCAGCGGCCCGGTCGTGCTGCCACCGTTGGTGACCGTCATGCTGGAGCCGCTGAGCGAGATCGAGGTCTGACCGGTGTAGGTCGCGGTCGGCCCCGCGATGGTTCGCAGTTGTGTGTTGGTCGGAGGCGGGGTCAGAACGGGCGCGTTGGTGGTGAAGGGGCCGATGAAGTTCGGGTTGGCGCCTCCGCCGCCGCAGTTGCCCGAGGCCCAGCCGACCGGCGGCGCGCTGACCTCGATCACGTCGGCCGAGGAACGGCCGAAGCTGGGAGTGCCGCAGATCAGCAGGTCGTCGTTGGTGTGCAGGGGCCCGTCGATGGCGTCTCCGGTGACGAAGACGATACGGGTGCAGTAGACCCCGCCGGAGTTGGGGATCGGTGCGCTCTCGCGGCCCTCGCGGCGGAGCCTCTCGCACTGCTCATAGGCGCCCGTCAGCGCCGCCGAGGGATTGGCAAAACCGTAGGTGACGGGGTCGGAGGTCTCGAGCTGGGTGAAGTAGATGAAGTCGAGGAAGCTCGCCTGTTCGTAGCTCGCGACCACGGACTGCCGCGTGTTGCCGGCGTAGCCGGTGGAGCGGATGCGGAAGGTGCCGGTGTTCGGACCGCTCTGCTCGAGCATGCTGCCGACCGGGTCGCCGGTGCTGCAGCTGCTCTGGCCCGACGCGGGCAGCAGCTCGATCGCGTAGGTCTCGCCCTCGGTCGACCCGGGAACGGCGCGGCGATTGGCGGTCGACCCCTGCTGGTTGACCGCGTGCGGGGTCGGCACGTTGGTGCAGCGGGTCCAGTAGCCCGTGTCGTTGTTGAGGTGGTAGCTGTAGTCGGCGATGCCCGCCTGCGCCGCCGCCAGCGCGCGCTTGTCGTCGAGGTCGCGCCGCACCAGCCTCAGGTCACCGTTGGTCGCGGCCAGTGCCGCCCCGACCAGGGTGGTGACGAGCGCGATCATCCCGACCACGGCGATCATCGTGTAGCCGTCCTCGTTGCGGCGGAGACGTGCGATCAGGTCCGAGATCAGGTGCATGGCAGGTTGTCCTGTGTGGTCAAGGGGCTGGCCGACTCGAGCAGCAGGTCGGTCGCGCCATTGATCGTGATCGGCGACCTGGTGTCGAGACTGGAGACCCCGGCCCCGGGCTGGACGGTCAGGTTCACCGACACGTAGGCCACCCTGGCCGCGTTGGTCCCGCTCAGGGGCACCGCGAGGGACGTCGGGTTGAGGGAGCCGCCGACGTAGTCGTAGTAGCGGAAGATGCCGCCGGAGGGCGCGGCCACGTTGGTCATCAGGGTGCGGTTCGAGCTCGGGGTGCCCGAGAAGGTCCAGGTCGGCGGGGTGCCGCCGGTGGACGGGTAGACGGCCTCGTTCAGGTTGGTTCCGCTGAGGCTGATCACCCGCCGGTCGGGCACCGGGGTCACCGCGGAGCCGCTCCTCGAGATGAAGCTGATCTGGGTGCCGGTGCTGCCGGTCCCGATCGGGATCACCCGCGGGTAGATGCAGGCCGACCGCAGCCCGTCCAGGATTCGCGTCATCACCGGCCGCGCGCGCTGGTTGGCCGCGACCCGCTGCGAGATCCGATCCTGGTTGTGGGTCGCGACGACGGCCATCTCCATGATCACGCCGAACACGATCACGAAGCCGATGATCCCGACCAGCAGCTCGGTCATCGAGAAGCCCGCCTGCTCACGGAGCCGCTCGATCACGGGCAGGTCCCGCCCGGCTGCCCGCCCAGGTACATGTTCAGCACCGTGCCGGTGCTGCCGGAGCTGGTCAGCGCGTAGCCGGTGATCCGACGCCTGTCGTTCTGGGCCGAGTTGTTGGCGCAGATCTCGTAGTTCTCGCCGTAGGGCAGGTTGATCATCGGCTGGCCGCCGGCGTCGTTCGGCACCTGGCCCTGCGAGTTGGTGTTGGTCGTCAGCGTGCGGGTGACGCCGCAGTCGTTGTCCCTGACCGTGACGTCGCCCCCGGAGACGCGGCTGCCCGGGCTCGACGAGCTCGAGCCGCTCCACAGCGTCACCTGCAGCGAGGGCATCTGCAGCGTCGGCCCGGTGACGGTGCCGCCGACGGGTACGACCGAGTTTCCGATGCCGAGGCCGCTGGTCGGGTTGTTGTCGCCGCAGGTGCCGGCGTAGATCGAATAAGGCGAGGTGAACGGGAAGAGCGTGCTCGGGGTGCTGATGCTGAGCGCCCGCGGCGAGGTGAAGATCCGGGCCGTGTTCATGCCGGTGTGGTCGACGACGATCGAGTCCCAGGTCACCGCCCGCAGCGCGTTGCCGTAGTCGCGGGTGCTGAAGGCGACGTCCTGGATCCGGCCCGGCGAGTCGAACAGGTAGTCGACGGTGTTGGTGGAGCCCGAGACGACGCTGACCGTCTGCGTGCTCGGGGACTGGCCCTCGGTGTCGACCTTGCCGGCCGCGGCGCCGCCGAAGCTGAGGCTGTAGTTGCCCGCGGGCAGGTTGCGCCAGAGGACGCAGCCGCCGGGGCCCGTGGTGCCGCTGAAGGAGCCCGGGCCGGCGCCGCTCATCGAGACGCCGGTCATCGCCGCGCCGCGGGAGTCCTTGACGCTCGCCAGCAGCGAGCCGGTATTGGGGACCACCGAGCCGTTCGGCGGCGAGACCACGCTCGTCACCGACACCGGCGGACGCGTCCCGATCGAGGGCCAAGTCACCGTCGAGGTCACCTGCAGCAGGTCGCGCGAGCCGGTGCCCTGCAGGCAGGTGCTGGTGGTCGCGCTCTCGGTCTGGTAGGTCGCCTGGGAGCGGATCGTGTAGGAGAGGCCGTCGAGGACCTGGGTGCCGGTCTGGTCGAGTCCGGCGAGGTTCGCGATCCGCATCCCGCGCATGCGCTCGACGTCGGCCTCGGCGAGCGACTGGGCGCGGGCGCGGTGGCGCTCCTCGGCCGTGGCGCGCGTGCCGGCGTCGAAGGCGACGAAGACGCCGAGCGCCACGATCACCAGCAGCATCGCGCTGACGATGACCTCGACGAGGATGAAGCCCGCCTGGTCGTCGCGAAGTCTGTCGGGTGTGGGGCTGGTCATTTCAGGTCCCCGTGCCGGAGATGCGGAGGGCGGGCCTATGGCCCGCCCTCCGAGTAACTCCGTTCTGGCGCATTGCCAGTTGGGTCAGCTGGGCCCTGGGCCTAGCCGCCCCAGTCGCCGCCGGTCGGGCAACCACCACCGACAGCCGCACAGGGGAACGAGAACGCTGCGTTCGCCGCACGGGTGATGTCGAAGTTGCGACCCGTGAGGCTCCCGGCACGCACCGTGTAGGTGTTCGCGCCAACCGCCACCACGGTGACGGGGTTGTCGCCGCCGGCCTGGACAGTCGGCTCGATCGAGTTCAGCGCGGCCACGGTCGCCCCGGCGTAACTACCGGAGTTGTCGGTCGCGTACGTCTCGATTGCGGTCTGAGCCGCCCTCACCATCGCCTTGGCGTCCGAATCCTGAGCCTTCTCGCGCTGATTGAAGAACGTCGGGATAGCGATCGCCGCGAGGATGCCGAGAATCAGCATCACGACCAGGAGCTCGATCAGGGTGAAACCCTCATCTCGTCCCATTCGCTTGCGGAGCTTCTCCAGCATTTGGATCTCCTTTGATTTCCAACTGCGTTGCCAGAGCCGCTTGCTTCCCGTTGGCGTCTGTTGACCCCGGCGGTAGCCCGGCTGGCTCCTCGGTCCCCCGAGGGCCCCGTTGGCTTTGCGTCCTCACCTCGCGGCGAGTTTGCCTTTAGCACCGTGGCCCTGGCGATTTTTTCTTTACGTCCCGTCCATCGGTCCGTTCCGGGTGCGGCTTTAGAACCAACCCGAAAATCGCGCAATCTGTGGGCTGGACGTTTGTCCAATCGGGGGAGGCCCGCGGATGGTCCTTCTCGCCAGGATCCCCGCCCATGCGTGGCCGAGTTCGCCCGCTACGAGGTCCAGGTCCGGAACCTGTCGGGCGGCTGCGAGCGCAAGCTCGGCTGCTCGACGGCCCGCGGCCTTGTGTCCCCTACTTGATCTTGTCGTAGAGGCTGAAGATCGGCAGGTACATGCTGATCACGATGAAGCCGACGATGCCGCCCACGAAGACGATCATCACGGGCTCCAGCAGCGAGGTCAGCGCCTTCACCTTGGCGTCGACCTCGGCCTCGTAGAAGTCGGCGATCTTGGTGAGCATGTGCTCGAGCTGGCCCGATTCCTCGCCGACCGAGACCATGTGGGAGACCATCGGCGGAAATAGGTCCGAGCGCTGCTCGACCGGGTGGGCGATCGAGCCACCGGTCTTGACCGAGCGGTAGACGTCGTCCATCGCGTCGGCGATCAGCCTGTTGCCCGAGGTATCGCCGGTGATCTGCACCGACTGCAGGATCGGCACGCCCGACGCGACGGTGCCCGAGAAGGTTCGCGACCAGCGCGCCAGCGCGACCTTCTGGACGACGTCGCCGATCTGGAAAGGCAGGCCCAGCTTGATCCGGTCCCAGGTGTGGGCGCCGCGGTCGGTCTTCCTCCACTGGAAGAAGCCGAAGAACGCCAACACGATGCCCGGCAGCCAGGCCCACCAGTAGCCGGTGACGATGTCGGATATCCCGACCGTGATCTGGGTCATGAAGGGCAGCTCGGCCTTCTCGCCCGGGTTGTCGTTGGCGAGCTCCTCGAAGACCCCGACGAAGACGGGGACGATGAAGGCGACTACCGCGAGCATGATCACGACCGCCACGGCGAACACGAACGCGGGGTACATCAGCGCCGAGCGGATCTGCCGGCGCAGCGCGTCCATCTTCTCGAGGTGGAAGGCGATGCGGTCGAGGGCCTCCTCGAGGCGCCCCGAGGTCTCCCCGGCCCGCACCATCGAACGGAAGAGCTGGTCGAAGATCTCGGGCTGGCGCTCCATCGAGTCCCCCAGCGAGCTGCCGGCCTCGACGTCCTGGCGGACCTTGCCGATCGCCTCGGCGAGGCGCTCTTCCTGGGTCTGGTCCTCGAGCGTGTAGAGCGAGCGCAGCATCGGCATGCCCGACCCGATCAGGGTCGCGAACTGCCGAGAGAAGACCGCCAGCTCGCGGATCGGGATGCTGCGGAAGCGGTCGAGGAAGCGCTCGAGCTTGACCTGCTCGCGCTCCTCGCTGACATCGAGCACGATCAGACCGCGCTCGCGCAGCTGCTCGGTCACGGCGGACTTGCTGTCGGCCTCCATCTCGCCGCGCGAGGGAACACCCGCGACGTCGATCGCCCGGAATGCGTAGGTGCTCAAGGGTCAGCCTCCGAAGTCCGCGTGCGCCGGGGCCGGGCGGCGCGTCGTCGCCGGCTGCGCGGCGGCCGCCCCGCCGTTGGGCTGCTGGCCGCCGGGACCCCCACCGAGCAGCCTCCTCAGCTCCTCGGGGACGCTCGCCCGCTGCTCGGCGAGGTCGCGGGTGATGCGTCCCATCCGCACGAGCTGGGCCAAGTGGGCGTCCATCGTCTGCATCCCGACCGAGCCCGAGGTCTGGATCGCCGAGTAGATCTGGTGGCTCTTGCCCTCGCGGATCAGGTTGCGGACCGCGGGGGAAGGCAGCAGCACCTCGCAGGCGACCACGCGGCCACTGCCGTCGGCGGTGGGCAGCAACTGCTGGGTGATGATCCCCTGCAGCGCGACCGAGAGCTGCATCCGCACCTGCCTCTGCTGCTCGGAGGGGAAGACGTCCACGATGCGCTCGACCGTCTGCGCGGTCGACTGGGTATGCAGGGTCGCGAACACCAGGTGGCCGGTCTCGGCGGCCGTCAGCGCGGTCGACATCGTCTCCAGGTCGCGCATCTCGCCGACCAGGATCGTGTCGGGGTCCTCGCGCAGGGCCGACTTCAGGGCGAGGGCGAAGTCCTCGGCGTCGGCGCCGATCTCGCGCTGGTTGACGATGCAGCGCTTGTGGCCGTGCAGGAACTCGATCGGGTCCTCGATCGTGAGGATGTGCTCGGAGCGCTCCTCGTTGATGATGTCGATCAGCGAGGCGAGGGTCGTCGACTTGCCCGAGCCCGTGGGGCCGGTGACGAGCACGAAGCCTCGCGGCTTCTTGGTCAGCTCGCGCAGCACGGCCGGCAGGTTGAGCTCGGCCAGCGCGGGGATCTGGTGGGGGATGCGCCTGAAGGCGGCGCTGATCGAGCCGCGCTGGAAGAAGCAGTTGACTCGGAAGCGGGCGACGCCGGGCACGGCGTAGGCGAGGTCGAGCTGCTTCCGGGACTCGAAGCGCTTGCGCTGGTCGTCGTTGAGCAGGCTGTAGACGGTGTCGCGGGTGTCCTGGATGCTGAGGTTGCCGTACTCCTCCAGCGGCGTGATCCTGCCGCGCACGCGCACCGCCGGCGGGTAGCCGGGGCTGAGGTGGACGTCGGACGCCCGCTCGTTCGTCATCCGGGTGAGGACGTCGGCGAAGTCGAATTTCTTGGCGGTCGCGGCTTCCATCGCTTCTCCTCTGTGATCGTCCGGCGGGACGCCGAACTTGAGCGCCGGGCGGCCTGCGGCCTGACGACCCCATCAGGTCGGGGTCGTAGCGGCCGCCCGCATCAGTCGCGGCGCTGACGCGCCGCTCCAATGCCTGCGGCCTGACGACCCCTCAGCTCGTGACGCGGCCGATCTCCTCGATGCTGGTCACGCCCGCACGCACGCTCGCGAGGCCCGCCTCGCGAAGCGTCAGCATCCCCTCCTCGCGGGCGGCGGTCGTGATCTCGGCCTCGGATGCGCCGGCGACCACCATCTCCTTGATGTGGTCGGTCATCACCATCACCGAATAGATCCCCTGACGCCCGCGGTAGCCGATGTCCTGGCAGCGCCCGCAGCCGACAGCCTCATAGGCCTCCAAGTCGGCGGCGGCCCGGAAGCCGGCCTCCTCCAGCGCCGCGACCGGGATCACCGTGCGCCGCTTGCAGCCCGGGCACAGCACCCTCGCGAGGCGCTGCGCGACCACGCAGTCGACCGCGGAGGAGGTCAGGAACGACTCGATCCCCATCTCGCCGAGGCGGGTGATCGCCCCGGGCGCGCTGTTGGTATGGAGCGTCGAAAGCACCATGTGCCCGGTCAGCGCAGCCTCGACGGCGATCCGCGCGGTCTCGGCGTCGCGGATCTCGCCGACCATGATCACGTCGGGGTCGGCGCGCAGCACCGAGCGCAGCCCGGTGGCAAAGGTGAGGCCGGCCTTGCGGTTGACGCCGATCTGGTTCACGCCCGAGAGCCGGTACTCGACCGGGTCCTCGATCGTGATGACGTTCTTGTCGACCTCGTTCAGCTCCTGCAGGACGCCGTACAGGGTCGTCGACTTGCCGGAGCCGGTCGGCCCGGTCGCCAGCACGGCGCCGTAGGGCTTGCGAAAGCAGGCCTCGAATCGGGCGCGCTGCTCGCCCCCCATGCCGAGGTGGTCGAGGGTTCGCAACGCGCGGGACTCATCCAGGATGCGGATCGTGCAGCCCTCGCCGCGCTGGGTCGGCAGGGTGGTGACTCGCAGATCGACGCGTTGGCCGTCGATCGTGATCCCGACGCGGCCGTCCTGGGGAACGCGCTTCTCGGCGATGTCGAGGTCGGCCATGATCTTGATCCTCGAGATCACGCCGTTGACCATGCGCTTGGGGACGCGCGCCGCCTCGTTCAGCACGCCGTCGATCCGGAGCCTGATCCGCATCTCGACCTCGTCGCGCTCGAAGTGAACGTCCGAGGCGCCCTCGCTGACCGCCTGGGTGAGCACGCTGTTGACGAGCTTGACCACCGGGGCGTCGTCCGCGGTCGCGCGGATGTCGGTGATCTCGGCCTCTTCTGGCTCGGCGTCCTCGTCCTCCTCGTCGATCGCCTCGGCGACGGTCGTCTCCAGCGTCGAGAGACGGCCGACGAGGTCATCGATGTCGGACTCGGAGGCGACGGCGACCTGGCAGCGCAGCCCGGTCGCCATCTGCACGTCATCGAGCGCGACGACGTTGGCAGGGTCCGCCATCGCCAGCAGCAGCGTGTGCTCGTCGACGAAGCCGATCGGGACCGCCTTGTGCCTGCGCGCCCCCTTCATCGAGATCAGGTCGGCCGCGCCCATGTCGAGCGGGTAAGAGGCGAGGTCGACGTAGTGCAGCCCGTAGCGCTCCGCCGTCGCCATCGCCAGGCGCTCCGCGTCCATCACCCCCTTCTCGATCAGGGTCTCCTCGGGCGTGTGGCCCTTGGTCCGCGACTCCTCGATCGCCGCTTCGACCTGCTCGCGGCTTGCAAATCCGAGCTCGACTATCACGTCCGTCACGAATCCCGCCGAGCGCCCGATCTGTCGCGGGGCGATCAGCCCGGAGGTTCCCTCCTGGCCGGGCGTCTCCGCGGCGGCCGCCGCCTGGTCGTCGGGGCCAGGAACAGGACGTAGGTAGCGGGGAAGGTCCCGGTTAGCCATCGCAGCGGGCCTCAGCCGGGGTGGTACTGAATGCTGTCGCTGCCTCGATAGAGGGCGTCATCGACCGCCTGGATCACGCTCTGCATCTCGCGGAAGCCGTAGCTGACGGTCGCGAGCGGCTCGGCGCCTCCGGCCGACCTGGGCCTGACCGCGATCAGGGCGGGGACGCGGGTGACGCCCACCCCCTGGGTGATCCGCGAGTAGCGCGCCACCTTGCTCGCGGGGGCGACGAATACCGAGACGCCGGGCCGCGAGATGCGGACTACCGAGCTCTTGACCAGCTCGTCGTCGGTCGCGCCCTCCTTCACGAGCAGCAGCACGATCACGTCCCCGCGGGCGTAGGCCTGGGCGATGTCGGCGGGCAGCCCGGGGCCCGGCACCAGAGCCTCGGGGGGAATCGCCCCCGTGGCGGCGGTGGGCGCGGCCGGGATGCCGCTGGAGCCCGTCGAGGCCGGGGCCGCCGTGGCCGTGGTCGCGGCGGACGTCCCGGCCGGGGCAGCCCCGGCCCCCGTGCCGCCGGC
>Ga0194131_10008248_pt1 | contig 13646 bp, 16 predicted proteins | sample TA2KigO120mmetaG_FD_148631 | JGI IMG/M metagenome (GOLD analysis project Ga0194131, IMG submission 148631) | Freshwater microbial communities from Lake Tanganyika, Tanzania - TA2015053 Kigoma Offshore 120m | ecosystem: Environmental > Aquatic > Freshwater > Lake | place: Tanzania: Lake... | reverse complement strand
ATCGTCTGGCGCCTTCTCCAGCAAAGCGGCGATGCGCGCCGTCTCGCCAGCCTGATCGCGATCGTAGTTCAGGATGGCCAGGTGAAGCATGGATCGCTTGTCCACTTGCGGCAGTCTGCCGCCGACGGCCAGCGCCTTCGTCAAGTGGCCTGCAGCCCGCTCACTTTTGCCCAAGCAGAACGCCAGTTGTCCGGCGGTCTGCAGACGGCCCAGATCGTTGGGCGAGACTTTCAGGGCGCGCTCGTAGATCTCGAGTGCCTGCTCGAACTTGCCCTCTCTTGCTCGCAGCCGCGCGAGCTTGTCGTAGGCATCCAAGTAGTCATTGTTCTCGGCCATCAAGTTCTTAAGGATCGAACTGGCTCCTGCGGACGGCGCGGCACCGCTTTTCTTGCCGCGAAAGCCGACCCGCGACCACGGGACGGCGCGCGCCGACAGCACGTTGTCGTACAAGGCCACGGCCTGATCCACGCGGTCGAGAGCCAAATGTGCCTGCGCCAGCAGACGGCACAGATCCACACGGTAGGGGCAGGGTTTTTTGCTCAACAAGACGGTACCGGCGGCTATTGCGTCGTTGAAGCGCTCTGCCTCGAAGGCGGTGTAGACCGTCGACAGCACCTGTTTCTTGGCCATCCACCACGCGTGGTGCCTCCGTGATCTTGGCGACCTTGAGGTGCTCGAGGGCGAGCTTCGATCCGTGACGAGCCGGCGCGGAGCTGTCGACGATGAGCGCTTTGGCGTTCTGGAAAGGACTGTCTTCGGCCATGGAAAAAACCATAGATACCGAGGACTTATCGTCTCGTCAGGCCTTGAACTGTAGCGCCACAAGCGGCCGGCTTGGCGTTAGTGTGGGTATCTTCCTTATGGTGTGCTAAATCAATCTGTTATTGCGCACTTAAGCCAGCATGCGGACTTCCCGCTGTGGAAAGGGGATGACGATGTGCTCGGCACGCATGAGTTCCACTACCGCCTTGTTGACCTCGGCAGACGGGGGCCCATAGAGCGCCACGGGCACCCAAGGCTTGATGGCGATCGCGACGGCCGAGTCTGCGAGCATCGAGACGCCGATCTCTGGGGCAGGATCCTTGAGCACACGATCGTACTGAGCCAGCAAGTTTCTGATGGCGGTGAGTGCGCGAGTCAGGTCCGTGTCATAGCTCACGCCCACCTGCAGATCGAGCTGCCGGATCTGACCGAAGTTGTGCAAGATTTCCCCCACGATCTTGCGATTGGGAATGACGACGCGCGACCGGTCAGGGTGGCTGAGGATGGTGCTGAACAGGCTGACCTGCGCGACTTCCCCCCCTTCGCCGACGATGGAGATATATTCCCCGACACGGTAGGGGCGCGTAAAGATGATGGTCAGACCGGCCACGATATTGGCCAGCACACCCTGCATGGCAAGGGCGATCCCTGCGCCCGCCACGCCCAGGCCGGCGATCAGAGGCAGCAGTTCGACCCCCAGGTTCTGCAGCGCCATGATTGCGAATAGCCCGATGACGAGTCCCCTCACCACCCTCCCCATCAGTTCTCTGATAGGCGGTTCGAGGTCGAATTTGTGCAGGGCTTTGAGCAGGCCGTTGCCGGCCCATTTGCTCACCATGGAGCCCGCCACCATGATGATGATCGCCACCACCACCTTGGGGCCGAACTTCAGTGCCAGGTCGACTGCCGTACTCTGGACCTGCTGAATGAGCGCGATATGTTCGTTCATGAGGGACCTCGACGGGTATGAAGACGGCACTATGTCGTCCCGCGCTTCCCATCCCAGGGGAAATGCGGGCTAGAATCTCGCGCTTTTGCGGATTTGCGACATGTTCTCCAAGAGCCAGACCATCGCGTCGTTCGATCCTGACCTGTATCGCGCCATGCAGAACGAGCGCCAGCGTCAGGAGGACCATATCGAATTGATCGCGTCCGAGAACTACACCAGCCCGCGGGTGCTGGAGGCGCAGGGCTCGCTGCTCAACAACAAGTACGCCGAGGGCTATCCCGGCAAACGCTACTACGGCGGCTGTGAGCATGTCGATGTCGCCGAGCAGTTGGCCATCGAGCGCGCCAGGGCCCTGTTCGGCGCGGATATCGCCAACGTGCAGCCCCATTCGGGCAGTCAGGCCAACGCGGCGGTGTATATGGCCACATTGAAGCCTGACGACACCGTGCTCGGACTGTCGCTGGCGCACGGCGGCCACCTTACCCATGGTTCGCCGGTCAACTTCAGTGGCAAGCTCTACAACGTCATAAGCTACGGTCTGACGCCGGATGAGGCCATCGACTACGATCAGATGGAGCGACTGGCACACGAACACAAACCTCGCATGATCGTCGCCGGCGCGTCCGCCTATGCTCTGGTGATCGACTGGCAGCGCTTCCGGGAGGTGGCGGATGCGGTGGGCGCCGTGCTGATGGTGGACATGGCCCACTATGCCGGTCTGGTGGCCGCCGGGCTGTATCCCAACCCCACGCCGATCGCTGATTTCACCACCACCACGACCCACAAGACCTTGCGCGGCCCGCGCGGCGGCTTGATCCTGGCCAAGGCAGCGCAGGAGAAGGCAGTCAACTCGACGATTTTTCCTGGTACGCAGGGCGGCCCGCTCATGCACGTGATCGCCGCCAAGGCCGTTGCCCTCAAGGAGGCGATGGCGCCGGAGTTCAAGGACTACCAACGTCAGGTCATCGCCAACGCCCAGCGCCTGGCCAAGACGCTGCAGGCGCGTGGACTGCGCATCGTCTCGGGTCGCACCGAGTGTCACATGTTCTTGCTCGATCTGCGCGCAAAAAAGATCACCGGCAAGGATGCGGAGGCGGCACTGGGCCGCGCCCACATCACGGTCAACAAGAACGCCATCCCCAATGATCCGGAGAAGCCCTTCGTCACCAGCGGCATCCGGCTCGGATCGCCGGCGATGACGACGCGTGGATTCGCACTGGCCGAAGCCGAACAACTCGGTCATCTGATCGCCGATGTGCTCGACGCGCCACAGGACGATAAAGTGATGGCACGAGTGGCGCATGACGTCACGCAGATGTGCGCGCGCTTCCCCGTGTACGGATAGGTCATCGTGAAGTGCCCCTTTTGCAGCGCGCCCGACACCCAGGTGGTGGACTCACGCGTGAGCGAGGAGGGCGACAGCATCAGACGGCGGCGGCGTTGCGCGACTTGCGACAAGCGCTTCACCACCTACGAGACCGTTGAGTTGCGCATGCCTTCGCTGGTCAAGACCAACGGCAATCGCGAGGAGTTCGAGGAGCAGAAACTGCGGACCGGTTTCGCCCGCGCGTTGCACAAGCGCCCGGTGCCGACCGAGTACGTCGATGCCGCCATTGATCGCATCCGGCAGAAGCTGTTGAGTCTGGGCGAACGCGAGATCCCGTCGCGCCGCGTAGGTGAAATGGTGATGAAGGAACTCTACAAACTCGACAAGGTGGCCTATATCCGGTTCGCTTCGGTGTACCGTGATTTCCAGGACGTCGAGGATTTTCGCGACGCCCTCAAGGAAGTGGACAAGCCCGCCACCCGAACTCGCGTTCGAACGACCCGGCGCGAATCCTGACAGCGAGCTTGCACATGCCAGCGGAGAATGATCGGGTGTTCATGGCGCGCGCGCTCAAGTTGGCGGAGCGCGGCCTGTTCACCACCACGCCCAACCCACGCGTAGGGTGCGTGCTGGTGAAGGCAGGCGAGGTCGTGGGGGAGGGCTGGCATGAACGTGCCGGCGAATCTCATGCCGAAGTGAATGCCTTGCGTGCGGCCGGTGAACGGGCCCGCGGCGCCACCGCCTTCGTCACACTGGAACCCTGCACTCATCACGGCCGCACGCCGCCTTGTGTGGATGCGTTGCTCGCAGCGGGTATCGCACGCGTGGTGGCGGCGATGGAAGATCCCAATCCGAAGGTGTCTGGCACCGGATTCGCGCGCCTGCGTGCCGCCGGAGTCGGCGTCGAGTGTGGTGTGTTGGCGGAGTGCGCCGAGACCCTCAACGAGGGGTTCATTTCCCGCATGCGGCACGGCCGTCCAATGGTACGCATGAAAGTGGCGGCAAGCCTCGATGGCCGCACCGCACTCGAGAATGGCGTGAGCCAATGGATCACAGGCCCCGCCGCGCGCCAGGATGGCCATCGCTATCGCGCCCGCTCCTGCGCAATCATGGTGGGCATCGGTACCTTGCAGGATGACGACCCGCGCCTGACCGTGCGTGACGTGCAGACGACCCGGCAGCCTAAGCGCGTCGTGGTCGACAGCCGCCTGCGCGTATCACCGGCGGCGCGCGTGTTCGAAGGTGGCGACGTGCTGGTTGCCACAGCCGTTCGTGACGACCAGAAAATCGCGGCCCTGGAAGCACGCGGCGCCCAGGTAGTGGTCATGACAGATACCGAAGGTAAGGTTGATCTGAGCGCCCTGATGCTGGAACTGGGACGCCGGGAGATGAACGAGATCCTGGTCGAGTCGGGCAATCGCCTGCATGGCGCGTTGCTTGTAGCCGGACTGGTGGACGAGCTGGTGTTCTATCTGGCGCCGCAACTGCTCGGTGATCTGGGCCGGGGCATGTTCGCCCTCGGTGAACTGACGCGACTGGAGCAACGCATCGATCTGGACGTTCGTCAGGTGGATCGAGTCGGTGACGACTGGCGTTTCGTGGCGCGAATTCGACAGGGTTGAGTGGAGCAGGAAGGGGCACGCAGACATGTTCACCGGAATCGTGGAGGCACAAGGTCGGATCGCGCAGGCGGTCGGGGTAGACAAGGGCCAGCGGCTTTTGATCACGGGCAGCCTTGACCTAAGCGATGCGCGACTCGGTGACAGCATTGCGGTCGACGGTGTATGCCTGACCGTGACGTCATTGCCGGCGTCCGGATTCACCGTGGATGTGTCGCAGGAGACCTTGGATTGCACCGCCGGTTTTCATACCGGTCAGGTGGTCAATCTTGAGAAGACGCTACGCTTCGGCGACCGGCTGGGCGGTCATCTGGTCAGCGGCCATGTGGATGGGGTGGGGCACATCGAGGCTTTCGAATCCATCGGTGAGAACCGCAAAGTGCGGGTCCGAGTGCCGTCCGAACTACGTCGCTACATTGCCCGCAAGGGATCCGTCACGCTCAACGGAGTGAGCCTCACGGTCAATGAAGTCGAAGGCGACACTTTCGAACTAAACCTGATTCCACACACCCTGTCGGTCACCAATCTGCAGGCACTCAAATCTGGTAGCCCAGTGAATATTGAAGTGGATCTGCTGGCGCGCTACGTCGAAGGGCTGCTCAAACCCGCTCAAGGCTGAGCGCGCTCGCGCTCGATCAACAACCACAACTTGACGTAGCGGTAGTACGCGCCTTCGGCATTTGAAACCGCCAGCATGAAGCCTTGCCTGCCATCGAGAAAACCCGCGCGCAGAAAATAGGTGCGGATGAATGCCCAGAGCCCGTGTACCACTGCCGTGCCCAACCCGGCGCGGCGGCCACGTTCGTGCAGCATGCGGGCACTGAGTGTGGAGTAACGATCCATCTTGTCGATGACGTCCTCGAAATCGAGGAAGCTCTCATGCATCAAGGTGCCGCCGATGCGGCCGACGCTGCCAGTGGTCTCCAAGGTTTCATGCGCCAGTGCCGGGCTGAATCGCGCGTTGCCGCGCTTGAACAAACGCACGATGAGGTCGGGCCACCATCCCGAGTGACGGATGTAGCGGCCGCAATAGCTGGACAGGCGCGAGACTTCGAAGGCCGAATGCTCGCCCGGTGCCACGATGGCCTGCCGGATCGCCACGCGCAGGGCATCGTCCACCCATTCATCGGCGTCGATGGAGAGCACCCAGTCACCGGTGGCGAGGTCCAGAGCGCGGTTCTTTTGCGCACCGAAACCGGGCCAGTCCGGTGTGATCTCTACGCGCGCGCCGCGCTCGCGGGCAATGTCGCAGGTGCGATCGGTACTGCCCGAATCCACGACGATGAGTTCATCCGCCCAGGTCACGGACGCGAGGCAACGCCCGATGGCGGCTTCTTCATTTTTGGTGATGACGATGACGGAGAGGCGCACGCGCGTGGCGTAAGGCGTCAAGGCAGGGCGATGGATGTTAGCAGCATAATCGGGTGATTCACGCCCAGTTCTCCAGTGGCGCCCCGGGCTCTGGCAGAATACCTGCCTTTCCACCGCAGGGCCTCGCTCTTTATACCCATGACTATCAGTCCCACTTCGGACCTCATTGCCGACATCGCCAGCGGGCGCATGGTGATCCTAATTGATGAGGAGGATCGTGAGAACGAGGGTGATCTGGTCATGGCGGCGCAGTTCGTCACACCTGAAGCCATCAATTTCATGGCGCGTTACGGCCGCGGACTGATTTGCCTGACTCTGACCGAGGCACGCTGCGAGCAACTGAAGCTGCCGCTGATGGTGCACCAGCATCGTTCTCAGACCGGTACCAACTTCACGCTGTCCATCGAAGCCGCGCGTGGCGTCACCACCGGCATCTCGGCGGCGGATCGCGCCACTACGGTGCAGGCGGCGGTACGGCGCGATGCGCGTCCCGAAGATATTGTCCAGCCGGGCCACATTTTTCCGTTGATGGCACGCAATGGCGGCGTGTTGGTGCGAGCTGGGCACACCGAGGCCGGCTGCGATTTCGCCGCGCTGGCCGGAGTGGAGCCGGCAGCGGTGATCTGCGAAATTTTGAAGGATGATGGCGAGATGGCGCGCCTGCCCGATCTCTTGGCGTTCGCCGCCCAGCATCAGCTCAAGGTGGGCACCATTGCCGACTTGATCCACTACCGTGGCCGCACCGAGTCGCTGGTTACCCGCGAGACCACGCGTGCGCTGGAGACGGTGCACGGCCGGTTTACCCTGCATGCCTATCGCGATGTCACCACGCGGGACGTACACCTGGCCATCGTGCGGGGCACACCACGCGCGGGCGTTGAGACGCTGGTGCGTGTGCATGAACCCTTCTCCGCTGTCGACTTGCTGGATGCCGCCAGCACTGCCCACTCGTGGAATCTCAACGATGCGCTGCGCGCCATCGGCGCCGCTGAGTGTGGCGTGGTGGTGCTCATGCATCGGGTGGAAGGCGGTGATGCGCTCATTCAACGTTTGACCGAGACCAGCGACCCTGGCGCCCAGAAGGTCGATCTGCGCACCTACGGCATTGGCGCACAGATCCTTCGTGACCTCGGTGTCACCCACATGAAATTGCTGGCAGTGCCGCGCAAGATGCCCAGCATGACGGGCTTTGATCTGCAAGTGACCGGCTACCAGATGCCGGAAACTCCGCGCCCCGTCGTAACGCCAATTAAGCGGGTGTAGCGGCGGCTGAGTGCCGTCGCTGCATTCCGAAGATATTGCCATTGCAGGAGTTGTTATGAAATCGAAAGACGAAGTACTGGAGGGGTCGCTTGCCGCCGAAGGCTTGCGGATCGGCATCGTGATGAGCCGCTTCAATGAAGAGGTCACAGAAGCCTTGCTGGAGGCCTGCCTTGCGGAACTCGGCCGTTTGGGCGCGCGCGAGGACGACCTCACCGTGGTGACTGTGCCCGGCGCATTGGAGATCCCGCCGGCCCTGCAACGCATGGCGCAGACCGACGGATTTGATGCGCTGGTGGCGGTCGGCGCGGTGATCCGGGGCGAGACCTATCATTTTGAAGTGGTGGCCGACAATGCCACACAAGGCGTTAGCCAGGTGCAACTAAGCAGCGGCATCCCCATCGCCAATGCCATTCTGACCACAGAAGACGAGGAGCAGGCCCACGCCCGCACGCTCATCAAGGGCACGGATGCGGCCCGGGTGGCGGTGGAGATGGCCAATCTGATGCGGGTGATCGACGATGAGTGCTGAATCTCAGCAACGCCCCCGGACCACGGCCCGCGGCGGGCGGCGGCGCTCCCGTGAGCTGGCGGTGCAGGGAATTTACCAGTGGCTGTTGAATGCGGCCGAACCTGCGGCTATCCAGCGAGATCTTCAGCAATCGGATCAGTACGACCAGGCCGATGTCGAGTACTTGTCGACGCTGATTCGTGGCGCCGTTGAACAGGCGGACTCTCTGCGGCAGACGTTGGCGCCGCAGTTGGATCGCGATGTGAATCTGCTCAGTCCGGTCGAGCATGCCATTCTTCTGGTGGGCGCCTTTGAGTTGAAGACCAGTCTGGACGTGCCCTACAAGGTAGTGATCAACGAAGCCGTCGAACTGGCCAAGGTGTTCGGCGGCACCGATGGCCACAAGTATGTCAACGGCGTGCTGGACCGGGTCGGACCGGCTCTGCGGCCGCATGACCCTGCCGCCAAGGCACGGGGCACGTGACCTTGCGCATCGGACAGGGCTATGACGTTCACCGGCTGGTGAGCGGGCGGCGGCTGATCATCGGCGGCGTTGAAGTGCCTTACGAGCGCGGTCTGCTCGGACACTCGGACGCCGATGTGCTACTGCATGCCATCTGTGACGCGCTGTTGGGCGCCGCTGGACTGGGCGATATTGGCAGACACTTCCCCGATACGGATGCACGCCTTGCCGGGGCCGACAGCCGGGTGTTGTTGCGAGCGGTGATGGTCATGGTCGAAACTGTCGGCTATCGCGTCGGCAATGTGGACGCTACCGTTATCGCGCAGCGGCCCAAGTTGGCGCCCTTCATCGCTGCCATGGTGACGGTCATCGCGACGGATCTCGGAGTTGCGCCGGAACAGGTGAACGTCAAGGCAAAGACCAACGAAGGTATCGGACATCTCGGACGCGGCGAGGGCATTGCTGCGCAGGCGGTAGTGTTGTTGGAGCGCATTTGAATCCGCGCAGCGGGTCAATTCTGCAAGCAGCGAAATAAGCCCCCCCAGGAGAGGGGTTGGGGTGAGGGAAAACGGCGATGGGAAACTGGCTCAAATTCTCCCTCACCCCCTGCCCCTCTCCCAGGGGGAGAGGGGGGTCTCTCAGGGCGTATGACTACAGTGCGGAATCAAACCCACACCTGCAGCACGTAGTCGTAAATCGACTGACCATTCATGATGTCTACCCGCTGCAACTTGATGTGGAAGTCGTCTCCTTGCGGCACAAGCGTGTGGTTATACGTACCGGCAAAGTGCCTGACGGTGTCGCGCCGCAGTTCCATCATCTGAAATGATGATCGCACGACGACCTCGGCTTCGGTGTGTGAAGTGATGACTATATTGCCCACCAGATGATGCGTGCCCCACATGGGGGCTTGTGACCACGCATTCGGATGGGTGACGCGACCCATGCGGATTTCCATCACCAGTTTGTCTTCCGCGAATATGGACGGCGAGTCGAGCCAGTCGGTCTGCTCGGCGTTGATCGGCATCCAGTAGACGCCGTCATCGGTGAATAAATCGATGAAGGCGCGCCAGTGCTTGCCATCAAGCAGTGCAGCTTGATAGCTGAGAAATTGCTCCACCCGCCACTGCAATGCCGCTTGCGCCGCGCTCAGTGCGCTCCTGGCGGGGAGGGCGCGTTCGGCATAGGCTGCCCGCGGCGTATGCGCGGCCTCGATGGCTTGGGCGCCGGTCTTGGCCTGATCTTCCAGGCCAATCACCACATGTTCCGCCAAGCGCTTGGCAAGCGCGTCTTGGTTGGACATTCAGCTTCCTTCCTGGCTCAGGTATTCCACCCAGGCCTTGAACTGATTGCGCATCACTGCTTCGGAGGTGCCTTTGTTGGAGTAGGTCACGCCGTCTTCCTCCGTGTCGCCGCCATGGTTGCGATGAAAGCTCACCCAATCCCCGCCACGTGATTCCAGGCCCCACTGGCCCTTGCTCCAGTTCTCCAGATCGTCAGCATTGATCATGGTGGCTGGGGAGTTCACCAGATTGAAGTACCAAAGTGAGCGGCGGTAGATGGCCGGTGGGACGCCCTTCAGCCGGAAGTGCCAGATCTCCGAGAGCGTCTTGTTGGGCGCAATGGGACGTAGGCAGCGCAACTGCTGTAACGGCGACTGCACTGAAAGATACGGGTAGACCAGCACGTGGTGAATGCTGCGGTTGAGGTAGACCTCGGCTTGCTCCGGGCCATAGGCCTTGTACATGAGCGCCTCGTAAGCCTTGGTGTCAGGATCCTGCGGCCGCAGGCCCATGTAGCCCTTGAGGATGCCGTGCCCGCGCGGAAAGTTCACCGTCTGCACCGAGTCCCATTTCTCGAAGGGCGAGGCGAAGGTCGACAGATAGTGGTAGTAGAGCGGCGGCGTCTGGCCTTCTTGCGTCAGGCGTTTTTCCACGCGGCCGGCGGCGATGCCGGTGGACTGGTGCGTGACCGATGGATGTAGCGCGTCGAGCTGGTTTTCCATGAAGAATTTCCAGTTCGAATGCTGCATCACCCGATGGCAGTAAGGCACCACTTCGACCTCGCCCTCGGGTGAACGGTCGCACATGTCGTCGAAAGCAATGCGCGCTTCGCCCAGGAACTCCAGCAATGTGGGGCCCTCTGCGGCCAGACTGGCAAACACGAAGCCACGGTAGCTGTCGACGCGGGCGGCGGCCTTCATGTGGCAGTCGGGGTTGTCCCGGTTCAGCCGAGTGCCTTCATAGCCTGCCGGCAACGGCATGCTCTTCAGGCTGCCATCCAAGTGAAAACTCCAGGCATGGTACGAGCACACCAGGGAGTTGCCGGCATTGCCTTTGAGGGCGCCGCACAACTGCACACCGCGATGCGGGCAGCGGTTGTAGAGCACTCGCACTTGGCGATCTGCGCCGCGCACCATCACCATGGGCTGGCGGCCAATCTGGAGCGTGTGGTAGTCCCCTGTATTGGGTACTTGCGACTCATGGCCGCAGTACACCCAGATGCGCTCAAAGATTTCGCTGATCTCGCGATCGAACAGAGTCTGATCGGTGTAGGCGGTGCGGTGGACTCGGTCGGGCTCGACAAGTTGTTGGATGGATTTCATGGGGCGCTATTTGAAGATTACTCACCGCTATTGTGCCCCAGCGTGACCACACTCAGCGCTACGCCGGACTTGCGCTACTCTGCGAGCAGAGTGTTACCGGATCGCTAAATCATGACTTCCTTGTCTCACTGGTTGGCGGTGGGCGTAGGCGCCGCGGCAGGCGCCTGGCTGCGCTGGCTGCTGGCGCTGGCGTTCAACCCGCTGTTTCCCAATCTACCGCCAGGCACGCTCATCGCCAACGGCATGGGCGGACTATTGATTGGCGTTGCCGTCGAAGCATTTGCCGGCAATTCCAACGTGTCGCCGGAGTTACGGCTGCTGATAGTTACCGGGTTTCTTGGCGGCCTGACCACCTTCTCGACGTTTTCCGCCGAAGCGGTCGGCCTCATGGCCAAGCGCGAAATCAGCTGGGCCTTGCTGCACATTGGCGCTCACTTGCTGATTTCTCTGCTGATGACGGGAGCGGGAATCTGGCTGGTGCGTGCCCTGCGCGCGCCCTCCCTGGGAAGCTAAGAGAGGTACTCAGTCTATGTGCGCATCGCCGACGACTGCGACGCCGGTGCCGGCGGCGCCCAGGCTTGGTGAGGCGTTTCGGTTCTGGTTGTGGCTGGGCTGCGTGAGTTTCGGCGGACCAGCCGGGCAGATCGCCATCATGCACCGCGAACTGGTGGAGCGGCGGCGCTGGATCTCAGAGAAGCGCTATCTTCACGCCTTGAACTACTGCATGGTCCTGCCGGGACCGGAGGCGCAACAACTGGCCACTTATATCGGGTGGCTCCTGCATCGCACCCCCGGCGCATTGATCGCCGGCAGCCTGTTCGTGCTGCCGTCGCTGGTACTGCTGGTGCTGCTATCCTGGATTTACATGGCCTTTGGTGATCAGCCACTGATCGCCGGCTTGTTCTATGGCATCAAGCCGGCGGTGACTGCCATAGTGGTGCAGGCTGCTCATCGCATCGGGTCGCGCGCCTTGCGCAATGGTGTCCTGTGGGCCATAGCAGCAGCGGCGTTCGTGGCCATTCTTGCGTTGCGTGTGCCGTTTCCCTTCATCATCCTGGGCGCGGCCCTGGTGGGGTATCTAGGGGGGCGCATGGCGCCCGCGCACTTTGAGTTGGGCGGAAGGCATGCGATCGCAGCAGGCGCGAACGCACCGGCGGTCATCGACGATGAAACTCCGCCGCCCGCTCACGCGAAGTTTTGCTGGCCGCGATTTTTCAAGGTGCTGGCCGTGAGTCTTTTGCTCTGGGGCGTGGTGGTGGCGGTACTTAGGCAGGATGGCATGGACGGCACGCTGACCCGCATGGGAGTCTTCTTCACCAAGGCTGCGCTGCTGACTTTTGGCGGGGCGTACGCGGTATTGCCTTACGTCTTCCAGGGCGCGGTGGAGCAGTACCACTGGTTGAGCGCATCCCAGATGATCGATGGGCTCGCGTTAGGCGAGACTACACCCGGTCCGCTCATCATGGTGGTGGCTTTCGTCGGATTTGTCGGAGGGTGGACCCACGCTTTGCTTGGCCCCGACGCCTTGTTCGCGGCAGGGGCACTGGCCGCCACGGTGGTGACGTTCTTCACCTTCCTGCCATCCTTTGCCTTCATTCTTCTCGGCGGCCCGGCAGTTGAGTCCACCCGTGGCAATCCTAGTCTCATCGCGCCGCTCACGGCCATTACCGCCGCAGTGGTCGGAGTGATTTTGAATTTGGCTTTGTTCTTTTCTTCACACGTCCTGTGGCCGGAGGGATTCGATGGCAGCCTGGATATCTGGTCACTGATCATTGGTGTAGGTGCGGCTGTCGCACTCATTCGCTTTGATATAGGCGTGATACCGGTGATCGGCGCCTGTGCGCTGGCAGGCCTCCTGATCAGCATGATTTGAGCGCGCACCAAACAGTTCTGGCGCGCGTATATCCAAAGTGCAATTTCACCGCGCGATGCATTGCCGTATCGTTGCACTACACCGAGTTGTGATCCGTTGGACTGGAAAGCAGGGGAACTCGATCCACTCGGGATGCGATTCGCCACAAGCGAATCGATGATCAATCCGCAATCGAGAGGTGATTTTCATGAAAGTAGTCCGCTTCAACCGATTTCCGATCGGTGTGTTTTCGGTGGCCGTGGCAACGGCCTTGTCGGGTTCCGTGGCGTTTGCCGCCGACCCGGTCTGCGCAGTATCGCGCGACGTGTCTAGCGTGCAGGGTCGCGGCACGGGCTCTACGCCGCAGGTGCAGTGCCTGGTGGAAGCCAAGGTCGTCGCCATGGCCACGTCACAGGATGTCTCCAGCATCCACGGCCGTGGTCACGTCGTAGTCGACCGGTTGGCCCCCAGCGCGACCACTGTGGTGTCCCGGGAGCTGAGGGATGCGCCGGTGCAGCACGTAATGGGCCGTTCCAATCAGAGCGTCGGTGCGCAATTGCATCAGCAAGGTGAAGTCATCGCTGAGAAGAAGCCGAACTGATGTGAGCGTCGCATCTGGCGGCCACGCGCGCGGCGGGCGGTAAGCGATTGACGATCATCTGCCTACCGCCTGCGCGCCGCGCGCTTGCCGCTAGTTGTGCGTGCCTTCAGAGAATCTGGGCCCCGTCGCGCTTCGCGCCGTGTGCATACACCACGGGGGAATCGCCCCAGCTCGGTGCCCTCCGCTGCGCGCTATCATCTCCGCCCAGCACAATGCCACGGAGATCCTAGTGACCGCCTCAGCCTCATTTTCCTGGAGTGACCCCTTCAATCTCGACGCGCAGTTGAGCGAGGACGAGCGAGCGGTGCGTGATGCCGCCCGCAACT
>Ga0194131_10008246_pt1 | contig 13647 bp, 14 predicted proteins | sample TA2KigO120mmetaG_FD_148631 | JGI IMG/M metagenome (GOLD analysis project Ga0194131, IMG submission 148631) | Freshwater microbial communities from Lake Tanganyika, Tanzania - TA2015053 Kigoma Offshore 120m | ecosystem: Environmental > Aquatic > Freshwater > Lake | place: Tanzania: Lake... | reverse complement strand
GTACTGGAAAAAAGAATCACATTGGACCGGTCTCTTCCCGGTCACCATCATGTTCTCTCGAAGCTGCCCGATGAATTTTCGAAGTACGTGAGGGCTATGCGCGATGTTCATGCATCACTGGGAACCTTTGGACTGAACCCCAGTGCCAACGATCTGAAGGAACGCAAGAAGCATTTTCGGCATCTTGTTGCCAATACAGATTTGAAAGCAGGTACGGTCCTCACCGCAGACATGCTTGCCAGCAAGCGAGGCGAGTATGACGTATCCCCCGAGCACATCGGCAAATTTATCGGAGCCACACTGAAACGCGATTTGAAGGAAAACGAATCCATTCTCCTCACGGATGTCTAAGTCACTCGCCATCATTCCGGCGCGTGGGGGATCGAAGCGGTTTCCCGGCAAGAACACGGCGCTTTTCCGTGGCAAGCCGCTCGTCGAGCATGCTATCGATGTCGCTCGCGAAAGTGGTGTATTCGCTGCCATCTGCGTCTCATCCGATGATCCGCAGGTCTTGAGCATAGCGAAGAGCAAGCAGGTCGATATCATTCATGAGCGCCCTGCGGATCTCGCGACGGATACCGCGCAGTTGAAAACCGTTTGCCAAACGGTTCTTGAGGGAAATCCAGGGTACGATTCCTTCGGATTACTCATTCCCGTCAGTCCGCTCAGGACGCCGGAGGACATTCGCAAGGCCCATGCACTTCTCCAGTCGAAGGATGTCAATACTGTCCTCAGTGTTGTGCGTTACACGCATTCACCGCTGCGGTCATTCTGTCTGAGAGACGGTTACATGCACACTTTTTTCGGCAAGGAGTTCATGAAGCCCGATCAACAACTGACGCCGCTCTACTGGCATGACGGTACCGTGGTTTTCTGCAAGACCAATTCTTTTCTGAAAGAGAATGATTTCTGCGGCACAGGGACGGTCCCCTATGAGGTGGAGCCGGGTGTATCGGTCAATATCGACGACCCCAGCGAACTGTTGTTGGCAGAATTCCTGGCGTCACATTCTGTCTGATTCATGCGGATCGCCCTCTTCACCGCGACGGCAGACCGCACCAACGGCTACGGCAACATCACGTACGAACTCTCGAGACATCTTCACTCACTCGGGAACGAGGTTGTGTTGTTTGTGCCGCGCAATGAAGCGAAGTTCGTTGTCGAATGGAATCTGCCTTTTGAGATCCGCTGCGTGTTGCCGAAGAACGTCTTCCGTCTCTATCAGAAGGAAGGATGGAAGTACTTTCGCACAATCGATGTTTCAGGGTTTGATATCGTTCATTCACTCTTCTCTTTTCCATTCTGCATACCGGCGATGCGTTCCGCACGGAAGTACCGCAAGCCGTTCATGATGGGTGCGCAGGGGACGTACGGAGTGCGGCCTCTGACACAATTCCCCGAGCGATGGTTCCTGAAGCAGTGCTACCGCCGAGCGGCGGCCATCGCGGTGCCCAGCATGTATACCAAAGAGAAGATTTGCGAGTACGCCGGCGAGAGGTATCCGATTACCGTCATCCACAACGGTGTCGACTACGCTCGTTTCAGCCGTCCGGTCGATACCCGGAAAGTGCGTGAGCAATATGGCAACAAAAAAATTCTGCTTACCGTTGGCGGGCTCAAGGAGCGCAAGGGGCAGGATCTGGTTCTGCAGGCGCTCCAGCAGATTCGCAGTCGCAGAAATGATGTCGTCTATGTTCTGGTGGGCGAAGGAAACTGGAAACAAGGTCTGCAGCGCATGGCTGCGGATCTCGGTGTCGGCGATGCCGTGCATTTCGTCGGCAACAAGACCGGTGACGAACTCGTCGCGTACTTTCAGGCATGTGATCTGTATGTACACACACCGAAGGTCGTCGATCTCAACTTCGAAGGGTTTGGCATCGTGTATCTGGAAGCGGGAGCGTGCGGCAAACCGTCCGTCGCGACGGACGCCGGTGGTGTTCGCGATGCCGTGGTACACGGGGAAACCGGTGTTGTAATCAATGACGGTGATGTGACAGGTATCGCCAGTGCGGTGCTGGACCTCTTGGATCATCCCGATCGAATAGCCACGTTAGGCAGTGCAGCCAGGCAGTATGCGGAGAAACATGACTGGGCACTCATTGCCAAGTCCTTTATGGATCTCTATGTGCGGAACGCCTGTGTTCAGTGCGCTTCGCAATAGATGCGAGCAGACGCCAGCCGCTGTTCCCATTTGACGGGATCCACTCGCATTCCTTCCTGAAAGACAGAGTTGCTCTCCAGCTTTGCAATCAATGCCCGTACTATTGCAGGATCTGCACCGACTTGCATTTCCAAATCGATCGAATGCATAGTCATATTGAAAATCGTGCGAGCCACACGGGTCTGGTCTATTTCCGCTCCTTTCTCCTGTGCATAGGTTTCGGCAGACTCGATCGTCATCTCTAACATGCGTATAGCTTCCTCATTTCTTCCAAGACGCGGCAGTAGGAAGCCTGCTTTACTCATGACGGCGTACCAACCATCTACAGGGTCCCCGCCTTTCCTTGCTTCCATTTCGGATTGTTCCGCGACAGTAACCGCCTGCTCATAGAGGCGGCGCACCTCCGCCTGATCACCTTTCTGATTTTCCAAGTCGACCCCCTGCACACGGAGTGCCATATGCTCTTCATAGGAAATTTTTGATCGAGATGACCAAGAAGAACGGCTGTCATCTTGGCCCAGCTTTTCTCGCAGCATCGTCGACCATGCAGACATAGCATCGTATTGTTTTGCGCGGCGCTGACTTTCGATCACTTTGATGCACTCATCAGGCGAAAGTGTTTCTATACTTTGTGCAAGAAGGTTCATAAGCATCTTGTATGCAGGTCCCTGCTGACCAGGAGCAGCGATTGTCGAAGCATGATTCAGATTCTTCAGCATGTAGGGATGCTGACGAAGCATCGTGAGCATGGAAGGCAAGGCGCTCTCCACCGCAGCTTTGGATTGTTCGGAACTTTCGATATGGCGATCGAGAGCAGCCAAACATGAAGCAAGCTGTGTCGGATCAGTTGCTGCCGCTGTGAGTAATTTTGTTATGGTTTGTTCAATATTGACTGAGGTTTTCTCCTCAATTGGGGCTTCTGCACTTGGCTTTCCGTCCTCCGCCTGCTCTGTAGTACGCTCAATGCTCATAATCACATCTTATGGTATAAATCAAAATTTGTCAAATTACACCAATGCTGCTTGTCCGGGTCTTTTCCTTCCTCCACACTACCTCCGTGCGAAGTACAATCCTCATCACAGGGGGTGCCGGTTTCATTGGCGTCAATGCCGCGGAACGGTTTCTGAAGAAGGGGTGGAACGTCGTCGTGTTCGATAACTTCTCCCGTAGAGGAACCGAGATCAATCGCTCGTATCTCGAGAAGAATTTTTCGTCGGGTCTTGAAGTCGTCAAAGGAGACATTCTCAGAGATCAGAACAAGCTCGCGGAACTCTGTGAGCGCGCCGATGTCGTCTTGCATTTGGCTGCGCAGGTGGCTGTCACGACGTCGGTGGTGCAACCACGCGAAGATTTCGAAATCAACGCCCTCGGTACGTTCAACGTTCTCGAAGCGGTGCGTCAGTCAAAGAAGCGCCCTTCGGTGATCTATGCATCGACGAACAAGGTCTATGGCGGTCTCGAAGATATCGGTGTTGACGAAGGAGATCAGCGCTACAGTTTTTCCGGAGGTCTCAGCGGTGTGTCCGAAACGCAGCTCCTGGATTTCCATTCGCCCTACGGCTGCAGCAAAGGCGCAGCGGACCAATACGTGAGGGACTACGCTCGACTCTACGACATGAAGACCGTCGTCCTTCGTCAGTCATGCATCTACGGCCCGCACCAGATGGGCATCGAAGATCAGGGTTGGGTCGCATGGTTTATGATCGCCTCGCTTTTCGGGAAGCCGGTGCAAATCTACGGCAATGGCAAGCAGGTCCGTGACTTGCTCTACGTCGATGATCTTGTGGATGCGTATGAGCTGTGCGTGGAAAAGATGGATGCACTTTCGGGGCAGGTGTTCAACATGGGGGGCGGCGCCGGTAACACATTGTCGCTTCTGGAGTTCATGGATCTCCTCAAGAACGATCTGCACATGGATATCCGGTATTCCTTCGGGAAGACGCGCCCCGGTGATCAGCCGATCTTCATTAGTAACAATGATAAATTTACCAAAAAGACCGGCTGGAAACCGCGGATGGATGTGCGGACGGGGATCGGTAATCTTCTGCAGTGGTTGCAGGACAACCAAGAGCAGCTCTCGCAGTTCTACCGGTGAACGGAAGGCAGATTTTTTGAAGTTTTGGTTTCCAAGACCTCGTGAACGCCATATGCTGGTTCGGTGCGTACACCATGACGAACGAACGATCCAGCATCTCCGTTGTCCTTCCCTCCTACAACGAGAAGGATAATATTCCCGAGGCGATACACCGCATTACGGCTGCACTCGGTGACAGGTTGCATGAACTCATTATTGTCGATGACAACAGTCCCGATCGTACATGGGAAATTATCGAGCGGATTGCGCATCCAAAAGTACGGCTGATTCGGCGTATGGATAAGCGTGGACTCGCCTCAGCCTTGGCTGACGGAACGAATGCGGCCAAGGGCGATATCGTCGTGTGGCTGGACTGTGATTTGGGCATTCCACCCGAGGATATTCTCAAATTGACAGCCAAGTTGGACGAATATGACGTGGCCGTCGGTTCCCGTTATGTCGCAGGCGGGGAAGATACCCGCAGCAAATTTCGCGCATTCCTGAGTCTGGTGTTCAATACGTATACCCGCCTGATTCTGGGGAGGCACTTCTGGGACTGGACGTCGGGCTTTGCCGCGGTGCGGCGCGATGTCATACGGCGCATACCGCTTTCACCCTACGGTTTCGGCGAATACTTCACCGAATGGATCTATGACTGCACGAAGCAGGGTGTGAAGATTGTAGAAGTACCGTACTCCTACGGTTTGCGGAAGGCAGGCGCATCCAAGACGGACAGTGACGTCCGTGTGTTTCTCAAGTTGGGATATCGCTATGCACTTCGCGTGCTTGCGATCAGAATGGGCAAGACCCCCAAACACGCATGACAAATGCCACACATGTACAGAGTGCCGACTGGGTACGCACGATCGAAAGTGGAGAAGGCTACGTCGTGCCTCAACCGGAGATGTTTCGTCAGATGCTGCGTTCCATGCCGGCGTATGGGTTTTACCGGGCACTCAGCAGACATGTCCGCGACGGTGATACGGTGGCGGAAGCCGGTTGCGGATGGGCCACGTCCAGCTTCGTTCTCGCGGAGCGGGGCATACACGTCACTGCTATTGATATTGCGGAGCAGCTTATCACAGGTCTTCGTGGACTGCAGTCACGGCTCGGCGGGAAGATCGCGTCGCATCTCCATTTGATTGCCGGCGACATTCTGAAAGCACCAACCGTCACCGGCTGCGATGTTGTGTTCAGTGACGGCACCTACGAGCATTTTCATGAGACAGAGACACGTAAGCTTTTTTTGCAGAATATGCACCTCATGCTGAGGGAGAACGGTATACATGCCGTTTCCGTTCCAAACCTCTGTAACCCTATGTTCCGTTTCGTTGCGGACTTCAAGATGCCGACGATGCATACGTTCACACTGCGCTCTCTGGCTGCAGAGCTTGAGGCGGGCGGTTTTACCGTTCTGGAAACCGGCTATTCCTTTGTGAATCCCGGTTTCAGCCAGTGGCTGAAGTCACCGTGGATGCGGTACCCCATGCAGTTGTTTGCAGCGGCTTTTCCGTATTTCCCACGTTTTCTTCAGCATGTCTGCGCGGTGCACATCTGGTGTGTGACCAGAAAAACGTAAGAGAACGCATGCACTTCCATCCGTGAATCCAGTACGCTTTACGCGTTATGCAGCCCGTATACACCACCATCAAGCACTGTCGTGTCTGTCATGGCGAAGGCATCGTACCGCTATTTTCGCTCGGCAATCTGTATGTTTCCAATTTCCCCGAGAAAGCCGATGAGGGCATCCGTGCGCCACTTGAAATGGTGATGTGTGATACTTGCAAGCTGGTGCAACTGCGAGATACCGCTCCGCAGGAACTCCTCTACAGTCGTTTCTACTGGTACCGCTCCGGTGTTACGGACACCATGCGCAAGGCGCTTCGCAATATCACACAGCAAATTGAAGAGCGTATTCCACTCAAGTCCGGCGACATCGTTCTCGATATCGGTTCCAACGACGGCACGATGCTCCGGACGTACGAAGTGCCGGGACTTATCAAAGTCGGTGTCGAACCGGCATCCAATCTTGCCGAGGAGGGGAGGAAGGGGTTGGAGTATTTCATCAATGACTTCTGGATCTACGAGAATTTCAAGAAAACCGTTCCGGGAAAAGCAAAAGTGATCACAGCGATCGGCATGTTTTACGATATGGAAGACCCGAATCAGTTCATTCGCGATGCCGCGTATGCGCTCCAGGAGGACGGCGTGTTCATTGCACAGCTGATGTGTCTCAAGAACATGCTGGATACGAACGACGTCGGTAACATCTGTCACGAGCATCTGGAGTTCTACTCACTTTCTTCCCTTGAGTTCCTCCTCAACAAGAACGGATTTGAGCTCATCGACATTGAGCACAATCTGGTCAATGGCGGCAGTTACCGCGTGTTTGCCGGTCTCAAGGGGGGCAAGGCTCCCACGTGGCCCGGTGCCGCGGAGCGTCTGAAAAAATTCCGCGAAGAGGAAAAAGAGATGGATACGAAGAAAGTACACATGGATTTCTATGCGCGCATCGAAGACAACAAGCGCAAGTGCGTGGAGTTCATTCGCGATGCCGTTCAAAAGGGAAAGAAGGTCTGGGTCTACGGTGCGTCGACGAAAGGCAACACCATCCTCCAGTACTACGGCCTCGATCACACCATGATCACTGCCGCCTCGGAGCGCAGCCCCGAAAAATGGGGGAAATTCACCGTCGGTACAGGCATCCCCATCGTATCGGAAGAAGAGGCCCGAAAGGCCAAGCCGGACTATTTCCTGGTCCTTCCCTACGCCTTCTTCGATGAGTTTTACAAGCGTGAGGTAGAATGGAGGAACGGAGGCGGCCAGTTCATTGTGCCGTTACCGGAGTTTCGCATTGTGGAGTAATGGAATATTGGAATATTGGAATATTGGAATATTGGAATATTGGGGATTTGGGTGAAATTTGTTATACCGTCCCCTAATATTCCAATACTCTATTATTCCCATTCCATGCAAAAGAAAGCACTCGTTCTCGGCGTCACCGGACAGGACGGCAGTTATCTGACCGAGCTTTTACTGAAGAAGGGGTATGAGGTTCACGGATTCATCCGGCGGTCTGCGACGGGAAACACCGTAAACATCGATCATCTGTTGGATAAAATCACGCTGCACCGCGGTGATCTTGCCGATACTACGTCGCTCTATCGCACTATCGATGCCGTCAGGCCGCAGGAGATCTACAACGAAGCCGATCAGGACCATGCGGGATGGAGTTACGATCTCGTTGATTACGCGTCGGATATCACTGGTGCCGCACCGGGCCGTATTCTTGAGATCATCCGGCAGATTGATCCGACGATACGTTTCTTCCAGCCGCTGACGAGCAATATGTTCGGGCTCACGGATACGAAGACCCAGAATGAAGAAACACCGTTAAATCCCCAAAGTCCGTACGCATGCGCGAAGTCCTACGCATGGTCACTGGTGAAGTACTACCGCAACGTCCACAAACTCTTCGCTTCAACAGCGATCTTCTTCAATCATGAATCGCCGCGTCGGACGAATTCCTACGTCACGCGCAAGATTACGCAGTCGGCGGTGCGCATTTCCCTTGGGTTACAAAAAGAATTGAGACTTGGCGATCTCAGCGCAGAGCTCGATTTCGGTTTTGCCGGCGAATATATGGAAGCCGCATGGAACATTCTCCAACTTGAGAAGCCAGACGACTTCGTCATCGGAACAGGGGAGGCGGTATCCGTGCAGACATTCCTCGAAGAGACGTTCGCGCAGCTCGGCCTGAAGGTTGCCGATCATGTCGTCATCGACAAGGCGTTCTTCCGTCCCGGCAAAACGAGCACACTGATTGCGGATTACTCCAAAGCCAAGAAAGCCTTCGGTTACGAGCCCAAGGTCACATACAAAGACCTCATCAAAATCATGATTGAGCATGACCGGAAGCTGGAGAGCGTGAGGGTAGTGTAAGTATCGATGGGGTAGTATATTGACATATTTTAATTTCTACTATAATTTATATAATAGTGCTGAACATCGGTTGTTCGGTATATTCAAGTGGATCCTTTACATAAGGGGGATGTCATGAAGATTGTGGAGTTGTTCCCGGAGATCGCCAGGCGAGTGCGAGAGGACCACCTTGGTGGCGGTCTGATCACCCATCATAATTTTCAGCATGCGTATCGAGTGGGCCAAGCAGCCTATACGATCGCACTGAAACAGTGGGGGGACGAGGTCGTCGCGCGGAAGGCCGGAGTCGCAGGACTTGGCCATAACGCAGACCGACTCATCCGGCACCAGTTTGGCGTAGTGACTACTGATGCAATCCGCAATCTCCTCAGTCGATGGATCGGGGATGAGTTTGCGGACGAAGGAATCGCGGAGGTTCAGCATGCGGTCCTGAATCACGGTGACATCAACCGAGCCGGCGATGATCGCGTTCTGATCGCATTGAAAGATGGGGACAGATATGTGAACCTCGCACTGGATATCGTGATGCGGTCGGCGTTGCACTTCAGTACGCTGCCGCCTCTCGATTCTGTCTACTTCTTGGATGCTCCGGGGGCTACTTACAATGATCCCAAGAGTGTCTTGCAAGATGTCATGGCATCACTTGATTGGGTCGATCCAACGTCGCGCGTCTGCATTCGCACAACGGCCGCCCTTCGTATGGCTGGCCCGCGCGCCGCAGCACTGCGTTTCTATCGAGACACACTGCTCGCCCAACTCAAAGAGGAGGATGCCTTTCCCTTGTCCTGATCATAGGGTTCACTTGAAGCTCCGGTCCATTATGGCCCGGAGCTTTCACATGTCTGCGATACTCCGTACACACTCGCATACGTATTCGATCTCCTCGTTGGTAATGGCGAGACCGGAGGGCAGGTAGAAACCACGCTGTGCGATGTCTTCCGTCACGGGGAAGCGGTCTTTCGTTGGATAGAGCTCCGCGATCGCGGGCTGACTGTGGCACGGGTAGAAGAACTCGCGGGTATCAACACCTTTCTCTTTGAGCTTTGCGCAGAGGTCGTCTTTGCTCATGCCGAAGGACTTCTCGACCAGTACCGCGTACATCCAGTACACATTTTCCGCATAACCTTTCGTCACCGGCAGGCGCAATCCCTCGATGCCCTTGAGTCCTGCATTGTATAGCGCAGCCATGGAGCGCTTTCGGTCCAGAAATCTCTCCACGGATTCCATCTGACCGAGGCCGACAGCGGCCTGCAGGTTGGTGGGGCGGTAGTTGTAACCGAGTTCTTCGTGTACGAAGCGCTTTTTCTTCGAATGTGCCAGATCGGCAAGACTGCGGACACGTTCGTTGATCACATCATCGTTGGTACACACCATTCCACCTTCACCGGTCGTGATGATTTTGTTTCCGTAGAAACTGAATGCGCTAACCGTACCGAGCGAGCCGCATTTTTTCCCTTTGTATGTCGCACCATGTACTTCCGCAGCGTCTTCCAGTATTCCGATGCCATGCTCCTTCGCGATGGAGAGGATCGGATCCATATCGCAGCTGTGGCCGTAGATGTGCACCGGCATGATGGCCTTCGTTTTCTTCGTTATTCTGGCTTCTAGAAGCGACGGATCGAGGTTATAGGTTTCGGGGTCTACATCGACGAAGACCGGTGTGGCACCCGTGTACATCACCGCGAATGCCGACGCGATCATCGTGAAATCCGGGACGATCACTTCATCGCCGGGACCGACGCCAAGGCCGAGGAGTCCCAGGTGCAGCGCGGACGTTCCGCTGGTCGTGAAGAGCGCGTGCTTCACACCGATGAAATCGGCAAATGCCTTTTCGAATTTCCCGATGCACGGACCTGCCGAGGAAATCCATCCGGTTTCCATCGCTTCATTGACGTAACGCTTCGCTGCATCGGTAATGAGCGGAGCATTCACCGGTACTTTGCGGGAGGCACTCATCGCGAATCGCGGAAAACTTTATCTTTCTCTTTGCCGGGGTAGGGCCCCTGCTTCACTTCCAGTATCCGTGTCTTCTCCAGCATCTTCAGCTCGTGTCCGCCGCGAATGAAGACGATGCAGTCGCCGCCTTGAGCAATAGCTTTGCCAAGCGCATTCCATTCCTCATCGTAGACCGTGACTTCCACCTTCCCTTCCTGTATCCACAGAAATTCTCCGACATGCTGCAGATCAATCGAACGGGGCAGGTGACTGTGTGCTTTGACCTCGTATCCTGCTTCGCGACTGAAGAGGATGACCTGCAGTGGATCGTTATCTTCGGTCACGCTGAGGACATTTGGGCAGGCGATATCTGCGTGAAATATCTTGGCGTACACCATACCGTCTTTGCCAATGACGAGCGGCATGTTCATGCGCTTGAGTATAGTGCAACCCTCTTGCTTGCAGAATGCCGATGCGGCATTTTTGTTATAGTTTGATGCTATTGTGTCGCAAAATAGACATATGTCGCGAAACCCGCACTTGCTGCGGGTTGTAGCGACTCTTTTGAAGGGAAGGACCTGCCTGCCGGCAGGCAGGGAGCTCGTGAGAGGAAACCGTAGGTTTCCTTTCACGCCCACTCTCCGTCCAGGCAGATGATCAGCGCATTTGCGAAGGAATAGGGTGTTGAAAATTGCCGGGAGAGTGCGCGATCAGCAGTGGTTTCTTCCCATTGATGCTTTGCAGTACGCTCAAAGTAGTGCTTCTTTGCGACAAGGTTGTCCCGTTCCAACCTGATTACTGCATCCGGATTGTACCCGATCGGGATTGTGAAGAAGAAGCGTCCGCCGGGAGCGAGGACAGACTGTAGTTTGCGTATGGCGGCCGTGAATTTTTCCGGGTCTCGCTGCTTCTCGTCAAAGCCAACGTGCTCCAGCGTGGAGACACTGATGATGAGGTCGTATTTCGTTTGTGACTCGAAATCAATGATGTCCTGGTTGAGCACGCTTTTCCCCTTTTCATATTTATCGAGAATGTCCCAGTGTCCGCTTATGTAATGCGAGAGAACATTGCCGACCTCAAGTGTCCGTCCACTGGAAGAGCGCATCAGATCCGCGGCAATAGCGATCTCGATCGAGCGTTCATTATCGAACGTCGTGTTGTACCAGTGGCAGAAGTAACGGTAGTCCTTGCCGCGGAAATGGAACGTACGTTTTCCAAGTGTCATGGAGTAGAAGGGTGTCATGAGCACTTTGAAGAATGTGCAGATGATCATGACGATGGCTGACGGCAAACCGTCAGTTTCCATGGTGCAGCGGAATCGTACCCAAATCACACCAAGCGTGCCTTTCACTCGATCATATCGTGGTTGCATTGCGCGCACTCTACTACCACGTATACGTGGTAAACAAGAAACTTGTTCGGTTTGGAAGTAGTGAGCTTGTAACGCGTATACTACTTTTCGATGATCAGGTTGATCAGGTCGCACATCGGCCAATTCTCCCTGTATGCCCTCAGTGGCGGCACGTCGGCTGTCGCAGACTTCGGCAGCTACTTTCTCTTTCTGCATCTTCACATGTGGTATGTCGCAGCATCACTCATGAGTGGCGTCATCGGTTTTTTCACGGCGTTCCTGCTCCACAAGTATGTGGTCTTCAGGAAAAATGACGATTTCCTGAAGCATCTCCGGCGATATTTCTGTGTGGAGATGACCAATACCCTCATCACGACCGGCCTTCTTTTTCTCCTTGTACATGAGCTCATGATCGATCCCAGACCGGCACGTTTCGTTGCCATCGCTCCAGTGATTCTGTGGAATTTCTTCGTATATAAGATGTTTGTCTATGTATAAGCACGACAAGGATGACTAGCCTGTTAGCCTGTAGGCAGGGGTACCTGAATTCAACGTTTTCCTCGATTTTCCCGATTTCTTTCCGCTATCCTGTGCGTCATGGCAGTGAAGAAAGCGGTGATCACCCTTCGACTTCGCTCAGGGCAAGACCACTCGAAAAATCTATTATGGTCCTATGACTCGTAAAACCGCACTCATCACCGGCATTACCGGACAGGACGGTTCCTACCTGGCCGAATTGCTCCTGAGCAAGGGGTACGAAGTCCACGGCGTTGCACGGCGGGCATCCACGTTCAATCGCGAGCGTATCGATCATCTTTTTTCCGATGTACGTTATCCGGACAAGCCGATCGAACTGCACTATGGAGATTTAGGGGACAGTAACTCACTCCTCAGGATTCTGATGAAGATCCGTCCGGATGAGATCTACAACCTCGCCGCCCAGTCGCACGTTGGCATCAGCTTCGATATTCCCGAGTACACCAGTGATGTCACCGGCGTCGGTGTCGTGCGCTTTCTGGAACTCCTCCGCAGCATCGAACTCCCCACCCGTTTCTATCAGGCCAGCTCCAGCGAGCTCTTCGGCAAGGCACTGGAGACCCCGCAGTCGGAGAAGACGCCTTTCTATCCCCGCAGTCCCTACGCGTGTGCCAAAGCTTTCGCATTCGACATCACCCGTAATTATCGCGAGAGCTACGGCATGTACGCTTGTAACGGTATCCTCTTCAACCACGAGTCTCCGCGGCGCGGCAAGAACTTCGTCACCCGCAAAATCACGTACACTCTTGCGGCAATAAAGGCCGGCAAGCAGAAGGTACTCCAGCTCGGCAATCTCAACGCCTGCCGTGACTGGGGATATGCTCCGGAGTACGCAGAGGGCATGTGGCGCATCCTACAACAGGAGAAGCCCGATGATTACCTCCTTGCGACGGGCAGAACGGCGTCCGTGCGCGAGTTTCTTGAGTTGTGCCTGATGCGGATGGGGTACGCGTTCGAGACGAAAGGGGAGGGCCTCGAAGAGAAGTACATCGATACGAAAACCGGGAAGGTCATCGTGGAGATCGATACGCTCTACCACCGCCCTGCGGAAGTCGATGCGTTGCTTGGTGATCCTTCCAAAGCGAAACGCGAACTCGGATGGGAAGCAAAGACCACTCTCGAACAACTTGCGGACATCATGCTGCAGGCGGACTGTACGCTCTTCGGCGTCTCTCTGTAGGTCTTACAGGGCGAGGTACTTCCTGCCCGCTGCTTCGACCGCTTTGCGATCCAGTACGGATTTCAGGTCGTAGATGACACCCCCATCTTTCTTCGTCGCGTCGATATAGGCTTGTGTACCGATGGTGAGGAATTCTTTGTGTTTGACGAGGAGGATGACTGCATCGAATGGTCCACTGGCGATCGTCCCACGGGGGCACGGCATCCGATCCCATTGGTCTTCCGCAACGTGTGGATCGTCCGCGCATACATCGCATCCCGCCTTCTTGAGCGCTTCGACCACCGCATGGGACTGACTGTTGCGTGTATCGGGAATGTTTTCCTTGAATGTGAGTCCGAGGACGAGGATGCGCTTGCTCTTCCCCGAACTGCCGAGTGCTGCGAGCGTTTCCCCGGCAACAATGTCCGCCATGCGGTCATTGACTGCTCTGCCCGCGGCGATGACATGTGTGGTCATGCCGAGCATTT
>Ga0194131_10008245_pt1 | contig 13648 bp, 10 predicted proteins | sample TA2KigO120mmetaG_FD_148631 | JGI IMG/M metagenome (GOLD analysis project Ga0194131, IMG submission 148631) | Freshwater microbial communities from Lake Tanganyika, Tanzania - TA2015053 Kigoma Offshore 120m | ecosystem: Environmental > Aquatic > Freshwater > Lake | place: Tanzania: Lake... | reverse complement strand
ATTGGTCTCTGGCTCAATGAAGTAAATTGGTTAGAGCGCCTAAAATGATGAATCTTATAGGTAAGCGGTTCTTTCTTGTCATCTAATTTCAAAACGAGATGATCTGCGTCAACTTCGACAACCTCTCCGTCACCAACCGCCTTAACCAAATAACCCGAATCTTCTGCCACCTTCTCTTCAATACCGGTGCCAACAAGTGGGGCCTCTGGTTTTACATAAACAACCGACTGGCGTTGCATGTTTGCGCCCATAAGTGTTCGGTTTGCATCGTCGTGTTCGAGAAAGGGAACCATAGAAGCGGCTATACTAAAGGGTTGATTCGAAGCAATATCAATATATTCCACCTCTTCACGAGTACAAATAGTAGGTTGGCCCTTAATTCTCACCGCAACCTTTTTCTCAACTATTTTTCCATCCTTACCATAACTTATACCACCATGGGCAATAGCATGACGTTCCTCCTCATATGCATTAAGCCATTCGATTTCTTTAGTTACCTTTCCATCTGTTACCTTAAGATAGGGGGTTTCGATGAAACCAAACTGCCTTACGCGAGCAAACGTTGCAAGATAGTTAATAAGGCCCACATTTCCACCCTCAGGGGTTTGAATAGGACAAAGTCGCCCGTAATGACTCGTGTGTACGTCACGCACCTCAAAACCAGCGCGCTCTCTTGTAAGACCTCCGGGGCCCATCGATGAAATTCTTCGTTTATGTTCAACCTCCGCAAGTGGGTTCACCTGATCCATGAACTGTGAAAGCTGAGAAGAAGAATAAAATTCACGTACCACGGCCATAAGCTGACGCGGTACTACAAGTTGGGATGGGGTAACTAAGAAGATATCGCTTGTAGACATCTTATCCTGTATAACCCTTCGCATGCGAGCCAAACCAACACGCATACGACTCTGCAATAATTCTCCCACACCCTTTACGCGACGATTACCAAGATGATCGATATCATCAGGATCAGCACTGGGATCATTGTTAAGTTTGATAATCTCCTTAATAATAGCGACAAGGTCTTCCAGAGTAAGAAGTTTATCATCGCCCGTTATATTGAGACGACTATTCATCTTAAATCTTCCTGCCGCAGAGAGATCATAACGATCAAGTCTGAAAAACATAGCGTCTACGAACGCCTGTGCGTTTTCCGGTGTTGCAAGGTCTCCTGGTCGCACACGTTTATAAATTTCAACGTATGCATCTACTTTGTTATTCGAAGGATCTTTTGCGAGTGTCCGCTTCAAAAGCTCAGTATTGTCAACGACACCAACAAAGGCTTTTTCTATTTCCTCATTTGTCTCAAGTCCAAAAATACGCAACAAGGCGGATGCCGATATCTTGCGTTTACGATCAATCTTAATAATAAGACCGTGGTCAGGTTCTGTCTCGAATTCAATCCATACACCACGGCTCGGGATAATCTTTGCCCCAAAAAGCTTCTCTCCACGGAACACCTTTGCTGTCACGTAGATACCACTCGAACGAATAAGTTGAGAAACAACCACACGCTCAACCCCATTGATAATAAAGGTACCCCTACCCGTCATCATAGGAATATCACCAAAATACACCTCTTGTTCCTTTACCTCTTTGGTGCGCTTATTTAAAAGGCGCATCTTCACACGGAGAGGCGCCTCAAAAGAAGCATCGCGTTCGCGTGCCTCCTCCTCAGTAAATTTTGGTTCATCAAAATAGTGACCGGCAACGGAAAGTTCAAGGTCTTTGCCGGTGTAATCCTTAACAGGAGAAATTTCATCAAAAAGTTCCTGCAACCCATCCTTTACGAACCAGTCGAAAGAATCTTTTTGTACATCAACCAGGTTAGGGATATCAAGAAGTGATTTTTGATAGTGAGAAAAAACTTTTGTTTTTGTAAACATGAGGAGGTATGTTTAAAAATTTATCAGTTATTATTTAAAAGAGGAACCAAAAATGCCTACAAAAAACAACATCACCTGAACTTGTTGTTTTGAGGCTTTTTAGACAGTGGATTTAATTATATATCCTTTGTAAAAAAAGTCAAGTTGACAATCGAATAAATCCAGTAAGAGGATACACCGTACCCCACACCCCCCCTAAGGAAGTACGGATTCGCCACTATTCCTATTCGGCATACTCAATTGTCTGATTTCATCATCCGTGAATATTTGAACTACTTTCCCGTCAGAAAGTATAAATTTTGTATTGTACACTTCAACTAATTTTTTAGTTAAATATATAGGCTTTTTAACGCCCTTCCCATTCTTACATCCCTAATTCTTGCAACAACCTCCTGCAATCCATGCGCCCAAACCTCATTAAAAAGCAATTCGACCCTGATTGCTTCGTCTATGCCGTGAGCAGAATAATCCCTACCGCGCTTCATTAAGCTTTTTTGAATCGCATCTTTATATTCAGCCTTACTCTTATATTGTTCCAACTTTTTCTGCATTGCGCTTGATATGTTTCCATTACCACCAATGCCAAGGAAAAAATCGATGGCAATTTTAGATAGCGCCCTCTCTCCCTCCGAGTCTCTAAAAATCACACTAAAAATCTTATGGCCAAGTTCGTGATACGCCGCAGGCACGAAACCCTCTAAACTATTTTTTGAAGTGGCTGTTTTTCCATTCACGTACATCAAAACGGTGTCTTTTTCTGGATCAAAGCTTGCAATTGCCCCACCATGCTCAGGCCCATTCGTGTCCGCAAAAACAAAATTATCAACGAATTTCCTATCATGAGAAACATCGTCAATCACTCCGGCTATAGCACGAGCAGCGACATTGAAATCAACCTCACGAACGATATCTGCTAGATAATTATTGATAAGCGTCTCACGACTAGGAATTTTTTTAAAAAATTGTTCCATAACACTTGTTTTAATGTAAATAACCTCGGGCTAATCTGCAAAAAATAGGTACTTTGCACGAAGATCGTCGTGCTCCTTAAAGGTCTTCGAAAAAAAGGTTTTTCCATCAGAAGTAGAAAGATAATACCAATAGGAAGTCTTCTCAGGGGATAAGGCGGCACGAAGCGCTGCCATACCAAAATTTGCAATCGGTCTTGGAGGAAGTCCTCTATTCGTATAGGTATTAAAAGGCGACGAAAGGACAAAATCTTTCTTGTGGAGAATTCTATCACAATCTCCATACTCCACACACGTTCCATAGAGTATCGACGCGTCTACCTGTAATGGCATATCAACTTTAAGACGTCTCTCTATAATACCGCTTACAACCCTCCTCTCATAATCATTCGCAACCTCTTTTTCAATGAGTGACGCAATAATCATTTTTTTGTACCTCTCTTCTCTTGTAAACACCTTAAGCGCCAAACCAACCTTGTCTTCAAAATTATCCACCATTTTTAAGACAACGCTCTCCGCTCCCTCCTCACGAACAAATTCATAGGTATCAGGAAAAAGAAACCCCTCAAGATGCTTAAATCGTTTATCCGAAGAGAAGCCGTATTCAAGAAGTCTCTCCTCAAGATGCTTATCCGGTTTATAAGAAAAAAGTGATCCCGGTACAATAATCCCCTGTTCTCCTAGATAAGCATCCACTTCACGAATCGTCATCCCTTCCCTTAAGGTAACACGAAACGCCTCGGGTCCTTTAGTGATTTTTGAAAGAATCTCAAAAAAAGTGTTATTACCTGTTATTTCGTAACTACCAGGAAGAATACGCGAAGCATCACCACGCAAAAACGCATACATAGTAAAAATAGGCGCTGAGCGAATTAATTTGTTCTCATAAAGCATTTCCGCAACCCTCCGCAACGATTCTCCCTTTGTAATCGTTATGCGTACCGGTGTCTGCACCTCACCAATGGGCACCGTCAACATACCCATCATAAGTATTGCTAAACCAAAACACAGAAGGCCTATTGCCCCTAATACCGCCACCCCCTTCATGATTTTATGTTTCATTGATTTATTTTTTCTAAAACCCATGCGCAACGTCAAAGCTTTTGATCCATCTGCGCAGACAGGAGAAGAAATACGTCAAATACATAAGTTTTATGCAACGCGTGATCGTATAAAAATACTTTGTATAATACCCAACGCAATACAATTTACTATTAAATTTGACCCCCCGTAACTTACAAATGGCAACGCAATTCCCGTAATCGGCAAGAGACCGATATTGCCTCCGATATTAATGGTCATTTCGATCCATATCTTAAGAAGAAAAGCGAGGGTAAAAATTCTCGAAAAATTATTAATCGCACGATCAGTAATCGAAGAAAGCCGTATAAACATAATACCGTATGCACCAAAAAGAAAAAGTGCGCCAATAAGCCCAAACTCCTCGGTATATGCAGCAAAAATAAAATCAGTGCGAGACTCAGGTAAAAGACGTAGTTGGGTCTGTGTCCCTTGCCCTAACCCTTTACCCCAGAGTCCGCTTGACCCTATTGCTACCTTCGCCTGCAAGGCGTTATATCCGGCCCCCAATGGATCTCGATAAGGATTTATAAAGGTAAAAATACGTTCTTTCTGGTATGGCTTCAAAAGACCAAACCACGCAATAACAAGCACTGCACAAAAGACTGTTATCCCGACAAACACGTGTTTTGGACGTAACCCAAGAAAAAAAATAAGACTCGCGAATATTCCAAAAAGTACCGCAACCGATCCAAAATCAGGTTGCAAAAACACGGGTATCATAACTCCTAACACATAGAGAAGCGGGACGGCAATATATGCCACAAGCCATATATCTGAATGCCTCCTCGAAAAATAGCGCGCGAGAACGAGAAGTAAGGCAAGCTTTGCAATCTCTGAAGGTTGAATACTAAACCCACCAAACTCATACCAAGCAGATGCGCCACGAACTCGACTGCCTAAAAACAGCACACCGATAACCAAGGCAACTGAAACAAGATAAAAGAAGATGATAAAGATCTGATTTTCGAACAATGCACGCCAATCTAAAAACGAAAGAACAAATACAAAAACCAACCCAACACTAATCCATACCGACTGCTTTGCAACATAAGAAACAAGCTCATCTCCAGGAAGACTTCGCAACATAAGCACACTCACTGTCATAAGATACCCCACGGCAAGCATTATCCACCAATCAATTTTCTTCAAAATCTCAAGCATATTAAAATAGTATTAAAAAGCTGGGTCTCCCCAGCCCAATACATCATTTTAAATTATCTCTTAATTTTCTTACTCCTGCAACGGTGGTGCCGATAACTCCACCTCTATTTGTTCCCTTCCTGTAAAAGATACTGTCTGCAACAATGGAGACGGAAAATTAATTTCAAAAAAACGACTCTCTCTGCTTACCACCGTCTTTACCAACGTTGCCGAAGCCGCAAGTATATTCTTCTTTCCTTGATCATATATGATACCCGTAACATAGAGATCCTCAACTACAAGATCGCCATTATTGCGTGCAGTACCCGTGATGCGCAAGGAATCTTTTTGTTGTTCTAAATTCACACCAGAAGTAGTTAAGTTCTTAGAGTAAAAACGGTCCTCGACGGCGAATTTTGCATCAATAATAGTAAAAGTAATATTTTCGACATCTGTTGCACCAACGTTAAATCCTGGCTCATAAATATATTTCAATTTTCCAGGATAGACAAACGTGCTTCCATACCGTTCTTCAAGTGTCTCTCCCAAAGCATCCTCAAGTACAATGTGATAAGAAAGTTCCGAGGCTCCTACTGTAAGGTTGGGGTTTTTAATCTGTGCAAGCACGTCGCTTCTTGAGGGGGACACAGCGAGCGTCCTTGAAAAAACAACCTGCAAGGGTTTTGGATACTTTAAAGCACAGGAAATAGTACACACCCCACCACAGTCGGTTTTAATCTCATTCTGATTTTTCTTGTTATCAAAACAAGTCGGTGCAACATTAAACCATTTCAAGTACACGCCAAATGTAAACAAACCGAATATAGCAAGATACACTGACCCAATAATAATCTGTTTTATTGAACGATTCATGAAATCCACTTATATTCCCATTCTACAAGAGTTTATTTTTTTCGCAAAGAAAAAGCCCAGACAATGCTGAGCAACTTATATATCACCACTGATCAGGTGGTCTAACAAATAATTTACCATCTCTAATGTACTGAGAACGTGGTGCGGTACGAAAATAACCGATTCTATTTCTTTCTTCCTGATGACAATCACACTGACACGGCAAGTCACTGGAGGCGGATTTTTCATAAACAACAATACATTCACTCTCTTTCCCTACTCCGCGTACCCAACACGTACAACTAAGCAAATCGGACATGATAAAATTCCTCCTTTGAACAAGCTAAAAATAGTATAACCTGGTCAAACAAAAAACACCACTATTTTTGCGTACCGGCGTACCCTACTTTCCCCTCCGCCGAAGCAGATAGTATCATTGGGCTCATGTAGTTTCACGACTCTGTTCGGAATGGGAAGAGGTGGGGCATACATAAGTAAAACACCGACACACAAAAATAGTGGTGCCAAAGTGAAAACGTAATTTCATAAATCGTTCTACAAACAATTCCCTTAATATCTCCCTAGTTGGATACGGGAATTTCGACCTATTAGTACTTCTCGGCTGAAACCATTACTGGCCTTACACCTGAAGCCTATCAACCTTGTAATCTTCAAGGGGTCTTTCGTCCGACTTTCGTCGAACCACGAAACCTAATCTTGAGGTGGGCTTCGCGCTTAGATGCTTTCAGCGCTTATCCCTTCCGTGCAATAGCTACTCGGCAATTCCATTGGTATGAAAGCCGATACACCAGAGGCTCGTTCACCCTGATCCTCTCGTACAAAGGGCAACTCCTCTCAAGTTTCGAACGCCTATAGCAGATAGAGACCAACCTGTCTCACGACGGTTTGAACCCAGCTCGCGTATCTTTTTAATTGGCGAACAGCCAAACCCTTGGGGCCTTCTTCAGTCCCAGGATAAGATGAGCCGACATCGAGGTGCCGAACCTGGTCGTCGATAGGGACTCTCGGACCAGACTAGCCTGTTATCCCCGGGGTAGCTTTTATCCGATGTCTCAGGCCTTTCTACAAAGGACCATCGGGTCACTAAGTTCTGCTTTCGCATCGGCGCGGCTTGTATGCCTTGCCGTTAAGCCAGCTTGTGCCTTTACACGTCCAGCCTGATTTCCATCCAGGCTAAGCTGACCTTGATAAACTCCTCCGTTACTCTTTGGGAGGATCGCGCCCCACGAAAACTGCCCACCAGACACTGTCCCCTCACGGTTTTTCCGTAAAGGTTAGGATATACATCTTAAAAAATGAGTGTTTCATTGACGAGTCCAGTCCAACCGAAATCGAACCTTCAACCTCTCCTCACTACGCTACGTAGTTAAGACGTAAACCCAATATCAAGCTACAGTAAAGCTCCCGGGGTCTTTTCGTCCCGCTATAGGGTACCAGCGTCTTCGCTGGTGTCGCATTTTCACCGGGCTTCTCGTTGAGACAGTTCCCCAGTCGTTACGCCATTCATGCACGTCGGAATTTACCCGACAAGGAGTTGCGCTACCTTTGGACGATTATAGTTATCGCCGACATTGACGAGGGCTTCGGGCAGTGAGCATATACATTGCTGCATACACCCCCACCGTTAACCTTCTCGCATTGGTCAGGCGTCACCCCCTATACATCCTCTTACGAGTTAGCAGGGAGCTGTGTTTTTGGTAAACAGTCGCTAGGGAAACTTTCGCTGCGGCCCCACTTACGCGGGGCAGACCTTATCCCGAAGTTACGGTCGCTTTTTTGCCGAGTTCCTTAACGAGAAATCACCCGTTCCCCTGAGGCTACTCGCCTCATCCACCTGTGTCGGTTTACAGTACGAATCCACTATACCTTAACTCTTAGAAGGTTTTCTCGGAAGGCTCTTCACAGGAATTGCTTAGATATAATCCAAACTATCTTCAAAGTCCGAACTTCACCATAAAAGGTAGTGCACCGGATTTGCCTAGCGCACAGCTCTTGACTCCAATGAGGGAATAACCATTGATCCCTTCCTATTTATTTCCTCCGTCACTCCATCGAACGTTATAATAGAGGGCCGGAATATTAACCGGCTGTCCATCGGCTGCGGTTTTCACCATTGCCTTAGGGTCGCCTAACCCGTGGCTGACTTCCATTGCCACGGAAACCTTGGATTTACGGGGGCACGAATTCTCATCGTGCTTGTGGTTACTCATGTCAGCATTCTCTCTTCCAAGCGCTCCAGTCGTCCTCACGAATCAACCTTCGCAGCACTTGAAATGCTCTCCTACCAAATCAATGTAATGAAACATTGAAGTTCTTATCTTCGGTATTAGACTTAGTCCCGATAAATCTTGGGCGCAATGAGCCAATCATCGCACCTCACTAAAGTTTGGTGCTAAATGTAAAATGTAAATATCAAAGTTAAAAATTAAGGTGTGAAAATGTTTTACATCTTCACATTTCAATAATTTTGCATTTTGAGATTTTAATTTTTAGTTTAGCATCTCGCCTTAGTGAGATGCGATGATATGATGGTGAGTTGTTACACACTCTTTAAAGGATGGCTACCTCTAAGCCAACCTTCCATCTGTCTTCGGCTTATCACTTCCTTTACACTTAGTCTAAATTTGGGGACCTTAGATGAAGATCAGGGTTCATGCCCTTTTGACCATGGAGCTTAGCCCCCACAGTCTAACTCCCGGGATAGTCGTATGGGTATTCGGAGTTTGATTGAACGGCCGAGCCGAAGCCCTTTACCTTTCATCCAGTGCTCTACCCCCCACACGTAGTTGTCCCAAGGCTAGTCCTAGAACTATTTCGGAGAGAACCAGCTATTACCGAGTTCGATTAGCTTTTCACTCCTTGCCGCGACTCATCCGAAGGTTTTGCACAACCAACCGGTTCGGACCTCTCTTCGACTTTCGTCGAAGTTCATCCTGGCCACGGCAAGCTCACCCGGCTTCGGGTCTATTTCGCACTGCCTGCAAATTTCAGCTTTTAATGTTTGGTGTCCTGATACAAGACCAAGATCCACAACACTAAAAGCTAGAAATGCCACGCCCTATTCAGACTCGCTTTCGCTCTGCCTCCTCCGCCTAAACGGATTAAACGAGCAATGCAAAATAACTCGCTGACTCATTCTTCAATAGGCACACCGTCACCCGCCTTGCGACGAGCTCCGATTCCTTGTAAGCACACGGTTTCAGGTTCTATTTCACCGGCCTTCCGGCCTACTTTTCACCTTTCCCTCACGGTACTTGTTCACTATCGATCACTAAAAGTATTTAGCCTTTCCCTGTAGTGTGGGATGCTTCCACCAACGCTTGCGTTTGTCGGTGTACTTAGGGATATCTTCCAATTGCTCAGAAGATTAAAAAACAAGAGATAATTTCTTTTCGCTTACGGGGCCATCACCCTCTTTGGCTCTGCTTTCCAGACAGATTCAGCTAAAAAATTATTTTGTAACTCTTTATTTTAGCTTTTAGCTTTTAGCCTCTGACCAATGAAGATCAAAAGACTAAAAACTAAAAAGTTAAAAAATGTTTTCCCCTACAACCCTTACCAATTTAAATTGCTTTAAATCGATAAGTTTAGGCTGTTTCCTGTTCGCTCGCCGCTACTAAGGAAATAAAAAATTTTTTCTTATCCTCCGCTTACTGAGATGTTTCACTTCAGCGGGTTTGCACATGCTATCAAGTAGTCATGTAACACAGGTTTGCTGTGTTGGGTTGCCCCATTCGGAAATTCCCGGATCAAAGGTTGCTACACACCTCCCCGAGACTTATCGCAGCTACGCTACGTCCTTCATCGCCTTTTAGTGTCTAGGCATCCACCGTGTGCCCTTATTATTACCCGTATCCAACCAGATAGATATTATGCCTTGAATGACCTGGAAGGGTCTTCTTCAAAGCAGCCTTATATCGCTTGCGTGATATAAGGACTTGGGGAAATCGTTTGATCTTAAAATATACCCTTCGATTCTCCTCAAAATAAAAAATATTATGAGGCCGATCGAGGGAAAATGCGATCTACGAAATTACGTTCACTTTTCAAACACCAATCCTCACCATCATTTTCTGTTTAGCTTCCTAGCTTATGAGCTTCTTAGGATTCTCCCTAACGAGCTAACGAGCTAACGAGCTAAAAAAATACCGCTTCTTAAAAGAACAGCGGCTTATAGAAAGGTGCGTAAAATAACTACCCTTACCCTCTCCGCCAGAGGCGGATCCACCCTTGGTGGAAAAAGCCGTGAAATTGTTCTCGAATACTCATTATTGTTTGTTCTCTTATTGTACTTATCGAAAACACAATGTCAATAGTGTGTACTAGTCCATAACATATGAAACCCCCCTTACGGAGTCTCATATGTATATGAACTTGTGCAAAACTATAAATGTTCGACAAACAAAAAAGCCCGTTTTTGGGCTCTTTATTTATGTATTATACCCTAGTCGCTCGCACCCCCCCACAAAACCTATTCTATTAAAACAACTGCCGCCCACCATCGAAAGACCGAAGAGTCGTCTCAATTTGTGTCGGAAGATTCACACCAGCTCGATCTTTTCCGGCATCAGTGAGCTTTATCTTTCTACCCTCGATGGTCACGAGACCTCTTTTGACAAGTTCATATCCCAATTGTTTCTTCTCTTGTTGTGCTTTACTTAGTTCTATAAAACCACAAAGATATTCAGCCTCTACTTCCGCATCCGCTAGCGCACCGACGATTTCATCCACGGTAGCTACGCCATCTATACCCAGTAACACAATTGTCCTCGAAACGGCATTAATCTGCATATTCAATTCAAACTCACGCATTTCTGAACTGATGTTTCTTTCCATGTCTTCCATGATTTTCTCCTTCCTTTTTCAATGAACTGTTTTATATATAATCACAAAAACTGAAAAAAAGCCAAACCCGCCAGACGGCGGGTTTGAGAAGCCTATTTAGAAATAAATACTTATTTCATTTCCACGATTCTGCGAAAACGATCAATGAGGTGCTCGGCATACGCCTTACCTCCCAACCCAAACGCCAACCCACCTGCAATAGCAAGCATTGCCACGAGTCCTGTTACCACAATAGAAACAATGGTTTCTGCAACTTGTAATTGAAGGAGTGTTGCAAAAAGACCAAATACAAAGATTGACCACCATGCGATAGCACCAACAAGCTCAGAACCTGCAAGTTCAGCACCCTTTGCAGATGCAGAAACAAAAACCTTCACCAAATTTGCAACCCAAACCGTTGCAAGCATAATTACTGTTGCTGCAAATACGCTAGGAAGATACGCCATAACCTGGGTCAAAAATTGTGAGAACTGTGGTAATCCAAGGATATCAGAAACCGCAATAAGGAAGCCGATCATTACAAACCAATATACGATCCTCCCCAAAAAATGTCCCGCGTGCATTCTCATCCCAGCACGTGAAACGAGTTCTTCGACCCCCGCCTTTTTAAGCAAAGAGTCGACCTGTGCCAAAGTAACAATTTTTTCTACTAATGTTCCAAGACCGGCTGCAACAATCCAGCCCACAAGAAGGGTAAGAAGTGCACCGACAAGTGCAGGAATAAACGCCGCAGTACTCGTACCAAGTTGAGTAAGAGAATGGAATAATATATCAAGCCATGCTTGAAGTGTCATATGTTATTGTAAATATAAAATTATTAAATAATAAAGTTCCCTTGTGTTTTTCTGCCAGCCCTTCGACAACGAAAATTGACAGCACAAAGATTACACCTAAAAACATAGTACGACCTTTGGATTCCCTTTTTAGGGTCTCTTAGTTCATGGAAAGTATAGCAAATTTTTCTTGTCTAGAAAAGAGAACTTGTGGATAAAACCAAAACGACTTATTTTCAATCCATACGTTTTGTGATAGAAAGAAACCTAATGGGCCCATGGTACAGTGGTAACACACGGCATTCGCATTGCTGAGACGGGAGTTCGATTCTCCCTGGGTCCACCACATTTGATTTGACGAAGAGCGCAACCCGCGCGCGGCGGAGCCGCGCGCATGGGCGGGCATTTCCGCAAGGAAATGCCACGGCTTTCTGAATTCCCCCGCCAGAATTCCCGCCGCTATGCGGCGGTTCGAGCCGATGTCCACCAGAAAATCTTTCATCCCCGAAAGATTTTCTGCCCTAATGAGATTTTCGGCTTGGTTGGCCTCGATAATCCAGTTTCGCATGAGTTCGAGCCACTGATTGCCTTTTCGTTCAAAATCACTCAATTTTTCCTCCAGCGACTTCTTTTCCGACATCAGCGCGTTCTTGCGCTCCAAGTATTCGCCAAGTTCCAACGCCTCTGCTAAGTACGCATCTGTGAGGCGCGACAATCGCGCTGAAATGGCGGAGATGTCATTTTTGAGATTTTGAACGAAAAAGCCGGACGACTGGCGGGATTCCGCTTGCTCGCTTTCCAAGCGAGCCAAGTATTTGTCCCGCCATTCGTCCGACAAAGAAACTTTTTGACAAAGCCCTTTCACCTGCTCGGCTAGTGCCTCTTCCCGCAAAAAGCGATTTTCAGTACATGCAATGGTTTTGCTCTTGTGGGTGCAACGGTAATACACAAATTTTAGTCCACTTTTCTTGATATGGCGCTCGGCGGTAATAGCATACCCACAAACCCCACAAGTAGCAAAACCTAAAAACTGAAAATCCTTCGGCCCTCGCTTTTTGCGGGGCTTTCCATTCGCAACCAAAGCCGCTTGTATCTTGTCAAAAAGTTTCTTTGAAATCATTGGCTTGTGCGATCCGGCATGCACTTCGCCTCGATATTGAAAATGTCCGTAATAAAAGGGATTGGTCAAAATATGTTCAACGGAAGCGAGGGCGAGGGGCTTGCCGGTCTTGCCAACCAAGCCGACAGAAAACATTTTGCGCTGAATACCAGTGAGCGTAAATTGTCCCGTAGCAAAAGCCCCTAAACACTCTTTGACCTTCCCAAAGGTCTTTTTGTCTGGCTCAATCGTGCGAAGCCGCGGCTCGTTGAAATAGCCGAGAGGGGCTTTTGCCGACAATTCGCCACGACGTATCTTTTGCCGAATACCACGCAAAATATTTTCTCGCAAATTGTCGGTGTAATACTTGCTTTGCGAAAAGGCGACGCCGAGCATGAACTTTCCCTGCGGCGTCGGCTCAAACCAGAACGTCGGGAATTTTAGCGTGGCGATTTTGCCCATATCTATCAAGTAAATAACTCTGCCGCCGTCCACGCTGTTGCGTGCCAATCTATCGGGATTCCACGCTAAAATTCCCTGTGCGATGCCTTTTTCCATTTCGCCAAGCATTTCATTGAAAACGGGACGCCCGGGCGCTTTCGCGCTCTGGCTTTCCTCATACTCGCGGACAATGAAAAGCGAATTCTGCTTGGCGAAATCGCGCAATTCCGCCAACTGCGCTTCAATGCTCAACGCTTGGCGTTCGTCGTCCTCACTCGATTTTCTGCAATATATAAAATATTTCGTCATGGCGGATTTGCGCCGGAAAAAGTGCGTTGCACTTTACACCGACAATTTGCAATCTCATTATATCAAATTTGTTTTGTCATCGGCTCACACGCGAAGCGCGTCCCATGCTTTGCATGGGGAACCGCCGCATAGCGGCGGGAATTCTGGCGGGGGAATTCAGAAAGCCGTGGCATTTCCTTGCGGAAATGCCCGCCCATGCGCGCGGCTCCGCCGCGCGCGGGTTGCGCTCTT
>Ga0194131_10008244_pt1 | contig 13649 bp, 20 predicted proteins | sample TA2KigO120mmetaG_FD_148631 | JGI IMG/M metagenome (GOLD analysis project Ga0194131, IMG submission 148631) | Freshwater microbial communities from Lake Tanganyika, Tanzania - TA2015053 Kigoma Offshore 120m | ecosystem: Environmental > Aquatic > Freshwater > Lake | place: Tanzania: Lake... | reverse complement strand
AAACAGAGATTCCCTAGTTTTTATAATAAATGAAAATGGCTTATATTTAGTCATTAAAAATTCTGCACACCCAATTGAATTATTATTCAGACTCTGACCTCATGGAACTAGTTGAGGATATAATCGACTTAGACACTAGAATGAGGTTTGCAGCGTTAATCGACCTCAAGGGCAATATAGTTGAGGCAATAATGAAGGCAGGAAAAACCTCGCTTAAAACACAAAAAGAAGAAGAACACTTTTGCAGACAAGTTGCAGAGCGAAGAAAAATGAGAAAAGAATTTGATAAAAGCTTGGGCAAGGTAAGATACGTCCATGTTGAGCGAGAAAAGGTAACTCAAATGGTCATTTACACAAAGAAAATGACAGTTTATTTTACAATGGAGCCTGAGCTTAGCATTACAAGAAAAGTGCAGATAGTTAATAAGATCAAAAAAATGACTGCAAGCCTGTAAAATGAAACAAAAAATTCTAGTAGATGAGATGGATGACGGGATGGATGACAAGCTAAACGCACTTGGATATGAGGCCTATAGCGTAAAAAAACTGCGAACCGAAGGCAAAAAGCTTGCAACAGATTACTCGATTATCAATTATGCAAAAGAAAACAAGATGATCCTAGTAACACGGGATACGGAAAGCGGCAAGGCATGTCAAGAAAATGATATCTCCTGTGTTCTTCTTGATAATAACGAAATTTTCAAGATTGTAGTTGAAAAGCTAAAACAACTATAGCTTAATTATCTTTTTATTGCATGGTAAGTGAAAAAGAGTATGGATAGCTGTGATGTGCGTACTCGTGCCTACAAAAACGGCAAGACCTTTGATCAGTGCAAAGAGATTGCAGAATCAATGAATTCACAACTAAAGAAACAGATTGAAGAGCACGGCAAGGTGGCATGGAACGAAATATTGTCAAAAGTAGATCATGATGAGCTTGTTTACAAACTAACGCTAAAGTATTTGCGTCGCGATGGGTATGATATTGGAAACTCGCAGATTCCTGAAGTAAAAAAATTTACTAGCTAGGTTTTACTGCACAGCTGCCATCAGGTCTTCTCAGTTTTCTTGTCATGATGACTGGTGTAAAAAACAAAACAGGTATGGTTATTGCAATAAACAATGTTTGAAGCTGGGTCAATACAACAGTAAATGCAAGAACGCTTGATGTACTGATAAAAATAGAAAGTAATGTGCCAACACATGTAGGGCATGCAATGAATAATCCTGTTGCGGCACCAACACTGCTTAGGCCGCCTTCATTTTTTGCAATTGATATAGCATTAACTGCAAGTGCTGCGTTTAGCCCGACAAGATATGATACTATGATCTGTAAAAGCAGGTTTATTGGAATGATTTGCAATCCTATGTGTTCGGTAAAGTAGACAATGAATTTTGGCATATATCCTGGGTCGCCGCAGCATGGAGTTATGTGGGCTGATGGAACGGTCGCTCCATAGTGCTCAGAAAATACCACTTCTGGCTGATAGACAAGTGTTCCTGATGTAAGTGAAAAGAATATTCCATATGCAACAAATGCTAGTGCAAATATTTTCCGTGATCTGGGATTGTATGTAGCAATTGCAATCGTTGATAAAATTCCGCCATCCTTTTCTAAGACTTTTTGAGTGTGATATCGGTAAAGCCCATAAGATATTGCTCCAAAGGAAATAAGCAGCGCTATGTAAAATCCAAGTGCGAGTCTCTCTATTGCAGGAATTGCATCAGGGGTAACAGATGCGTTTTGCAATCTGGCATAGATTAAAAACAAAATTGCTATGCTTACAAAACCTAAAACTATTAACGGCTTTCCTTTTTGACTGTGTTTTGTTGTCTGTTTTTCCATTCATTCAGAAGATAATGTTGTGAAATTAAATTTTATCGAGTTTGCCTACGCTCAAATACAATTAGAGATGCAAAAATCGTTTTACCATTAAGCATTTCATAATTTATGATTTTGATATCACAAAACAAAAAGTGAAAAATTCTTTTCATATCTTTATAAACATTAGAAGATTATCTTTTAGTAATGAAAATAGATCAGGCACAAGAAGCAGATTACGAAGTAGCAAAAATAAGCCACATTGGATTTGTAGACCCATATGCAGTAGAAGGTCTGCTTATTCTAAAAGGCGAAAGTGGAAAGGAATTTCACATGCGAGCTTTTTCAGGCGAAGTTGCACGTCACATCTCAAGCTTTACCCAAGAAAAGCGAGATACTGTTCCAACCATTTACAACATGATAGAACAGATTTGCGAAGAAAATGAGATTGTGCTTGTGAAAGTAAAAATCTACGAAAGCGGTGAGGTTCTCAGAGCAAATCTTTACTTTACAGGAAAAAAAGACATTGTTCTAAGAAATTATCGTGCATCAGATGGAATTGCGCTTGCATCATTTTACAATATTCCAATCTTAATTAGAAAAAACCTACTAAAAGAGCACATGGAAGCCTAGGTTACAATTTCGCCTAGTCTATTTTGCTGTAGTGCCTTTCTGATTTCAATCGCAATTCGCCTGCCTACACCAAACGTTGTCCCGTATTGATATTTTGTGTAAGGAGAGGTTGTGGCAACTATTGGATTCCCGGGTACTCTTAATGATACATCATAGACTACCAAATCCAAGTCTTTTGTTATGACACTTTGAAGTGAAAATGGACCAATTATCCCAGGCGGATAGATTCTCTTTACAGCCTGAACAAACTTGTCCCCTGTTGTCAGGACCTTTTCAAGTAATGACTCTCGAATGCTTGCAGGCGTATGACCTACCTCAATGTTTTGTAACTCAACATCTATGTCAAGCTGTTGTCTTGCAGGTAATGCATTATAGTCATGCAGATTAGTTTGCAGTCTTCTTTCGATTCCAATAAAATCTACTTGGTCTGAAATCGGCGTGTAAAAGTAGTTAAAATTAAGATAAGTGCCTATTACTAGCTCTTCGATGCTTGCATTGGCAAGATCCTTTCTAGAAATGATTCCTTGTTTTATTTTTTCTTCTGATTTTTTCTTGTAATCAGAATATGACGATACAATAAAAAATGCTCGCTCTAGTTTTCTTGCTTTTTCCTGAACCTTTACAATTGATGGTTTATTGATGTTTTTTGGGTTTTTGAAAAGTCTTGGATGCTTTATTCTAGCTTTTTCTAAAAGATAATACTGATTTTTTCTGTTCTGTCTTTCTTCTGCCTGAAATAGTGAACGATTTCCAAAAATTGGAACTTTAAAACTATTTTCAATTGGCTTGTAGCCAAGATATGCTGTTAGCGCTCTGTGAGGAACAATTACTGTGTTTTTCTCAACTAGTTTTTTTTGCATTTTTGGCAAAAGCATGTCTTTGAATTTATCAACTATAATGATTTCATCAGATATCCTCTTGAATCTCTGATAAGGTGTAGTTCTATCTTTCTGACAAATTACCAAAGTCTTAAACCCATCGTCTTTTGCACCATCCATGATTTCAAGTGCAGAATGACTTCCCAACACACCAATCCTAACTTCAGAATAATTTTTTACTATGTTTTGAATTTGTGAAGTTTTGATCACGTGTTTAGCTTTACTGTGAGGTTCTAATATAGCTATCAAGAATCTTTATTGAATAGTATGAGGCTAAAATTGTAGATGGCGTATTTTTACCACTATGAGCTTGTCTTGGCTGGAATACTTTTGCTTTCAACAATGGGATATGCCGGTGTGAGACTATGGCTAAAAAGAAGGCATGAAGAATTAACACAACAAGAAAGTGAAAATCAAACATAACATTCAGAATTTTTAATATTTTAATTGTATGTTGGCACTATGAACATAATTAGCACTATGCACATAATTGGCACTAGTTTAAATATTATAAGATGATATATTTTTCATTGAAAGCATATGTTATTACAGCAACAATTTTGTGTCTATTAGTGACAGGTCAGTATGCAAACGCGTCTACGATTCCTGGTTGGATAAAGAATACTGCTGGTTGGTGGGCAGATGATACTATTACCGACTCCGAGTTTGTAAAAGGAATTGAGTTTTTAATTGCAGAAAAAATACTAGTTGTTCCTCCAACAAAAGCAGAATCTCAGGAGAAATCTGCCGGTATTCCAAAATGGGTAAAAAACAATGCTGGTTGGTGGTCAGATGGAACGATTAATGATGAAGAATTTGTAAACTCGATTCAATATCTACTAAAAGTTGGAATTATATCTATAGGGTCGCAGAATAATATTGAAGCAGACAAACAACTAGCTTCATCAGATGACTCTGATTCACAATTAAAGGCATTACAAAACGAACTTGAAGAATGTAAAAAAATAACTAAAGCGAGTCAAAGAATAGATTGTGAAAAACCGGTAAAGCATAAAATCATCGTATATGAATACAAAAAAGAAGCCAAAGTATTCGAAGTTGGCCCAATCAATTTTTACTGGAATGGTCTGCCATCAGATGGGAATAGTTTTGAGATAACTCAAACGGGACAGGCAATTCTATCATTGAGATTTTTGGCAGAAAATACAAGAGGTACTGACAATGTATCGCTTTTCTGTACAGGTCCAGCCGTTTGTAATTATGTAATGTGGAATGGAGAAAAGGAATTCAAGTATTCTGGCATGGATTTTACGAATGGCCAGATAGTTCTCAAACCAAATGATGCAAGGGAATTCAATATGCTTTTTGGGCCGAATATAGGTTATGGTGGCACCAAGTTTGAGTATGACTCATCAAAACAATACTACTTTAGAATATCAGAACCATGGGGCTCATTTGATTTACCAATTGATCTGAAGTAAAGATGGTCTATCTTAGGGCAAAGACTGTCAAAGGAGACCGCTATCTATATCTCGTAAAAAGTGTATGGGATCCAACAAAAGGCACATCAAAACAGAAACTAGTCAAATATCTTGGCAAGGCATCTGATGTTACTCTTAACGACATCCCAGTTCAGCATAAAAACGATCCTAAAATAATTTCATTTCTTTCAAAGTCTGGAACAAATTTAAAAAAATGGGGAAAACTCTCAAAAATATTCCAGTCTAAACTTTTACAAGCTTTCTTAGAAGCTGATTTTGATGAGGCATTAACCGTTTATAAAAAATATAAAAATTATGCAGGAACCGAAATATTTTTTGATGAAATTCTAACGCCTGTAATGTACAAGATAGGAGATTTATGGGCAAAAAACAAAATTAGTGTTGCAGATGAGCATGTTAGCAGTAACATTGTGTTTAATTTAGTCAACACTATCATGCCACAAAGCAAGTCTTCAAAGAAGTTCAGGATTGTACTATGTACGCCTCAAGGTGAAGAACACTGTCTGGGTTGCAAAATATTGGAGTGGTATCTATCCAACAAAGGTTGTATGGTATTCAATCTAGCGCCTTCCACACCCAATATTTCGCTACTAAAATTTATTGCAGAAAAACACCCAGACATTATTTTGATCTCTATAACCATAGACGATAATATTAAACCCACACAGCGATTGGTAAAAAAGATCAAAGAAAAATTTGATATCCCTATAATGGTTGGCGGGCAAGCAGTTTATAATAAAAACATACCCTTTGGAAACGGTTCAGTTCGAGAAAAAATACTTTTAGAAAAAATTCCAAAAATGCTATCACAATGGGTTTTGGAACGTGAATTAAGACAAGAAAAATGAAATTAGAATATTTGAGATGACAACAATAGAACAGGCACCTGAAAATGTTGAAATAAAATCTTATTCAATATTGGTAACTGGCGCCACAGGGTTTATTGGCTCACGTCTGCTTGCTGCTCTTTCTAAAAAAGGTTACAAAGTAAAGGCAATGTCGAGAAAAAAAATTAGCGATAAAGAAAATATAAAATTTGTACAAGCCGATGCATTCAAAATTAATGAATTAGAACAAGCTTTGACTGGAATAGAAGTGTCATATTATCTTCTACATTCTATGGAAGGTAGCAAACAAGAGTGGAAAGATTTTGCAGAGCGAGAGCAAAACCAAGCAAGAAATTTTCTTGCAGCAGCACAAAAAGCTGGAGTAAAAAGAATAATTTATCTCGGCGGCTTAGTTAATGACAGCCTCTCCCTTTCCGCACACATGAAAAGCCGAAAAGAAGTAGGTGAAATTCTTGCGTCTGGCAATATCCTAGTAACCGAGTTACGTGCTTCACTTATTATTGGTGCAGAAGGAGGCTCGTACGCTATGCTAAGGTATCTGGTAGAAAGACTGCGAATCATGGTTTGCCCAAAATGGGTAGAATCACTTGCACAACCAATATCTGTTGACGATGTAGTTGAGTATCTAATAGGCTGTTTAGAGCATACAGAAACTAGGGGAAAAATTTACGAGATTGGTGGACCTGAAAAAATAACATACAAACAACTAATGCACACCTACGCTTCTTATCTAAACAAAAGTTTGTTTGTTTTACACATTCCATTTCTTACACCACGACTATCTTCATATTGGGTTGATCTGATAACGCCTGTTAAGGCATCATTAGCTAGACCGTTAATTGATAGTCTTGTTCATGATACTATTGTAAAAGATGATTCTATTACAAAAATTATTCCAATTCATCTAAAAACCATGTTGGAATCCATTGATATTGCAACAAAAGAAATTGCAAAAATACAGATCTCTTCCCACGAGGAAGAAAAAACGAGTTTTAAACTCAATCAAATATTATTACTAGCCTCACTTTTTGCATTAGCTACAATTGGTTCTACATATTATTGGCTTGATGATAGGGCTGATGTCCATCAACCAATATGGATAGTGACTTCAATTGCATGGTATTTTGGAATAGGTTTTACAATTATTTTTGTATATGATAAAACTCGGCTAGGGTATCTTGTGGCAGCAATATTATCATGGCTAACTCTGTCATTCTGGCTATTTGATAACTATCACATTGTATTCTCGACATCCATTATTGCACATAAACCAAGTGACATAATAACAATCAGGAACTTTATTGGAGTTGCTGTCGCGTCTTTGGCAATAATCTCATCTCATAATGTGTTTCATAAAGTTAGAACATATCAAAAAAAGGGAAAACCAATCTGATGTTAAACCGAAATTATCTTGTGAGGATAAATTATGCCACATGTAGTATTTGACAGAAAATTAGACCTTGTAAAATTTCAGAATCACTTTCATGCTATATTTCAGAAAGAACCAGTTTTAATAAAAATCCAAAATATCTTTCTCGACAAATTTCAGCGTACTATGCTTCTTGAGACAAATGTCATCGATAAGAAAAATCAGCATTTCCTAATCGAGATTAATTCTAAAGAAGACAAAACTACACTAAGACTTTATCCAAACACTGATCCAGAAAAGACAAATGGAGTAAAATACGCAATGGGTAATGTTGCAAAACAACTAAGTGAAATTTTTCCTGATGCAAAAATAACACAAACAAATATTCAGGAGTTTATTTTATCAAAATGAGAGTTTGGGACATTTCGCCAACAAAATTATGTAAAAATCATCTTTTAGGCGAACACAGAGAACTACATGCAATCTGGACTATAATCACACAAGAAAAGAAAGGCTATTCTTTTCATCCAGAAACTATTCGCTGGAAAGGAAAACTGATGGCATTGTATCTCAGACATACAAAACTTGTTAAAGAAATGAAAAAAAGAGGTTATGGACATAATAGTCCATTAAACAAAAAATTTGCAAGAGGTAATCAAATTCAAACTAAATTCATTAATTCTCTTTCTGAGCAAGTAATGATATTAAAAAAGAAAGGATGTATGTGTAAAGTTTAAAATAATAATTATAGTTTTTTTGAATTAGCACTAGGAATTGGATACTAGCTAATAATAAATTAGCACAATCTCAATCTAATTTGAAAAGTTGTGAATATAGTAATAGGCCTTACTGGGAGTACTGGAATAATCTATGGCGTTAGAATTTTAGAAGTGCTAAAAAAAGCAAAGATCGAAACACATCTTATTGCAAGTGAATGGGCAAAAAAATGTCTTGCCATGGAAACTGATTATTCATTTGAGAAAGTAAAGTCACTTGCAACATACTATTCTGATGATTCTAACATGGCATCAAGTGTCTCAAGTGGGACGCATAAAACCGATGGCATGATTGTAATTCCGTGTAGTATGAAGACTCTTTCAGCTATTGCAAATGGATATGATGAGAGCTTGGTTGCACGTGCAGCTGGTGTAACGTTAAAGGAATCAAGAAAACTAGTTCTAGTTGTACGTGAAAGCCCATTTACTGTCATCCACTTAGAAAACATGTTAAAGCTATCGCGTCTTGGCGTCATAATATTGCCTCCTGTGCCAGGATTTTACACAAAACCAATAACAATAGATGATGTCATAAACCATACAGTCGGAAAATGTCTTGACCAGTTTAACATTGAACATAATCTGTACAAAAGATGGGGCTCATCATAACCACAATTGTCAAAAATAAAAATTGAAAAAATAATCAAGGCGGACAGAAACAAGATTTACGACATACTAACAAATTATGAAAATTTTGAAAAAAACTTTGCAAAATATTTTCCATCAATTAGAATAAGATCAGAGCGAGATGGTGTATCCGTTATTGAAGAGCATTTGGTATTAGGTAAAAAAGAATTTGTAATGATGACAAAGCACATAAAAAATCCACCTTATCTTCATGAGATCATTGTTATTGGCGGCGATTGCAAGGGCAGTCGTATCATCGAAAAGTATGACATTGTTCCTGAAGGCACAAAGCTGACAGTTGAGGCAGACTTTAGGCTAGGCTTGTTTCGAAAACCAAACGTCTCTGATGGACTAGAGTCTATTATAGATGAATTTGTAAGGGTTGCAGAAAACTAGGGTTCTTTTTTATCTTTGAACTCTTTTAATTCTTTATCTCCCTCAATCTTTCCTTTCTCATATTCGCTTTTTGCTTTGCCAAATGTTTTTGCAAGTTCTGGGATCTTTTTTGCGCCAAATATGACTATGGCTGCAATTATAATGATAAAGATCCATTCTTGGCCAGCTATAAAGTTAGGGATGGAACCCAGCATGTCGTTTTTTGCTCTTTTTGAGATTTAAGTGTTCATGTATTGAGAATTCTACTTTGACGTTGTTTTCTCTCAATAACTGCCATTCCTGCTAGGTATAACGCAATCATTGGCACTGAGATAAACCACATGGTAACACCACTTCCATCTGGCGTTATTATTGCACCAAAAACAACAATTGCAACTATTGCATATCTGATATTTTTTCGCCAAAACGATGAATCTGTTAGTCCTGATACTGTTGCAGCATACATTACCAAAGGTAACTGAAAAGAAATCCCAAACGCCAAAAGAAATTGTAAAACAAATGTAACAAAATCAACTATGTTAAGAAATGTAATAATGCCTGCAGATTCGCCATATTGATAAAGAAAATCAAGAAGGTATGGAATTACCATAAAATATGAAAATACACAACCTATTGCAAAAAGACCTACTGCAGGAATTGTAACTGAACGCCCGACTTTAATCTCACGTTCTTCTAGTGCAGGAGCAATAAATCCACTGAGCTCTCTTACAATAATTGGCATCGAAACAACGATCCCAACAAGTGCTGCTATGTATATCTGAGCAAAAAATGCTTGACCTGGAGCAGTTTGGATTAATGCAACACTTTCTGGGACAAGCTGTATTTTCATCTGATTTGCAATCTGTGCAGCAATATTGTTAAGTGGATTTGGCTCTGGATAGTAAAGTGTTACTCCTGCAAATTCAATTGATGTAAAATGAAATGATAAAATAAAAGCGATAACTATTCCAACTGAAATAACAATTCGTAAGATGCGCGTTCTTAGCTCATTTAGATGTTGAGTGATTTCTTGTATTTCAGACATGGATTAATTTCATTTATCCACTATTTATTTTCAATATTCTTTTATTTTTAAACGTAAAACCTATTCGAAATATCAAAAGATCTATCTTCCACCAGGTATTGGCAAAAGCTTTGCAGTGGGTAGTCTTGTTCTTTCTTCTTCCGTCAAATTCTCAAATTCAATTGATATTGTAGCCTTTGCTTTGAACTTTAATTCCAAATCTTTTGCGAGTTGTCCTATTTCTTTTCCATTAAACATCTCTTTTGAACCTTCAAGAAAAACTCGTTCTCCTCTTTCTTTTTCTTCACCGCCCACTTTTGATTTGAGAAACTTGGAAATTTCAGGTACATCTTTTCTTTCAATATTGTTATGATAGAAGGCAATTCCTTTAATGAGATTATAATCAAACGGTGTCCCGTCTTTATAGAGAAATACTCCGATAAACTCTGCATTTTCTTCAGGTTCTCTTATGCATTTTATTTCCCAGTTGAGAACCTTTTGTATGTTATAGTTTAGCTTTTCAACTTCATCTGATGTTAGTTTCCAGTATCTGTCTCGTGTCATCTAATAATCAAGCTAAATCAGCGATATGTAATTGTTATTATTGTTTTACTGATTTGGATGCAAAGATAGGTTAATTATGTTTTGATTATGACACAAATTTGTGCCAACATATACTGTCCATGTTGCAATTGAAAACAAACCCGGAATAAATGATCCTGAAGGCGAAACAATTCTAAACGATCTTGTCCTAAAAGGAAATTATTCTTTTGTTACAAAAATCCGCTCTGCAAAAATGCTCAAGTTTACAATAAAAGAAAAAGACAAAAAGTCTGCAGAAAAAAAGGTTCGCCAGTTATGTGATGAATTGCGAATCTACAATCCTATGGTAAGCCATATTACTGTTGATGTTTTTTAGGCTGCGATCCAGATTATAATTAAAAACTATTCTTGCGAGATTGAATTTAATAACGCCTTACATAATGGATAGCTGTGAAGGTTGGGGTCATAGTTTTTCCCGGAAGCAACTGCGATCGAGACATGTTTCATGTATTGACAGATGTATTCAAAGTCGATGCGCAATATTTCTGGCATGAAAAAAAACTGCCATCAAATCTAGATGCAATAATACTTCCTGGCGGCTTTTCCTATGGCGATAGACTAAGGGCAGGAATAATTGCAGCCCACAGTCCAGTTATTACAGATGTAAAAAGACTAGCAAGCCGTGGGTTGCCTGTTTTAGGCGTATGTAATGGCTTTCAAATTCTTGTTGAGGCAGGCCTGTTGCTAGGTGTTTTGCTAAAAAATACATCACTTAGCTTTATGTGCAAATGGACACATCTGATTGTTGAAAATAACAAGACTCCGTTTACAAACAAGCTAAAACTTGGGCAAAAAATACCAATACCTATTGCAAACGGAGAAGGTAGATACTATGCAGATGAGCAAACGCTTGCAGATCTTAAGAAAAATAATCAAATCGTATTTAGATATGGCGAAGAAATTAACGGCTCTACTATGCGTATTGCAGGTGTTTGCAACAAAGAAGGAAATGTTGTTGGCATGATGCCTCACCCAGAAAGAGCAGTTGAGCCGCAAATCAATCCTATTGACTGCAAGCCAGCTTCGTTGATTTTTGAATCACTGTTTAATACAATTGGTGTAATGCATTGAGTCTTGAAAAACAAGAATACGAATATCTGGAAAAAAAGATTGGAAGAAAGCCAACAAAGACTGAGCTAAACATAGTTGCTGCCGAGTGGTCTGAGCACTGCTCATACAAGTCATCAAAAAAGCATCTAAAAACACTGCCAATGAAAGGGCCTCGGGTAATATCTGAGAAGGGCTTTGACTCTGGTGTTTTAGATGTTGGCGATGATTACATAGTTACAGTCCACATTGAAAGTCATAACCATCCATCAGCTGTTGAGCCATACGGTGGTGCAGCAACAGGAGTTGGCGGCGTAATCCGGGACATTATCTCTGCTGGAACAAGACCTATTGCAATTCTTGACGGCCTTAGGTTTGGCAATATAGAAAAAGATCCTCATGCAAGATGGCTTTTTAAAAATGCAGTAACTGGCATTGCAGATTATGGAAACTGTATTGGAATCCCAACAGTTGGTGGCGAGGTAGAGTTTGATGACTGTTATTCAAACTATGCACTAGTTGATGTAGCATCAATTGGTTTTGGAAAAAAGGATCGACTCATAAAAAATACGGCACAAAAAGGAGACTTGGTTGTTCTACTTGGCGGCTCTACTGGCAGAGACGGAATAGGTGGCTCACAGTTTGCATCTGATTCACTAGAATCAGAAAACAGATCTGCTGTCCAGATTCCTGACCCGTTTATTGAAAAGCTAATCATTGAAGCAGTACTTGAAGCACGAAATCAAAAGTGTATCAAGGCAGTAAAAGACTTGGGTGGTGGCGGACTTTCATGTGCGATTTCAGAAACTGCAGATTCTCTATCAATTGGAATTGAGCTTGATGTAGACAGCGTCCACACAAGAGAGTCTGGCATGAGTCCAGACGAGATTATGATCTCAGAGTCGCAAGAAAGAATGCTGATAATTACAGACAAAACCAAACTAAAAACACTGCAAGATATTTGCAAAAAATTTCATGTCCAGTGCTCTGTAATTGGAACGGTAAAGGACAATAAAATGATGCATGTGAAAAAGGAAAAAAATACACTAGCCCTTCTTCCTGCAAATGTTGTTGCAAACGCCCCGTTGCTTGACAGGCCAACAAAAAGACCAGCCTATCTAAAAAAAATTCAAAACGAAAAAAAACTCAAAACCCCATCTGACCTTTCACTTGTACTTTTAAAATTATTGTCCAGCCCAAATCTGGCAAGCAAGAGGTGGGTGTATGGCCAGTATGATCATGAGGTTGGAATTAGGACTGTAATCAAGCCAGGATATGATGCTGCTGTATTACGACTAGATAATGGTAAGTTCTTGGCAGTAAAAATAGATGGTAACCCAAAGCATTGCTATATTGATCCTCGCCAAGGGGCAATAGGCTGCTTTGAAGAAGCATGTCGCAATGTAGTATGTACTGGTGCAAAGCCAATAGGGATGGTAGACCATCTTCAGTTTGGAAATCCAGAAGAACCAGAAATTTTTTGGACCTTTATTGAGGCATTAAAGGGGCTGGGAGATTATGCAAAGCATTTTGATATTCCATGTGTTGGTGGAAAGGTCAGCTTTTACAACGAAACTCCAAAAGGCCCAATCAAGCCAACCCCGGTAATTGGGGTCTTGGGACTGATTGACAAAAAACCACTGCACACTAGTGCATCATCTGGTGATGTGCTGATTCTTGTTGGCAAGACAAAAAATGAGCTTGGCGGCTCTGAATACTTTGAATACATTCATGATTTTGTTGGAGGAACTTGTCCTAAGGTTGACTTTAAAGAATCAAAAGAAAACATGGATGCAGTACTTGCGCTTTTCAAAAAAGATCTGTTAAAGGGAGCACATGACTGCTCAAAGGGCGGAATCGCAGTTGCAGTGTCTGAGCTTTGCATGCAAAATAATATTGGCTGTAAAGTGTCATTGGATAAAATTCCAGGCGAAAAAATTTCTCATGACAGGTTGCTTTTCTCAGAAAGCCACTCTAGATATCTTCTTGTTGCACAAAAACAAAAACTAGCTCAAATCAAAAAAACACTCTCACAAAGCAATGTAACATATGATGTAATTGGCAGCTTTGAAGGCGATCACATTCAGTTCAAGGCAGGTTCTGCCAGCGTTGTGGATCTAAGCGTTGATAAGGTACAAAAAAGATGGATGAGATCACTAGAGGACTTGGTCTTGCATGGTTAAG
>Ga0194131_10008241_pt1 | contig 13656 bp, 15 predicted proteins | sample TA2KigO120mmetaG_FD_148631 | JGI IMG/M metagenome (GOLD analysis project Ga0194131, IMG submission 148631) | Freshwater microbial communities from Lake Tanganyika, Tanzania - TA2015053 Kigoma Offshore 120m | ecosystem: Environmental > Aquatic > Freshwater > Lake | place: Tanzania: Lake... | reverse complement strand
CTCGAAAGGCACACGCCCATCCCGCGCCAGCGCCTGCCAGAGCGGCACTTGATACTGGATCGGGTGGGTTGTAATGATGGCAAGCAAGATCAGTTCCGCAGCCCTGTCAGAATGTCCACCCAACGCTTACCATAAGCGGCCCATGAATTGCGCTCCGCTAGGCAGCGCGCCGCCTTGCCGCGCTCGCGCGCGGCAGCGGGCCGGCTGAGGCAGCGGTCCATCACCGCCAGCAGAGTGTCCTTGTCACCTGGTTCCATGATCCAACTGGCTTCGCAAGCCGGATCCACATCCGGCCCGGCGGTCGCAGTTGTGGTGATCACTGGCAGGCCGCAAGCCATGGCCTCCAAGATCACCAACCCGAAGCCCTCGAAGTAGCTGGGGAACACAAACACGTCGCATTGCCGCAACAAACCGGCCACCTCGCGGTGAGGCACGCTGCCCAGCACGCGCAACCCCGGTTGATCCGGCAGCAACCGACGCACTGAATCAGCCACTGGCCCTACGATCCACAGTTCAGCATCTCTTGGCCGAAGCTGTTCCCAAACTTCGAGCAGGAGGGGCACGCCCTTCCGGGCCGTCACCGCACCAACGAAAACGAAGCGCAGGGGCCCGCTGCTGGGAGCAGGTTTGGCCGTGAACTGTGCCGAATCCACTCCATAGGGGTTGATCTGGATCCGGGCTGCCGGCACGCCGTGCTCCAGCAAGGAACGCTGGGTGAACGTGCTGGCTGCGACAATCAGCCGCGCCCGCTCATGTTCGATCTGCTCGGCAACACGCACCGCCGGCAACCGCGGCTGGACGTCCCCGCTCCAGTCAGGGTAGGCCGCGCGCACGCGCGCATAAATGCCGATTTTGCTATCCGGGTGGGCTATGCTCTGGTCCAGCACCAACGGAACCCCGACTTTCTCGCAGCGTTCCGCGAGAATCCAAGAGGACGTGTCAAAGCCGACCACTACGTCTGCCGACGCCAAGTCGCCCTGCGGGATGGCCTCTTGAAACCGTTGGTTACGCTCGTGAATGATCGTCTCATCTTTGCCCACCTCCCTCAGGTGAAACAGCGCCTTCAACTCGCACTCCGGATACAGGCGCAGCCGGGCCGCTGGCACGCCCTCGATGCGTCGGTTGGCCACGCGGCGGCGCAGGCGCGGCGGCAGCCAATCGCACGCACGCCCCGCCAAGCCGTCCGCCGCCACCGCCAAGCCCGTGTGAAACGCCGCGAGCAGCCCGTGTTGTTCAAGCTGCCTCGCCAACTGGTGCGAATACTGCGTGCCGGGATGGGCGAGCAAAACATTCATCAGGCTATGATCTGACCGTCTCGAAGCTGGCGCGCTGGCACGCCAGTGATCACACTGCCCGCCGGAAAGCTTTTCGTCACCACTGCCGCAGCCCCAACCACACAGCCATCCCCCAGTTCCACATCCTTCAGGATGATCGCTTTGGCTCCGATCCAACAACGGTTGCCGATCTTCACCCGGCCTACCTGCATCGGCGCGTGGCTGGGCGAGACACCGGGGCCGAAGGTGTGGTTGCTGTCGGTGATGTAAACGTCCGGGCCGATCATGTTCTCGTTGCCGATCTCGATCAGGCCACAGGCGTCGAGCATCACGTTCCGATTGAAGTAATTACTGTTGCCGATGCGAATGCGGATCCCTTGATGGTCCGTGTCCTCCGGCCAAAGCCAGCAGCCTTGGGTAAAGGCGTTAGAGTCGCCGATCTGAATCTGCCGAAGACGCCGGCAACGTCCGCCGCCCTCCATCCGGTTGCGCTTGCCTTGTTTCATGCCCAGCAATCGATACGCGGCCAGCCGAATCCGACTGGCGAATCCACGTGGGATGCGGAGGACAAGTGGTTCAAGGCTCATAAAAACGCAGCAATGCTGAAAACTAGAATTCTGAAAGGTGCAATCCACGGGCGAAGCCAACAAGGCATCCATTCACGCGCGGGACAATTGTATGTAGGTGCGCAAGGTTGAAGCCCGAACCGGTTTTCGGCTTCGCCATACCACGGGGACGTTTTGGAAAAACAAACCAAAACCGCTTAGACATGGCCGAAGAAGATTGTTGCGCCAGGAAAACATGGAGTGACGATAGAACTTGGCCAGCAGTGCGACCGGCAGGAGGGACAGAGGGGTGCGGCGCAGGGTCATCACGAGGTCGTTGCAAACCCCGGAACGATGCTGCGCCGGGATTACGCGCGCCACCGCTGTCTTGTCGTGCCAGACATGGACACCCGGGAGGCTCACAATGCCATAACCCGCGTCCATGAGGCGCAAGCAAAGGTCTTTTTCTTCGCCGCCATAACTTCCCGGCACGGACTCGTAAAAGCCGACCTCACGAGCCGCCGATAGCCGCAGCACATGCCCGCAGCCAATAAACACTGCGGCCGCGTTGGGATCGGTTCGCGCAACTTGGTGCGGCCGATCCGGGGAAAGTATGTCGTAAGCGACTGCGGCGACCCGGGGGTGCTGTTCCAAATAATCCACGGCCACGGCGACCTCATCACCCCTGATGAACCATGCGTCGTCGTCCAAACTCAAGTAGTAGTCAAAGCTGGGCCGGGCCATAAGTTCGTTTCGCGCGACGATCAAACCCCGATTTGATTCCCACCGCTGCCAGGCCACTTCGGGAAACTGGCCTTCCAGTTGTGCGGTGTCGTCCGTCGAACCATCGTCAACCACTGCAACCTTTAATGGAGCCCATTGCTGGGCGAGTGCCGAAGCAATGGCTTTGGGCAGGATACCAGCGCGGTTCCGCGTGACGATGCCGACAAGGACGGAGGGAATCATTTCGGGATCGCGTTACCGGAGCTGCGACGGGAGCTGCTCTTGTCAACTCATCGGGAGCCGCTAAGCACGCTGGACGGCTCCGCCACCAGCCAGCGATTTTGTTCTGTCGGCCGCATTTCGGGAAGGAAGACACGCCACCAGGCGGCATCAACGATCGTCGCTTTCAAACCCTGCGCGGCAAACCACTTGAGGCAGTCCCGTTCCAACGCGATGGAATGGGTCTCGACAATCCAGAATATGTCTTTGAAATCCACCAGGCCCGCAGCACTCGTCAGTGCGTCCACCTCGCCTCCGTCAATGTCCATCTTGATGAGAACAGGCTTGGGCAGCTCGCAGATCAACTCGCGGAGGCTGCACTGCCCCGGCTCACCACCGATCAAACGCCGCTCGATTTGCAGCCGGGGGCCGACGACGTGGCCGTTTTCCTTTGCGTTCTGAAGAAGTTGCTCCACGACCTCGCCCGGTTCACAGGCTACCACGCGTGCCGCCGGGGATTGGAGAAAGATGAGCGTGTAGTAGCCGTCATTGGCCCCCACATCCACAGCGCTCCGGGCGCGGGCGAGCCCCCGCCTTAAATGATCGGCTAGCTCCCGCTCGTCCAACCCCAAGAAGCGTTGCAATTGGTTGTGCAAGTTCAGGCGCATTATGATGCCCGAGCCAAGGCCGAAGGCGATGCGCCGCAATGCGGGAGGGCCAGGGAAAAGTAGTTTCTTAAGCAGCTGTTTCATGGGTGATCCAGATTTACTTCAGCGCCCGCCACTTGCCGCGCAAGGTAGCTGGGAGGGCGCGAGAATGTCAAAAGCGATGGCGGCTACGCGCGACCGTCGCGCCATGAGTTGGAGCGCCACGGCGATCTCATCCGCGTGCAGGAACCACGCGTCGTCATCCAGGCTCACTTAGAAATCAAACCCCGGCCGGACCATCAATTCGTTCCGCGCAGACATATAACCCTGACTGGCTGCCCGGCGTATCCAGATCACTTGCGGGAACTGCGCCGCCAATTCCGGCGTGCTGTCCGTGGAGCCGTCGTCAATGACCGCCACCTGCACGTGGGGCACCGTCTGCGCCAAGGCGGAGGCCAGCGCCTTGGACAAGATACCAGCGCGGTTCCGCGTTATCACCCCAACTAAGACGCAGGGAGTCATTTGGTCGCCTCAATGGCAAGCCCCCATTGGAATCGGTCGGCGTTCTCCACTGTCTGAAACGCCGGATCACGCGCATCCCCGCACATACAACGGCGCATACTATGAAAGCCAGCGTCCTGAAGTTCTTTTACTAACCCTTTGTAGTCCCACATCCAAAGATGGTGCGAATTGCCGTAGTATTCCCGTAGCCACGCCCACAGCCCATCGGGCCGGGTTTTGCGCCCGAGATGTGTGTAGCCCATGAAATTGGAGATTGCCGCCGCATCAGGGTTAGACAAGTAGGCAGCCACTTGCTGTTCGAAATCCGGGACGATCAACCGGAAGGTTCCGCCGGGCTTCAAATATGTAAACGTGTGGCGGAGTGCTAACCGCAGCTCATCCAAGGCGAGATGCTCAAGCACATGGCTACAAAAAATAGCCGAACAGGAATTGGGGGAGATCGCCATCCCACGGACAATGTCCCCGTAAAGAATCTGGTCGGGGAACCGCGGCGGCAACCAGCGGCGGAAAACTCCCCCCAAAAGCGGCATCCGTTGTAGCCGCAAGGTTGGACTGGCATCGCAATTGTGCCAGCCAGCGCCCACCGAGGTTCCACAGCCGTAGTGCAAATTCATAAGTTCTTTCTCACCGGCCGGGCGCCCAGACCTCCCGAATCGCCTGCCACTTGCCGCGCAAGGTCGCTGGGAGGGCGGCCCGACTCGCGGCTTGGCTCGCGCCTGCCGCTAGCTGAAAGACTTCCCAGAGCAGCAACCGCAGGTAGTCCCGCACTCCGCGACGACCCAGCACGTGTGCCATCACATAGTGCCGGTTGATCAGTTCCATCGCCGCCAGGCCACTAGTGTCTGACTTGTGCATGCCAGGCTGGCTGTCATGGAAGATGCGGGCCGTGCGGGCGTTGGCCAGCTTCCACTTTTCTCCTACCCGCAGCGACAGCGTCACGTCTTCCATCATCGAATAACCGGTGAAGATCGAATCAAATACGGGCTGCGGCAGCGCCTGCCGACGGTAGAGCGTGCAGGTCGTGTTAAGCCACTCCACCGGCACTACCTCGGGTAAATTGTCGCGATCCTCCGGCAACAGGTTCACCGCCGGCCCGAGGATGCGTCCCGCAAAGCTTTGCGCGTTGCGTCCGTGCAGGAGCGTGAAGATCAATCGGCTCACCCGTCCCGGCGGGTGATACTTCTGATTGGTTATCATGGCGTTTACTCCGCCCAACCGAAGATCGGACTCCATCGCACGCCACAGTCGGATCAAGCACTCCGGCTCGAAGAGGATGTCGTCGTCCATGAACCACACGAATGGCTGTGTGACGGCGCTGATGCCCTGATTCCGCTGGATGGCTGCACCCAGTTGTTCCGCCCGCTGCCAGCGCACCGTGACCTTTGGTGCCGCCTCTGCGCCCCAAGATTCCACCACACGCCGTGACTCCTCGTTCGCCGAACCATCTACGAAAATCATCTCCTCCGGCAGCACTTCCTGCCGCGCCAACGACTCCAGCGTCCGCGACAGGCTCGCAGCGCGGTCCTTGGTCGCGATCACGGCGGACAGAGGAATGGTCGTGCTGCCCATGGTCAGTGACTCGAGGAGTGCGCGTCCGTCGGAGCGATGCTCAAGCCGCGCAAGATTGATTCGCACCCCGCCAACACCTGCGCCACGGTGATGCGAGTCAGGCACTCGTTCTGGCGCTGAACGCATTCCTCCAGGTAGCAGCCCTCGCATTCAATCTCCGTGCGGAACACCTGCTGCGGCACGCCGTAGGGATACCACGCCCCCGGCCAGTCTCGTGCGGAATAGACGCCCACGCATGGGACGCCAGCGGCGGCGGCCAGATGCATCGTCCCGGTGTCGTTGCCCAGGTAGAGCGCGCACCGCCGGAGCGCGAGCGCGCACGCTCGCACGCCGAGCCGGCCCGCCGCGTTGTGGCCTCGGCCGCAAGCGGCAAGCAACTGCTCCCCAGCCGCGCGATCCTCCGGCCCGCCGAAGACCACCGGCCATACGTCGTGCTTTTTGATCAAGGCCTGCATTACTGCGCCGAACCGCTCCAAAGGCCATCGTTTGGCCGGCATTTTGGAGCCAGGCCCAACGCCGAGCCAGCGTCGCCCGCCATCGGATGGCAGAGGCTGGAGCCATCCATCCACTTCGGCCGTCTCGATTGCGCCCAAACCCAGTTCAAGCGACCCACGGCCTGGGGCAGGCACCGGCAGACCATCGGCGGCCAGCCGAGCCAGCAGCAAATCCGCCTCGTGGCCGGCAGCACAGAAAGCTTGGCCTGGCTGCTTCGAGGGCACAGGTGGAAAGAAGCCCGCGCCGTAGATTCGTCGCACCCCTGCCAAACGAAAGAAGCGCACATCACGGCTCACCTGCTCGGGTCTGCGGATACTGGGTGCCAGATAAACCGCCGTTCCGTATCCGCCTGTCCGCAACCGCACCAAGAGACTAAGCCGACGGGCCGCTTTTCGCACCGATCCCTCCGATGCCTCTGGAACCTCGTAATGTTCAATGCGGTCAAAGAGTCCTGCACCGCGAAACACCTCGGAGCCGAGCACGTATTTGCGCCCCGGATGCACATCGCACAACAAAGTAAGCTGCGCCTGCGGCCACTGCTGACGGACCACCCACATGGCTGGCAGGGCGACGACCATGTCACCCAACTGTCCGTGCCGAAAGACCAGCACTCGCCCCGTTTCCACCGGCGGCGTCACTGCCGGACCGCCTCCGCCACGATCATCGATCCCCATCGGTCCAAGACCAACGACGCCAGCCATTCTGGGGTGAGTTCCTCTAGCTTCTCCTTCAAACGCGTGCGCGGGATGGGGAACAACTCCGCCTTTAAGCCCAGCACGTGGATGTCTACGTCCTTGAACGCACCAGCCAGATGGCCGCGCAGCTCCTGCTTATTGAAGACCCGGGCATAAAAGCCATCACCCGCATCCACGTAGATCTGCTGCAGCGGCTTGCGGAGCAACTGCCCCATCAGGATGCCGCGAACGAGGCCGTTGTTGACGTAATAGACAATGCAGGGGCGGTAATACACCATCAGCATCAGCCGCCCGCCGGGCCGCAGCACTCGCGCCACTTCCGCCAGGCACCGTTCGAACTGGCTGCTGTGGTGGATCACGCCCCAACTCCACACGAAGTCAAAGGACCGGTCCGCAAACGGCATTTGCTCCGCGTCCGCCCGCTGGATGTTGCCCTTCAGATTGAACACTTCAAAGCGCCGCCGCGTCACCGCCACCGCGCGTTCGGTGAGATCAATCGCCGTCAGCCGCGCCCCCGCGCGGGCCAGCATGGAGGCATGGGTGCCCATGCCGCAGCCGACCTCCAGCACGTCCTTGCCCTGGAGGTATTCCGGCTTCATGAAGCGCCCGAACGGCTCGCCGCCCGGCCCCTTGGCGAAGTAGGAGCAGGAGAGGAACCGCCGGTCAATCTCCTCATACCACTCACGGCTGCCCTGGGTCACTTTGAGCGTGCCCTCCCAGTCATAGGTCATGGGATTCGCCTCCCACCAGTTCACGTTCTTCTGCTGGGCTTCCGAAAGCGTGATGCCTTCCTTGTCAGTTCGCATAATTGGCAGATGATCGGTTTACTTCAAAAATTGCGTCAAGTTCACCCCGGGAAACGCCGGATTCGGCTGCGCCCTACCGGCTGACAATCGTCCAGCCAAGCGCCTTGGGGTCGTATTCAATCAATGTTGGGTGGGGAGTCGCCCCGACCGTGACCTCGCTTCCGCCGCGATGGGCAATGGCGCAATTTAACACCCAAGCATCATCGAAGCGATAGCCTGTGGTCCGCGTCATGGTCGGCCATGCCTTGGATAGGTCCGGATTCCAGCGGACCAAAATATCACCTTGAATTTTTCGCTCGCAAATAAAATCCGCCAGCTTGTTGTGCAGGTAGGTCTGGTGCTTCCAGACCCCGATGACCATCCAACTGGACACCGCCGCAAACAGGGCGCCGATCACCATGGTCGCCAGGCAGGCTGCTCTGGCCGGGCGCCGCCCTTTCCACGCGAAACCAGCCAGCCAGCATCCCCCCAGCACCAGCACGGGAATGAGCGGGTATTTCTTTCGGTTATCAAGGGAAAATCCTCCTGCGAAAACATAGATCAAGGAACATCCCAGCAGCATGGCGATCACCAGCGTCAGCGTGAAGCGAGGTCCGGGCGGCGCCCCCTCCGGCCGGGCCTCCCCGTCAAACCGGGCGCAGGCATAGGCAAATACCGCCAGACACAGCAGCACGCCGGCGAGAACCCCGGCGCCCCAGTCCTCAAACACGAAGGCCCGACCGGCCGGGCTGAGCCAAACACCAAACACGTCCACCAGTGAATACTGATGGAAATACACCGACAGCACCGCTCTTGGGTTGATGACCACATGCTTTTGCATGTTGCTGCCCGGGAACAAATAATACAGCGCCAGCCAGACAAGGCAGCCCGCGACCGGTGCCAGCGCCAGCGGGAACCGCTTCAATAAAGGTCGGGGAAACCACCCCAGCGTGTTCGTCTTGTCCAGCCAAACCACCAACCCGGACAGCACCACGGGAAAGAGGAGGCATTCATTGCTCAGGGCCGTGAGAAACGACAGGGTTAGGCTCACCAAAAAGCACGTTGCCAGGGATGAGCGGCCCGCTTGGTATTGGAGCAGCACCAGCAGATTCGCGAGGAAAAAGGTGACGGCGACCACATACGGATACACGCACAGCCAGGTCATGGCCTGATAACCAAAGGGCATCATGCCAAATATCAGCCCAGCCACGACCGCCATCGTGGGATTCCCATACAAGCGCAGGACCACATGATAGAGCAGCAGGGCGGAAATCAGGTGGGTGGCCAGCACGAGGCAGTGATAATAGACCGGATACGCGAGAAACAAGGCGTAGGCCGGCACAGCGGACAGCCGCCAAAAGCCATACACTTTCACAAAACCGAGCACTCCGGACTGGCTCAGAACCCCCGTGTAAGTGAAATCATCCGCCACCATCATGTCGTTACCCAGCAGCGGCAGCCAGGCCAGCAACGCGCCGGCCAGCACCAGCAGATGGGGCGCGCAAGCCCCACCCTTCGGGGCGCCCGAATTCGTAACATCTGGTGCAAGTGGATTCATGGTCTGGTTGGTTCACCCGGCTTTTTGTAGTCCCCCCGGCTGAAATATTTCTCGAGCCAGACGTAGGCCACGATGAAGAAGTAGCGGCTGCCCATCTCCTTGAGCTTGAGCTTGGGGGTGCCAAAGCGCCGGTTGCGCCAGGTGATGGGCACCACGGTCCAAGTATAGCCGCGCACGATGGCCTTGAGCGGCAATTCCACCGTCAGGTTGAAGTGCGGCGCGATCAGCGGCTCGCAGCCCCGGATCACAGTCACACGGTAGGCCTTGAACGCATTGGTGACGTCGTTGAGTTGGATGCGGAACAGGGTGCGGATTAAGGAATTGGCCAACCGATTCAGCGTGAGCTTCAGTCGCGGGTAGTCAATCACCCCCCCTCCTTTCACGAAGCGGCTGCCAAACACGCAGTCCCAACCCTCGTTCAGCGTCTGCCAGTATTTCACCGCGTCGCGCGCGTCGTCGGACTCGTCGGCCATCATAATGACCACGGCGTCGCCCCGGGCCTGATGCAGGCCGAACGTGACGGCCCGGCCAAAGCCGTGCTCCCCCGTGTTCTGAACGGGTTGCAGCACCGGGACACGCTGCCGCAGTTCCTGCAGCACCGGCCACGTCCGGTCCGTGGACCCGTCATCCACCACCACAATCTCATGCGCGATGCCGTTGAGGCGGAGTTCCAGATGAAGGTGCTCCACGGTGGCTGGCAGCGCCTCCTCCTCGTTGCGCGCGGGGATGACCACGCTCAGGAGCGTGAGCGGCGGACTGGCTGGATTGGGCGAGTTCATTCCTTGACGGGCGGACGTAGCTTTCGACCGAGATACCGGTGGACCAGCAGCACCGCCACGGCCACCGCCACGAGGCCGCTCACGGCCAGCATCCCGCGCCAGACATTGCTGTCCTTGAACGCGTCGCCGAGCGAAACGAAGGCGATGACATAGGCCAATTGCGCGGGAAACGAGATGCACAGGTAGCGGCTGAAGCGCACTCGTGCCAGCCCCAGCAGGTAATTCTGCGCGCAGAGTGGCACCCCCGGCGTCACCCGCAAGAGCAGTATCCAGAGCGTCTCCTCCGTCTCGGGGATCTGCGGCACGCGTCGGCCGCGCGCGTGAAGCCACGCCGCGATAGGCCCCCGGAGCCACTTCCGTGCCAGCCAATAGCCCAGTGTGAGGTTCAGCGCCAGCGCACCGGCTGAAAGCAGCCCTCCCCACCAGGCCCCAAGGCGCACCCCGGTGGCGACCCAAAGCGGGCTGGCAGGCACGCCCACCAGCGGCAGCACCACCTGCGCGGCGAGCAGGCCCAGCAGCGGCACTGACTCGATCAGGGACAACAAGTCGTTCATACGATCACGGCGGCTAGCTGGACAGTGCCAGCCACTGCGGGTTCGCCTCCGCGTGCGTCGCGATTTCCTCGAGAATTGCGGCGCGCAGTGTCTGCGGTCGCCAGTCCCAGATTTCCTGCGCGCGGCGCGCGTCCAGCACGACCCACGGCAGGTCGAACGGGCGCGGCTGCGGGTCGCGGGCCACGGGATGCGGGCCGAACCGCACGTCGCACCACTCGGTCAACTGCCGCAGCGAGCAGGCGGATTCGCTGCCGCCGGAAAGGTTGAGCACGCGCGGCTTGGTTGTATCGTCGGCCGCCGCCATCTGCTTTTGCAGCAGGAGGAGCAGGTCCCGCGGGTGCAGGCAGTCGCGCACCTGATGCCCCTCGCCGTCAAAGCCGATATAGCGCAACGGCCGGCGGCGCAGGTGCGCGTTGAGCCAGTAAGCAAAGATCCCCTGGTCGGCGCGGCCGAACTGGCCGGCACCCGCCAACACTCCGCAGCGGTTGATCCAGACTGGAAAATCGAAGGTCGCGCCGTATTCCAGCGCCAGCGCCTCGCTGGCCAGCTTGCTCGCACCGTAAAGTGATACGGGCGCGGTGGTGCTGAACGATTCATCCACGCCGTGGTGCGAGACACCCGGCGGCAGGGGCGCGTCCGCCTGCAACTGATACGCGCCGCCGCACGCCTCGACCGGCAGCTTCGCCAGCGGCTCGATGGCGTAAACGCGGCTCGTGCTCAGGAGGACGAAGCCGGCCTGCTCCCGCTTGCACTTCTCCAGCATGTGCAGGGTGCCCAGAAGATTGTGCTCCATGAGCTGGCGGCTGCTGGTCTGGCCGTCCGCGCCGGCGAGCACGCTGGGGTTGGCCGCGCAGTCCACGATCCAGTCCACGGCCGGCAGCGCGTCCACATCACTCTGGCAGCGCAAGTCGCCGTGCCGCAGCGTGACGCCAAACTGGACGAGGCGGCGGCGGTTCAGTTCGCTGCCGGGGCGGCCAAGGTTGTCCAGGCCCACGATGTGCCAACCCACGCCGGCGGCGGCGGCGGCCTCCGCCAAGGCGCAGCCCACGAATCCGCAGGCACCGGTGAGCAATACTTTCATGCAATGGAAACGGCCGGCTTCAGCCCTGTGCTGAACGTTTCAGCCAGGCCTGATAAATCTCCGTGAAGGTGGTCTTGAGATCCTTGGTGATCCCCCACCCCGGGTAATGGGCCTGCGTCTTCTCGAGGTTGGAGATGTAGCAGATGTGGTCCCCCGCACGGTTCTGGTCCACGTATTCGTGGCGCATCGGCTGGCCGGAGATGGAGGCGATGAGGTCGAAGGCCTCGAGGATGGAAATCGAATTCTCGCGCCCGCCGCCGATGTTATAAACCTCGCCCCGGCGCGGCGCGGCGATGAAGCGCTCCATGAACGCGACGACATCGTGGCTGTGGATGTTGTCGCGGACCTGCTTGCCTTGGTAGCCAAACACGCGGTAGGTGCGGCCCTCGAGGTTGCACTTGATGAGGTAGCTCAGGAAGCCGTGCAGCTCGACGCCGCTGTGGTTCGGGCCGGTGAGACAGCCGCCGCGCAGCGCGCAGGTGGGCAGGCCGAAGTAACGGCCATACTCCTGCACCATCACGTCGGCGGCGACCTTCGACGCGCCGAAGAGCGAGTGCTTGCTCTGGTCAATGCGGAATGTTTCGCGGATGCCGTCGCGGTAAGCGGGGTCGGCGTAGTCCCAGCGCTTGTCCAGCTCGATGAGCGGAATCTCGTTGGGCGCATCGCCATAGACCTTGTTCGTGCTCATGTGGACGAACGGCGACTCCGGGCAAGCTTGCCGCGCGGCTTCGAGGAAGTTCAGCGTGCCCACTGCGTTCACGTCGAAGTCATCAAACGGCCGGCTCGCGGCGAGGTCGTGGCTCGGTTGCGCGGCGGTGTGGACGAGCGCGTCTGGCCGGACTTCCTTGAGCAAGGCAAGCACGCCCGCACGGTCGCGGATGTCCAGCTCATGATGCTCGAAGGCGGGGAACTGCTCCTTCAGCCGGCGCGTGTTCCAACGGGTGTCACCGCCGGGGCCGAAGAAGTCCGCCCTCATGTTGTTGTCCACGCCATGCACGGTCCACCCCGTGCGCGAAAAGTGCTCGACGACTTCCGAGCCGATGAGGCCAGAGGAGCCGGTGACGAGGAGTGTTTTCATGTATCTACAAACTAATTTGACCGGACCGCCACAGGGGTTGGATTACATGCGGGTGCAAGCCACCGCTGCGAAGCGTTGATCCACTAGGCCGCAGACAATGTGGCCGATGGCGAGGTGGCATTCCTGGATGAGCGGCGTGTTGTCGGAAGGCACCCGGATCGTGAGGTCGAACTCTGGGCCATGCACGGGTGCTTTCCCACTGGTCAATAGCACGGTCTTCAGACCGCTTTGGGCGGCGGCCGCGAGGCCCGCGAGAACATTCGGTGAGCGTCCGCTGGTGGAGATGCCGAGGGCCACATCCCCGGGCCGGCCCAGCGCCCGCACCTGCCGGACAAAAATCTGGTCGATCCCGTAATCGTTGCCGATGGCGGTGAGGGCGGACGTGTCCGTGGTGAGGGCCAGCGCGGGAAGCGGTCGTCGTTCAGCAAGATACCGGCCCGTGAACTCTGCGGCAATATGCTGCGCGTCCGCAGCACTGCCGCCATTGCCGAACAGGAGTAGCTTGCCGCCCGAGGCGATGGCCGAACCGACCAGTTCCGCCAGCCCCGCGATCTCCCCCAAGCAAGCATCCCGGAGTCGCAGGCGCAATTCCGCGCCGGCGGTGAGATGGTCGGCAGCGAGGTTGCGCATAGCGTTCGTTGACATGCTCGGTGAACTAAGCGGATGAAGCCCGGCGGCCCATGGCCCGCCCCCAGTCCCCCACGGTCTCTGCCCATCGGAAGCCGAAGCACCGCCAGAGCAGCCTATACAGCGCCGGTGGATGATGACCACCAGGCTGGTTGGTGAGCGGGCAGAACTGCGGATCCGACTGCCGGATGATCCGCACGATGTCCATCGCCTCCGTGCGATCATGTCGCCAGGCCAGCCGCGCCATTTGAAAACGCGCCATGTTGACGGCATCGCGGCGCAAAGGGGTCAGCTCGCCCCGCGCGCGCAGGTGGTCTTCGGCCTGCTGGGTGATGGCCAGGCGCTGCCGGCGCACCTTTGGCTGATCTCGGTGGCAGACGGTGTTCGTGCTCCAGATGCGGTAAATGGCTCCGTTGAGCGGGCAGTAGGTGAATGGCCGGCCCGCCATCAATAGTCGTAGGTAGAGCTCGTGCTCCTGACAGCAGGGCTGGTCGGGCTTCCAGCC
>Ga0194131_10008240_pt1 | contig 13656 bp, 12 predicted proteins | sample TA2KigO120mmetaG_FD_148631 | JGI IMG/M metagenome (GOLD analysis project Ga0194131, IMG submission 148631) | Freshwater microbial communities from Lake Tanganyika, Tanzania - TA2015053 Kigoma Offshore 120m | ecosystem: Environmental > Aquatic > Freshwater > Lake | place: Tanzania: Lake... | reverse complement strand
CTTCTAAGGAACTCATCCGGCCACTTCAAGTGGGATGAGCGCGTAACCCATTGATTTTGCTTTGGCGTGAAGTTTGGCCTCCAGCCTTTTCTGATACCGGAGTTGGTCGGCGGCGAATTTAGAGTCGTCGAACTCCTGGCGTGTGGTGATCAAGTGGAAGATGATACGGGCGAGCTTATGCGCGGCTGCGGTGATGGCTTTGGGCGCACCGAGCTTGGCTCGCATGCGGCGATAGAAATCGCCGAGGGCGCTCTTGCTGTGATGCAGCGATTGGGCGGCCATGCGCAGAGCCAAGGCGGCCCGGCACTTCACTTTGCGCGTCGTGACGAAAAGCACCTTTCCGCCGCTGATGTCGTTGTCCGGGCAGAGCCCCATCCAGGAGGCGAACGCCGAGGCGCTGCGGAACTTGGTGAAGTCGGGGCCGATCTCACCGAGCAGGGTCTGCGCAATACCCGTGCGAATCCCAGGGATCTTGGTCAGATCCACGCTCCACACGCGTCGCAACTCGGCTCTCAGCACTCCGTCGGGCGATTGCTTCTTCGATGAATCATCTGACGGTGGAACTGGTGCATCCGGAGTCGTGGGCGGCTTCAGATCTTCCAGGTGTAGCCGGATCTCCCGGTCACAGTCGTCGATCATCTTCTGATAACTCCGGTAAGCCGACAGCGACTGCTTCAGCGTGAACAGATGCTCAGGCCGGTAGTCACCTACCAATGACTTGGCGATGACGGCCTCGCTGGCTTTGATTCGCTCGCCGCGTAGCTTGGCCAACTCCTCGGGATTTCGCTGCCCCGCCAGAATCGCGTCCACGATGGCCAATCCCGTCTGCCCCACAATATCGCTGATCACGTGATGCAACTGCACATTCATCTGATCGAGCGCTTTCTGCATGTGGTTGACGTGAGTCGCCGCCATTTGCACCAAGCTTTCCCGATGCCGCAACAATGACCGGATGGCGCATACCTCCTGCGCCGGCCGATACGAGGCCTTCAGCAATCCCACCGAATGGAGAAACTGCAGCCACTGGCAATCGCAAACATCCGTGCGCCTTCCCGGAACGTTCTTCACGTGCCGGGCGTTCACCAGGCATACCTCGAAGCCGCGCTCCTCCAAAATTTGGAACAACGGAATCCAGTAAACCCCGGTTGACTCCATCGCCACCGTCTTGATCCCGCAGGCCGTGAGCCAGTCGGCCAAGCCATACAGGTCTTGCGTGAACGTTGCAAATGATCGCACGTTCTCCGCCGCCCGATCCGCAGGTACCGCCACGAAAATCTCCGTTGCACCGATATCGATGCCCGCGGCGTCGGGCCGCATCACCGGCATGTTTGCGCTGCCGGTCGTACCACCCTTTTGCTTTCGCTTTCGCGCCATCCCTGCTCCTTTCGGCGAGCAGCCGACGGCCCGAGTCGCGCAAAACGGGTACTCTTCTAAGCGGGATCGCTGCGAGTCAAAACAACAACCCTCAAACGTCACCATTGCCTTGAGCACGAGATCTCGGAATCAGGCTAGCTACCGGGCTTGGCAGCTCCATTGCTCGGCCGACCTTAACTGCCGTCGACGCTCACAATGCGATCATAGCTGCCCCGGTTCCTTGCCTGTCATGACCCGTTCGCGGGTCCCCGGGCTAGCTAGATTGCGAATTGATACAACGATTGCGGAGTTGCGGAGAAACGGTGACTTGCCACCCGGTGTCCACTTCGCGCTTGGCCGGAGGTGGCGGAGCGGCTTGCGTTCAATCCGAGGCGCCGGCGGCTGTTGGCGGGCTTGCGCGAAGTGAGATCTGCTGCGCCGGGCCGGCTGCAAACTTGTGTTCGTGGACGATAGCTTTGTGACGGACAAACCCCCGCATCGCCTCGGGTCTGACCCAGGAAGGTTTGGCCCATCGCCTCGGCATGAAGGCCCAACAGATCCAGCGCTGCGAAGCGACGGAGAACGAGAGTGCCAGCTTCGCCCGGATTCTCGAAGTCTTCCATGCGCTGGGTCTGAGCATGCCCAAGCCGGCGCGGTTCGTGCGGGGATAGCCTCTCAGCCCAGCTTGACGAACCACTTCACCGCTTCCGTGGCGCGGCTCCAGCCTTCGCTCTCATAGAGACTGTTCCCCTTGAGATTATCCGCCAGGCATTCCAGATGCGCCGCCTGCGCTCCCCGACCCCGTAAGTGATCCAGCATCGCGCGCAGCATCTCACGCCCCAGGCCCTTGCCCTGCTCGGTCTGATCGACAGCCAGAATGTCGATGTACGCCAGCCCTGCCATTTCATCGAACGCCGCCGTGCACACCGCCACCGCCTGTCCCTCCGATTCACCCACCAGCACAATCTGCCCTTCAAAGATCTTGTCCAGCCGCCTGCCCCATAGGCCCCGCCAGTCCATGCGGCAAAACTGGCCCTGTTTCTCTTCCAGCTTCCGGTACCACGTAATGGGCTCAAAGCTCGCGATGATCATCTCATCCAGCTTCGAGCGGTCTTCTGTTCGTGCCAGGCGGTAGTTCATGTTCGTGGATGCAGTATAGCGCTGCATGATCCGGCCGCGATGTGGTCCAATGACCCCATGGCTGCAACTGTCTATGACATCTGCATTGTTGGCAGCGGATTCGGCGGGGGCATCTCCGCCTACGCCTTGACGCAGCTGGGCCTCAAGGTCGCCCTGCTTGAAGCCGGAGGCCGGCTGCGCGCCGGCGTCGATTACGGCCATCACCTGAAACCCTGGGAAATGCTCGAACGCCGCCTCGCCGCCGGCTTCACTTCGCCGGTGGACTCCGCCTGGGACCTCCGGGAGAAAGACCACTTCACCGGCGTCGGCGACCGCCCCGATCACGGCTGGCTCAAGGCTCTCGGCGGCCGGTCCCTCTGCTGGGCCGGCCACTCGCTCCGCTTCGGACCCGGCGACTACAAGCGCTGGCCGATCAGCTACGACGACGTGGCTCCCTACTACACCCGGGCAGAAAAGTTCATGGGCGTCTACGGCTACAAAGACGGCCTGTGGAACATGCCGGACGGGGCCTTCTCGAAGGGTGTGCCGATGAGGTGCGCCGAAATGATGCTCAAGCGCGGCGTGGAGCGCCTGAAGAAAAAGGGCGCGCGCATGGAGTTCGTCGCTCAACGCAAAGCCATGCTCATGGAGCGCCATCCTTCCGGCCGCCCGCTGTGCCACTTCTGCGGCAAGTGCGGCGGCTGCTGCGTCGATGCGAAGTATACCTCGGCCAACACACCCATTCCGGCCGCTATGCGCACCGGGCGGCTCACCGTGCTCACCGACGCCGCGATGACTCGAATTCTCAAGACGCAGGACGGACGCCTGGTCACCGGCGTGGAGTACACCAACTCCAAGGGCCAGACCGAAAGGCTGATGGCCAAGGCGCTGGTTCTCTCCTGCAACTCCATCGAGACGCCGCGCCAGCTGCTGCTCAACAACCTTGCCAACTCCAGCGGCCAGGTGGGAAAGAACCTCACCAGCCACTTCGGTGTCCACGTCATCGGCGTGTTCAACGATCTCATCGATCGCAGGGCCCCGAATGACGAAGGCACCGGCTACTATCACAGCCTGCTCACCGGCCTCTACTGGGATGAGCCCAGCAAGGAGTTCGAGAACACCTACCAGGTTCAGTGCGGCGCCGGTCTCCTGCCCTGGCGCCTCGTCTCCACACCGCGCGGTTATGGCTCGGCCTTCAAGAAATCGGTCTATGAGGAAAACGCCGCGCAGGCCGGCATGAACATGCAGGGCACCCTGGTGCAGTCGCCGCGCAAGTTCGTCGATCTCGATTCCGATAAGAAGGACCGCTTCGGCCAGCCTCGCGTCCGCGTCCACCTGCACTATGAAGATGAGGACATCCGCATGGCCCAGGATGCCGTCAACAGGTGCGAGGAGATCATCCAGGCCGGTGGCGGCCGCGTTGTTGCCACTCCGGGCCGCATCGACGCCTCCAAGCTCATCATCGACTACAACCACTGGGTGGGCACCACACGCATGGGCACGGACCCGCGCACCAGCGTCGTCAACACCGACGGCCAGTCCCACGACGTCAAGAACCTTTTCGTCGGCGATGCGTCGGTCTTCCCGCGCTATCCCGAAAAGAACCCCACACTTACCAACGTCGCGCTCTCCTGGCGGATGGCGGAGCGCCTTGCCGAAAAGATGAAACGCGGAGAACTCGCCTAGGAGGAACCATGGAACGCAGAGACCTGTTCAAGATCATCGCCGCCACGCCTGTGCTCGAAGCCGGGCAGGCGCTCGCGCAGCACCAGCACGCCTCCACCACCGGACCCTTCCCCGGCGAAACCGGCTACAAGATGAAATTCCTCACCTCCGCCGAGGAGCCCGTCATTGACCGTCTCGCCGACATCATCATTCCCGCCGACAGCCGCTCACCCGGCGCCCACGACGCGCGCGTTGTCCACTTCATCGACCTCTTTGCCCACTATGGCGGCCCGGCGATCCAGCAGCGTTGGCGCGACGGCGTCGCCGCCGTTGAGACGGAATCGAAGAGACGGCACGGCAAGGCATTCGCCTCCCTCGACCGCGCTGCCCAGGAAGCCATCGTCGCCACCATGGCTTCGAACGAAGGCAATCCCGGCACGGCTCTCGAACACTTCTTCGCGCTGCTCAAGCAACGTACGCTCGACGGGTTCCGCTACTCCCGCGTCGGGCTCGATGCCTATTTCGGCTACAAGGGCGATATCCCTTCGCGCGAGTTCGTGGGCTGCAACCATCCCGAACATCAGCGGGTGTGACGTCTATCGCGTCAAGCCCACGTCGTAGCGGTTGAGCAGCGCCGCCAGCCGGTGAGGGTCGCCCGTGAGCGGCGCCCCGCCAGTCACCTCGAACGCGTCGCGCGCGCGGTCGAAAATGGCCACGGCCAGTTCGCCGTCATCATGCCGGCAACGGTAGATCAAGCCATCGGGTTGTCTCGGATGCTCCCAGAGTGATCGCGCCAGTTGCCGCGACGCGGCGTAGTCGTTGCCCGATGTCCACTCCGCCGTCACGCCCAACCTGGCCAGCGCCGCGCCATGCAGCGGGGTAAGGCGCAACTCGCGCCGCACACGCACCACCGCCGCCGAGCGCTCCGCCAGATCCGCCAGCGACAGTATGCGCACCGGAGGATTACGGAGAAACGTTTCGGCAAAGCACCCCTCAAGGGACAATCCGAAGTAGGCCACCCGGAAGTGCCCCAGCGGATCGTCGAAGCGATTCACTGGCTTCTTGCCGGGCGCCGGGCCGAACCACAAAGCATCGCGCCGCCTTGAATGGATGCGGAACCACTCCGTGCCTTCCGGCACACGCTCCAGAGGCAGGCGGGCGTGGGCCATCTACTCGGCAAACTCCGCCGCAAGCTGTGCTGCCAGCCCTGCCTCGCCAGCCGCCACCGCTTCCAGCATGGAACGCCCGCCCAGGGCCGGCGCCGGCGCCAGCAGCAGCGACAACTGCGTCCATGGGTCGTGAACGCGAAACGCGCCCAGCACCAGATCCATGCCCGCCAGCACGCCATCCGGGCCAAACTGGCAGGCTGGGTAAACGTGCGTGCCCGCCCCCGTCGGCACCGCCAACATCGCCGCCCGTTTCCGGCGCGATTCCACCGTCTGCCGGCTGGCGCCCATGGCACGTGCCGCCTGCGCTGCCGTCAGGCCGCCGCCGGCTGCCCGCAGCAATTCCTGCTTGGCCGTGCGGCCGCGGTGCATGGCCGCCAGCAGCGGGTCCGCCTCCAGCGCCACCGTGTCGGAGAGCAACATTGCGATCCCAGCTACATCGCTCGATGTAGCGAGCGCCGCGGCGAGAGTCTCCGCGGAAGCGCCCGAAGCAATGCGCTCCAGGGCCCCGCGCGAGCGGTCGATCAATGCCTGCGCCAGCTTCTGGCGCGACGGCCGTGTGGCGGCGGTTCGTGTGCTCATCGTCAAACCAGATCCCGGTAGTGGATTCGCGGCTGCAACTCGATCATCCGGCCGTTCACCTCGCCATACGGGTAAACGAAGAAATTCAGGGGCTCGCCCGATTGCCGGGGGGTGAGAATCACATCCCTGCCTTGGCTCAGTTCCACACGATTCTCATCCAGAGCGCCGAAGAAGTACTTTCTTCGTTCTGGGTCCTTGGCTGCCTCGGATGCATCGATCGGTATCCAGCCGATGCCCTTGGCGAAGAACTCCGCCCAGCAATGATAGCCTGCGATCTCACCGGATCCTCGGTCCCGAGGAAAGGGCAACCCGATGACGAACTTGGCCGGAACGTTCACCGCGCGCGCATACCCGATGAAGATGGCGTGAAAGTCCGAGCAGTTCCCGCGCCTTGTGTCGCATGCGTAGTAGATGTCGCCGCGGCCCCAACCGCGGCCGGACTTGTCGTACTTGACCGTCTCGACGACATGCTCGTAGATTGCCCGCGCCTTATCCAGATCCGACACGGCCCGGGCCTCGCGAACCACATCCTGCGCCCACTTCCGAATGCGGCTGTCGAGCGGCACCAGACGGTCCGGACCCAGGCAACAGGAGCCGCCTGTGCTGCCCGATGCCTGCCCTCGAAGTTCGCCGCGCCGCTCTGTTCGCGTGACCTGAAATTCCATACGGACAGTTCTACCCGGCGGCACTTTCGCGAAGAAGTACCGGTTGTCTTCCATGCCGCTACCGTAAGTCTCGTGCCTGTCCACGCCGGCAAACGCCAGATGCTCGATGGCTTGAGTCGAGTCACTCTTTGGCACGGGAAGCCAGAGGGAGACAGGCGCACTCTGGTTGTCAGGGATCGCCACTTCATAGCGCACTTCCACCTTGCGTTTGGCCGCGGCAGGCGGCTGTGCATGGATGGAAGACCCCACGGCCAGTCCGGCCATGGCGCACCGGAGCAGGTCACGGCGGTGCACGGGAACCGTGGCATTCTCCTTGGGAATTCGATCCCCCGCGGCGGCGCTGACCAGCGCCGTGCGAATCGGCCGGGTCAGATATCCCGGCATGGCGTTACTCCGTGTTGGATAAGCATCAGGTCCTCAGAATACCAGACGGCTGCCCGCATCCCGTTCGTTGGATCTGACAGGATAACTGCATGCTCCACACACGACGATTGCTGCTTGCCGCGCTTGCCTCGCCGCTCGGCGCCCAGTACGTTCCCAAGCAGAGTGACCGCCCCGCGCCCATCGACGGCGACGAGCCCGGCTTCACCAGCATGTTCAACGGCCGCTCGCTCGACGGCTGGCAGGGCGACCCCGTCTACTGGAGCGCTGTCAATGGCGTTATGACCGGCGAGATCCGGCCCGACACCGTCATTCGCAGCAACACCTTCATCATCTGGCAGGGCGGCGAACCGGAGGACTTCGAACTCAAGGTGGACTTCCGCATCACCTCCGCCGGCAACAGCGGCATCAACTATCGCAGCGTCATCGCCGAAGACAAGGTCACGCCCTCCAACCGCTTTGCCCTCCGCGGCTACCAGTGCGATATCGATGGCGCAAACCGCTACACCGGCAACAACTACGAGGAGAAGGGCCGGCTGTTCCTTGCCCAGCGCGGCGATGTCACCCACGTCACCGGCACGCGCATTCCCGTAGTCACCGCGCGCACCGGAGGCGATCTCACTTCCGCCATCACCAGCGATTGGAACCGCGCCCACATCATCGCCAGCGGCAGCGTGCTCTCACACCACATCAACGAACGGCTGATGTGCGTTGTGCACGATGACGACCCCAGGCGCCAGCGCAAGGGCCTCATCGGCGTTCAGGTACACGTCGGCCCGCCGATGAAAGTGGAGTATCGCAACTGGCGAATTCGCGTTACGCGATGATCTCGCGAATGGTCTCGCCGGCCACGTCCGTCAACCGGAAGTCGCGGCCGGAGTAGCGGTACGTCAGCCGCTTGTGGTCCAGGCCAAGCAGGTGCAGCGCCGTGGCGTGAATGTCGTGTACGTGCGCCGGTTTTTCCGCCACGCGGAACCCGAAATCGTCCGTCGCGCCATACACCGTGCCGCCCTTGATGCCGCCGCCCGCCAGAAGCGTGGTGAACCCGTAGGGACTGTGGTCACGTCCGTTCTGCACCTTCACCGCCGCGCTGTTCTCAACCGCCGGCGTGCGGCCGAACTCGCTTGCCACCAGCACCAGCGTCTCATCCAGCAGGCCGCGCTCTTTCAGGTCCGCCACCAGCGCCCCAATGGGCTGGTCGGACCGTCCCGCCAGCTTCCGCAAATCCTGAATGTCCTCGTGGCTGTCCCACGGCTGCCCGTTGCCGTAATAGACCTGCACGAACCGCACACCGCGTTCCACCAGCCGCCGGGCCATCAGGCAGCCGCGGGCGAAGTCGCCGTCGCCGTAGCGCTCCCGCACGCGTTCCGGTTCGCGCATCACGTCGAACACCTCCGGCGCCTCGGTCTGCATCCGGTAGGCCACTTCCATGGCCTGAATCGAGGACTCAAGCTCGGCATCGCGCGACCGCTTTTCCAGATGGATCCCGTTCAACGCCTTCAGGTAGTCCAACTGGCGCCGCTGTTCTCCCGGATCCGCCCGCTGATTCCGAATGAACTGAATCAGCTTGTAGGGGTCTTTCTCATTGTTCGCGATATGCGTGCCCTGGAACGCCGCCGGCAGGAACGCCGAGTTCCACAGCGGCGGTCCCACCACGGGCACGCCCGGGCACAGCACCACGAAGCCCGGCAGATTCTGATTCTCCGTTCCCAGCCCATACGTTACCCAGGACCCCATCGCCGGGCGCCCCGTCTGAATATCGCCGCAGTTCATCATGAACAATGCCGATTCGTGAATCGGATTGTGCGTGTAGGTGGACCGCACCACCGCGAACTCGTCGATCACCCCCGCAATGTGCGGGAAGATCTCGCTCACTTCAATCCCGCTCCGCCCATGCCGCTTGAACTGGAACGGCGAGCGCATCAGATTGCCCGTGTTCCGCTCCGTCTTCGGATTTCCGCCAGGCATTGGCGTGCCATGGAACCTGGCCAGCGCCGGCTTCGGATCGAACGTGTCCACCTGCGACATCCCGCCGTTCAGGAACAGGAAGATCACCCGCTTGGCGCGCGCCACATGATGCGTGCCCGCCTGCGCCACGCCGCCCAGCGCGGCCAGCCCGAACGCACTGCCCACGCGGGACAGGGCTTCGCGGCGCGTCAGATGGGGCACGATGCTCGATTGTCGAATGATCAAGGGCGCTCTACTCCAAAAATGAAAACTCGTTCGAACTTAGCAGGGCTTGGGCCAGTTGCGGCCATGACCCCTGCGCCAGAAACGCCAGCGCCAGTTTCTCTTCCGCCGGCGCCGGGTCCCGAGTGAACAATACCTGATAGGCGCGCCGCAGCTTCGCCCGGTGCCCGGTGCCCACTTCGGATTCCAGCCGGCACGCCAGGGCCTGCGCCTGCGCCAGCACAAACTCGCTGTTCAACAGGAACAGCCGCTGCGGCGGCACGTTTGTCGTCACCCGCTTCTCGCTGGACTGGGCCGGGGAAGGGAAGTCGAACAGCGCCAGCGTTCCGTTCAGCTTCAACCGGCTGATCTCCGCGTACAGCGTCCTCCGCCGGTGATGCTCATCAAGCTCCGCGGCGGGCCCACCCACCTTCGCGTCCAGTGTTCCGGCCGCCGCCAGGATGGAATCACGCAGAGCTTCGGCGTCCAGGCGGCGGCGCACCGCGCGTCCATAGAAACGATTGGCCCCGTCACGCGCCTCGCTGGTCCCTCCACTGTTCGCACGCTGCCAGGTCTCTGTCAACACCAGCTCCCGGACCAGCCTCTTTGTCGACCAGCCCAACTCGCGATAGCGCCACGCCAGATACTCAAGCAATTCGGGATGCGATGGACGTTCGCCCAGCCGTCCGAAGTTCGATGGCGTTGCCACAATCCCGCGCCCGAACAGGTTGCCCCACACGCGATTGGCCGCCACCCGCGCAAAGATGGGCTGGGCGGTAATCGCACGGGCGAGTTCAACACGCCCGCTTCCATCGCGGAACCCCTCGGTGTGGCCCGCCAGCACTTCGGGAAAACGCCGCGGCACGGTGTCGCCCAGGTTGTAGGGATTCCCCCGCAGCGCGATTCTCAGATCGATGGGCTGCTCGCGGTCGCCCAGTCCGTGGTAGTACGCATACGGCGAGGGCTTGGTCTTCTTCAACTCGTCCAGGCTTGCCCGCAGCGCCACCAGGCGCGCCTTCCACTCACCATGCAGGAACGGCTCAATTTCGCTCTCGCCGAAGTACAGCACCCCGCCCTGGCCTTTGTCGCCGGCGCGAAACATGTCGCGCCACAGCAAATACCGGTCGCGATCCAGAGCTTTGGCGGGCACTTCGCAGCCCGGACAGAAATCGTCGTAACTCTCAAATCCGTTTGGCAGCTTGGTCTTCCGGGCATTCTTCGGCGCCCGCTGGGATTCCACCGCTCGCTTGTTCTCCTCGTCGAATTGCGCTTTCTCGGCGGCAACGCTCAGCAGAAACGTCTGGAACTTCTCCGCCTCCTCGCGTCCGCGGTTTGAAAACCAGGCGCTCAGATACGGGTGGTCCTTCTCAGGCTTCGCAAGATACTTCTTCCAGCGTTCGTAGACCGCTGTGTCCAGACCGTCCGGCTCACCTTTGCGTACCGCTTCAACATAGTCCGCCGTGCGATGGGCCAGCATTCCGGCCAGATCTACCGCGGTCTTTGCCACAAACGCGGCTGTCTCCTTTTCCTGATCCTTCATCCGCTGCGCGTGCTGCTCAAACCGCTCCACCACGTCCGGCTCCACCAGCGGATACTCGCGGTATTCCGAGCTCTGGAAGACTCCGGCCAGCGCATAGTAGTCCTTCATCGACACCGGATCGAACTTATGGTCGTGACAGCGCGCGCATCCGAGAGTCAATCCGAGCAAACCGCGGCCCACCATATCCACCCGGTCATGCCGTTCGTCCGAACGGGCCTGCGGCGGCGGTGACAGCGTGTAATACCACGGGCCCAGTCCGAACAGACCCGTCGCCGCCGGCTCGCCCAGCTTATCTCCGGCGATCTGCGCCTCAACGAACCGGTCGAACGGCATGTCCTTATTGAGCGCGCTCACCACCCAGTCGCGATAGCGCCAGGCGTTCGGGTAGAACTCCCGCCCGTACGCGCGCATGTCGTCGTCCGAATAGCGCGCTACATCCAGCCAGAAGCGTCCCCACCGCTCGCCAAAGTGCGGCGACTCAAGCAACTCATCCACTGCCTTTGGGAATGCCTGCCCCGAGCTATCGGCAAGAAACGCGGCCATCGCCGCCGGTGTCGGCGGCAGCCCGGTCAGCGCATAGCTCAGCCGCCGGTAGAGTGTCTTGCGATCCGCCCGCGGCGCCGGCTCAATCCCTTCCGACGCCAGCTTCCCGGCGATGAACCGGTCCACGGCCGCACCCGCTTCAGGAGCCTTCAACGGAGCCAGCGACCAGAACGCCCGGTCGCGCTCGGAAACCTGAAACACCTTGGGCGCGCGCGTCACGCCATCCTTTGCCGGCCAGACGGCCCCGGCCGCGATCCAGGCCCGCAGCCCGTCAATCTGGGCGGCCGTCAGCTTGCCGGTCGGCGGCATTCGAAGCGACGGGTTTGACTGCTCCACCACTTCAAGAATCAGACTTTTCGCCGGTTCACCGGGCACCACCGCATGGCCACGCGTACCGCCCTGGAGCATCCGGTCGCGCGAATCCAGGCGCAGCTTGCTCACCTCGGCGGCCCCATGGCAGCCCAGGCAGTTTTCGGCCAGCACCGGCCGGATCCGCAGTTCGAAGAAATCCGCCGACGCGGGGTCCTGCGCCTGGGCCATGCCCAAGGCGGTTAAGAATAATAGGGGTCGCACCGTCAGGCTCACTGTATCAGATGCCTCTCCAGGAAGCCATAGGCCAGCTTTCGGAGGTCGGGTGGAAAATCGTGCCCGGCTTCCGGGTAGTGCGCTTCCACCCAGCCTCGGCCCGCCACTACGTCCCGCACGCCCGACACCTCAAAATTCGAGTCCCCCACCGGGGCGTTCACGAACACGGGCCGAGGGCCGATCAGATCCAGGACGTCAGTGAAATCGAACGGTATGCGCGCCGCGCTCTTCCCGTAAAGAGCCGCAATCCGCGGCATGTACCCCGCATGGCTCCAGCCCGTGAGATCCCCTTTCATGTACTTGTGGAACGAATTGAACCCGCAACTGGTGGCCACGGCCGCGATTCGCGGCTCAAATGCGGCCAGGAACAGTGAATTGTGGCCGCCCAGGCTGTGCCCAATCGCGCCAATCCGGCGCGGATTCACGCCCGCCACTGTTTCCAGAACATCCACGGCGCGCGAATGGTTCCAGATCCCTTTCATCGTATTACTGGCATACCCAAACGCATACGCATCCGTCCGGTTGGCGCCGAAACGCGGGTAATCGGGGGCCAGCGAAACGAACCCGAGATCGGCTAACTCCTTTGCATAGTGCAGATCCGGCTTTCCGCCCAACCCGGCCGGCTCGTCCTTGCCCATCCGCGTTGTCTGGTGCAGGCAGATCGCGGCCGCGCCGGTTGCGAGCGGTTTTGCCGGCAGCAGCAGCCACGCCGGAACACGGTCCCCGGGCTCCGCCACGAAACTCAAGGCCACCCGTGTGTGGCCACCCGCCGGTTCGCGCCCCTCGATCCGCAGGTCGAGCGGCGGCCGCGGAATTCGAGGAAACGAACCCATCACCTGCTCCAGCCGCGCGCGCTTCTCCGCGTCCCCGGCCTTTTCCGCGTCCGCCGTCCGGCATAACACCTAAATTATGCACCGATGGAGACGCGGGCCACCTGAGTGATCGGCGTCGCGTCGGTGCTTGATCGGGCTGTTGACTTGGCGTAGCGTCTTGCTGAGGTGATGTTTTCCGGTGCCTCTCTGTAAGCGATAGCTGCTGTTGGACTAGTGGCGCATAAAAGTCTATGCACGGCTCTCAGCGCAACAGCGGAGTGGCGATGACGGGCCGGAAGCCTCCGCCATCGCTGCCGATCGAGCGGACGCGTTGCAGGAGCCGCTCGAAGATGCCGCGCTCGGGATAGTGATCGCTGTAGTGGACTCCGGTGCGCCCGCCGTGAGACCAGAATTTCACCGCCAGAAACAAGAACCGCAGCCGCGCCGTGGCCAAGGTAGTGTGCTTGCGCTGCTCGGCCGTTTCGCTGTCTTCGCGATTGAACAGACTCAGCCAGCAGTTCAAGTTGTAGGCCAGCATCGCGATTTGGAACCAGATGGCGTTCATCGTCCATCGATTGGACGGATGCGCCGCCAGACCCGCGTCGTTGTTGGCCTCCTTGATCAGGTTCTCCGACGTGGCCCGGTTCCGGTAGAAGCCCACCAGCGCATCCAGAGGCGCTTTCATGTTTGTCACGAAGACCCGGTAGCTGTACTCTGGCGTATCGAACAACTGGTACTGCTCGGGTTGATTGGCCGCGGCCGGTTCGGCTTTCTTCTCATAGCGCAAGGCCAGGAATCGGTAGGCCTTGTCCCATCCTTCCGGTTGGTATTCGAACTCGCATTGTCCATCGGCGTCGGTGCGTGGCGAAAGCTTCCATTTGGCCGTATTCAGCTTCTCCACCAGCCGCGGCGTCTTGCGCGCCACCACGATGAACTGACAGTTCCGCTTCTCATACGCCCGAACCGCCTCCTGGCAATAGAAGCCCGAATCGGCGCGTGCGTACACCGTTTTCACCCCTGCCGGCAATGCTCCCACCGCTGCCTCCAGATGCGCGGCGATCTCCTTCCCGCTCGGA
>Ga0194131_10008238_pt1 | contig 13657 bp, 23 predicted proteins | sample TA2KigO120mmetaG_FD_148631 | JGI IMG/M metagenome (GOLD analysis project Ga0194131, IMG submission 148631) | Freshwater microbial communities from Lake Tanganyika, Tanzania - TA2015053 Kigoma Offshore 120m | ecosystem: Environmental > Aquatic > Freshwater > Lake | place: Tanzania: Lake... | reverse complement strand
CCCCAAAACCCCAAAACCCCGTTTTAGTCATTGTTTAATTTTAAAAATAGTGTGAATGTATTGAAAGTTAAAAACCTGCCCAAAAAGAAATTGTAAACTTTTCAATCGAGCTTTGTTGTGGTTCCGAGGCAGATTGAGTTCTAGCTGTGCTGACGCTACGTCCTTATGGTGCGGGCTGGGGGTTTGATTAGTAAGCTCCGTCGGGCAGGTGTGACACACTGCATAGATAAAGTCTAGAGGATAGAAAGAGCAAGGAGATGTGGTGATATATTATCAAAATTTGATGTAAATGATAAGTTAAGAGCGGTTTCCTTTTTTCTTGTTTTTTGAATTATAATTATATAATATGAAAGACTTGAGATTGTTTCAGTAATTAACTTCTGCTTCTGCATTCATTACTCGAGTCCAAAGTTACCGCTCACTAGGGCGGATTTGTTTTTGTGGCTAGTTACTCAGTCATTTAGTTAGCAGAGCATAGCTGCGGCTCTCCTTGTCCACACGGCCGGCGCAACTAGCGAAGGGATGTCAACGTGGATGATAAAGTTGGTCGACTGCCCGGTCGTAGACAGCAGTCCCGCGCGTTTGCCAGTCTTGTAACATGGGCAGGCGTACTCGTCTACGTTTCTCACGTAATTCTCCTATGGCTTGAACCAGATTAGCGGCATTTTGTCGTAGAGTTAGGTCTAAAAATTTGTAATTAATAGCACTTACTGGAATCTAATCGTCTATGACGCCTTCTTCGCGGTTGAAACGCGCGCCATCCATGAAGAAGCCATGAACATACACACCTTCATCGGGTAGCTCATCAACTTCTGAGGGCTCCTCCATTTCTTGCACCTGGAAAGAGAACGCCAGGCGGTCAATTGCGATTTTAAACGCACGGGCATGGGTCTAGAGGCAGCCAGTCATGAAGCCTTAGGGGAAGAACAAGCCTGAGATCCAGTAGCTGACTGGATTGCCATTTACAAGCCAATCGTTGATGAAAGCCACTCTCTTGATCAAGTCTTCAAACCATGAGGCCAACGGTTTGAGACTGGGGTAGCCATACTTTGCCCAGTTCTTGGGCACAGTTCCATTCTATAGTGACAGATACATGGAGTCCAGAGTTTCACTCATGACGATGAACCCGTGAATAGCCTAACCCAGATCGGTTAGAGACTAGCGCATGACTCTAAGCAGCCGGTTAAACTTCTCGATTTCCTAAACAAGCACAGTGGTTAGAGAGGGAAGAAGACCGTTAGTCATTTTGAATTGCTCTTTTTTGCCGTTTTCTCTCTCCAAATTGCCGGGAATCTCCTCAGCTATCCCCTTAATGCGGATGAGCACTATTTAATCAGGGGTCAGACCACCTGTGCCACCTGCTACTCTAGGCTGGATGCTAAGAACAGTCTCCAAAAACTCAAGTGATTCGTCCTTCTCGTAGACAATGTTGGCATTACTATGCAAGCCGAAAACTTCAGGCATGTCTTGAAGCGGTAACGTCTCAATGTAGTCTCTGTAGACTTCGATATTTCCCATACTTGGGGCGTAGTACAGGCCGGAGTCTGAATACATGAAACCATCTTCTAGATTTTCGGGGCAGTAATACCTCTAAAGAGTTACCAACAGGCATCTTCTGTCATTATCATCTGTGACACGTCCACCGTAGTTGATATGTCCAGTCACATAGACGAGAGCATCCCAGGGAATCTCGTCTTAATCGTCGAGGAAGATCTTGAGCATAGTGATGCTGGTGTCTAAGTCTGAGTCATTGAACTCATAAAGTATGTTCCAACCCAGGGGTCCGAATTTTCTGCGTTCCTAGACGATAGCATGGAAGAACGAGAGACCAAAAATTAGCTTGCGCCAGATGTCAGGCTTCTTGCAGTCATCCAATTTCTGCTGAGTAAGGTCTGTGTAGGAACGCTTTAGGTTGGCCTTGAGCCCTCTTGGGGGTTCGGTTGTCATCTTGACACCGTTCTGGAGAGTGGAAACTGGGAAGAAAGGTGAAGGCATAGAGGTTAGGAACAAGCGGAAGTCTTTGTGAATGTCTTCTCTTTCAGTCATGTCAAGCGTGCGTGATTCCAATTCTTCCATCCAGGACTTTGCTAAGTGACAATTTTGGAGCATTACCCAGTCACCTGTCTTTTAGGCCGCTTCCATGAATCGGATTGCGTTTTTACCCTGACCCTGACCAAGCGAGATGCAGGTAAGTCTGTTGTCGTAGTTCATTTACTTCGCAAACTTGAGCAGTTGATTAGTTGGATCAGCACCAGTTGATAGGATGAAAATCATTGGGGTTTTGTAGTCAGTGTCACTGTAGACTGTTTCCATCGTAACTGTCTGGCCCTCAATAAAGAATTTACCCATGCGCTTTAGTACATAGTCCTGGAATGCAAAGGACAGCTTTTCAGGGCGAAAAGCTTTCAAGACAATAGTTCTTTCAAACAAGCTCATCTTCTGATCCCATTCTCCTGGCAGTGGATCAGTTTAAGGGGTGTCACTGGTTGCCCAGGCAGTCCATGCCTTGTTGTTGATCACAAGGTCCTCCATAAAACCCTCATAAGCGGAAGGAAGGTTTATTTCTATGCTATAAAGCATTTCTTGGCTAGAATCTGGCAAGATGTTTTTCGGGAAGGGATTTTGTACCATCTTAGCCTTTTAAGCATCTGATATTGGAATGGCACCACGTAGCAAAATGGTCCAGGCTACATTTCCTATAAATTCACTATAGCGGTCAATGCTAGAGCAGATCAAGAAAGAGAAGATCAGTTTATCTCTTGAATACAGTCCTCTGGAGACATTTATGAAAATTGTCTTAGTGATGACTTCGATGAGGCCATTCAGGCGGGTCTCAAGAACATCAGACTATGGAGTAGCGTCAATAGCTTTGTTGAACAACACTTTGACGTACTCTAGAGAGTTCTGATACATGTCGTTGATACGAGACATATCGGCAATTACGAAGTACAAGATGCTGCCACGGACAGCGACCCTCTTGTATCCCATACGAGTTTCGTTTATTTCTGCTTCGACGATATTTGCCTGGGCGATACGAGCATTGATCTCAGTTGAGGTGATTTTGGAAGAATCTAGCACGTTAATCAAGGTGTCTTCGTCAAGAATCTACTCTTCAGTCGATTCACTGAGCATCTTCAAGATAGTGTTTTCAATTTTTTAGATTGTTTTTTTGTCTTCTGCTATCGACACCACAATTTAATCACGCTTTTTTTCAACCTCTGGCTTCTCCTTAATGACGACATCTCCAAGGAGTTACTCCTCAAGACCTTCGAAGGTGACGGTGAAGTTAATCAGCGTAACTTTGATGCACACTTCTGGTGCGTAATGGGGGTTAGGCAGCTTGGTGGTCATGTAGAGACGGAAGTTCTTGTCGTAGTCTGCAAGGGTTTCGCCGAGTCTGATTTGCAAGACGCCTCCTTCTCCCTTGAACTCTGAGTGGAGCAGGATTGGATCCAGACCGGCGTCGATTTTATCTTGAACGTCATTTATCAACACTGGGTTTCCGTTGCGAACTGCATTTCCAATATCTCTGAGGAAAGTGGGTTTGCCGAATTTGATCATTAGCATGGCTTCCTTCTTGTGCATGTTCTTGATCCACTTGAAGGCCTGCTATTAGGGGTCGATGCAAAGGCCCCATCTCTCTGCCATGGTTGTAAGAATACCGTTTTCGGCTGAGGTATTGTCAGTAGGTAGACTGTCAATGCACCAACCACGGATCGTCACTGGGTCGCCCATAACTTTGACCAGCGAAAAGACGTCAGAGCAAGGAATCTTCATTTCGCCGCAGAGTTAGACCCATTGATCAGTCAGAATCTTGCGGTAGACACCAGTGAATGCACCGAAGTAACTAATGCAGGCTGCTGAAAGGAACACGTTACCGACTAGATTTGAAATATCCTCTATCAATTAACCAACAGTTCCCGCCCATCTGACTCCCTCGTCGGCCAGAAGCACGACCAGTTTTTCAGCGCGAACCATTCTTGCGGAGTCACGAGCCACTTGCTTTTCAAGTCTTTCTTTCTCGTCCTAAAGTTTCTTAGCTTAAGCTTCAAGCAGAGCGACTTAGTCCTTGACTTCTTTGACAGCAGCGAGCGTGGCGCTGAGAATGGCCATGTTTTCTTTCAGGATCTTGTCCATCTCCGCAGCTTTCTCTCTCTTCGGAATAATGTCCTTGTTGATTAGCTGATACTTCGACAAGGCGAGGGCCCACTCGCACAACTTACCTGCTGCGACTGACTTTCCAGCGATCAGCTCAGGTTTAAATTCGGGCATCTTAAAGTACTTTTCACGCACCAACTTCCAAGTCTTCTCAGGAATAGTTGTAACGTCAAGAGCTTTGACTTCTGATAAGAACTTTCCGGGATCCATAATTTTCTTCTTGATAGACTCCCAAGACGTTTGTTTTTCGCCAAGCATAATGACTACAGCCTCCATGGTCGTTACTACAAGGGGAGGGGGCGTTGCATAGCCTTTAATTTCACCAACTGCTGCCTTGTCCAGGTTATCCACAATTCTCTTGGCGTTTTCTAGCACTGGCAACGCTTGCGAATAATCGAAGTCAGCGTCATCTTTGATCAACTTAGCTTCAGCTGCTTTCTTTTCGACAGCTTCCTTTTCGATCATAGCCTCAGCTTCTTTTTTGTCAGCAACTGCCTTATCCTTATTCACTTTCTCGAGAGTAATCTTGAGCTACTCATTCGACTCAATAAGCTTGGGTTGCATCTCAGCGATGCTTACTTTGAGTACTGCAATTCTCGCGTTGGTGTCAGTAAGCTTTTTGAGACCGTTAGCGAGACGGTTTTTGTTAGCATTCATCTCGCGACGCTTCGAATCGAGTTTATTCAGGTACAAACTAATCAAGTCAAGATAAGACTTTGGAGTTGTATACACGCGACGGCGGAGCTCAGCCCAGAATTTGTCTGAAACGTTTTCAACCGAAGTGTGGACGATAGTGCACATTTTGGATAGGCTTTCTCTGATTTGTTCACTAGGAAGTTCAAGATTCTTGAGGAATGAACTTGATACGTAGAGAAGCGCTTCTTCTGGCCATCTGCCGAACCAGTCAAGCGTGCAGCAATTAATGAGTGAGGGGAACTAACGACAGCGGACACGGAGAGCGTCACCAACTGGAGACATGCATAAACAAATGTGGAGATACTCTCGCACGCGGGAAACAAACAAGGCCTAGATAACGTCGTTAGTTTCTACTAGCTTCTTTTCAACTGCGATCGGACGCACATCATTTATGATTCTGTCCTTGTCTTCTGGCAACATCAGATTTGGAATTTCTCCTGTGTTCAGCACGTTGTTGATCATTTCTAGGAAGGTCTCTTAAAGGATTTGGTTGTCAGTCATTGTAAAGGTTGTACCCTTTTGTTCAACGTTAATACCAGTACTGAACATGAGTTCCTTCATGAAATCTTTGAAATGTGGCACTCCAAATCCTTTGACGATTTCGATCTGTTTGTATTTCATGTCGTATAAGTGACTTGATAGCTTGATTAAGGATTGCTTTCCTGAACCACCAACACCTATAAGCATGATGTTGCCACGAGGCTGTTTGAGTGTTCGGAGAATCTTAAGCAAATGCAGTACAGCATCCTCAAAGAATACTAAGTTCATTTTAATTGGATAGGAGGAGTTGTAGTCCTCCAAGAAGTCTGTTAGTACTCTCTTAAGCTTAGTAGCATCTTTTATCTCCTCATAAAGTTTTTAGGTTGAGTCGAGCTTTAAAACGTCTGACCACATGACTTTCTTCTCGCCGAAAAGATCATTAAATTCTAAAGGTGACCTGAAGTTCTTATTCAATAAATCGAGCACTAAATCGGTGAACCATTTCTCGTCCTCTTTGTTGATCAGTCTGTCGCAGAAGACACGAGACACCTCATTAACCCAAAGACGGTGAAAAGAGTCAGCATTTTGCACTGACTTGGGATGAGCCATCAAAATGCCTTAGATGACCTTGGACACATCACGCAAGTTGAAACTATAGTGGAATTTGCTTGGGGTGGCTCTGAGCTCTAACTAAATCTTAGTGTAAATTTCGATTGTGCTCTCAATTGCGCCAAGGCAGCAGCCTTAAACTGCCTCTTGGAATCCTGCCTTCAAGAAACCTTCGAGAATGGAAGTGAAAATCTTGCTCAGCACTTAGGGTGTTGCAACTGGCATGCAGAACATGTTAAAATGAGTGGAAAAACGAGGAGTTATGACTGCACGACCACCTCCAGGGGGAGCAGCACAGCCGATTAAGGTGGAATCTTGAATTCCCTTCCATAGCCACTCTGCTCGGTCGTAGAAACCCCATTTGTCAGCAATCAATCTGAGTAGCTCAATTGGAGGCTGGGCTCCATATTCCTCAACTTATGGCATGTTGATATCGTCAACAAAGATTGTGACTTTCTTTCCAGGTGGTGCACCATATGTCATACGTGTCTTCTTTTCGAGCTTTTCTTCCAAATTTTATTGAACTTTAAGAGACTCTGTTTAGGCTGAGAAGTTGAGGTAGATGGCATTTAAGTCATTCTAAGTCATTGCAGTAAGTGTGTTGGCGATTGTTGCCGTCTTACCAACTCCTGTAAGGCCGGTAAAGAAAACATTTTTCTTGACAGCTAACAAGGTTTCAAGGCAGTAACGATGTTTGAAAGTGTCAGCGGTGGGCACCATCAAGTCAAAATAGCTTGAGTCTCTCACATACTCAAATTTAGGAACGCTGTTCTCCCAGAGTTTGAAGGTGTGGTCTTTTGACTTCATGTCGTAGAAGAAGTCGTAAACAGTCAAATTTGTTGGCAAGTTTGCTGTTTTAAAGCAGTCCTTCACAAGGTTGTCGAAGTAAGACTTACTCTTGTCATCTAAACCTGCGCCAAGACCCCAAGCATAACTCCAGGCGAAAACAGCATCAAGATCCTTGCGTTTTTGCTTGTCGTCGCCTTTAAATCCTGCTTCAACGCGGAGGAAGTTATCGAGGAAATTGCAAAGTGACTTGACAAGCTGTAGGTTGTCAGTCTTAAGTGGCTCTATGAGCGAACCATTGCGGATTTTTTCGATTCCGATGTCGATTGTGGACAGGAAGAGCATGTCGAAGAGATAGCCTTGAAGGTCTTTCGACAAAATTGTTTCGTCAGGGAAACGTTCTTACATCCATGTTTTGACGTATGGCTACCAGCCAAGTTCTTCAGCAGTCAGGTAAACCATACCGCAGCGAGATACGGTAGCGGGGGAAGCTACTGCTAAATCCATAACCTCAAACAACATGCGCATCTAGGGACGGAGCTTAATGCGCTGTCCGTTAGACAGGCAGAGAGTCATGTTGTCATCGAGCACAGTATTCATGTTCTCAATCCAAATGGCGTCTACAGGGCCGTCGAAGATTGTCCAGGTTTTTTCATCACTCAGATCCTACGCTGCTGCTCTCATGATCTTGGAAGCAAGACCATCAGACCACTCTTGACTAGTTTAATCTATTTCTCCGTACAGCTCACCCATAGTGATTGCCTTAGGATTCAAAAGTTGCCTGTTTACTTTCTAAAAGGCTCGGTCTGGGTGGTTCTTATTGCGCATCTCGGTCATAACATCAGCGAGCACTTCATAGCATGAAGTCTTTCCTCCACCGGTGGGGCCGACAAGCATGACTCCGAATCTGACGTTGAAAGTCTCGAAAAGGAAAATGACTTTTTTCATGAACTCCGGCTTTGGCTAGAATGTCAACTTTTGACACGATGCGGTGATCTGCTTCTCTAGCTCTTTGTAATCTGGCTCCAAAATTTCAACTGTGGGGAAGAGATCTTGGATGATAGCTGCAAACAGTGGCAAATCCTCCTTCAAAAATTTAGGAACGTTTGAATCTCTCATGGCGCGGATAAGCACAGCGTCTTCGGGCATTCCGGCGTTTGCACGCTTCAATTAACCAGCCATAACCAGTACAGACTTCACGGCACGCATACCGAAGTCATAATGGTCTTGCTAGCTCAACTGCTCAGAGCTCAACTTATACAACTGGACCATCTTTTGGGACAAAACCTTAGCATCTCCAAAACCTTCAGCGAAAAGCATAATTTCGGCGATAAGACGATAGTCAGGAATCATCATAGCAACTGGTCTAAACATGACTTTGAGATTATCGGGCAGCTCAGTACGGCCGGCGTAACCGGGGTTCATCGTCACATGCGCACCGTATTCTGGTTTGAGGACGATTGTTGATCCGAAGAATTCGAAGTGGTCCAAGTTTGCCTCCAGCCCTTTTTTAATAGTGAGCAATTGTTGGGCGATAACGGACAGTACTTCGACGTCGATACGGTTGAACTCGTCCAGACAGGTCCAGGCGCCTTGTTGGCAAAGACCGGAGAACAAGCCTTGCATCATCTAATAGTCGACTTGGTCAGAGCAGTTAAACACGATACAAAGGGTTGCAATAGCCTTGGCAAGATCCTTGGTCGACTCAGTCTTACCAGTACCGGCAGGACCGGCAGGGTTCGCGCCCAGTTTGATGTGTAGCGCTCCAGTAATGGTAATCCAACATCTGTCGGTGAGGGGAGTGATGACCAGTCTGGATGTGGCTCCCATGTATTCGAGTCCGTATTTAAGCGCTGCTTGAATCTGCTTGATCACGACGTCGCCATCTTATTCGTTGGGTTCGTAGTAGTATCTTAACTGTTTCTACCAGTTGAAGTCGTAAATTGACTGCACGTTTTCTTGTTTAAGTTCTTCAACGATATCACGGGCATGAACATCAGTTGTGATCAAGGCAACAATAATGCAACGTTGCAAGTCGGTTAGATTGGAACGTACATGCTGGGTCAAGCCAGCGAGTTGGTTCTCTTGGTTTTCAAAGTGTGTTTGAAGCGCAAGGGGGTCGTTTTGCATTTCGTTAATAGCATCTTCAGTACCACTGCACCAGAACACTTAGGCCATTGTTGCTACGACTTAACCCGGGTGATTTAGAACCCATTCTTTACGGCCAGCTTCACTGTAAGCGGCATTTCCTATTTTGAGTTTCCTGTTTATAGTATATTTCATTTCTTCCTACACACTATTAAGCCAGCCTTCAACTGGGTTGCGCATCTTTTGTGGTCTAACGAAGTCGATACACTCCTTTTCTTTTGAGTACATCCTCGAGATTTCTCCGCTAAATTCATTAATGTCAAGCTTGACCAGATTGTCAAAAAGTGTTTTCAAGTGAAGCATGATAACACTTATGTTGTCTGAGTTGGCGAGAATTTCAAGTAGCTCATCGTCTGACAGGAAGTAGAATCGTGGGAAAGACTGACGCTTTGTCTCCATGTATGATAACAAGGCTTTGGTGATGTCGTCGAGAGTTTTGTTCCATGCAACTAGTTTGTCATAAATGGTTGGGTCTGATTTAATATTTCTAATGCAGTTAGGGCTTTTATTGATCTTCTACATCAACATTCGGAACTGTTTGTCTACTGCTTGGAATTAACTGTCTTCTTTAGCGAGTGTCTTTCTGATTTCAGCGGACCCAAAAATGTTCTCCAAATACATCCAGGACTTTTGCACAGTGACCCACTCGTCAAGGGCGTTTGACAAAATATTTAAGGACTTCTTCATAGACTCAGCTTCACTACGCATGACTTTGACGAAACGGTTGCCGAGAATCATGTTAATGGTGGCTTGACCCTCGTCCAGAGCGGTGTATACGATATCAATTTCAATAAGCTGGAATTATGCTTCTCTTTCTTTGTAGGGCTTTGTTCCAAAGTTTACATTTTTCCAAATTTCAATGAGTTAGTTGAGCTGCTCACGAAGTTTGTACTCACCTGTAGCCTGGACACTGACAGCGACGATTTTCTCCTGGTGTTTGACGACATCAAGGTCAATAAGGGACTAAAGAGTGAAGTCCTCATTACCAACCTCCAAGTTCTAGCCCACAATTTAGCGGATATCGTCCCAATGGTCGGCGTTAAGGTGAGGGTTTCTCAGGGCATTCACGATTGGCATGGCTCCTGTGAATGTATCAACACTCTCTTGCAGCTTCATCTGGATGTAGTTGGTCGGCAGAATCTTGCCGACTCTAGTGCTGATTTTTGCGTATTTTTCGCACTGCTTGGTGATTTGGTCAGCTGCTACATTGCTGAAGGATGTTTAAACCCATTCCTTCAAGAGCGTGTCCCACTCTTACATCGAATGCCAAAGTAGCACTCTGTTGTAGAGGTCAGTCTTCAACTCGTCCAAATTATTGAAAATAGTTGGAGGAACATTGAGGGTTTCTTGCCACGAGTTATACCTGATAGAGGTTTCCTCAAGTTTCTTGAAATCTTCCCATTTTTTATCGAGGTCTTTTATGATCTCGTCGGTGTTTTGCTTCTCGTCGAGATACATAGGCTAAGTGGTTTCTGAGTGCAAATTGGAAATTTTGTTGTTCAATTATGGGATCAGCTGCTCGAGCTACTTTTTGAACTTTTCGTTCGCGGTCTCCATGGACTGCTCGACTGACTAGACGATCAAAGATAGCTCCTGAATGAGCTTTTTAGTGTCCTTTAAGTTTTGTTCGTCTTCTTTCTTTGTTTTGAGAAGACCGTTAGCTTCCACTACTTAGTACACTTGGGAATAAAGATCCACTTTGTCTCTCACGTTTTGGAAATTTTCCTAAATAGCGGCAAGGAACTTCGTCTGAACCACGAACTCTGCTACATTAGTTACATTCAGAGAAAGGTCCTTAACTGACTGTGTTAGCCAGACCCTGGCTGCTTCAATACGAACTTTGTTCTCCGCTGGCAGTAAAGCTTCAATTTAGTCGTTGATGTTCTTTGGCGTCGGCTGAAGTTTTTACTTGATTTCTTTAGAGTCGATCTGCAGCATGCCTATGTCAGTTGAACCTGGAAGATTGCTCTGGAAGTGGCTTTGGTGATACTTAAAGAGCTTCATCACATTGCTAATGGTTTCTACAGTGTTTTTCAGCTTTTCGTCCTTCAAAGCGACTGGGTCGAACATGGAGTTGCGCCAGTAGATTTCCAAGATGGGCTGGAATCTACAAAGGTACGTTTTTGTCTTGGCGAAGGCACTCTGGACGAGCTCTATAACTCTTTACTTTCTCTGCAGGTAAATATTGGTGTCGTTAATCCAAGTCACTGGGCTTAGGTTTTCGTCCTCTGGAGATTCCCAATCATCCCCGACAATATCGTCCCACTCTTCAAGAGCGTCAGCGTACTTTTTCATCTCTTCGTGTTTGGACCAGCGCTTGAAGCAGTCCCCGATTTCGTCGAGACCAAGATCGAAGTCTTGGCTAATACGACCGATGAAGTCATCTTCATTTGGGCTGAAATTGGTCCAGCGGTTGTGAATATCGGGCATTGTTCTTCTGTATTTCTAAGTTGGAGCTTTAGCTTCTGGCTCCGCACCTTCTTCAAGTTCTTCTTCCTCTTGTTTTTCTTCTTCATACTCAACGTGGGCGAAGATGTCGAATTCCTCTACGATAGACTTACCTCTTGGGGGTAGGACGAAGTCATCAATTTTTTCCAGAACTTCGTCTGAGGGGTCTATTTTTTATGATGTATCAAGAACGAGGTTGATGTAGAATAGGGGCTCGTATCCACGTTAGGCTTGTCCTGCGCCGTTTGCATCGTCGAACTCCATGACCATGATTTTTGCGAGGTTTTCAGTGCCATGGGTGTCAAGATCTTCAAGTCGGCTTAGCATATCGCTGATGGAGTTTTTGTAAATGCTGGCCAATGCCTCCATCGAAAGGAAGTCAACGAGGTATGCGAATCGCAGGAAGCGGGAACATACCTTTCTGAGACTGCTTCTGTGGCCATAAGTCATGCCTGTGGGGAAATCCAGCTTTGCAAAAGTATCATTGGTGTCCTGTTTTTTCATAGTAGCCGCGTTGTTGCTGGATTAGATTGGGTTGGTCCTCTTGCGTTCCTCGTCCAAGGTGATCTCTGACATGATACGCGTGCGTAGCTCGCCAAGGACCTTGTTGATGCACGTGTTGATGTTACTACGCGACTGTTCTGACTTCTTTGTAATCTAGTTCTTTATTTTTTCGCGGCAGGCTTTCTAGGTTGCTTCAAATTCATGGATATTTTTGCTGTCGCCGCGACAGATGTCAACAAATTTAAAGGTACTCATATCCAACATCAGCTTGCGGTGGTCCTTCAAGTGGTCAGAGAAGTGAGGTTGCAGAGAAAACAATTTTTCTTCGAGGGAGTTCTTTGCGCGCTAGCGATTCTGCTGCTTAATGGTCTTTTTCCAGTTGCGCATATACTTCCACTTCTTGAACTGCATGAAAAACGACAACTTCTTGATGCTGTTGTAACTGTCACGCTCGATCAGCCACTGACCCAGGGAGATAAACTCAACGGGTGCGTCTTACTCGTAAAGGGTCAGGCCTTGTCCAGAGAGGGTGTAGTATTTCTTCTCCTTGTCACGATTATTGTATCCAACAACGCCAAGGTCATATGGGTCTGAAGGGTTTGCACAGTTTAAGTAAAGGAACACGGACTCTTCCTCAGCTTTACTGTCTAGCAAAAGCTCAATATACTTATCGAGGTCCGAGAAGTTCTTCGCTTCCTTGTCCTTACTTTTCTCTTAATCGGCTTTGCTGTAGACGACCATCGGCGTAACGTTCTCGGTCTTTTCCTGCTTGCGCTTGGAGCTGTGAGACTCGCTGTGCTGGCTCCTAGTGTCATCGATGGGGGGCAGAACCTTTCCCTTTCCCTTGCGCAACTCCTTGGGAAGCTTGTTGGTCAGCTTGTCGAGCAGGAACTTGCTGCGGGCTAACTCGAGATTCTTTTACGACATGGATTGTCCTCCTTCGAAGCCGGCATAGACAAGACTGGGGGGACCTGCCATCATAGTTTCAGTATTAAAGAGTTTCTCTTCAATGCGAGACTGATACTCCGGATCAAGAGGCTCGACTTAAGCAGCTTTTCGTTGGCCAAGGAGCTGTCCGGTCATTCGGGGTTGGACAGTGACACCAAGTGAGCCTTGTAGTCTGCGTCCAGCCATGCTGATTTCAACGCTTTGGGGAACGTTGACTACGACTTGCTGGGAGCGGTAGAAGTCTGCGGTGCCTTCACCTTAGTACTTTGCCTCCTGGATTCCCGCTTCTTTATAGCTTTCATTTAGCTCCTTAATGATGTTTGTATTCAACTCCTGAATTCTCTTCTTAAGCGGGGATAACGACTGGATTCTAAAGAAACATAAGTAAAAATGGCGGTTTCAAATTCAGTCTAATTTGAATTTAAAAACTTACTTGGATGAGTTCATGCGCGCTGAAAAAGGCTAGCTTGAGATTCTCTCCTCGATGGGGCGCTTGACAGATGGCATGGGTACGCTTGAGATGCCGCTGTCGTAGAGGCGGCGCTTGAGCTCAGTCTTCTTACTTGGATCAGGAACATAGTTGTTTAGATCAATCTAAAGTGATACGTTAAGGCGGTCGAAACACTCTCAAACAACATACCTTGTGAGACTAGTAGGGCTAGTCTTCTTAGTTGGTGCCCATACCCTATCGGTATTGGCTTTAGGATTGCTGTGAGGTATCCATGAATCTGCTAAACATTGATGTGAACTGGGTGGGCTTACATTTTTTGGTAAAATTAGTATTATAATTTAAAACGAGGCGATTTATAACGTCCTCAATTTATTTCTACAACCAATGCAAATTTCACATTCTTATTTGTGGGGTTTTGGGGTTTTGGGG
>Ga0194131_10008232_pt1 | contig 13665 bp, 10 predicted proteins | sample TA2KigO120mmetaG_FD_148631 | JGI IMG/M metagenome (GOLD analysis project Ga0194131, IMG submission 148631) | Freshwater microbial communities from Lake Tanganyika, Tanzania - TA2015053 Kigoma Offshore 120m | ecosystem: Environmental > Aquatic > Freshwater > Lake | place: Tanzania: Lake... | reverse complement strand
AAAGTGAAAGAAATGGAGCTGGCGGCCGCAGCCGCACGCTAGTTGGTTTAGGGTGGAGGCAGGGCGGGCTGTCCACGCGCTGTCCCCAGCCCGCCGTTAGATGGGACGCGCACACAGCGGCGCGCTGAGGACATCGCGCCCTACCTCATCCTCCGTCTGGTCGCTCGGGGGGCTGCGGCTGTTGCCCTGGCGCAAACTGAAAGGAGAGTTCATCATGTGGTATCGGACACGCCGTGCCATCGGCTGGGCAGCGCTTTGTGGCGTCGCAGCTTTCTCGTTTCTGTTCGGCAGCACCCAGGCCAAAGACGGGCCTGAAGGACTCTCCGCTGTCGCGATACGGCGGGTTCATCCGGTTCTGATTCGCAATGAACGCAACGCACTGTTGCAGCTGGTTGTCGATGTGAAGCGCAGCGAGGCCGTTCGCTTGCAGTCTTTGACTTTTTCGCTGGGCGGTGCGGAGGCGTTAGGCGACCTGGAAGCGCTGGAAGTCATCGCCACTGGGGACAAATCGGAATTGATCGAGGGAACCCCGTTCGGCGCTGCGGCCGCGCCGTCGGTTCGAATCTCCTTCAAGGGCGATCAGACACTGCAACCCGGCGCCAACGTGTTCTGGCTTTCCTGCCGGCTGAAGCCCAATGCCAGCTTGTTGCGCAAGGTTGGCGCCGCGTGCGTTTCGGTTGGCACCACAGCAGGAAGGTTGACACCCCACGACTCGTCGCTTGGACGACGCCAGCGAATCGGGGTCGCGTTGCGCAAACACAACGACGACGGCGTGCACACCTATCGGATTCCCTCATTGACGACCAGCTCCCAGGGTACCCTGCTTTGCGTTTACGACATGCGCCGTCGCAAGTCACGCGACTTGCAAGAGGACATCGACATAGGGCTTAGCCGCAGCACCGATGGCGGCCAGTCGTGGGAGCCGCCACGCGTCATCATGGACATGGGTGAATACGGCGGCTTGCCTCAGGAGCAAAACGGCTGCAGTGACCCAGGCATTATTGTCGACCAGAAGACTGGCGAGATTTTTTGCTTTGCCGTGTGGATGTGGGGCAAGCCTGGCAAGCACCAATGGAGCGGAGACGGATCGGAGCCGGGTTACGAGATCGGCAAAAGCGCCCAAATCATGATGGTCCGCTCGAAAGATGATGGCTTGACCTGGACGAAGCCCGAGAACATGACCCGAAAGCTGAAGAAGGAGAGCTGGTGGCTGATGGCACCGACTCCTCAACAAGGCATCAACCTGGCTGATGGCACGCTCGTCATGCCCGTCGAAGGTCGTGACGAGACGGGAGAGAGTTTTGCGACGCTCATGATAAGCAAAGATCACGGTGCGACCTGGGCCGTCGGCAAGCCTGCCTTCAGCGGCGGCAACGAGTGCCAGGCAGCCCAGTTGAGCGATGGCTCGATCATGCTAAACATGCGAAACGACCATGAGAAGTATCGCGCGGTCTACGTTACCCAAGACCTGGGGCAAACCTGGCAGCCTCACCCAACCAATCGCAACACATTGATCGAACCGAACTGCAACGCCAGCCTCTATCGGGTGGACTACGGGAAAGGAAGCCAGAGGAAACAGATACTCCTTTTTTCGAACCCACGCTCGCAAGAGCGCCGGACGCATCAGACCATCCAAGTGAGCTTCGATGATGGCCGTAGCTGGCCGTCAAAATACCACTTGCTGCTGGATGAGGGCCGGGGACGCGGGTATCCAAGCATCACACGCGTTGACGACCAGCACGTGGGCATCGTCTACGAAGGCAGCCAAGCCGACCTTGTCTTCGAAAAGATTTCGCTGAACGAGCTGCTGAAACGCTGAGGTGTGCGCGCGGACTCAACGCAAGCAAGCGGCACGGTTTCGGCCCTGGAGGCCTGGACACTTGCGTATGCTCGTCGCCTATTCAGGTTTCTTCGGATCGAGCTTGCCGAATACTTGCTTGACAAAGTGGTTGCGTCGCAACCGATCGAGCAAGGCTTGCAAGTCATCGATCAGATCAGGCGATTGTAAGACTTGCGCAAACTGGCTAACCCAGTCAAGGACGCGGGTCAGGTTGACGTCAGGATGCGATTCGACCAAGAGCTCCACATCGACCATGTCCTGTGGGCGGTGAGCTACAGCCTTCATAATGATGAGGTCTTCGGGCCGGGGTAAACGCAGTTCCAATCCTTCGATCTGCGTACTGCGGGCCGAGGCAAGCATGTCTTCTTCAAATGGCATAGAAATAAACGAGACGTCCACGCCAATCGCTGTGGCTTCATGACGCAGCAACAGCACTCGGTTTCGCCGTGCAAAAGCCAGAGAATCAGGACGGCGTGGCGTCAATCCGTGTACCGCGGCCGTTGGCAGAAGTCGCTCGAGCTGGTCAACATCGAAACGGATCGCCACATCCACGTCTTGTGTAAAACGAGGCTTGGCGAGTAGCGACACGGCTACGCCACCGATGATGACATAGGGAATGTCTTGCCCAGCCAGCCACAGGACCACACTTCGCAGCACGACGAGCAAGTGGAGATCAGTTGCGTCTGGAGGAGGGGTTCCCATAGTGAATCCTGAGCCGGTTCCAGCGATGCAGGACTTCTGATTCCTGTGGAGATAAGTCCGGCTGCTCCGGAAACAGGCTTGCCGAGCCCACCAGCACCGATAGCTGGCGGAGTTTCACTTCAAGCGGTGTTTGCCTGATTTCTTGGATATCCGCGTCATGGACAGCCTGCCACCGGCGCCGATACTCGTTAGCGGATTCTCTGAGCAGGGGCCGCCTCATCGCACCCTCCTTGACGGTTTCAGGCTACCACGAACTGCCGGTCCGTACGACACGAACCTTGGCTCAAGATCGAGAGGTGAATGGGCCAGGACGATAGTCGTCCCTGCCGATTCTGAAAGTCAACGAAACGCTTCGAACCACGGTCGAAACGACGTAAATTCGCGCTCGCTGTGGCCCATATCGTAACCGCCGCTCCTGCTAATCCTTGTAGAACCATTCGAGCGGATAGACCCTTAGCACGTTCCGCTGCTCGCCGAGCTTCTGCTCCGCGATACCAAACACGGGAGCTCCACGAGAGTACGTCAGGAATACGTTGTCACCTGCGAAAGCGACGTTGGCATAGTGGAAGTAGCTGAATCCGTCCGGCAGCTCACCCACGTAGTGCCGTGCCCGTACCATGGCAATCGGATACTCAGCGCTGATACGGTCCATCTCTGCCAGGCCTTCGCTCAGCTCCAGAGTTTTGAAGTGAGTCCAGCTGGCGCCATTGTCTCTCGAGATCGCTGCGCTCAAGCGGCCGCGGCGGTATCCTCGCCGAATCTCCTCGCGCGAAACCTGGTTCCAGACACACATCAAATCGCCCGTCTTGGGGATGCGCGCCAGATAAGGAGGAGAGCCGGAGTTTGCCAGCTCGGACGGCAACAGAGCGTTCCAGGTGAGCCCTTTGTCCGCGCTCGAACTGTAGACGACTCGCCCGACTTCTGACCGGCCAAAAATCAACAGCCGTCCATCTAAAGCTTCGGCAAGAGTGCATTCGCCGAATGACCAATGCCCACCCAGTCCGTTGACAACGCCCTGCGAGTCGAACCATCCAAACAGGGCTAAGGGCACGCCGTAGTAGCCTTGCGCCATCTTCCAGCTCTTGGCCTCGTCGTCCGAATACACGATGAAACTCATATAGATTTCCGGCAAGTGCTGGTGCCCTTCCACACTGTAGGGCTTGCCGCGCCAGATGCCTTTGGCAAGCACGTCGTCGTAAAGGTGTCCTGGAAACTTCGGATTGAAATCGATGGAGCAGGCCGTAATCAGGCGGCCTGTGCTGAGCTGCTGCACTTTTCCGTAGCAGTTGGGCCCGCCCATCATTTTGGGAAACGCTTCAGAGATCTCTTGCCAGCTTGTCCCTTCGTCTTTCGACGCCCAGAGGCGAGGATTGTTGTCGAAACTGCTGAGCAAGAGGGTTCCTGACTGAAGCCGTGAAAGCCGGTTGCCCGAGATGCCGGCTCCAAACGGCTTTGGCGCGCTCCAAGTCTTTCCGCCATCGCGGGAAGAGCGGCCGTTATTCGCCAGCAACGATCCATCCTTCAGCTCGACGACATCGCCGATGCCTAACCCAACATGCTCGACAACGCCAGCCGGGAGAGGGATACGCGGTTGGTACTGTTGCCCATAGCTGGCGCCAACCGGCCAGATCGGCATCGCGGCAGCCCAACAAATCAAGGCGAAGCGAGAGGACTGAAACCAGTTGCGGGTCACGGGTTGTGTCCTCCTTTCAGTTCTTGAAGCTTTGCTTTTAGGGGACGGTAGATGTACTCGTTCATCATCGCAATCGCACCACGGTCCGATTGGTCCTGGGCAACCCGCGCGTAAGACTCGAGGGCTTGGCGGGCGGCATCGAGAGCTGCCTGCGTTTCGCGGAGACATTCGGCAGGGTCTCGTTCTCTCTCTGCGGCCGCGGCGCTGCGCAAACGGTCCACAGCTTCAAAATAGCGAATGCCGAACTCGAACCGGCCAATCCAGTAATCGAAGTAGCTCTTCCGCTCTTTGGCAGCTTGCAACTGGGCCTGCCTGGTCGCTTCCAGAGCCGCTCGATAACGGCGCGGCACCGAATCCAGCTCCTTGTTCACTTTTCCTTTCCAGTGCTTCATCATCATGCCCTCGACCGGAAACCCAAATCCCAAGCCATGCGCTTCCAAGTCGAGTGTGGCGGCTTCCAACTCTCGCCAGGCCGCCAGCATGGGCTCGACGCAGCCGTCGCCACAAACGGCCCGCAGCTGATCGCGATAGACCCCTTGGGGAGTCGCGTTCTCGTCCCAAGCCGCTCGCGCGAGGTAGGCGATGCACGGGTCGTGGTCCCCAATCAGCCAATAGCGCGTGGAAAACCCCGCCCAGCCGTTTTGGCGCAGCTCTTTGGTCAGCTCGTGCAAAGAACCAGTTGCGAGTTGGGGCAAGAAGCCGACATTATCGTCGTGCAAGGTGTAAATCAGAGTCGAAGGAATCTTCTGCCCTGGAATGTTCTTCAATACCTCCCGCCGGCGCACGATGCGCGACGGCGTGTAGTCCACGAAGTTGAGCAATTCCGAGCCACGAGGCAGAATCCGCGGCAAAACAGGGAAAAGCTCTTCAGCGACGTCACCAAACATAAACCTCACGTTGGGGCGCGCGGTGCCTCTCAGTACGTTCTGCTCGCGCAGCAGCTTGTCGTAGAAATGCAGATTGACCAGGTCTCCTTTGACCTCTGCCTCAGCCCGCTCTGGCGGACTGTGAAACCCTTTGCGCTGCCGCGCCTGAGACGTCAACGACGCCAGGGAGGCAACTTTACTAACGCCATATCGTTTGTCGAGGGATTGCCAGGCGGCTTCGTACCCGCCGGTCCACTGGCGGTGCTCCGGCATCCCCAACTTAACGAAGTCGGCCTCTGGATACGTGTTGACCGTGGCCTTGAGAATGGTTGAAGCCAGCCCGACAAGGTTCGGGTTGTCCATGCGGGTCTTCGCCCCCGGCGTGGAGCTCAACTCGCCCAGTTGGTGGATGGTTTGGGAGCCCTCGATCAATGGTGCAAACTCTTTGGGATACTGCGTCAGTGTCGCCACCGTCACGATCTCCATTCCGCGGCTCTTCCCGTACGCAATCAGGTTGCGGATGTGGCGAACGCCCGCGCTAACCAACTCCGAATAACCGGCATTGAGTGGAAGATCTGGATTCCAGAACTCCTTCAGATAACCGAAGAGACTTCGTCCTGCCATGTCATCGGTGATAGGAAACCGGAATCCAAAAAAAATAGTGGCACTCTGCCGTTGCACTCCCTTGAAGCTGTAGTCCAAGAACGGCTGGTGGGGCCACATGTAGACGAACAACCGGTTGAACTTGAGCTTCGCCAGCTGGTCGATCAGAGACCGATAATCGGCGATTCCCCAAGAGATAGGACCCGCCGCGAACTCATTGGCAACGCGCCATTGGCGCACCGTCAGTTTCGGTTCCAACACCAAGTTCAGTTCCGGAAGCTCGAAACTGCCGGCGGGCGGCAAGACGTCGCCGTGCAGCAGGTAGCGAACTCCCCACCGCTCGACAAGCTCGTAAACCGCCCACAATGTCGACGCCGGACTGCCCCCTGCAATCACGAGAGCCGGCTGACCACGGAACGAGACTTTCTTGAGAGCGATTCCCTGGGGGCCCAAGGAGAGCTTACTGCCCCGCAGCGCTTCTCGGGTCGCTGAGTTCGTTCGCGGCGAACCCACCAACAGAGAGACCTGCTTTTGCGGGGGATTCGTCTCCTGAGGTTCGACTCGCAAGCCAAACAATCGCCCGAGATACCGGCATAGCTCCACAGCTGCGTAGCGTTCCAGCGGCGGCGCATTGCTTCCGACGACAACCGACACCACCGGCTGCGAGGCCGCATGCAACGAAGCTGAAGCTGCGAACAAAAGCGCAGCTAGAACACACGCTGGGAGTTTCAGGATCTTTGTGTTCACGATCGGTTCCTCCAGTATCCATTGAACGATTACCACAAAGCAACAAAGCGGCAGATTGCGAACGTGGGAGCGGACCTCTGGGCTGCGACTGTTGGTGGACGCGGGTTCTGGTCGCCGTCCGGAGGGTGAACCCCCTCCAAACTTGGGTTTCAGACAGAGCAGCAGCAAGCTGCCGCTGCGCAGATCGCCCCCCAAAAAACAGCAGCAAGCTGCGGCACTTCAAGAAACCGAGGCGGCGTCGAGATTTCATTTGCGTTGCTGGATCTGCTGCAAATACCACGCGGTGAACCGAGTCAGCCCTTGCTCGGTCATCGAATACGGGCCCTGCCGATAGGCCAACGAGTTCACCCCCGCCTGGTTGTCATCGACGATCTTCTTGTCCTGATCGGTCGTCACCTTCCAGAGCCAGGTCAATTTCTGCAAGTCATAATCCCGATTCTCAACAGCATCTTTGTGCACCAGCCAGATCATCTCGACCTCGGTGCGCTGTGGACCCAGCGGCGTAAATCGCGGGATGACGGCATGGTCGCAGCTGGCAACAAAGTAGTTGACCGGATAGATGCGACCACCCGTGTACCCGCCATCGTATTCCCTGAAGCTGCCCATCAGAGGCGCCACGGGCTTGCCGTCAACGCTTTGTGTGAGAAAGCCCTCTCGAATGGGAATGCGAACGCAAACGTGAACCGCATCGGGATCTTGCGGAACCCGGCCCGCCAGGTTGCCCAGCTGCCTCGCTTTTTCTTCCCACCGGGCCGTCAGCTTCGCGAAAGATTCGACAGGCCGTCGAGCACGATGCGTGTCCGGCAGCGCATGAGCCATCACGGAACAGTATTCCGGATGGGCCGGGCCGCAGTGATAACACTCGCCAAAGTTCTCAACCACCAGTTTCCAGTTGGCATTCACTTCCCAAGTCAGGCTCTTGGCGATCTTGGCTCGCGCGAGCCCATGTGGCTTGAGGAACTGTTCCCAATCGCGGAAAGCGCTGTCGAACTCCGGCGGTTTTTTGGCCATGCAGATGAAAATCAAGCCCTCGACAACCCGCACGTGGCATGGGCGCAGGCTGAACTCTGAAGCGTCGAAGCCGGCAGGCATGGCAGGGGCAGACAATAGCTTGCCATTGAGCGCATAGGTCCAAGCATGATAGGGACACACCAAGGTTCGTCTGTTGCCCTGCGGCTGCAAACAAATCCTCGAGCCGCGGTGCCGGCAAACGTTGAACAACGCGTGCAGTTGCTCCTCTTTGCCGCGAACAACGATGATTGACTCCGCTCCAATTGTGAATAGGAAGAAATCGCCCTGGCGGCGCAGCCGGCTCACATGCCCAACAAACAGCCAGTGCTGCTGAAAGACACGCTGCATGTCGCGCTCGAAAATCAACGCGTCAGAATAGAACGGCTGGGCCAGGCTAAACCCTGGCCGGTGAGCGGCAATCAGTTCGTCAATCGATGCCGACTGATTGGATGGTCCACAGCGGTCCTTTGTGAGAGCTGGCTGCTTGGGTGGGATGGCTCTTCGACGCTGTCTCGCGCGCTGCATCGCGGTTTCTGTCTCTTGGACGTGAAATCCGTCTTCACAACCCGAGTCCGGGGGGGGGGGAGCTGTGAAGGTTCCTTGAGCGGGATGGCCCGGTCGGGCCTTCTTCAGAGCACGATCGACATTCAGTCTTTTCGCAACTCCTGAGGTTTTTAGCAGTGGTGGAAATATCCACGGCCTGGCCGAGTCCGGCTCATTGCCGTCTCGCGTCTTTGTTCGGACTTGCCAGCGAAACGTGCACTCCTGCCGAGCTGGTCTGTTGCGCCAGTCAGCCTTATGGCATCGGCCCTCCTTCTGCGAGAGCCTGCTCGACGCTCTTGCCCTGAGCGAAAGCGCCGATCACTCGATGCTCCCACTGTCCAATCTGCTCGGCCCGAGTGACGACATCCTCCAGGGTAGCCGGATTGAGCACGAGCACTCCATCGTGATCTGCGAAAACGACATCCCCGGGAGATACCGTCGCTAGGCCGACTCTGACCGGCTCGTTATAGGACTCACTTCGCGCATGCGGCACCACGTAAAGAGGCGACAACCCGCGAGCGTAAACCGGAAAGCCCATTTCCTTGAGGTCGTGACTGTCTCGAATGGCGCCATCGATAATGGCGCCTACAAACGACTGCGTCCTGGCAAACGTGGCCGCGCCACTTCCAAAGACTCCTCGCCCTTTCAGTTCCGGGCCGACCTCAATCACGAGTACAGGACGGATGAGTTTGTGCCCCGAGCTCATGGCTTGGCGGTAATGAGGCATGTCTGGTGTTTCATCTTCTTTGCGTTTCCGAATCTTGAGCGTCACCGAGATTCCCACAAACCGCGAAAACGGCACCACAGGGCGAATCTCGGGGCCCACAACAACTTCCGCAAGGCCCAACCGAGACAAAGCATCCGCAACAAGGGGTGTAGCCAGCTTTGACAGGCGAGAAGCGAGAGCGTCAGTCAACATGTGAATGATCTCGATCTTGGGGTGTTTGGCTCGTCCGGCAAATGAAGGCTGTTCGGTTTGGCAGCAGGCTTCAGACGCAAGCGCAAGGCTCGAAGATCCAGTCTCCGAAAGCGCGCCCGGTCCAATGAAATGTTCAATGAACTATTACGAACGACGCGAATTGCGTCTTGAGTGTCGAGAAGAGATGCTCCTTCAATCCGGCTGGAAGCATTTCTTCGATCTTGAGGCGAAATCGTCTCACACGGAGGATGACAAAGGCAAGGGATGTGTGAGCTCTTTCGGGCGTGTGCCCAGCCCCCAGCAAAGGAAGCAAAGGACGGGCACGTGTGCGTCCTGGCTCTCATCGTCGCGCGCCGGGCAACAGGCGGCACGAGCGATTCCCGGTGCCGCTGTCGGCGAGAGCGCCGGTCGAATCGAACTGACACTAATAGGTGCGTAGACCAGAAGGATAACGTCGCCGAGAAGCAGCCTCCGCCACCATCGGGTCCAGCAAAGCAGCGCTGTCGTTCAGCGCCAGGCCTGGCTGCAAGCCTGCAGCACCTCCTTGATCACCGCGGTCAGTCATATCGGACTCCAAGGCCAGCTCCTTAGCTTCGGCAAGAAGTGTATCGGGAAGATAAATGGTAGTTCCTAAGAGAGTGTTTAAAAAGGCGCCCTTTGGTTCGTAGTCCCGCCTTTAGGCGGAAAGAAATGCTGTAGTTCCGGCTAAAGCCGGGACTACAAACGTAGCTGACTCCTTGAACCAGGCCTTTCTAAACACCCTCTAAGTCAGGAACCGCCCCAAGTGGCGGCGGACGTAGTCCAGACTGTCGCGCACCCAGACATCAGGATCGTGCTCATGCGGTGGGGCCACCTCCAGGCACAGAGGCAGGTTGGCTGGATCAGCAGACTCGCTCTGCAACACCGTCAGGATCTCTTCCAACTCGATGTTGCCCCGTCCGAGGGGTGCCCACAGGATGCGGGGCTCGCCATCCACGGTCATCGGCTGGATTCGAAAGTCTTTCAAATGTGCCATCACGGCATATCGGGCCACGGCCTTGGCCGCCTCGACCGGATCCTCGACCACTCCGACAGGATTGCCGGTATCGAAATTGGCGCGCAAGGCGGGTGAACCGACACCCTGAATAACACGGGCAATCTCACTGGCCCGATAGTCCAGGTGGTTTTCAAAAGCGATCACCAGACCGTGATCTTCAGCCGCGCGGACGACCTGGCGGAAGTTGCCGGTCATGATCTCGATTTGCCGTTCGATCGGAGGGTTCTTGCTGAAGTGGTTGTGTAAGGCTGGAGCCGAGTGCGTCGTGCACAAAATGCGAGCACCAGCCGACACAGCGACCGGCATGGATGCAAGGTAACGCGCGGACTCTTGCTTCCACTCGTCAGCCGTCGACACCCAGTTGGCGTCCGCACCTGCGATCAAGCCCACACCGAGCTCTGCAGCGACGCTGCGAAGCCAGCTCGCACGGGCGCCATCGCGCAGCAGCTCGGTCGTAATATAGAGGGACTCGAGCCCCAGGCTGGCGCAGCGCTGAATGAGCCACTGAGGTGCCTCCTCCTCGTCGATCACCGCCGGAACAGAAGAGAAATAAGGCAAGCGGTTGCCACTTGTGGCGTAGGCCGGACTGTCTCGCCGCAAGTGCTTGTAGAACACCCAGCGGTAGCAAGCTTGCGATAGCCCGAGTTTCACGACGTTTCCTTTGTGGAGGTACGAATCGCACTCCGTGCGAGTGTGCTCTCTCGCTCGCGGCTAACCGGCAGGCAGTGGCGGATAGCTGTACCTCGCCAGGCACCGATTGCTTGACCGTCTACTCCGCAGTGCCCGCGCCTCGGGACGCACCTGTGGGTTTGTCTTCGGGACTCGCTCCTTTGACGATCCTTACTTGAACCGCCGCTGCCCGGTTGCCCGCTTCATCCATGAGCGTCGCCTTCGGATTCGTGCCATAGCCGTAAACCAGCCTGGCGGGTTCGACGAACTCCCTTTCGAAATCGAGCGTCACGAGTGTGGAGCCCGCTGCCACGCCCGTGCAGCGGATGTCACCTTCCGGATCGAGGATGGCGAAGTCTGACGCCCCGGCGCCTTGCAGCTCCTGGACCTCCGCAAAATGGGCGACCACCCGCTTGCGATTCTTTCCGTCGGCCACCGCAGCGTCAAGCACCGGCCCGGGCCAATTCACGTCTTCCTTTCGATATTGAACCCTAAGCAGTGCTCGAGCGATTTCGGCTCCGAGCTCGAGGTTTGCGGCGCTATCCATGTGAACGGTGTCGCCCAAGGTCCGGCCCAGAGCCGGCACCAGCACTGCATGCGCATCGGACGCGACAAAGCGGCGCTGCGCTTCACGAATCGACGTGTAGCCGGCCACTCCCGGTGTCGTGCACGGTCCGAGCTGCACAATGACCGCCAACATCTCGCGGTTCTTGGCAGCTTTTCGAACTCGCCCCACCAGCTGCTGCAGCTGGCGTTGATACTCCGGCGTGCTCATTCCAGCGTGGGCATCGCTTTCGCCCTGGTACCAAAGAAATACGCCTGCCTTTCGCCCGGCGCGGGCAATGCGGGGAAACAGCCCCTGATCGCCGGGTTGTCCCGGATGCCAGAACGCAATGGGCCGGCCGCCCATCGCGTAGCCCACCAGCTGCACGCGGGTTCCCTGCTTGGCCAGATGCTGGCCTGCAACTACCCAAGGTCCCATCCCCTTGGTGTTCATTCCCGGCAACGGGTCCTGCGCGACAATGAACTGGTTCCTGTCGGGATCGAACATCGTCACGCCCGGCTCGGCTGCAAACTCAATCAGCTTGGCTCGCCCACAGGCATTCGACTGTCCCGATACGATCCAGAGCGCAGGCTCTGCGCCGCCTGCCAGCACAGGCGCAACCGCGAAGAGCAGCATGGCGAGCGGCATTGAGAAAAGACGTCTCATGGGTTCGGCCTCATTGGAAGATCGTCTGTCGAGCGATGAGAGTGGAAGCGATGCTGCTCAAAGGACGCTGGCTGGCGGTTCATACTTCTGCCCGTAGTTTGAGAAAAAGCCCAAAAGCTGGAGAGTATTCACCGCACGGAAATGACGGAATGCCAGCGACCCAGTACTGTCTCTGCTCGAAAGCGGCAGAGGACTGCCGCACTCCAGGACGCTGCGCGACGTTCGTTTTGACTACGCCAGTCCTTCGGCGCCTGGCCCTTCGAGGGACTTCCACCCTTGAGAATGACCCCCCTGGCCCATCGCCGCACGAAGTGACGATCACACGAGCGGAGTGGCGCCATCCTTGTCGACGAACGTTCTCAGCTTCAACGGCTGGTAGGGATGTTTCCGCACGTACTCCCAATCCAACTCGATGCCCAATCCTGGACGATCGGTGAGCAACACAGACCCGTCTTGTACAAGGGGGCCGTACTTCTGAACGGCTTCAAACCAGGGGCGGTGCCGGCAGTGTTCCAGGATCAGGAAGTTCGGCATCACCGCACAGGCATGCATACTGGCGGCGAGGGCAACCGGCCCATAAGGATTATGGGGCGCCATCAGCACGTTGTAGACTTCGGCCCAGGTCGCGATGCGCAGAATCTCGCTAATGCCGCCGCAGTGAGAAATGTCCGCCTGAATGACGTTGACAGCGCCCTGTTCAATCCACTCACGGAATCCCCACCGAGTCATCAGCCGCTCGCCTGCCGCGATTCGCACTTCGGGGAACGCCTGCCGCAACTCAACCAAACCACGCGGCGTGTCCATATTCACTGGCTCTTCCACGAACAACATCCGCACGGGACGCAGCCCTTCGATCAACCGGTGCGCCGACTGCACGGAAAAGATTCCGCCGCAGTCGATCATGAGATCGCAAGACGCGCCGGCTCCCTCACGGAGATCGCGATAAAGCGAAATGGCCACGTCCGCCTGCTTTGCATCGTCGAAGGGTTGCTGCACGATCCCTGGCCCCCACTTGAACGCGGTAAACCCTTCCCGCAACGCCGCCTGGATCTCTTCTCGCTGATTCTGAAGCCCCAGATCGCTGCGGGCATAGACCCTCACGCGGTTTCTCACGGCGCCTCCCAGCAGCCGGTAGACCGGCTGTCCGTAAGCCTTTCCGGTAATGTCCCACAGCGCCTGGTCGATCCCGCTAGCCGCGCTGGACGCCACCACACCTCCGCGCCACCAGAAGAAACGCTGCATCTGCTGCCACGCGCTCTGGACCCGCGTCGGGTCCTGGCCAACGAGCAGAGGCGCGAAATGCTGTTCGATCATCGAGACCACAGCGTGCTCGTGATACTCCGTCGTGGCCTCGCCGACGCCGGTAATGCCTTCGTCGGTTTCTACGCGAATGAAAATCCAGTTGCGCGAAGGCGCGTGCCGGCCCGGTCCTGGAATGCCCATCAGGTGCGCCGTGATGTTAGTGATCTTCATGTCGTCGAAGCCTCCTCAGAAGCCTGCGAAGGTGATAACTCCCATGCGGAACGCCAAGCGGGCAATTTTCCGCTTGTTCAATCTCGACGGTCTGCAGCCAATGAGCTGCTTCCGGCCGGCCTTCACACGAGTTCGTCAACCGTGTTTGGAAAACGACCGATGTCGCAAGGTCTCGCGGAACGGCAAATGCCAACAAGTCTCCTTGAAAAGCTACCAAGAACCCAGGTTGTTTGGCAAGGAGACGTAAATTAATAAACTGCACCAATTATGTTTGATGAGGAGACGTGATGAGTTACGTTACCGCTGGATTTCTGGATGTGATCGTGTAGTTCCACTCGCCGTGAAAGTCGGCT
>Ga0194131_10008231_pt1 | contig 13665 bp, 10 predicted proteins | sample TA2KigO120mmetaG_FD_148631 | JGI IMG/M metagenome (GOLD analysis project Ga0194131, IMG submission 148631) | Freshwater microbial communities from Lake Tanganyika, Tanzania - TA2015053 Kigoma Offshore 120m | ecosystem: Environmental > Aquatic > Freshwater > Lake | place: Tanzania: Lake... | reverse complement strand
GAGCGGCCGGCCGATCACCGAGAACGCGTCGTTGGAGCGATGGCCGGGCTCGCGCTCGCCCCACGGCGCGCCCGGACCGTGCAGATCGCGCGCGCTCAACGCTCGCTCCCCGTGCCCGGCGCGGCTGACTCGCCCGGCGCGCGCAGACCGCAGTGACCGTGGCGCCACTGCTCGAAGTCGCGCGGCGCGGCGCTCGCGCCGCAGGACTCGGCGATCGCCAGCTCGACGGCCTGGAAGATCTGCGTGTAGCCGGTGCAGCGGCAAAGGTTGCCTGCGAGCGCCGCGCGGATCTCCTCGCGCGTCGGATGCGGGCGCTCGTTGAGCAGCGCGCGCGCCGAGAGCATCATCCCCGGCTGGCAGAAACCGCACTGCAGTGCGCCGCAGCGATCGAAGGCATCCTGCACGGGATCCGCGCCGTCGCCGCCGGCGCGCACGTGTGCGGGCATCAGGCCCTCGATGGTGGTGATCGCGCGGCCCTCGACCAGGCTGGCCAGGGTCAGGCAGGCGAGCACGGGCCGCCCGTCGACGAGCACGGTGCACGCGCCGCAGTCGCCCTTGTCACAGCCCTGCTTCGAACCCGTCAGGCCGAGCCGGTAGCGCAGTACTTCGAGCAGGCTCCAATGATCGGGCACGGCAACCTGTTGGTTGTCGCCGTTGACCCGGAGATCCAGAACGCGCATCCTCGGTATTGTCCCGCCGAGACGACGGCGCGACAAGTTCCCACGCCGGACTCCGCGTCGACTCTCCCCATGCAGGTGCCCGAAGACGCCGCTCGCGCGCTCGACGAGCGCGACTTCGAGGCTGCGGTGCGACGGGCGCTGGAACGCGACCCGCCCCGCTCGTTGGGGAAGGTCGCGCTGGAGCGGTTGCGCGCGCGTTGGGGGCACACGATGCGCATGCTGCGTCCGCTGGGCGGGTGCGCGACCGGCAATCGGCTCCAGCTCTTTTCCTCCGGCGACGAGGTCTGGTGGGAGATGTGGACGGCCATGCGCGCGGCGCGCGAGCGCGTCTGGCTCGAGACCTACATCCTCGAACCCGATCGCGTCGGCACGCGCACGCTGGCCGAGCTCGCCAACGCGGCCGGGCGCGGCTGCGAGGTCGTGCTGCTGTACGACTCACTCGGCTCGTATCGCATCAACGACGCCATGCTCGCGCCGTTGCGCGCCGCCGGCGCGCGTGCGCATGCCTACAACCCGTTGAGTCCGTGGCTGTGGCGCGGTCCGATCCTGCACCGGAACCACCGCAAGGTGCTGGTGGTCGATCGCGAGCTGGCCTTCTGCGGCGGGCTGAACATCGGCGAGGACTACGCGGGTCCCGGGCTGGGCAACTCGCGCTTCCGCGACAGCCATGTCCGCGTCGAGGGCGGCGCGGCGCGCGAGCTGGCGCGGCTGTTCGTCGGAACGCTGGCCGAGATCGGCGCGCCGGCACCGGCCACGGCCGCGGCCGACACGGCGGCCAGTTGCGTGCCCGAGCGCGGCTCGCTGATCCAGGTGCTCGAATCGAACCAGCAGCGCAAGCGCCGCGCGATCCAGCGCACGCTGCGCGCGACGCTGAAGCGCGCCAGCTCGCGTTGCTGGCTGACCTCGCCATACTTCGTGCCGCCGCCGCGCTTGCGCACGGCGCTCGGGCAGGCCGCAGCCCGCGGCGTCGACGTGCGCGTGCTGACCGCCGGTCCCTCGGACGTTCCGCTCGTCTCTCTGGCGAGCCAGCACGTCTACGCGTGGTTGCTGGCCCGCGGCGTGCGGATCTTCGAGTACGGGACGCCCGAGCGGCTGCTGCACGCCAAGACCGTGGCGATCGACGGCGTCTACGGGATGGTCGGCTCGTTCAACTTCGATTTCTGGTCGTGGGGGCGCAATCTAGAGGTCAATCTCGGCGTCCTCGACGCGACCTTCGCGCACGAGCTCGAGCAGCAGTTCGAGGCCGATCTGCTCGGCGCGCGCGAGGTCCGGGCGTCCGATCTGGCCGGCCGCGGTGCCTGGCAGCGGTTCCTGCAAGCCGCGGCGTTCCGGATCCTCCGGCTCTAGGCGCCGACTTCCTCGAAATCGACGCAGCGTGTCTGCGCAAGGCGTATGAGCCTGTGGCCCCACCCGTCCTGCCCGCTCCGGAAACCCACTCCATGCGAATTCGACCCGTGTCCCTGTGCCTGCCGCTGGTCCTCTCGTTCCTGGCCGCCTGTTCGATCCACGTCGGGTGCTCGGGCGGGTCGCGATGGTGCATGAACGGTGTCCATCTCGACGAGTCGCACACCGAGGTGCTGAACACGCCCTCGCTCGGCGCCGACGGGATCGCCCTCGACATTTCGGCCGGGCAGGTGCGTTTCGAGCCGGCGAACGGCGCAGCGAGCATCGAGGTCGTCGTGCACGAGAAGACGAAGGGCGATGCGAGCGTGCGCTTCGAAGGGGGCAAGCTCGTCGTGAGCACGAAGAGCGGCGAGCCGGCCGCGATCGGCGACGTCATCGTCCGCACGGACGGTCCGTTGGCGAAGGTGTCGATCGCCACCGGCGCCGGCGATATCTCGCTCAGCGGCTTGCAGGTCCGCTCGGAGCTCCGCATCGATTCGGGTGCCGGAGACGTTTCGTATCTCGACGGCAGCGTGGAGGGCAATCTGTCGATCGACTCGGGTGCGGGTGACCTCGCGCTCGAACGAGTCAAGTGCGCGGACCTCGAACTGTCCTCCGGTGCGGGCGACATCCGCGTCGCGAGGGTCGAGGCCAAGAGGGCCGAATTCGACTCGGGCGCGGGCGACATCGACGTGTCGAACTGCGCGCTGGTCGAGATCGATGCGGATACCGGGGTCGGCGACGTCGAGGTCGTGAACTGCAGCTACCAGAAGAGCCGCTTCGACACCGGGATCGGCGACGTCGACGTGCGCAACGGCGGCTAGGACGTTCTCAGCGGACCGGCTCGAACGCGACGTGCCCGTCGCGCGGCGTCGCGAACACGCAGTGCACCGCCAGCGCGGGCCAGCGCTCGAGCAGGCGCTTGCGCGCGGTGCGCAGATCGGCGTTCTGACGCTCGAGGCGCGCCTCGCCCGAGAGCCCCGGGTGCTTGTGCGCATAGAACGCGCACTCGGCGTGCGCGATCAGCCAGATCGCGCGCAGCCGGTGGGATTCGACCATCAAGCGCAGCGACAGCTCGAGCACGCGCTCGTGGTCGAAGCTCGAGCCCCAGCCGTCGAGCGTGGCGGGTTCGCCCGGCAACGCGATCATGTCGGGTCGCTCGGACAGGTGCGTGCGCACGTACTCCTCGAAGTGCGCGTGGTAGCGGCCGTCCGAACAGCAGATCACCAGCGATTCGGGGAGCTCGTCCTCCCAGCGCTCGCGCGTCACGTGCGCGTCGTCGCCGAGCTCGACCGGCGCGCGCGTGGGGGGAGTCCCCTTGAGCGCGGACTCCGCGAGGTCGGCCGCCGCGCGCGCGAGGCCCGAGTATTTCGGCGGTGCGGCGGCGACGGCGGCTTCGATGGCGCGCTCGACGAGCGGGACCAGCGGTGCGGGCACGGCAGGCTTGGCAGGCGGCCCGGACTGAACAGACGGCTCAGCCTGCTCAGGCGGCTCAGGCGCCGCCTTCACCGGCGGCGGCAGCGGTGGCGGCCGCGTGAAGAAGGAGCGCAGCGGAGTCGGCTCGCGGGGCTTGCGTTCGTCCTTGCTCATGCCTGCCAACCTGATTCCATCTTGCCGCGCGGAGCGGCAGAGGTCGAAGTTTCCTCGCCGAAACCGCCTGCCAGGGACGCGCGGCCCCCGAGGCGCGCTATTTCGCGCCGCGGAACAGCACCGCGCCGTCGACGATCGTCGCCGTGCAGTGCGTCGCGTACTCGAACGGGTCGCCGTCCCATAGCGCCAGATCGGCGTCCTTGCCGACCTCGAGCGAGCCGATGCGCGCGTCCAGCCCGAGGATCCTCGCCGCGTCGAGCGTGATCGCGCGCAGCGCATCCTCGAAGGCGAGGCCCTGCTTGCACGCGATGGCCGCCTCGAACAACGGCACGCGCACCTTGGGCACATAGCCTTCGTGGCCGCTTTGGATCGCGAACGGGAGGCCGGCCGCGCGCAGCCTGGCCGCCGTCTCCATCGACAGGTTCTCGAGCTCGCCGCCCGCCCGCGCCATCGTCGCGTGCAACAGGATCGGCACATTGGCGGCCTTCAGTTCCTCGATCCGCGAGTACGCCTCGGCCGCGCCCTCGAGCACGAGCCGGAATCCGAACTCCTCGCGCAGCCGCAGCGCGGTGTCGATGTCCTTGGCGCGCTGCGCGCACACGAGCAGCGGCAGCTTGCCGTCGAGCACGTCGGCCAGTGCCTCGAGGTGCAGGTCGCGCTCCTGCGCCTTGCCCGCCTCCGCGCCGGCGCGCTTGTCGCGCCACTCGCGCGCCTTGACAAGTTCCTGGCGCAGCAGCGAAACGGCCTTGGAGCGCGTGCCCGGCGACTTGCCGCCGGTCGCGCCGTCGCCAAGCGTGCAGGACACCATCGCTGCCGGCACCAGCACCGCCTGCTCGACGCTCGTGCCGCGCAGCTTCGCGACCAGCGTCTGGCCGCTGATCAGCGCGAGCGGCGCGTGCCCGGCGTGCACGGTGGTCGTGCCGAGCGAGCGCAGGTGCTCGAGCAGCGGCTCGCGTGCATCGTAGGCGTCGATCGCGCGCAACTCCGGCTGCATCGAGCTCGACGTGTCGAGTTGCTCCTGGTCGTGGCGCGTGTTGAGGATGCCGGTCAATCCGGCCGTCGTGCGCGCGTCGATCAGTCCGGGCGTGACGACCGCGGCCTCGAGCACCTGCCAGCCTTGGGGGATCGCGGTCGAGGCCGCCGGTCCGACGGCGCGGACCTTCCCGCCTTCGACCAGCACGATCGCGTTGTCCAGCGGCGCGCCCGCGAGCGTCCAGACCTTCTGCGCGCGCACCGCGAGCTGGGCGGTCGCGGCGCTCGCGACGAGCGCACCGGCCAGCAGCATCTTCAGCGTTCTCATCGTCCGTGCTCCTCCACGCGCTCGCCGCAGCAGTCGTGCAGCACGCGCGCATTTCCGGCACCGTAGCCGCCCAGCGCCCACAGCCTGTCGCGCGGGTCGGCGCGGTCGAAGACCTTGACGCCCTCGACCCAGGTCTCGAGCACGGTCGTGTACACCGACAGCGGATCGCCGTCGAGCAGCACGAAATCCGCGTCCTTGCCCGCGTCGAGCGAACCGATGCGCGCGTCGAGCTCGAGCTGCCGGGCGCCTTCGAGCGTCAGCGCCTCGAGCGCCTTCTCGCGCGACAGTCCGCCGCGCACGGCCATGCCCGCGCAGCGCAGGAACAGCCGCGAGTCGTTGATCCAGTCGTCGGTGTGGATCGACACGCGTCCGCCCGCCTCGACGACCGCCGCCGGCGAGCTCCAGTTCAGATCGCGCGCCTCGAGCTTGCCGCCCGGCGCATCGACCAGGATCAGCGAGCAGGGCGCGCCGGCCGCCGCGATCTCGCGCGCGACCTTCCACGCATCGGTCACGTGGTGCAGCACGACCTTGAAGCCGAACTCCTGCTGCAGGCGCAGCACGGTCAGCACGTCGTCGTGCCGGTGCGTGTGGTGGTGGACGACGCGCTTGCCCTGCAGGACCTCGAGCAGCGCTTCCATGCCCAGATCGCGCGCCGGGCGCTTGGATGCGTCATCGCCGGCCTCGGCGAGCTTGCGCTCGTACTCGCGCGCCGCGAAGAACTTCTCGCGCACGAGCGCGGCGGCCTTCGCGCGCGTGCCGGGGAACGGCGGCTCGCCGCGCGGGTTCGTGCCGTTGGCCATCTTCATGCCGCCGGCGACCGCGCCGTCGGGCCAGCGGATCGCCAGCTCATCGACCGAGTTGGCGTCCTTCAGCTTGAAGTACAGCGTCTGCCCGCCGAGCAGGTGGCCCGAGCCCGGCATCACGTTGGCGGTGGTGATCCCGCCGGCCTGCGCACGCTGCAGCGAGCTCGCCCGCACGTCGAAGGAATCGAGGATGCGCGCGTCGGGCTGGATCGGCGCGCTCGAGTCGGCGCCGCTCGCCTCGCCGATGTGGCTGTGCGTGTCGACCAGTCCGGGGATCAGCCACTTGCCGGTCGCGTCGTGCACGAGCGCGCCGGCGGGCACGGCGACCGCGTCGCGCGAGCCGATCGCCGCAATGCGCGCGCCGCGCACGACGAGCACCCCATTCTCCAGCGGCGGCCCGGAGACCGGCAGGATGCGCGCGCCGACGAAGGCGTGCACCTGCGCGGAGGGCTCCTGGAAATGGATGCAGATCGAAAACAGTAGCTCCAGCATGCGCACAGCCTAGCGTGGCGCGGATGCCGGGCGCGTGTCAGACTGGGGCCCCGCTGCGTTTCCCGGCGCGCAGGCTCGCGGTCCGCTCGCGCCAGGACGCACGAGCCTCCATGGAATACCTGAGCTGCGAATGGATCGAGTCGCGCGTCGTGCTCGAGCTCAAGGAACTCAAGTTCTGCTGCATCGGGCACAGCGGGAACAAGGGGTACGTCCCGATGACGCCGTACACCGGCGGTCCGCTGCCGGTCGAGGAGATCAAGAAGGCGCGCCGCCGCCTGATCGCGCTGAACAACAACCCGCAGGCCGATTCCGGCTGCAAGGGCTGCCACTTCCTCGTGAAGAAGGACTGGCGGAGCGAGAAGAAGACCGAGGCGCTCTTCCACAGCGTGTACCTGTCGAGCTTCTCGATCTGCAACCTCGCCTGTCGCTACTGCTTCGTCTACCTGCGCGAGTTCACCGAGGTATCGAACGTGGCCGGCTACCCGCTCTTGCCGGTGTTCCGTCAGATGATCGAGCAGGGCCACCTGGACAAGCACGCGTACATCGAGTGGGGCGGCGGGGAACCGACGATCGTCAAGGACTTCGCCGAGCTGATGCGCCTCCTGATGGAGCAGGGCTACGAGCAGCAGATCCACACCAGCTCGGTCAAGTACTCGCCCGAGCTCGAGCAGGGCCTGCGCAGCGGCCACGTGCGCGCGGTCACCAGCGTCGACGCCGGCACGCGCGAGACCTACCTCGAGGTCAAGGGGCGCGACCGCTTCGACATCGTGTGGGAGAACGTGCGCCGCTATTGCGCGAGCGGCGGGGACATGACGATCAAGTACATCCTGCGCAAGAACAACTCCGACGAGCGCAACGTCCGCGCGTTCTGGGAGCTCGTGCGCCAGGCCGGACCACGCCGCGTCGTGATCACGCCGGATTTCCGCGAGCTGACGCAGAACGAGCTGACCGAGGAGACGATCTACGCCTATGCGCTGATGGATTCCGAGGCGCGCAAGGCCGGCATGCCGCTCGAGCTGCGCGACGAATACGTGAATCCCGAGCAGATGAAGACCCTGACGAAGTACATCCCGCTCGAGCTCCACGAGGACGAGTACCGCGCGGCGGTCGAGCGGCTGCGGAGCGAGGCCGAGGCCGCCGAGGCCGCGCGCGTCGCGCGCATCCGCGCGCAGGCGCAATCGACCGCAGCGGCCGTCCGACGCGCACAGCTCGCGCTGCAGCGCACCGAGGAGTTCGCGCACCCGTTCCAGCTCGTCGGGGTGACGGCGGCCGAGCAGCAGGAGCTCTACGACCTGTTCGAGCACCAGACGCGCTTCCCCGACGACGCGCTGCGCGCGCTGCTGACCGATCTCGTCTGCTCGGGGCGCGTGCCGGCCCATCGGATGGACCGCGTGACCGTGCTCGGCACCTCGGTCGGCAACTGGACGCTCGACGGCCGGCCCGCCTATGTCGTGGTCGACGCGCGCGCGGCGGACAAGCCCGTGATCCAGGACCTGTGGTTCGCGTGCTGGGCCGAGCCGGGCGATCTGCCAATGCGCTTGACCCTCTCCGACGGCGGATCGAAGGACTACACGTTCAACTTTCTCGAGCCGCACGAGTTGCGCGTCGAGCTGCCGGCCGTCCCGCCCGGACAGAGCCGCATCTACTCGGTCACGACCGACCGCACCTGGACGCCGCCGGCGGGTGAGATTCACGAGCGTCGTGGCGTGCGCGTGACCGATCACATCTAGCCCGGCCGTGGCAGCGATCCAGTCCACGCGCGGGTTCTGCTGGCTCGAACTCGCGACGACCGAGCTCGCGCGTGCCCAGCGCTACTACGATCGCATCTTCGATTGGCAGCCGCGCTCGTTGGGCCTGGCGACGCCGGCCGGCGCGCCGATCCACTACCAGTGCTTCTGGCGCGGCGAGCACATGGTCGGCGGATTCTACGAGCACGTACGCGGTTCGCGCGCGTCGGCGGTCGGCGCGCACTGGAAGGGCTACGTGGCCGTCACCGACGTCGAGCACACGCTGTGGCGGGCCGAGGAACTCGGCGCGCGCGTGCTGGCGCCGCCAATCGACCTATCGGAATTCGGCCGCTTCGCGCTGCTCGCCGACCCGCAGCATGCGCCGATCGGGCTGTGGCAGACGTGCTCAGGCCGCCATCCGGGCATCGGGCGCGGCGATATGGGCCTGTTGCGCTGGATGGAGTACGCCACGCCCGATCCGGGCGCCGCCGCGCGCTTCTACGAGCAGCTTTTCGGCTGGCAGGCACGTGAGATCGCGCTGCCGGCAGGACCCTACCACCTGCTCGAGCACGAGGGCGTGCAGATCGGAGGACTGGCCGGGCCGGCGCAACCGCACGCGCGCGGGGCCGCCGCCTGGCTGCCGTACTTCCAGGTCGTGGACTGCGCCGCGCTGAGCGAGCGCGCAGCCAACCTGCTCGGCGAGCTCGTCACGCCGGCCGCGCGCATCGACGGCGGCCCGACCTACGCAGTGCTGCGCGATCCGCAGCGCGCACTGTTCGGCCTGTTCACGCCCGCGGCGCCTGCGCCGTAGTGCCCCCAGGCGCTCGGGCCAGCGGTCCTTCTTGCAGGACCGGCATGAACTCGGCCCACGCGCCGACCTCGCCGCGGTAGCGCTGCGCCATCGCGCGCGCCGCCTGCCGCAGGTGCGACAGGTCGTGCACGACCCACGTCGCGAGCAGCTGCCGCAGCGTGACGGCGCCGAGAACCGGGTGCATGCCGCGCACATCGAGCCCTGCCGGGCTGCCGGCAGGCGCCGCGCCCGCGAGCAGCGCGCGCAGCGCCGCCACCGACTCGGCGCGCCGGCGTTCGAAGAGCGCGAGCAGGTCCTCCAGCGTGTCGCCCGCGTGCAGGCGCCGCTGCGCGAAGCGGTCGTAGCGATCGAAAGGCACTCGCTCGCCGTGCTCCAGCATGCGCCGGGTGCGCGGAATCCAATCAGTCTCTTCGCCGTGCACGAGGTGGCCGACGATTTCGAGCGGCGAATACGTCGCCGCGCCCTCGTCTGCGCGCAGCCAGCCGGCGGGTAGTCCGGACAACCAGGCGCGCAGCACGCGCGGCGTGCGCTCGATCAGCGCGACGGCCTCGTCGAGGTCGAAGCCCTGTGCCGGTTGCTCGACCTCGGCGCGCAACGCGACCAGGAACTGCCGCCAGCCGCCTACGAAATCGCTCCAGTCCACCTCGCGCTCGAAGCCCTCGTGCACGAGCTCGACGCGCGTGCCGCCCGCGCGCGGCTCGAGCGTCCACGTCACGCGCTGGTCGGCGACCGCGGGATCGCCGCGCCAATCGGGCCAGTCGTACGCGAACCGGCGCTCGGGCATCCACTCGAGGAGGCGGCGCGGACCGCCCTGCACGTCGCGCGCGCCGACCTTGTACGTCCAGCCGTACGAGATTGCGCCACCGGCGCGCGGCTCGAGCGCCGCCTTGCTCGCGATCCAGCGCTCCAGCCGCGCCGGCTCGACGAGCGCGCTCCATACCTCGCCCGGCGGCGCCTCGATCGACAGTTCGACCCGGATCGGGCGGACGGCACTCCCGCTCGCGGCCAGCTGCGGCAGCACGAGGTCGGGGCCGTGACGCAGGTGCGCGCCGAGGTTGGCCAGTGCGAGCCGCCAGAAATCGTCGAGCCACTCGGCCGCGCGCGCGACCGGCAGCTCTCGCTCCAATGAATGCGTGAGCTCGACACGCGTGCCCGCGCCATCGGCCGCGAGCGCGAACTCGACGCGCGCAGGCACCCCGAGCACCGACCATCCCAGCGCGAGCCGAGGGCAGGCCTCCGTCGACTGCGGCATGCGCTCCGCCGTCGCCGCCGGCGCCTCCGCCCACCAGCGCGCCCGCGCTTCCGTCTGCGTGAGCGCGCGCTCGACCTCGGACAACGGCGCGGGGACGCTGGTCTGGAAGCGGTGGGCGATCGGCATGGGCTAGAGGGTAGCGGACCGGGTCCACTACGCTCTCTTGCATGAGCTACGTGCACGCGCTCGTGTCGCCGCCGCTGTGCCTGCTGCTCGTCGCCGCGCTGGGTGGGTTGTGCTGGCGCCGCCGGCCGCGCCTCGCGCGCGGGCTCGTCGTCGGCTCGCTCGGGCTGCTCTGCCTGCTCGCAATGCCGGCGGTCGGACGGTCGTTGCTGCGCAGTCTCGAATGCTACGCGCCGCTGCCCGCGCCCGACCCGCGGGGCCGCGCCGCGGGCGCGGCGGGTACCTCGATCGCGGCGGGCGCGGCGAACTCGGAGGGCGAGGCAGGCGCGGAGAACACGGAGCACAACCCGCGCTCCGCTGACGTCGTTCCGTTGCCGCCCGCCGACGCGATCGTCGTGCTGGGCGCCGAGAGCGAGGCCTACGCGCCCGAGTACGGCGGCGCCACGCTCGGCGCCTTCTCGCTCGAGCGAACGCGCTACGCGGCCGCGCTGGCGCGCCGGACGCGGGTTCCGGTCCTGTGCAGCGGACGCGCCGCGCGCGACGGCGAGCGGTCGGTCGCCGACCTGATGGCGGACGCGCTGGGCGAGTGGGGGATCGAGGCGCGCTGGATCGAGCCGTGCTCGACGAACACGCGCGAGAACGCCGAACGCTCGGCCGTCCTGCTGCAGACTGCGAATGTCCGCCGAATCATGTTGGTCTCGCACGCCTGGCATCTGGCGCGCGCGGTTCCGGAGTTCGAGCGGCTCGGCTTCGAGGTCGTGCCGGCGCCGACGGCGTTCGCGGGCGGCACGCCGCTGCGCGCGCTCGATTTCCTGCCGTCGGCGAAGGGGCTGCGGCAGAGCCAGCTCGCGCTGCACGAGTGGCTCGGGCGTGCGTGGTATGCGCTGCGTTGAGCGGACGGAGCGAGGCGGGAGCCCGAGTCGGGCCTGCTGGCGAGATGTCCGCCGAATCAAGTTACGAAGCCCAGCCTGGGCGCCGATTCGTTGCATCGGAATCGGGCGCCGGAGGCCAACCGGCGCTCAGCGACTTGATTGGGCGGACATCCGCGCGGAGGCCTACGAGCCGTGAGCGCTTGATTGGGCGGACATCCGCGCGGGGCACCTGGCCGCGCGGCCGGGAGGGGCGAGCTCGAATCGGAGGACATCGCGGCGCGGCAGGAGCTGCGATGTCCGCCGAATCAAGTTCGAAGCGCCGCCTTGGCGCCGTCACCAGAGACCGGTTGCGACCGCAGGAGGGCGAACCTCGCGCAGCGACTTGATTGGGCGGACATCTGCGTGGAAGGTCGCGAGCCGTGAGCGCTTGATTGGGCGGACATCGGCGCGGGGCCCTCGACCGCGCGGCCGGTGGAGCGAACTTGAATCGGCGGACATCGCGGCGCCGCGCGAGCCAGGTGAGCCGTGGGGCGGACCGGTCGCCGTGCCGCGGCTAGCCGAGCTCGAGCTGCCGCTTGGCGTCGACCACGTCGCGGTTCATGGTCGCGGCGGCTTCCTCGAGGCGCTGCGCGAGGTCCCACTTCGGGTCGATCACCCGGCGCACCTGGCGCATCAGTTGCAGCGCCATGCGGAAGGTACGGCAGATGTCGCCCAGCGGCGTTTCGGTCGTCTTCTCGAGGTCGGAGAACTCGCCGCCGCGCATCCATTGCACGGTGGCGGCCGTGAGGCCCCAGTCGGGCAGCTTGAGCGGCGGCGCGATCTGGAATTCGGCTTCGGCGCGCAGCAGATCGCGGCACAGGTTGTCGACGTGCTTGCGCACGTTGCCGTGCAGCCGCGCGGGCACGTGGTGCGGCTCGCCGCGGCGACGCTCCTCGTAGATCAGCGCGACGAAGATGCAGGCCAGTGCGTCGAGCGGCACGCTCTCGAGCGTGCCGCGGAACAGCATCTCGGTGATCTGGATCTCGTAGCCGTACAGGTTGCGCGCGATCTGCCCCTTGCCGGTCAGCGTCTGCGGCCGCTCGAGATAGCCGAGCTCCTCGAGGAAGGTCAGGTGCGCCTCGATCACCCGGCGCTGCTCGCGCACGTTGTGTTCGCGCGCCTTGGCGCTCTTGGCGCGGTGCTGGTAGTGGTCGAAGGACTTCTCCCAGGCCTCGTACAGCCGGTCGCGGCCCAGGCGGCCGAGCAGGTGCAGCATCGACGAATAGGACAGGCGGAAGCGGCTGTCGACCGGCTCGACCTTGCCCGAGAGGATGCGCTCGACCGGCGCGAGGTCGAGGTCGCGCGGCCCGAGGATCGACACGACCAGGCCCTCGGCGTCCTTGCCCTGGCGGCCGGCGCGGCCGGCCATCTGCATGTATTCGCGCGTGCGCAGGTAGTCGAAGGCGACGCCGTCGAACTTCTTCAGCATGTGGAACACGGCGGTGCGCGCCGGCATGTTGATGCCGAGCGCGAAGGTCTCCGTCGTGAATAGGAGCTTCAGCAGTCCGGAGGTGAACATGCGCTCGACCACCTCCTTGTGGATCGGCAGCATGCCGGCGTGGTGGTAGCCCAGGCCCTGGCGCGCCAGGCGGAACACCTCGCCCTCGAGCTCGCCGCGGTCGAGCTGGAACAGCGCGACGAGTTCCTCCTGCAGCGCGACCAGCCGCGCGCGCTCGTCGGCATCGAGCAGGTTGCGGTGCTGATTCTTGTAGGCCAGGCGTTCGCAGTCCTTGCGGCTGAACGAGAACACCAGCGCGGGCAGCAGGTCCTGCTCCTGCAAGTGGTCGAGCAGCGCCGAGGAGGCCTCGAGCTCCTGCTCGCGCCGCTCGTTCAGCATCTGCATGCGGTCGCCGCGCCGGCGCCGGCCGCGCGAGCGCTCTTCTCGGCGCTGCGCGCGGTCGAGCTCGTGCGCGCGCACGTGCGACAGCCGGCTCAGGTCGAACAGGCCCGACTCCTTCGTGAACAGGCGGTGCTTGAGCGGAACGGGGCGCTTGTTCGAGCGCACGACGACCAGCTCCTGGTCGCGGATCTCGCCGATCCACGCGCCGAGCTGGTCGAGGTTCGAGATCGTGGCCGACAGGCAGATGAAACGGATCGAGCGCGGCGCGAAGATCAGGCTCTCCTCCCAGACCGAGCCGCGCTCGAGGTCGTCCATGTAGTGGACCTCGTCGAACACGACGTACTCGATGTCGGCGAGCTGCTCGGGGTTCTCGAAGATCGCGTTGCGCAGGATCTCCGTGGTCATGATCAGGACCTGCGCGCGCGGCTGGATGGTCACGTCGCCGGTCATCAGGCCGACCTCGACCGTCGGGCTGTCGCGGAAATCGCGGAACTTCTGGTTCGAGAGGGCCTTGATCGGCGCGGTGTAGATGCAGCGCTTGCCGCGCTTGACCGCGTCCTCGATCGCGTACTCGGCGACCAGGGTCTTGCCGGCTCCGGTGGGGGCCGAGACGAGCACGTTGTGGCCCTGGCGGATCGCCTCGATCGCCTGGAGCTGGAAGGCCGACAGCTTCAGCCCGTGGAAGTGGCCGGGCGCATCCTCGGGCGGCAGCGGCCGCCGCCCGCGCGGCGCCGCGGCGAGCTTGGCCGCCAG
>Ga0194131_10008228_pt1 | contig 13669 bp, 24 predicted proteins | sample TA2KigO120mmetaG_FD_148631 | JGI IMG/M metagenome (GOLD analysis project Ga0194131, IMG submission 148631) | Freshwater microbial communities from Lake Tanganyika, Tanzania - TA2015053 Kigoma Offshore 120m | ecosystem: Environmental > Aquatic > Freshwater > Lake | place: Tanzania: Lake... | reverse complement strand
CGACACGACGGCGCACGACGACGCACGACGACGCACGACACGACGCACACGACACGGCGCACGACGACGCACGACACGACGACGCACGACGACACACGACACGACGCACACGCACACGCAGAGGCGAGATGGTGCGCTGAACTTTTCGGCAGATGGGGCAGTGGGTGGGCAGGCCCGTGGCGGTGTCCGGGCCGGTGGGCGGTTCCGATCTATCCGACGGCGGGGTAGCATCGGTCGGGGGCCGGGGTGGCGGAATCGGCAGACGCACCAGCCCTAGGAGCTGGCGCCCGCGAGGGCGTGGGGGTTCGAGCCCCTCCCCCGGCACTTTCCGGCCCCGGGGGCTGTAGGATCGTCGGCGATGGGCGGACGGCGTGACTCGGGGGCGGGCCCGCAGCTCGTCTTCCGCGCCGTGCCGGGTTCGCCCGAGGTCGCGGAGCTGTTCGTCGGGCTCTCGCGGGACCCGGGGTCCGGCGAGTCGATCGTCCTGACGGCGACGGGGACCGGGTTGAGGACCGAGTTCTACGGCGAGGACGGGCAGGTGTTCGCCGAGACGTTCAGGTCGTACGACCGGCTGGTGCTCGACGCCCTCGGCGATATCTAGGGGTCGTCGCCCCCGGTTCGGATCTATCCGATGGCGCCCGCGGAAAAAAAAAAAAAACGCCCGGGGATTCCGGCGGGGGACCCGGGGACCTCAGCCTCCCCGGGGTCGCCCGGATTTACCCGAGCGGCGGCGTCCGCCGCGCGCCCCGCCAAGGAACGTGGAAAGGCGCCGCGCCGTCCGCGGGGTTTGGTCGTGCTCCCTGACCGTCATCACCCGCCAGCCCGCCCTGCGGAGCCTCCGCTCGTTCCTGCGGTCCCTCCGGCGGTTGGCCTCTATCTTCCGCAGCCACCACGCCCTGTTGCGCCCGGGGGCCCTGAAGCACCTCGGGCACCCGTGCCAGAAGCACCCGTGGACGAAGATCACGGCCCCATCGTCGGGCAGCACGAAGTCGGGCGTGCCGGGCAGCCCCGCGCAGTTCGACCTGTAACGGATCCCGGAGGCCCTCAGGAGCGACGCGACGACCAGCTCGGGTCCCGTGCCCCTCGTTTTCACCAGGCGCATCCTGGCGCTCGTCGCGGGGTCGGTCGGGGGCCTAGTCAGACGGCGCCTCGACCCAGGCATCGGCCGCCTCGTCGGGGACGAACAGCCTCAGCTGGTCGCCGACCCTCCTCAGCGTCCACGACCACCGGCAGCACGGCTTCTCGGTGTCGCCCGGCTCGGGCGTGTGCAGCCTGAGGCCGAACTTCGCCACGGCCCTCGGCAGGGCCGAGTAGATGAGCATGGTGCAGTCGTGGCACAGCGCGACGTAGCCGTCCACGTAGTCCTCGCCCGAGGCGAACTGGCCGCACAGGTCGTTGAACTCGTCGTAGCCGCCCGAGAAGTCGAGGCAGATCCCGTTGACCACCTGCTTGTACGACGACTCGTCCCTGCGGGCGTCCTCGTTGAAGAGCCTGATGGGCCTGCCGCACTCGTCGCACCGTTGGCCGAAGGTCGTCACGGGCGGGAGCAGCTCGCTGCCCGTCCCCCCGACCGGGGAGTGGTTTCCGTCCGTTTCCACGCCATACGACATTAGGGCGGCGTCGCCCGGAACGCAACGCCTAACGGGGTTGATTTCCCGGGGAATCCCGGGTAGGGTGAATTCAAATAGTTATCACGAAAGGAACCAATAGTGACTAGGAAAAAAGAAAAGACCGAATATGAAAAGATTCTCGCGTCCGGCATGAGCAAGCGCGGGCGCAGGCCGCTGCCCGCGAACGAGAAGGCGGAGCGCCTCGCCGAGCAGAGGATCAAGAACCGGATGAGGGCCGAGGCCCGTCGCCGCTCGCTCATCGTTCTGGCCCACCGCCACGCCGCGGAGTTCGCGAAGCTCTACAAGGGCGAGTACCAGGCCCTGGAGGCCTCCCGCTAGTCGTCAGGCGTCGGTGAGGATCACGCCGTCCCTCGTCTTGCGCGGGGGCGGCATGGTCTCCCTGACGAGGACCCTCTTGATCCACCGGTCGCTGCCGTCGTAGCGGGCCTTGAAGGAGTTCCGGCCGTGGACCGTCGTCCTGTTGTTGATGACGAGCACGTCCCCGGCGTCGAGCACCACCTTGTGCGTCCTCCTCTTGATCGCGCCGCCCAGCCTCCCGAACGCCTTGGCCGCCTGGTCGGTGAGCGGCCTCATCAGGTCGGCGTCGTAGGTCAGCACCCAGTCCCCGGTTCCGACGAGCGGTCGCACGATGTACTCCTTGTCGGGCTCGCCCTTGGCCCTGAAGCTCTTGTCGACCGTCGTGAGGAAGTCGGGCTGCCTTAGCTCCCAGGTCGTGGCCTCGTCCAGCTCGTGGAGGATGTCGTCGAGCGTGGCGTAGGTGGTGGCCGCCCTCTTGTCGCCCCTGACGCACGCGAGCAGCAGCCAGTCCGGTTTGTACGGGTGGAAGGCGGCCTCGGTGTGCATCTGCAGCACCACGGCCGACGACGACGAGATCTGCGCCCTCGCCTCCTTGCGGTCGGGGAATATGTTCTGCACCATCGCCCCGTCGCACTCCCTGTCGTAGCCGACCGGGGTGCCGTACTTCTGGGCGTAGGAGAGGAGGAACTTGTCGAGCTCGGGCAGGAAGTCGGCGTCCTTGTACCGCTTGCCCTTCTCGTTCGGGGTCCTGACGCCGGCGATCATCTCGAGCGGCACGGCGTTGCGGATATGCACCACCTGCGGCGGGAACTTGCGTATCAGCTGGTTGTATGGCAACTTCGTCCTCCGAATTCACCCACAACACTAACAATCCACGATTCCGCGCGAGGGAACCCGCCGGCGTTGATTCCGCGCCGCGCGTCGCGCTAGGTTCTCATCATGGCATGGTCGGACGAGGACTACAGGAGGGCTTTCGCGGACGGCCACTCCCGCAACGAGTACGTGGCTGGGCTGATCCGCGGCAGGGGCCTCTGGGCCGACTGCCCCCCGCTCCGCTTCGCCCGGACCAAGGACGAGATATCCGACTTCACCCACGACGAGAAGGACGTGGTGACGAGGGCGGGGACCGTCGAGGTCAAGGGCCAGGGGAAGTACTTCACGGACGACCCGTTGTCGTTCCCGTACCCCACGATCATCGTCGACACGGTCGGGAGCTGGGAAGGGAAGATCGAGAAGCCGATCGCCTACGTCCTGGTCTGCATCGCCAACAACGAGTGCCTCGTCATCCCCGGCTCAACGAAGCCGCAGTGGCTGCCCAGGCGCCTCTACGACCACAAGAAGGAGATCCACGACCACTTCTACGTCGCGCCGAAGTTATGCCTCAGGAGCATGGACGACTTCCTCGCATTCCTCGAGCGCAGGGAGAGGGAGTGGGAGTCTTCCGCGCCCCAGAGGACGCAGGCATGAGATAATCGTGTCATGGCAGAGAGCAAGGCGCTGACGCGCGAGTTCCTCAGCGAGAGGGACAGCAAGATAATGAAGCTGAGGCAGGCCGGCGTGGCCCTGTCCGAGATCGGCAAGCGATTCAACATGACGTCGCGCGGGGTGGCGACCCGGATCCGCAAGGTGCTGGAGGACATGAACTCCGAGGCCCTCATGGCGTACCCCGAGCTGCTGCGCATGGAGCTCGAGCGCCTCGACGCCCTGCAGTCCGCGATATGGCCCATGACCCAGCATCGCAAGGTCACCGCCGACGACGGCCAGGAGATACAACTGGAGCCGGACGTCAAGGCGATACAACAGGTTCTCGGCATCATGGATCGGAGGGCCCGACTTCTGGGCATGGAGAGGACCAACATCGCGATACAGATGGAGACGAACTCCACCATGAACGTCCGCGCGACCCTCGCCGGCGCGGAGCCCGCCCTCGAGTTCAGGGTCGGAACGGCCGAGGCCGAGGCCAGGCAGTTGCTCGAGCTGATGGGCAGGAGCGGGGCGCTCCCGCAGGCGACGGTGAACGAGATCCTCGGGCAGACGGATGTCATAGAGGCCGAAGTCGTCGAGGATGAGGGCGCCGAAAGTGTAGAATCCGCCTCATGACTTCGGAGACCCCGGACAACCTGGGCGCGGCCATGGACGCCGTGATGAGGAGCGAGTCGCTCACGCGGAAGACGAACACGAACAGCAAGCCGGGGAACCCCGCCACGAAGCAGTTCCTGATGCGGATGACCCCCGACGAGCACGAATCCTGGAGGGCGTTCTCGGAGCTGCTCGGCGTCTCGATGGCCGAGATGGTGAGGGACGCCGTGCGCGACTACATAGCAAAGAACCAGAAGGATCCGCAGGTCTGCCAGCGGACCGACTGCTCCCTCGTCGCCTACCCGTGGGGCGTCACGACGTGCCAGACCTGCAGCAGGACCTGGAGATAGGCGGCGACCGGGCCTAGACGGTCTTGTCCTCGGAGAGGTATTCGGCGATGTCCATGTTGGTCCTGGTGGCCACCCTTTCGAGCACCTGCCTCCATCGCTCGTCGAGGCGGTCCGCGTAGTCAGACAGCTCCCCGACCATCTTCCTTGCCAGACCCTTCTCGCAGAACTCGGCGAAGGTGTCGGCGAACTTGTCGCTGTCTGTGGCGCAGTGGATGTCCACCAGCTTGAAGGGGTGGTGGAACCTCGCGAAGGCGGCGTTCGCCATCGGGGTTATCGTGCAGTACTCGGAGTACTTGGCTGAGGCGAAGGCCGTCTCCTCGTCGTTCTTCTCCTCGCGTTTCTGCTTCTTTTTGCTCGGACCGGCCATCACGAGATATTACAACGCCCGGGCTAGAAGGTGGTGATAGCCCCGTTTGTGGCCTCCGAGAGCCAGCTCCTGGCCTTGATTTCGCACGAGGAACCCTTGGTCTCGTGGACCCTCTCGGTTCCGTCGGGCAGCGTCAGGGTCAGTCTCCTGACCTGGTCCTTGTACCTGACTCCGTTTTGGCGGATGTCGCCCTTCTCTATCCTGCAGACGTAGCCGCTGGCCTCGACCTTGGTGGCGAACGAGGAGAGCTCTATCTCAAGCTTCACTCGGTGGTGTTCCCCATGTTCACCAAAGTAGCGCGCCTAGGGCCGGCCCGCAAGAATTCCCGGGTCTCACGAAAATGCAACTGCGTTCGACGCGGTGGTGCCGGTCGGTTTCACTTTTGGCATTGCTCGTTATCGTCCCCACTTGTAGTCGTTCGTGATGCATCGATTATCCCACAAAATGATCCTACCGCGGGACAATGCTCCGCGCAACGGCGTCGGTCGGTTCCTTCTTCTCGACCCGTAGCGGCGCTGGACACGGGTGTAAAATCTGTTCGTGTCAGATCTTTTCAGGGACGTAAACCCAGGCTCATTGTCGGGCGGTCACCCCGACGGAGACAGCAACTGGTCCCATTTGTACGCGGACAGGCAACCCTGCATTATCTGCGGGCACCCAACCGGCGATTGCCATGGCGACTCCGAGGAGTCGCCCCGGATCGCCTTCGCGACTGAGAACACCGTCCCCGAATCACTGAAGCAATCCGCCAAAATTCTCGTCGAGGAAGACATATTCGAGGAGAGACAGATAACGCCGTTTACTAAAATCACCGTGCGACTTGCGAAGAAGGGTTCCTATGTGACTTTCGAGCGAGCAAAAAAACTGGGCATTTTGAAAGATTGACGGCGACGCCAATGTCGCTCGATGTATTATCTTCTATTCCGCCAACGGGGGTTTGAATGCCATTGTCAAAAGATTTTCTGTCTTCATACGCATCCAAGAGGGCGCCTTGGGGTTTCGGCGGCCTCGGCGAGATCGTCTACCTTCGCACGTACAGCAGGAGGCTTGACGACGATTCGCGTAACGAGACCTGGGTCGAAACGTGCGCCCGCACGGTCAACGGCGCCCTCGAGATTGGCGCGGCGCTGAGCGACAAAGAGGCGGAAAAGCTTTTCGATTACATGTTCCACCTTCGCTGCCTCCCCGCGGGTCGCGCGCTGTGGCAGCTCGGGACGCCCCTCGTGAGGGAGTACAGCGGCACCTCGCTGAACAACTGCTACTTCACCAACATAGAAACGGTGGAGGACTTCGAGTTGCTGTTCGATTACCTGATGCTCGGCGGCGGCGTGGGATTCTCCGTGGAGCGGGCGAAGATCCACGACCTCCCCAAGGTCAAGCCCGGGGTGACAATCACCCACGAGCGAACCAACGACGCCGACATAATTGTCCCCGACAGCAGGAGCGGGTGGCGTCGCCTGTTGCACAGCACGCTGAAGTCTTTCTTCGACACCGGTAAGTCCTTTTCGTACTCCACCATCCTCATTCGCCAGTTCGGCGCGCCGCTCAAGACCTTCGGCGGGACCGCCTCTGGTCCTCAAGCCCTGATAAACGGCGTCGAGGACATATGCGGGGTGATGCGGAATCGGGAGGGCAAGAAGCTCAGGTCGGTCGACGTCCTGGACATCTGCAACATCATCGGTCGCGTCGTCGTCTCGGGATCGTCTCGGCGCTCGGCGCAGATAGCCATCGGCGACCCCGACGATGTGCTGTTCCTCAGGGCGAAGAATTGGTCGTCGGGGTCCATCCCTGCGTGGAGGGCCAACTCGAACAACAGCATCTACGCCGATTCGTTTGACGAGATACTCTCCGAATTCTGGAAGAGTTACGACGGCTCGGGGGAGCCGTACGGGCTCATCAACAGGAAACTCGCCAGGACATTCGGTCGCCTGGGCGAGAAGAAATCGGACCCCACGATCGAGGGGTTCAATCCCTGCGCCGAGATAGGCCTCGCCGACGGCGAGTCCTGCAACCTGGCGACGATCTTCCTTCCGAATTTGGAGTCCTTCGGCCAGCTCAAGGAGGTCTCCGAATTGCTTTACAAGGTTCAAAAACAGGTGACGAGGCTCTCGTACCCCTACCAAAAGACGATGGACGTCGTGAGGAAGAATGCGCGACTCGGCCAGAACGTCACCGGGATCCTTCAGGCCACGGACGAGCAAATCTCTTGGCTCTCGCCCGCCTACGAGAACCTGAGGGAGTACGACGAGAAATTCTCCAAGGAGAACGGTCTCCCCGTTTCGGTTAGGCTGACCACGGTGCAACCGTCGGGCACCCTCTCGCTGCTCCCTGGGGTCACCCCCGGCATCCACCCCGCCTACGCCCGTTACTACATCCGAAGGGTCAGATTCGGGGCCGCCGACCCGCTCGCGGACCTCTGCCGCAAGCGTGGCTACAAGGTGCAGTGGGACATCGGCATTGACGGTCGGGAGGACCACTCTCGCTACGTCATCGACTTCCCCTGCGAATCGCCCGAGAGGGCTGTTTTGGCGTCGGAAATGACCGCCATCGATCAGCTCGAGTGGGTGAAGAAAATGCAGAAGATATGGGCCGACAACGCCGTGTCGGTCACCGTTTACTACCGAAAGGACGAGTTGGAGGCCATCAAGGAGTGGTTGTCCAAAAACTACGACCACAACGTCAAGTCCGTATCGTTCCTTCTTCACAGCGATCACAACTTCCCGCTCCCCCCGTACGAGGAGATCAACAGGGAGCAGTACGAGAAAATGCTGGCCAGGGTGGACTTCTCGGTCGTGATACAGGACACGGGCGTCGGAGAACTTTCCTTGGAAGATTGCACAAACGGGGTCTGCCCGGTCAAATAAATTCGCTTCACAATCCAATTTGGCGTAGAATAGGCGTTCTACGATCATTACGATCGTCCCAAAGCATTGCGTCGGCCCCTGTTTTGGCTATAATTGACGGTACGGCTTACCAATAGGTGAGCTGTTAAAAGCGACCGAGCCCGGCTCTCGTAAGGCCGCGTTGTCGCCGTCCTATCCCCTAATCAAGGAGAAGTTGGTTGAAACGTCAGGCAACGGTTCTTGCTTCTATCTCGATACTTCTGATCAACGTATTTGTGGGCATTGCGAATGCGTCCTTTGCGAAGCCAATTCCGCTCGTGGGCGAAACGCCCGGGTTTGCGAGGATGGTCGCGGCATCCTCCGAGAGGCCCGAGAAGGACCGATTTGAGGCCCTGAAGCCCGATGGCGAGGACCCCAGGTACGACCGTTACGGGGAAATCATGTTCAGATGGGGCGATGTGTCCTGGCTCCCCTACCTGGCGGCCCAGGCCGGCTGGCCCCCCGAAACCCACGAACGACTGGCCGAGATAGTCCTAAGGGAATCCGGTGGTTGCCCGAACCGCCGCGGCGGCGACATGGTCGACGGGAGATGCAGGCTGAAGGGCGTCTCCGAGTGGAACCACCGATCCGACACGGGACTACTCCAGATCAACGGGGTGAACTACGACCCCAAGCGGAACAAGTGGGCCGCGGTGTGCCGGGAGATGGGCATCTGCACCCAGGAGCCCCTGCTCGACCCGCTGACCAACCTGAAGGCCGGATACCTGCTCTACACCTACTCGGGCTGGAACCCGTGGGATCCCTGCACGTACGGCCCCAAGTACGCCCATCGCTGCAAAAAGAAGGGCTAGGGGTTCTCGCAAAGCCTCGCGATGTCGGTGGCCGACAGGAACACCGTGGCCCCCGAAACGAGCATGTTCTCGTCCTGCTCCACGAAGACGTTCACGTCGTCTGGGCGTATCTTCAGCACGTCGGCTATCTTTGATTTGATTCTCTCCACGTTCCGTTCGGACGACGAGAAGAGTATCTCTATTGGGTCGGGGGTCATCTCCATCTCGGTGATCGCCTCGTACCCGACCCCCATCCTGACGAGGTTCCGGGTCTGCTGTCCGAAATCCTCGGCCATCACGCACTTGGCGCAAGCGATCACGGCGGTCCGCGCGGGCCTCTTTCTCCCCTCTATGTGGCCGCATTCGAGCGCGTGGAGATAGACGACCGACCCCCATTTGCCCGTGCGGGTGATCTCGAGGACCTTGCGCTGGGGGGCCTTCTTTTTGTTGATTTTCATCCGAGGCGGTCGCCCTGCGAGGGTGGGCCCGAATCTAGGGGTTCTTGGCCGGCGAAAAAATCGCCTTTACGGTCGCCAAACCGAACAACAGCGCCGCTGATCCGATGTAGGAATTTAACCATGACACACTTATTTCGGCGTTCGTCTCGGCCCGGATCACCCAAGCGACGACCTGGAAGCAGACCGAAAGGGAGCCGGCAGAGACGGCCAGGCCCAACAGAAACTTGATCACGCCGAAACCTCCTGCCTCCTCACGATTTGGTGAACCCGTTGCCTTGAGAGATTCCATTCTACGGCAATCGATTGTAAGCTCCGCCCACCCCTCCTGGCAACCGCAATCTCGATGTCCCGGTTCGGGTTCCCCCTGGGGCCAGGTTTACGGGTGCCCCAGGTCCATTTCGGGATTCTCTCCAATTCCGATCTCCTTGTCGGCGACAGCTTTCCCGACCTGCCCCTCGACCGTATGTAGCCGACCCAGTTCCCGAGCTTCAGCGGTGCCCCGTCGGCTTCCGTCCTGAAGTTGGCCGGGACGGCCGTGTGGCCGTTCGTTTCGGCGTATTTCTTGAGAGCTAATAAATATTTGTTCCATTTGATCTCAGACTTGTTCATAATCCGAAGATTAGTAGACATTTAATCTTTCGGCTGCAAGTCCGCTTTCTGGCTGTTCGCCCAAGCGGCGAAGAACTCGTCCGTCGTGGGGATGATCCACACTTGGCAGGTGGCGTAGTCCTTGGTGTCCCCGACCAGGGTCCAGGCGACCTCCATGGTTCCGTCTATCGGCGAGACCCCCACGTTGCAGTCGAACCCGTACTCCGTTACGAAACGCTCGACCACGCATTCGTCGTTGATCCGGCAGACGGGGGATTCCTCGGCCCGGTGGGGGCAGTGGAAATCGATTATCTGCAGGGACGACTTGTCAATGAGGACGCGGAAGGAGTGGCCGTCCTCGTGCCATTTCATTACTTGTTCGGCCATTGAAACCCCAGATAAATTTGAAAAAAGAACGTCCCTTTTGGGCGGTGCGGGTCACTCAAGTCTAACTGGGCATGGAAAACGGCAGGGTAATCGGAATAGGTGTAAAATTGCCTCAGTTCCGTCTTTGCCACGGGTCCGCTGGGGCCCGGGGGCTGAAATTAGCGTTCGGGCCCTGCCTGACCCAAATACCTCTGTGGTGCAGTTCTCTTTCTTCTCGGCTGTCGGGCGCCTTTTTACTCTTCGTCCAGGTCCTCATCCAGCAGGTCCAGGTCCGCCGGTTCGTCCTTGTGGTTGCGACCCGTCGAAATCATGATCCCGGCGAGCGTGCCCGTGATGAAGGTCGCGACGCTGGACAGCACGCTGAAGAACATCTTGTCGTTCTCCGCCTGCGCGCCTATCGGTTGGGTCACGAAGACCAGCGCGTAGAGGACGCCCACGGTGGTAATCAAAAGCACGGCCCCCAGAATGCATCCCACCACGAACTTCAGTCGTGCGTCGAGTTCATCAGCCGTAAGACGCGGGCGGTTGTTGGGTTTGTTCATCATGGCGTTGTTGTCTCCGTCGGGTCAAAGCCCAATAGTGTTTTCGTGCAGTTGCCGTCTACCTGGCAGATCGGCGGCTCGCACTCCTTAGTTCCCCAGTTCGCTGGGTCTTGACACGGGTAGCGATAGCTACCGTCGTAGCCACAAGAAGCAATGAGGATGCCAAGAGCCAGCCCAAGACTAAGCCTTTTCATCGGCTTTCGCCTTCGGCGACTTCTTGTCCACCTTGTTGAAAACCTCGTTTATCTCCGCGTTGCTCAACCTGCCGTCCTCGAGGAACGCCCTCGACAGGCCCTCCACGACCACCGCCACGCCGGCGATCCCAGCCATGAACACCGCCTTGAGAACGGGCACGCCCGCGATCGTTCCCGCGCCGATGACGCCGAGACCAGACGCCGCGAAGGTGGCGAGGATCCTGAGAAGGACGTTTACGAATAGGTCTCTATTTTTCATTCTTCACTTTTTTTCTGGAGAAATTGTTGAGGTGATCGTTAAGGTGCCCGTCAATTTTCTGCTCGACCACGCCTATGTCGGCGTCAATGTCGGCGATATCCGCTTTCAGGTCCTGAAGTTGTTCCCTGACTATACCGTGGTCACGGATATTTTCCCGACGACCCTTTTCGACAAGCCACATCAATAGTCCGAATGACCCGGTCACAACGGCTGCCCATGTAGCGTCCATCGCAAGACTACTTCTTCTTCGATTTCTTTTGAGATTTTTTCGTCGAGCTGGATTGCTCTGACGTAATTGATTGAAGAAACTCCGCGTTGCGGACTTCCTTCACCGTCGACTCGCCCTGTGCGTATTTGCTCATAGCCCGATCCCCAAATCGTCAAGAACGCGCTTGCCCGCCTTCGTGCCCTCTCCGTAGCCCTTCGACTTCCTGTAAGCGACGACCGCCGCTTCTGTCTTCGGCCCGAACTGACCGTCGGCCGCGCCCTTGTAGAACCCGCGCTCGGCCAGTTCCTCCTGGAGCTTCGCGACCCGAGGGCCGCTGTCGCCCGGGTCCAGGTCCCCGCCGTCGTCTTTGTGTGCCCTGCTCGGTGGGGCCACGGCGAGGTTGATTGTTGGTGCGCCGGGTGATGTCACCGGTGCGCCGGATGGTCTCTGCACGTCGTTTTGCGCCATCCAATCCGCCACGGCGGCTGGGGGAACATCGCCATCTGTATACCTCAGGTGCCAGGGTTCCTCGGGAACCACCTCCCATGAAAAACCGAACTTGCGAACGTTCCCGATCAGCCACTTGAGGCGCTTGGACTCGCCCGCGGTGTGGACGTCGACGGCGAGGCCGGTGTTGTGCTGGGATGTGCCCGGTGCCGCGAGGCTGGCGAGCTTCGGGTCCTTTTTGTACCATTTCTTGCCTTCAAAGGTCCTCGTGGAGTTGCCGTTGGGCTCCGTCGTGTAGCGTTGCTTGAAGGCGGTCAGCTGCGACTCGTAGGTGCGGTAGGTGTCCCCCGAGCTGACGGGCTTGAGCTCGATTCCATCAGCCCTGGCCGCCTCGACCATCGCCCCCCACGCCGCCGCGCAGAGCCAGTGCAGTTTGCCGCCGCCGGCTGCTGGTCGGAGCAACGATTCTGGAAGCTTGCCGGGCTGCACGCCCTTAAGGTCGGCTGGCTGCTTGACCGGCACGATAATGTTCCAATCCACTTTCGACATGGTGCCTCCAAAGCACGCCCTCGGGGGGCACCAAAATTGTACATCGATAATAGTGCGCAAAAAAACTACGCAATTATTGAATCGCTATTCGGGTTCTTTCATGTGGAGATACATTGCCATGGCGAACGCGATGACTGAGGCGATCCCCGCAATCGTCTGCAACCCTCCCGAGAGGGTGAGGAAAAGCACGACCGCACCGGAGATCGTCCAGCCGGCGTTAAACACCCCGAGTAGAAATTTTTTGAAGAAGGCCTTCCAGTCCAACTTTTTTACCCCATCTTCATACTTAAATATGCGAATACTCTTTACCCATTCTACTCCGTCGCCCGCCAGCTCGCCGAGTGGCTCTTCTTCTTCCTCCTTGCGCGCGGCGTCGTTTGCGCTGACGGGACCAACCGGAGTTGACGATCCGCCGCCGACCGGCGTTGGTCGGATGCCGGTTGCGCCCGGTGCCATCGTCGCACCAGCGACAGAGGTGGTCAACGCCGCGACGGCGACGACGGTCCTTCGCTCGCCGACGTTTATCGTCTGCCCGATCATCTTGTAACCGTCGAACGCCCCCTCAAACAGGTCGACTACGTCCTCGAACACCTCCCTGATTTCCGAGGGCGCCTCCTGAACTGCTCCGACAATCTCCTCGGCGACCTCCTCGGTCAGCTGCTCGGCCTTGACCTGCTCGAACACCTCCTCGGCCTGGTCGGTGGAGACGGATTCGAGCACCACCGGGCTGGAGGCGAGCGTGGCGGCGACCTCCTCGCTCACGCCGTTCTCGATCACGGCGGCCACGACCGCGACGATCTTCTCCTTGTTCTCGTCGGTCAGTTCGTCTGGATTGGTTGCTTTCGTTACGGTCGCAAGTATCGTCTCAACGACTTCAGTAAGTTTGTCCTCGGAAACCTTAGACAAAATTTCCACAACGGCGGTGGTTATTTCTTCTGTTTGGGCGTCGTTGGCAACGATTTCAGCAACGGCCTCAACAACGGCTTTATCTAGCGGTGGTACGGTAGTTGTCGATGAGTCTTTTGATTCTTCTCCTGTACTTTTTGTATCTGGGTCTTGGGATTGCGATTCTTCTGGCTGTTCTGATGCTTCATCATCATGGGGGTTCTGATCTGTCTCCGGAAGAGTAGACGGTGTTGTCTCTTCTTCGTTCGGCTTGGGCAGGGTTGAGCTAGGCGTTTTCCCTTTTGCGGGCCTTGGAAGGGTGGTCTCAGGAACGGGAACAATCGAGGTCGTAGTCGTCTCGGGGACGGTCGTCGTCGTGGTGGTCGCGGGCGGAACATAGACGGTCGTAGTCGTGGTCGTTTCCGGGACGGTCGTGGTCGTCGTCGTCGTGGTGGTCGTCGTGGTGGTGGTGGTGGTCGTCGTCGTCGTCGTGGTCGTCGTGGTCGTGGTCGTGGTGGTGGTGGTGGTGGCGGGTGCGACCGTCGTCGTAGTGGTCGTGGTGGTGGTCGTCGTCGTGGTGGTGGTGGTGGTGGTGGGAACCGTAATCACATCGTTCGTGGAGGTGTATCCCGACCCCGAGAAATTGTTCGTGTTGAGCGTCGTCGCACCGAAGGTGTTGCCCGACGAGGTGGAGAACGAGTTCGCACTCACGCCGTTGTAGGTGGTCGCTCCATTGTTCCACGAATTCGCGAACT
>Ga0194131_10008217_pt1 | contig 13689 bp, 7 predicted proteins | sample TA2KigO120mmetaG_FD_148631 | JGI IMG/M metagenome (GOLD analysis project Ga0194131, IMG submission 148631) | Freshwater microbial communities from Lake Tanganyika, Tanzania - TA2015053 Kigoma Offshore 120m | ecosystem: Environmental > Aquatic > Freshwater > Lake | place: Tanzania: Lake... | reverse complement strand
CGCCCGCGCCCGGTGCGGTGGTCGCTGGCGCCGCACCGCTCTTCGGCTGGATCGCCGCGGCGCGTTGCCGCAGCTCTTCCATCGAGGTCTCGGCGGCCACCTTCGTCTCGACCGGGAAGTCGGGCTCCGGCGCGCCCGGCGGCACCGACAGGAAGACCTTGGCGCCGAGGTCGATCCCTTCCAGCACCGCCACTCGCTGCTCGTTGTGCAGGCCGATCTTCACCTCGCGCACCTGCGGCTTGCCGGCGGAGTCGGCGACGTAGACGAAGTAGCGCTGGCCGCGGCGGTAGACCGCGTGGATCGGCAGCGCGACGACGTCCAGCAGCTCGTCGACGATGATCTCCGCGCTGGCGCTCATCCCCGGCCGCAGTCCGGTCATGTCGCCGTCGAGGGTGATCTCGCAGCGGTAGACCTTCAGGTCGGGGTTCAGCCACTGATTCGCCGAGTCGGGCAGCGGCGCCATGAAGGTCACCTTGCCGAAGTAGCTCTTCTCCTTGATGGCGTCGATGGTGACCAGCGCCGGCTGGCCGACCCTGACCTTGTCCATCGCCGACTCGTGGATGCTGACCGACACCACCATCTCGCTGGTGTCGGGCAGCGACAGCAGCAACTGGTTCTCGCGCGCGGTGGCGCCCTCCTCGACCCGGTCGCGGTCGGAACCGCCGCGTCCGCCCATCCCGCCGCTCTGGTTCACCGGATAGACCACCAGACCGGCGGCCGGCGCGTGGATCGTCGTGTTCTTCAGCTGTTCCTCGAGCTCGGCGAGCTTGCTCTTCTCGAGCTGGTAGGTCGCCTTCTTCGACTCCTCGTCGGCGGTCTTCTGCGCGATGTCGGCCTCGCAGCGCAGCCGCACTCGATCGAGCTCCGACTCCTTCTGCCGCACGTCGCTCTCGAGCACCTGCATCTGGCGCGGCTTCTCGTAGGTCTCGAGCAGCTTGCCCTGCTCGATCGACATCTCGAGCTTCACCTTCGCCCGCTGGTGCGCCAGCTCGTCGCTCTGCTTCTCGGTCTCGGCGGCGTAGTCGAGCTCGACCAGCTCGGCGGTGTCCTCCGCCTTGGTCTTCGCCGTCTGCTCCTCGGAAGCGGCGAGCTTCTGGTCCGACTCCGCCTGCTTCTGCTTCAGCGGGAAGTCGCCGTTCACGTACTTCTCGAGGTCGGTCTTCGCCAGCGCGAGGTCGAGGTTGGCCTTGTCGATGTCGCTCTGGTTCTTGCTGGCCTGGATCTCGCGCGCCTTCTCGGCCTGGATCTTGGCGGCCAGCGCGTTCTGGTACTTGATCTTCTGCGCGGTCAGGTCGTCCTCGAGGCTCTTGGCGTCGAGCTTGACGACGGTGTCCCCCTCCTTGATCCAGGTGCCCTCGTCGACCAGCTCGAGGATGGTCGCGCCGCCGCGCACCTTGCAGTAGATGTCGGTCGAGCGCGCCGCCTTGAGCTGGCCGGCCTCGATCACCGCCACGCGCAGCTTCTCGCGGGCGGCCGTGGTCGACAGCGCGATCTCAGTCGTCGCGGCCTCGTCGCGATCGCCCCAGATGAGGAAGCCACCGACGGCCAGCGCGGCCACCGCCGCGATCAGCCAGACGATCGCCGCACCGCGCGTCGCCCGCTCGCCCCGAATTCCCTGTCGCATCGTCCGCTCCTCGTCCTGGCGGCCCGCGGTCGCCCCACTTCGTCGTCGCGTCCTGGCGTACCTCAACGGCTCGTCCCCTCCGGAACGACCGACTCGTCCGCACCCGCCTCGGTCAGCACCAGCGGCGGCAGTTCGGGCAGCGTCATGCCGTCCGCGGCGACCACCAGCAGCCCCATGTCGCGCCACAACTCGAGCCGCGCCACCTCGTGGTCGACCAGCGCCTGCGTCAGCTGGTTCCGGGCGCGGTTCAACGCATCGGTCGCATCGAGCGCGTCGCGGATCTGGATGCGCCCCATCCGCAGCGTCAGCGAGGTCGACTGCACGCGGCGCTCGGCGACCTGCACCGACTCGACCGCGATGCGGTGGGTCTCGCGCAGCTGCGCCAGGCGGCGCAGCGCGTCCCGGACGTCCTGGCGGACCTGGTCCTCCGACAGCGAGACCGTCCGTTCCTGCACGTCCTGCTGGATCAGCGCACGGCGGTAGGCGTTGCGCTCCTGCAGCTTGTCGACCGGCAGGTCGAGCGTGGCGCCGGCGCGCCACGTCCCGTTCGAATCGACGTCGAACGACGTCTCGTCGTCGAACGGCACGGACACGCCGCCCGAGACGTCGAGCGCCGCGCGCAGGTCGTCGGCGGCGACGTTCACGGTGCGCTGCGCATCCTCCAGCCGCTCGATCTCGTTCACATGGTCGAGGCGCCGCTCGAGCGCAACATGGGCGGCGCGCGACTCGCTGATCAGCACTGCCGCCAGCCCCTGCGCGCTCAGCCGGCCGAGATCGGCCGGGTCGAGGCCGAGATCGGCCTCCATCGGCAGCCCGAGGGTCAGCTTGAAGTTGTCGATCGCGTCCTGGTAGCTGCGCTGGGCGGTGATCCAGGAGTTGCGCGCCGACAGCTCGCTCTGCACCGCCTGATCGAGCTGGATCTGGCTGCGCCGGCCGCGCGCCGCCAGGGCTTCCGACTGCTCGCGCGCGTCGATGAACTGCAGGTAGCTGCGCCGCGCATTCTGGATCTGGTCGACCTGCTGCAGGATGCGGTAGTACTCGCTCGCGACCCGGACGGCGAACTCCTGGCGGAAGCGCTCGAATTCCCGCAACGCGTAGACGGCCTCGCGCTCCGAGCGGACCAGCGGTTCCTGCACGATCGTCTTGCCCGCGCCGCGCAGCAGCGGCTGGCTGAACGAGAGATCGACCAGCGAGGAGGTGGCGGAACGATCGCCGTTGGTGAACTCGACGCCGGTGAACCGGCGCAGGAGGTCGTGCCCGAAGTTGAAGACCAGGAGCCCGCCCGACGCCAGTTGCTGGCGCAGCGAGAAGTCGGTCGACAGCGTGCCATCGCGCTGGCGCGGATCGCCGGGCCGGCTCGACCAGTCATAGGACGAAGTCACGCCGAAGCGCGCCTCGAACAGGTAGCGCTGCAGGGTCACGTCGAGCGCGGCGAGGTAGACCGACTCCTTCTGGCGCTGGTAGTCGCGGCTGTTCTCCGCCGCGATCTCGAACGCCTCGGCCAGCGTCAGCACCTTGCGCGGCAGCAGCGCCGGATCGGTGACCGCGAACGGGACCAGGTCGGTGGCGTGGCGCCCCTCGATCTCGATCAGACGGGCGGCCAGATCGGCCTGCACCGCGGCGATCGCCTCAGCCGAGCCGCCCGACTTCGCGGCGCCCTCCTCGGTCGCGGCGGGCGCCGGGGGCAGCACTTCGCGCAGCAACTGCGCCCGCTTCGCCTCGTGGTGCGCGGCCAGTTCCGCGACGAGTTGCGCCCGCAGGATGTCCTCCGCCTGCTCGACGGTGAAACCCGAGGCGCGGCCGAACAGCTTCTCTTCCTTGGTGCGGATGATCTCGCCCACCTCGAGGTCGGCGTCCTTGCGGTACTGGTCGGAGCTGCAACCGGCCGGCACGAACGCCGGCAGCAGGCAGAGCGGCAGCGACCAGCGGACGGAGCGGAGCGCACGACGGCTCGGTCGGGAGAGGCGGGGGCGATCGGTCGTCAAGCGCGCTTCAGTCCTTGGCGTGAGTGGGCGACGGGGATTCAAGCCGGACCGTACGAGAGACGCACGGCGCCGTTCAGTCATTTGGACGTCATGCCGCGGCGACGACCGGGTGGGAATCGGTCCGCGACGGGTTCACCGGCGCGCGGCGGCGACCAGCTTCATCACCTCGCCGTTCTCGGGGAAGCGCTGCAGTTTCAGTTTCGAGAACAGCAGTTTGCCATCCAGCGTCACCTCGAAGCAGCCACCATCGCCGGGCAGCAGCGTCAATGCCGCGATGTTGCGCTTGTGCGCGGTGAGGAGTTCGGCCGCCAGACCGACGGCACGCGGCTCGTAGTTTCAGGTCGTGCAGTACTGGATCGCGAGCTTCATCGCACCCTCCGCCCCATGCCTTTCCAGCGGCCAGCAGCCCACTGTTCAACCGACAGGCCCGGTCGCGCGCAAGCCGGGATTCCCGCGCGGTCGCTCGCCGGCAGAATGGCGCGGATGACTGCCGCATTCCGCCACTGGTTCGCGACCGAGGAGGGAGGCACCCAGACTCCCCCCGCCGCCGCTCCTGCCGACCCGATTGCGGCGGCGCTCGGCAGCCTGGCGCCGTGGTCGCAGTTGCTGCTCGGCGCGCTGCTGTTGGCGGTCGGGCTGCTGCTGGTGCGGACCTGGTCATGGCGGCTGCGCGGCCTGGTGCCGCCGCCGGCGTCGCCGCCCGCCCCACCGCGCTTCGCCAGCATGCCGGCGCACTGGCCGCCGCTCTCGCGGGCCTTCGGCTATGCGGCCGTGCGCCTCACTTCCGGGCCACCCCGATCGTTCCGGCCGCTGCTGCTGCCGGTGACATTCCTGGTCTGGATCGGGCTGCAGGACCTCGCCGTCCGCATCGCCGCCGTGCCGCCCGCCACCCTCGACGGCGGACTGACGCTGGCCCACCTCGAAGCGCTCGGATGGGCGCAGTGGCTGATCGCTGCCGGCATGCTGCTCTTCCTCGGTCTGTGGACGCGGCTCTTTGGTGACGGCCTCGCCGATCTCGGGCTCGCCCGGTCCGGCGCCGTGCCGGCCGCGTGGCTCGCGCTGTCGTGCTGGGTCGCCTTCATCCCCCTGCAGTTGGGCGCCGTCGCGCTCGACGCCGGCACCCGCCAGCTGCTCGGCGCCGAGCCGGCGCCGCAGGCGATGGTGGTGGCGTTCCAGCTCGAGCCGGCGGCGCAACGGAGCGTCATCGTCTGGCTCGGGCTGGCGCTGGCGGCGCCGCTGCAGGAGGAGCTGCTGTTCCGGGCGACGCTGCTGCCGTTCCTTCGCCGCGTCGCTCCGGCCGCCGTGGCGATCGCGCTGAACGGGGTGCTGTTCGCGGCGCTGCACGACGCCGGGCACCTCGCCGTGTTCACGCTCGGCTGCGGACTGGCGTGGCTGCGGCTGCGCACCGGCGGGCTGGTCGCGCCGATCGTTTTCCACGTCGTGCACAATGGGGTGACGCTGACCGCGCTGGCGCGGCTCGGCTGAGCGCAGGGAGCAGGGAGCAGGGAGCAGGGACATGGACTTCCGGATGGAGCGGCGCGGCGACTTCTACGTGGCGAGCAACGCCGCGCTGATCCATCAGGTCACCATCGGCGCCGACTCGAGCATCTGGTACGGCTGCGTCGTCCGCGGCGACGTCGCGTCGATCACGATCGGGAAACGGACCAACATCCAGGACCTGACGATGATCCACCCCGAGCACGACGAGCCGGTGGTGATCGGCGACGACGTGACCGTCGGCCACCGCGCCATCCTGCACATGCGCACGCTCGGCTCGGGCACGCTGGTCGGGATGGGCGCGATCCTGCTGGCGCACAGCCACGTCGGCAAGGAGTGCATCATCGGCGCCGGCGCACTGATCCCGGAGGGCCGCGTGATCCCCGACCGCAGCGTGGTGATCGGCATGCCGGGCAAGGTGGTGCGCCAGCTGACCGACGCCGAGGCGGCGCATCTGGTGCAGCACGCGGCGAACTATGTCGAGACGGCGAAGCTGAACCTGCGCTGAGGCGCGGCGGGCGGCGCGACGACGGCGGCGAGTTCGAGCGGAGGGTCGCGGTGGAAGCGCGGCGACTGGTCACGATGACCCTGCTCCTCAACGTGGCGCTCTGCGCCGCCCACTTCGTCGTCTGGTTCGCCGGCGGCAGCCAGCTGGTGCTGGCGCAGGGCGCCGACTCGCTGATGGACCTCGCCGTGGGCGCGGTGCTGCTGGTGAGCGTCCGCGTGGCGGCGCGGAAGCCCGACGCCGACCACCCGTTCGGCCACGAGCGCGCCGAGCCGATCGGCGCGCTGGTCACTGCGGTGCTGGCGTTCGTGCTGGCGATCGAGGTGGCGCGTTCAGCGATCGGGTCGCTGGTGGCGCGGGAGCACGCGGCGCTCGACGCGGCGGCGATCGGCGTGATCGGCACGAAGCTGGCCGTGAAGCTCGGCTGGCTGCTGCTGCTGGTGCGGCGGCGGATGCCGGGCGCCGTCGCGCCGGCGGCCGGCGACGGCCAGGCGGTGGCGGCGACGCGGCTCGACACGCTGAACGACGTGCTCACCTGCGGCTCGTCGCTGGTGGGCGCAGGGCTGGTGCGCGCGGGGTATCCCGCGATCGACAGTTGGTTCGCGCTCCCAGTCGCCGCGTACATCGCGAAGAACGGCTGCGGCCTCGCGCGCGAGAGCCTGCGCTACCTGATGGGCGAGGCGCCGCCGGTGGAGGTTGCCGCCCGTTTGCGCGCCGCCGCGACCGGGGTCGCCGGCGTCCTCGCCGTGACCCGGTTGCGCGCCCACTTCGTCGGCCAGCGGCTCCACGTCGAGGTGACCGTCCTGATCGCCGCCGGCTCCACGGCGAAGCAGAGCCACGACCTCGCGCTCGACGTCCAGGCGGCGCTCGAGCGCGATCCGCAGGTGGGCGAGGTCTTCGTCCACCTCGACACCGGCGAGGGCAAGGACGGGACGTAACCGGAACAACTGATCCAGGATCAGTTGTTCCGGTTCGTCACCGCCGCTGTTCGTTTTCGACCGGGCGCGCGCCGTCGGGGCCTTCGAGCAGGCGCAGCAGTTCGCTGTCGGTCGAGAGGACCGCCGTCGTGTCGCCGGATGCCAGCGACGTCTCGAGCGTCTCGAGCGACTTGAGGAACGCATAGAAGTCGGGGTTGCGCGCGTACGCCTCGGCGTAGGTGCGCGCGGCGGCGGCGTCGGCGCTGCCGCGCATCGTCTCGGCGTCGCGGAACGCCTCGGAGAGCGTCTTCTTCTGGTCGCGCTCGAGCTCGCCGAGGATCTTCGCCTTCTCGCCCTGGCCCTCGCTGCGGAACTGCTCGGCGATGCGCTGGCGCTCGGAGACCATCCGGCGGTAGACGTCCTTCAGCACCTGGTCGACGAAGTTGACCCGCGTGATGCGCACGTCCATCAGCTCGATGCCGAGCGGCGCGAGGCGGATCGCCGCCTCCCGGGTGATCCGCGTCATCAGCTCCGGTCGGCCGAGCGTGGGCTTGGCCGGCGCCTCGTCGAGGTCGGCGCCGACGTCGAGCGCCATCTCGCGGCCGGTCGCGCGCACCACGTCGATCAGCGCCTGCGAGCTGACCGTGTCCTTCACCACGCCGTCGATGATGTTGTCGAGCCGCCCCTGCGCCGATCCCTCGGTGCCGACCGACTGGAGGAACAGGAGCGGCTCGGCGATCCGCCAGCGCGCCATGGTGTCGACGAAGATGAACTTCTTCTCGGCGGTCGAGATCTCGCGCGCCTCGCCGCGCCAGCAGAGCACCCGCCGCGGCAGGCGCCGCACGTCGTGGATGAACGGCGTCTTCCAGTGCAGGCCGGCCTCGGTGACCGGCGCCCCGATCGGCTTGCCGAACGAGGTGATGATCGCCTGCTCGGCCTCGCCGACGACGTAGGCGGACGAGCCGGCCAGCAATGCGCCCGCCAGCAACAGGATCAGCAACAGCGCGCTCTTCACTTGTCGCCCTCCGGCTGCGCGCCGGCGAGGTCGAGGTGCGGCAGCACGCCGCGCACCGCGTCGTCGACGATCACTTTGCGTTCCAGCTTCGTTAGCACCTTGCCGATCGTCTCGAGCCAGAGGCGGCGCTCGAGCAGATCGGGCGCCTTCTCGTGCTCGGCCGCCAGCGCGAGGAACCGCGCCACCTCGCCCTGCGCGCGATTGACGCGCTCGGCGGCGTAGCCCTCTGCCTCCTGCCGCAGCCGTGCCGCCTCGCCCTGCGCCAGCGGGATCTTGCGGTTGTACTCCTGGCGCGCCTCGTTGATGGTGCGCGCCTTCTCCTGCTCGGCCTGGTTGACGTCGTTGAAGCTGGCGCGCACCGCCTCGGGCGGGTCGACGTTCTGCAGCTGCACCGTCTCGATGCTGAGCCCCATCTCGTACTGGTCGCAGAGCTTCTGCAGCTCGGACTGCGCCTTCAGGTTGATCTCGCGCCGACCGGCGGTGAGCACCTCGAGCACGCTGTGGTCGCCGATGACGAGGCTCATGACCGCCTGCGCGAGGTCGCGCAGCGTCTCCTCGGGATCGGCCACGCGGAACAGGTACTTCACCGGGTCGCCGATCCGGTACTGGACGATCCACTCCACCTCGGCGGCGTTCAGGTCGCCGGTGAGCAGGAGGCTCTCGGCGCCGAAGTTGGCGTCGGAGTAGCGCGTCCGGTCGCCGGGTCCGGCGAAGCGCGCCGCCCCGATCGTGCGAAAGCCGAATTCCATTTTGTGGACGTGCTTGGTGGCGACGCTGGTCGCGTGCTCGACGCCGAACGGGAGCTTCCAGTGCAACCCCGGTTCGACCTGCCGCTCGAGCCGGCCGAAACGCGTCACGACGCCCACTGCGTCGGGCTCCACCTGGAACCACGACGTCAGCCCGAGCACGCCCACGGCGAGCAGCGCCACCACGCCCCCCACCAGCGGCCCCGGCGAGAACTCGATCTTCCGCCCGTCGCCCGTCATCACCCGGATTTTCGCCACCCTCACCTCCTCGCCAGTCGGAACAACTGATCCTGGATCAGTCGTCCCGGATCAGTCGTCCCGAACAACTGACTTAGATCAAACGCTCCGGTTGATCACCGAGAACCGAACACCAGGGCGTTCCACAACACGCGGATCGGGCCGCGGAAGCCGAGTCGGAAGGTCGGGTTCTCGCTGAAAAGCCAGACCCGACCGCGTCCCACTTGCGCCTCCGCCAGCCAGAACTTGCCGGCGAGCTTGGCGACCATCTCGCCATCGGCGAACCCGGACATGCGGCCATCGGCGGCGAAGCGCCCCACCATCGCACCGCCGCCCGGCAGCACGAAGCCCCCCGTGCCGGTCGCCAGCTGCGGCACCCGCTCGGGCAGTCCGAACGCCAGCGGATGGCCCGAATCGAGCTCCACCTCGAAGATCGCGCCCGGCATGTTGGCGAGCGTCGCGTCGCGCTCGCGCTGCGCCGACTTCTTCCACTTCGCGCCACCGTCGTCGCCGTCCTTCGCCCCGTCCTTCGCATCGCCCGGCTTCGCGCCGTCCTTCCGGTCGCCGCCCGCGACCTCCGTCGTCACGTCGGTCAGGCCAGATCGCTCCCTGGTGAACCACGCCGCCGAGCTGCCGAGCGCGACGACCGTACCACCCCCCCGCAGGAACCGTTCGAGCGTGCCCCTCGCCGCATCCAGATCGCCGACGCCATCCGGCACGAGCACGAGATTCCAGTCGGCGAGATCCAGCTGCGCGAGCGCCGCGGGTTCGACGCAGCTGAACGGCACGTGCAATTCGCGCTCGAGCAGGAAGCGCAGTTCGCCGAAGCCGGCGCCGCGGCCGGCCACCAGCACCACGCGCGGCGGCGCCAGCGCCACCGCCTGCTCGCTGCCGAGATCGGGACCCCGCGCGGTGAAGCTGGTCGCGAGCGGATGGAACGTGACCCCCCAGTTCGCGCCGAGTTCGGCGAGGCGCCGCTGCAGTTCCGCGCGCGCAGCCGTCTCGGCGCGCGGCGGCGCCGGGATCACCAGCGAGCCGGCCGGGAACTCCCGCGTCGCGCTGGCGAACGGCCGCGGCAGGAAGCGCACGGGCCGGTCGTCGCCCAGCAGTTCGAGCGCCGCCGGCGCCGCCGCCGCGTCGTCCCACGGCAGCACCCACGCCACCGCGACGTCGGCCCCGGCGACGACGACACCGCCGCGCCGCGCCAGCGGATTGGCCACCGGCGCCGTGTCAGCCGCGGCGCCGGTCAAGCGCGCGCGGGCGACGTCCGCCGGCGCTTCGAGCCAGCAGGCGGCGACGCCGAACGCGTACGGCAGCGCCCACGCCGAGATGTCGTAGAAGGTCGTCCGCTCGACCCCGGCGCGCGGTTCGAGCAGCGCCTTGGCCAGCCGCGCCGACGGCTGCTCGAGCGGCACCAGCAGCGTCCCTTCGGGCAGCACCCGCTCGGCCGAGTCGCCGCCCGCATAGTCGTGCACCCCCCTCGCCACGAACGCCGCGCGCGCGACGTCGACCTCGATGCCGTGGCGCAGCAGCAGCGCCGCGAGCTCGGCCAGCGTGGTGCGATCGGCGCCGGGCAGCAGCGCGATCTCGCGCATCGGCCCGACCCGGCCGGCGGCCATGGCGTCGGCATGGAAGCGGCGCCAGTGGCGCAGCAGGTCGGCCCGACCCGAACGCGCCGTCTCGATCGTCGCCAGCGAGGCGATGAAGTGGTGGGCGATGCGATCGGTCAGCGTCAGCAGCGAGCCATCCTCGCGGCGGTACTCGAGCCCGCCGGCCGAGTGGCCCGCCTGCTCGTAGGTCATGCCGATGGCGCCGCGCAGCGACGGGAAGCTGTCGCCATAACCGGGATAGAGCAGGTCGAACTGCTCGCCGGTGTAGTAGCTCCAGCCGAAGCGGTCGAAGGCGGCGGCGTTGCCGCGGCCGAACCGCTCGCCCCATTCGGTCGTCGACTGCGGCAGGTTCAGGTTGCGCGGCAGGTCGGCCGGGAAGAAGAAGTAGCTCGACTCCGCGTACATCTCGTGGAAGTCGACGTGCACCTGCGGCGGGTAGCGGCGCAGCGGCTCGAGCCGCCGGCGCGTCTCGTCCTGCGACGCGAACGCCCAGTCGCGGTTCAGGTCGAAGTAGTAGTGGTTGACCCGGCCTCCCGGCGGCGGCTCGGCGTGCTCGCGCGACGCCGGCTCGGGGTCGGGGACGGCGCCGACCACCGACTGGAACCAGTGGACGTAACGGTCGCGCCCGTCGGGGTTGAGGCACGGGTCGATGATGATCAGCAGCTCGTCGCGCAGCCGCGCCACGTCGGCGTCCTCGGCCGCCGCCAGGTGCCACAGCGTCGCCAGCGCCGCCTCGGTGCACGACGGCTCGTTGCCGTGCACGTTGTAGGAGAGCCAGACGATCGGCGGCAACGCCGCGACCCGCCGCGCCGCCTCGGCCTCGTCGACCACGCGCGGATCGGCCAGCTCGGCGAGCTGTCGCGCGATCCGCTCCTTCGCCGCGAGGTTGGCCGGCGACGAGACGAATGCCAGCAGCAGCGCACGGCCTTCCGGCGTGCGCCCGTACTCCTGCAACTCGACGCGGTCGCTCGCAGCGTCGATGGCGCGCACGACGCGGAGCACGTCGCGATGCTCGCTGTAGCGCTGGCCATGCGCGTGGCCGAGCAGGTCGACCGGGCGCGGGACGTCGCTGCGGTAGTTCGCCGCCGGTTCGAACGTGAAGCCGTCCCCGCGAGCGGTCGCGGGCGCCGCCACCGTCGCGGCCGTGACCGGCGGGAGCGCGGTGCAGGCCGCGCAGAGCGGCAACAGGAGGGTCGTCGGCAGCAGCGGCATGCGGCGCCTCGCGCAGCGGGACCTCGGGAGGGGCGGAAACCGGGGCGGGCACGTTATCCCGACCCGCGCCGGCGCCCTCAAGCGGACCTGCACCACCGGTCGATCGAGCGAGTCCCATGGCCCGCTTCCACGAGACGCGTCGCTCGCCCGTGCGCGCAACGCCCGAATTCACCCTCTTCGCCGCACCGCCGAGCCGCACCGAGAGCGCCGCGCCGGACGCCGGACCGCGCGCCGTCGAGCTGTCGAAGGAGCCGTGGCGGATCTTCCGCATCGTCTCCGAGTTCGTCGACGGCATCGACGCGATGCGGGGCGTCAAGCCGGCGGTGTCGATCTTCGGCAGCGCGCGCACCCGCCGCGGCCACCCGAGTTACGCCGGCGCGCGGAAGCTGGCGCGCCAGTTGGCCGAGCGCGGCTTCTCGATCGTGACCGGCGGCGGACCGGGCGTGATGGAGGCGGCCAACCGCGGCGCGCAGGACGGCAACGGGCGGTCGATCGGCCTCAACATCCAGCTGCCGGTGGAGCAGGCGCCGAACCGCTTCCAGGATCTCGAGCTCCACTTCCGCTACTTCTTCGTGCGCAAGTTCCACTTCGTGAAGCACTCTTCGGCCTTCGTGATCTTCCCGGGCGGCTTCGGGACGATGGACGAGCTGTTCGAAGCGCTGACGCTGATCCAGACCCACAAGATCCGCGAACTGCCGGTGGTGCTGATCGGGAAGGCCTACTGGCGCGGCCTGCTGCGCTGGATGCGTGCGTCGATGCTGGCCGACGGCTACGTCGCGCCGGGCGACTTCGAGCTGTTCCATCTCACGGACGACCTCGACGAGGCGGTCGAGCTGATCGACCGCTGCGTGCGCCACGGCGAGTCGCTGGAGAAGCTGCGGCGCGAGCTGTCGCGCAAGTCCGCGCGCGCGCGGCGCTAGCATCGTCCGGGCGCCACCCGGATCGGTGGCGGCGATCGCGCGGGAGGAGGGGCCTTGCGCAGCGACACGAAGGCGGTGCTCGTCTTCCTCGCCGGCGCGCTGCTCTGGTTCCTGCCGTGGCTCTGGCCCGGGAAGGCGCTGCTCGGCACCCACCCGGCGCTCTATCGCCCGTACGACGAGCTGTTCACCGCCGAGCAGCGCGCCGAGATCGCAGCGGTCGCCCACCCGCTCTACGGCGACAAGCTGATCCAGCACGATCCCGAGGTGCGCTTCGGCAGCCACGCCGGCGATGCGCTGCCGACCTGGAATCCGTGGGTGCTGGGCGGCGTGCCGCACGTGGCGCAGGGGCTCGCCTCGCCGTGCTACCCGTTGCTGTGGATCGCGCGGCTGGTCCCGCCGCCGCGCTGCTACGCCTGGATCGCGGCGGTGCAGATGGTGCTGCAGGCGTGGTTCGCCTACCGGATGCTGCAGGCGTTCGGCGTGCGGGCGGCCGCCTGCGGCGTCTTCGCGCTGCTGTTCGCCGGCGGCGGCTGGATGAGCGTGCACCAGGAGTACTTCCAGCTCACCGCCGCGGCCACCTGGCTGCCCTTGGCGCTCGGCGCCACCCGCCGGCTGCTCGACCAGAAGGGGGGCGTGTTCGCGCTCGCGGTGGCGATCGGCTGCGCGTTCCTGTCGGGCTTCCCGCAGATCGGCTTCTACGTCGTGCTGTCGGTCGCGCTGCTCTGGGCGGCGACGGTCGGCGTCCGGCTCTTCCGCGGCCGCGAGCGCGCCGGTGACGTCCTCCGTCACCTCGGCCGGTTCGCCATCGCGGGCGGACTCGGGATCGCGCTGGCCTCGCCGCAGCTGCTGCCGACCGCCGAGTTCGTGCCGCACGCGACGCGCCAGCTGCGCAGCCCCGAAGCGCTGGCCGCCGCCGCGCTGGCGCCGGCCGGCCTCGCCGGAGCGCTGCTTCCCGACCTGTTCACGCCGTCGTACACGCAGGCCGACGCCGATGCCGAGGTGGCGCGCGCCGCCGCCGAGAAGCGCACGCCATGGCTCGACACGCTCTTCGCGCGGACGCTGCTCGGCTCGCTGCGTACGAACGCCACCGTCAACCGCTTCGAGATCACCTTCGCGATCGGGCCGGCGGCGTTGCTGCTGGCGCTGCTCGGGGCGTGGCGCGGGCGCCGGGGGATCCGCGCCTTCCTGCTGCTGCTGCTCGCGCTCGGCGCCGTGCTGGCGGTCCGCTCGCCGCTGCTGCTCGCGCTGTCGCACCTGCCGGGATTCAACATCGGCGACCCGAAGCGCGCCCTGCTGCTGGTGGCGACGGCGCTGGCGGGGCTGGCGGCGCTCGGCGTCGAGGCGCTGCTCGACCATCGCCGCACCCGCACGGCGGCGCTCTGGCTGCATGGCGCCGCGTGCGCGCTGCTGCTGCTGGCGGC
>Ga0194131_10008216_pt1 | contig 13692 bp, 14 predicted proteins | sample TA2KigO120mmetaG_FD_148631 | JGI IMG/M metagenome (GOLD analysis project Ga0194131, IMG submission 148631) | Freshwater microbial communities from Lake Tanganyika, Tanzania - TA2015053 Kigoma Offshore 120m | ecosystem: Environmental > Aquatic > Freshwater > Lake | place: Tanzania: Lake... | reverse complement strand
CGTGCTGATGGACGACTATGGCCGCTTCGAGCAGCGCGAGCTCCACGCTGCGCTAAAGGCCTGGATGACGGAAGCCGGCTACAGCGTGCTCGAGCTTTCGACCGGGCAGGGTATGGTCGTCAAACGCTGAATCGCCGACTTCGACTTGGTCGACGGACCGCTCGGAGGGTTGTTGCGCGTGTTCAGGCCGCACGCGCCGCGCTCTTGGCGGCGCCGATCGCACGGTGGAACTCGACCGGGTCGTCGATCCCGGCGAAGACGATCTTCTCGTTGCCGCCCATGCCGCTCACCAGCACGTTGCCGTAGCCGAACAGGCGGCCGAACACGCTCTGGCGCAAATAGACCTCGTCGATCCGCTCGAGCGGCAATTCGCTCGAATGGCGGGCGATGATCCCGGTCTTGATGATGACGCGGCGGTCGGTGACGGCGCGCTCGGTGGTGAACTTCTCCAAGAGCAGCTTGAGGAACCGGAACAGGAACCACAGCGCCCACAGGCCGGCGCCGCCCCAGTACCACGGCTCGCTCACGCGCCACGCCGTGAGCGCGATCGCCGGCGTCGCCGCGACCGCGAGCACCAGCCCCAGCATGACGTCGTAGAACCAGTGGAAGCCCGCGACTCGGACGACCTTTTCGTCGTGGCTGAGGATCGAATTGATGAATTTCATGGCGGTCGGGTGCCGAGGTTATACGAAGCCGCTGGCGGTATGCGACTCGGTCATGTTGAATCGCGCCGACCCGGAGTTCGGGCGCCGTTCCGACCGAGATCGCCATCTTTGGAATTGACGCGATGACCGCGTTCGCCGACCTCGCGCAGCAAAGCGCGGCCATTGGCTGGCTGTTCATCCCGAGCGCGGTCCTGCTCGGCGCGCTCCATGGGCTCGAACCCGGGCACTCGAAAACCATGATGGCGGCCTTCATCGTCGCCATCCGCGCTGCCCGAAACGATGGATGAGATTGTTGACCAGGCCGAGTTAGAATCAGCCTCACAAACTCTTACTACCACCAAGCACGAGCGTCAGAAAACACGTCATCGCAATCACCCAGGAGGATCGTTCTTGAATTCGAATAAAAAGGTTCTCTACCGTAATAAAGGAACAAAACCTAATTTCCTGGCATCTTGGATCGCGCCATCTATAATTATATTTCTTGTCCTCTTGATATTGGAAGGAGTGAATTTTGCTTTCTGGGAACTGTGGGGATCGCCACGAGTTCCTTATCATGAACGGGTTGATCTGGCGGCCACACTGGCCAGCCCCGAATTCAGGACCTGGAAAGACGATCTGACGATGCCGGACCGTGACCTCGGTTGGACGTCGAATCCGACCCACCCGAATGTAAGCGATGATGGGGCACGCGAAGCCGAAGGCCAACGGCCTGGGACCCGGGTTTACGCCTACGGCGATTCTTTCGTTTTCGGAGCAGAAGTGGGGAACGATCAAGCGTTTACGTACTTGCTCTCGCAAACGATCGGCACTGGAGTACGGAACTTCGGAGTTGGCGGCTATGGGCCGGATCAAGCAATACTCAGGCTTGAGCGGCATTTGAAAGAGGGGCAAAGACCAGAATGGGTGATTCTCGGTATGGCCAGCGAGAGTCTCGCGCGCGTCGTCAACATTTTTAGGAAACTGTACATCCCGGCCGAGATAGCCCACTTCGTGAAGCCGATGTTCGTGGCGTCAGGGGGAGCATGGCGGATCGTCAACGCAGTACCAGATTGGCCCCCCACCGGTGTCGCGGTTCAAACACTCGTTGAGGCCACGAAACTCAATGACTTGTGGTACGTCCAAAACGAAAAAAGGCCGCGGTTTGACTTCCCCTACATGGTTGCAACATTCGAGGCGGTTAAGTTCTTCGCTTTCGACGTCCTGCGTTGGCAGGATCTCTATAAAGATGAACGGACTGTCGCCACGATGACCTATGTGCTTGAAAGGTTCGTTCACCTCTCCAAGAACTATGGCTTCCGCCCGGTCTTCGTCGTCTTTCCCAACCCGGAGGATTTACTAAGGCTGCAGGCGAAAGAGCCCGCGTATTTTGAAGAGTTTCTTGAGCACGTTACGCAGAGATTCAAGGACGATATGCTGATCGTTCGTGTCTTGGACAAGGACATCGATCTGGCACGGTTTCACATCAGGCCGTTTGGAGGCCACCCGTCCCCATACGGCCAAAGAGTCATTGCAAACGCGATAGCGGAGTCACTCGCGCCCTATTTCAAGAAGTAGTTGTCTGGCGAGACGTCCGCGCTACCGCCATGGGCGTTTCGGAGGCACCCCGAATGTCCGGTGCCTTCGCCGAGGCATCATCAGATCGTCTGCGACCCACTACGACAAATAGTCCACCTTCCCGTCCGATCGTGCCTATCCAGCCCAACTGAGAAACCAGACGCAAAAAGCGATTGCCAGTATCGCTCGGAGCAAACGGATCACCTCGGCCCTCGCCCGAGGTGCCGATAACCGCCGGTATGCAATTTACAAACTCGATTCGTTCTTCGCGAAACCATCGCAGCACTTCGTCCAAAGTGTGTAAGGTTTCATGCGGGTTGAAGTATTGATCGCGTATCCAGGTCGATACCTTTCGGGGATCATTCGACCTTCGGGAAACCACGTCCTTGTGTTGACGCCTCACAAGCCTGAACAGCAGGCTGCGCAATTTGAATGGGATGCGCGCGAATCGGTTGTACAGGCCAACGACAACCAATCCTCCAGGTTTGACTGTACGAACGATCTCGGTAAATGCGCGGCGCGGATTGGGCGTGTGGTGCAGGACACCGTTGCAGACCACAGCATCGAACGACGCATCTTTGATGGCGAGATCGAACACGTCCATTTGAACGAAGCTGCTTCGATGCAGGTCGTTTTCGAGTTTGTGCTTGATCGCCAGCGACAGGCTAGAAACGGAAAGATCGACACCAAGGACTTCGTTATTGTTTAACTGAAGATAGTGGGAAAGCTGACCTGTGCCGCAGCCAATTTCGAGCACGAGCTTGTTGAACCCGATGGCATTTAACAGGGCACTCGAGAAGGAATTTGCCGCGCCTTTCCGCACGATGTCGCCGAAACCCTCAAGGCCGTCGTAGTTCGGAAACGTGATGTCTTCGTAGAAGGCCTTTACTCGCGACGTGACGGGGTCGCGTTCGCCGTGCGGCATGGCGCAAAGGGAAGGGACACCATCGCTTGCAGGGTACTGTCGGCCGGATGACGACGATCTGAAATGTCCGTCATCGGTCACCTCGGGCGGTTTATCCCGAGCTTCACCGGGAACGCAAAGACAGCGGAGAATGCGTTCAGATATTAGTGGGACAGTGGCCACTGATTAGACTTGTACAGAATGGCCGTGCCCATAACCAAGACGCCCATCTCGGTTCCCATGAAGCATCGATAAGCGTCCTCCGGACTGCAGACGATCGGTTCATCACGAACGTTGAAGCTCGTATTCAGCACCATGGGGCAGCCCGTCCGCGAATGAAAGGCTTTCAGAAGCCGATGGAATCGTGAATTGGTTGCCTCGTGTACGGTTTGAACCCGCGAAGAGTAATCTACATGCGTTATCGCCGGGAATTCCGTGCGCCGGACGCCAAGCTTCATCAGCCCAGTTAAATCGGTTTCATCAGGTGGCGGCGATACATGCCACGAGGGACGTATCTGTCCGACCAACAGCATATATTGGCTGTCGGCCGGCAAATCGAAGTACTGGGACAAATGTTCCGCGAGAATTGCCGGTGCGAATGGTCTGAAGCTTTCACGGTATTTTATGCTCAGATTGACTTTTCTTTGCATTTGCGGTGAGCGGGGATCGGCCAGTATGGAACGATTTCCCAGCGCGCGAGGCCCATATTCAAGTCGACCCTGAAACCAACCGACAACCTCCTGTTCGGTCAGAGCATCCACAGTCTTTTCGATGACTTGTTGATCGTCGAGCACCTCGTATACCGCTCCAACCCGCGTCAGGAAGGCGCAAATCTCCGCATCGGTGAACTGTGGCCCAAGAAAGGCTCCGTGCATGCCATCGCGTGGCGACTTGGCTAGATGGCGTCGTTGCACCCCCGCTCCGTGACTAACTGCCAGAGCAGCGCCGAGCGCTCCACCCGCGTCTCCAGCCGCTGGCTGCACCCAAATTTCCTCGAAGGGCCCCTCACGCAACAACCTGCCATTTGCTACGCAATTCAGGGCCACTCCGCCGGCAAGGCAAAGAGATTTCTCTTTGGTTTCCTGATAAACCGTTCTGCCAAGTCTCAGAACGGCCTCCTCAAGGACGGATTGGATCGATCGCGCTATGTCCATGTGCCGCCTGGTGAGCGGTTCGCTTGGCAGGCGAGGTGGACCACCGAACAGCGCGTCGAATTTGGTTGTGGTCATTTTCAGGTTGGTACAATAGTCGAAATACTCGAGATTCAGGCGAAAGGACCCATCGGGTTTGAGGTCGATCAGATTGGTAATTATTGCATCGACGTAAGTCGGCGATCCGTACGGCGCCAGGCCCATGACCTTATATTCGCCCTCGTTGACCGCAAAGCCGAGGTAGTAAGTAAAAGCCGAATAAAGGAGGCCCAGGGAGTTTGGAAAACGGATTTCCTTCGACAGTTCGATAGAATTCCCCGCACCGCGGCCGATTGAGGTTGTCGCCCATTCTCCTACCCCGTCGAGGACCAGGATTCCGGCCCGCTCAAATGGAGACGGATAGAACGCGCTCGCCGCATGAGAGTGATGATGAAAACTGAAGACCAGTTTTTCCGAAGGAAAATCCTCTTGGAAAAGCTCCTTCAGTCGGTCGCGGATTAGCTGGGTAAGGAACAGCTTTTCCTTTGCCCAAATGGGCAGCGCTCTGAAAAACGATCGAAATCCCCGGGGTGCGAACGCCAGGTACGTTTCCAACAACCTGTCGAACGTAAGAAGTGGCTTCTCGTAATACACGACGTAGTCCAGATCTGCGATCTGCACGTCGGCCGCTCGCAAGCAATAGTTTACGGAGTTAACTGGAAAACCGGCATCGGCCTTCCGTCGGGAGAACCGTTCTTCCTGGACAGCTGCGATGATTTCGCCGTCGCCAACGATTGCGGCCGCACTGTCGTGATAAAAAGCAGAAATGCCGAGAGCAAGCATTCAACGGCGGAAAAGATCAGAAAATCGCATAAATAAAAGGAGCGAATGTGGATTTTTCGATGAGTACGATAAGGCCTCCGAGCATGATGAGCATCAGCCACAGAGGAATCATCCAATATTTCCTATACGCTCGGGCATACCGTCCCAGCTGTACCAGCAGGTTGATCATTGAGGCGCGGTTACTAGCGGAGATGCGCTGAGTGGGAGACGGACATTATGAATCAAAAGTAATCGTGCATGGTTTGCGCATTCATTTGCCGGCGCACCGGTACGAAGTACGACTCTACCGCTTCGACGGGCGCATTCATCGCCGGTTCCCGCCGAAAAATCCTTAGCACGAGGGCGAAAGGCGTCACGACGAGGAAATACGTGAGAGCCAAAATGACGTAATTGTTGGCGACACCGGCTTTGCGCCCAATCCACTCGAAGACGAGGAGTATGGGGACCAGTGTTCTAGGCGACATCAGCGCCCACATTAGTACCGCCGCAGAAAAAGCGATGAGCCAGATCGCGACGATCTCAAAAACCGCCCACAACACCCCGAACAGTATGCAAAGCCCCACTCCCGAGACGAGGCCTAGGAGCTGTGCGCGCCGGTAGGGCAGTCGGACTGTATCGTGAGTCATATACTTATTGCGTTGGTGTAGAAGAAACGAACTCCTAGCGGCATCACCGCGGGTCGCGCCGCGCCCGCGCCTCCAGTCCCGCTTCGGTCGGTTCGGGAGGCGTGGCTTGATCGCCGTCGAAGACAGCGGCCTGGCCCAGGAGTTCGGCCGCGCGAACAGCCGGCCGTACTGCTAAGCCCCACGCCTCGTCGTAGGCGGCGCGGAGCTTAGCAACAATCTCGTCCAGCGTCACATTGTTAGCTCGTTCGGCTCAGCGCGAAGCTCTGCGATCCTTGCTTGCACGTCTGGCCGCTGCATTAGGCCCTGGCCCTTGGTCGGCGGTTCGACCACGGTCGCCACGCCGGTCGCGATGTCGATCCGCGCGATGTGCGAGCCCGCGAGCGAGGCGTACCAGATCGCGTCGCTGGTGGCGACGAAGCCGCAGGGGCCGCGGCCCTTGGGCGCGTCCCACACTTGACCCCGCCGCTCCTGGGATCGAGCCGGCCGTCGATGCCGGCCTGGCCGGTGATCCAGAGGTTGCCGTTCCGATCGAACGCGGCGGTGTTCAGGTTGGCGTAGCCCTTGTCTTTGAGGAGCGCCAGCTCTTGACCGCTTGAGTCTTGGGGTCGACGCGGACGATCGCGCGGTCGGTATGCTCCACCGCTTACCCCGCACGCATGACGATCACCTGGCCCGCCGCAGCGCGAACGCGACTTTACCGCCCGCCGCGATACCGCGGGCTTGGCGGATCGGCTGCGGCCGTGTGATTGGCCCTCTCGACGTGAGGGTGGCGGCTGCGCGGGTCTCTGACATGCCCTTGACTTCGTGGTGAGGAGAAATCGACTCCGATCAAGTCGACCCGGACGACGACCCGCCTCACCGGCTGCACTGGCTACCAAAGCGCCCCGACGCAATAGGGCTTTTTGCGCGAGCGGCGCGTTTGACCCGCAACCAACCTCGGATATGATGCGCGCCCTACCGACCGAAGCGAGCCCCTGTGGCGGAATTGGTAGACGCGGCAGACTCAAAATCTGTTGGTGGTAACACCGTGCTGGTTCGAGTCCGGCCAGGGGCACCAAGCGCAAGTTTCCAGACCCGCTCTCACCGATGGCCATCCCGTCGAGCCGCCGCCGGCGGCTGCCGCCGGTGCGCTACGTCGAACCGTCAGCGGCCGCGGCGATCGCGGCGAGAAACGGTGCCGCGAACCGGTCGAGCTTGGCTTGGCCGACGCCGTGCACGGCGGCGAACTCATCCCGCGTGCGCGGCCGGCGCGCCGCCATGTCGGCGAGCGAGCGGTCGGAGAAGACCGCGTATGCCGGGACGCCGCGCTCGCGCGCGAGCGCGAGGCGGAGCGTCTTGAGCGCGGCGAGCAGCGGTGCCTCGGCGTCCGTCGAAGCCAGCGCCGCGGGCTTGGCGCGGCCGCGCTTCTTCGCGCGCGGGCGGCTGCGGGCGGCATCCGGGCGATAGCGGAACTCTTTCTCGCTGCGCAGGAGCGCGCGTCCGCTTTCGGTCGCTTTGAGGCCGCCATAGCCGGCGATGTCGAGCCGGAGAAAGCCGGCCGCGACCAGTTGGCGGACGATCGACCGCCACTCGTTGGGCTCGCGCGCGGCGCCGATCCCGAACGTCGGCAGGCGGTCGTGGCCGAGGCGCGCGACTCTCGCGGTGGCGGTACCGGCGAGCACGTCGATGACGTGGGCGGTGCCGAAGCGCTCGCCGGTCCGCACCACCGCCGAGAGCGCCATCCGGCCTTCGTGGGTGCCGTCGGCCAAGGGGATCGGGTCGTTGCAGACGTCGCAGTTGCCGCACGGCTCGATCCGCTCGCCGAAGTAGGCGAGCAGCGTCCGGCGCCGGCATTCGGGCGCCTCGCAATAGCCGATCAGCGCGTCGAGCCGCTGGTGCTCGCGGCGCTTGCGCTCGTCGTCGCTGTCCTCGCGGTCGATGAACTGCCGCCTGACGCGGATGTCGTCGAGGCCGTAGAGCATGCGGGCCTCGGCCGGCGCGCCGTCGCGGCCGGCGCGCCCGATCTCCTGGTAATAGGCCTCGATGCTGCCCGGAATGTCGGTGTGGAACACGAAGCGGAGATCCGGCTTGTCGATCCCCATGCCGAAGGCGATGGTCGCGACCATGACGACGCCCGGCTCGGCCAGAAACCGGTCCTGGTTCCTGCTCCGCGCCGCCGCCTCCATGCCGGCATGGTAGGGGAGCGCCTGGAAGCCGCGGCCCGCCAGCGTGGCCGCGGTCGCCTCGGTCTTGGCGCGCGACAAGCAGTAGACGATGCCGCTCCGGCCGGCGTGGGGTGCGAGGAAATCGAGCAGCTGCTGGCGTCCGTCGCGCTTCATGTCGACGGCGAGGTGGATATTGGGTCGATCGAACCCGGCGACGAAGGTGCGGGCGCCGCCGGCGAACAGCTTGGCCGCGATGTCCTGGCGGGTGATCGCGTCGGCGGTCGCGGTGAAGGCGGCGATCGGGACGCCGGGGAACGACTCCTTGAGCCGGGCGAGCGCGGCGTATTCGGGCCGGAACCCCGGCCCCCACTGCGAAATGCAGTGCGCTTCATCGACGACCACGAGCTTGAGCGGCAGCCGGCCGATCGCCGCCAGCATCCGTTCGGTCATCAGCCGCTCGGGCGAGAGGTAGAGCAGCCGGGTCGTCCCGGCGGCGACGCGGTGCCAGGCGGCGACATTGTCGGGCCGCGGGCGCGACGAGTTGATCGTCTCCGCCTCGACCCCGGCGAGCTTGAGGGCGGAAATCTGGTCTTGCATGAGCGCGATCAGCGGCGAGACGACGACGGTCAGTCCGTCGAACACGAGTGCGGGCAGCTGATAGCAGAGCGACTTGCCCGACCCGGTCGGCATCACCGCCAGCGCCGGGCGCCCGGCGAGGATCGCGTCGACGATCGCTTCCTGGCCGGGGCGGAACGTGCCAAAGCCGAAAACGCCGCGAAGGAGGTCAAGCTTCCGCGCCTGCGTGTTGGTGCCGGTCATCTCCCCGCCTGCCCTCACCGCGACGTTTCATCCTATCGTTCGCGTTGCGGCTCGTCAGTCCTCGGCGCGCGCCCCGGTCGGGGACCACGCCCGCGAAGCGCTCTCGCCGGTCGAACCGGTCGAGGCCGCGAGGACCGACGCGGACGGCCGCGGGATCGGCGCTCATCCCTCCGCCCTGGCGTCGGGACCCCCTCGCGCGATCGTGCGCGCGGCTGCCCGCGATGGTACGGACCCTTTTCGCGTTCGCGCGCCTTTGCTAGCGTCCCCTCCCCACCAACACCGCCGTGCCGCCGCCGTGCCGCACGCCTTACCGGGAGCCCTCACCGATGCCGTACGCCGTCTTCAAAACGCCGATGGAACACGTCCAGGACACCAGCGGCATCGACGCCGGCTTGGCCGCGCTCGGCGTCGACGCCGACGCGATCGTCGCTGTGGTGGCGAAGACCGAGGGCAACGGCGGCGTCAACGACTACTCGCGCGTGCTGATCGATCGCGTGCTGCGCGACTATTTCCGCGACAAGGGCAGCCGCGACCGCGCCGGGGCGCTGGCCGTGCCGGTCGCGCTCTCGGGCGGCTGCGACGGCTTCATCTGCCCGCATTTCAACGTGTTCGTGAAGGTCCCGGAGACCGCGGCGACCGCCAAGTCGAAGGACGACCTCCGCTTGACCGTCGGCAGCGCGATCTCGGCCAAGATTTTGCCAGAGGAGATCGGCCGCTTGGGCATGGTCGAGAAGATCGCCGCCGGCGTCCGCCAGGCGATGGCCGACGCCGGCATCGCCAACCCCAAGGACGTCCACTTCGTGCAGACCAAGACGCCGCTCCTCACCTCGCAGCGGATCGCCGATGCCAAGCGCCGCGGCAAGACCGTGGCGCTCACCGACACCATGGAGTCGATGGCGGTGTCGAACGCGACCGCCGCGCTCGGCATCGGCGTCGCCGTCAGCGAAATCCCGATGCCGCGCGAGGACCAGATCGCCAAGGATCTCGCGGTCTATTCCTCGGTCGCGTCGTGCTCCTCGGGCGTCGAGCAGGACGAGGCCCAGATCGTCGTCGTCGGCAATCGGAAGGGCATCGGCGGCTCGTTCCGGATCGGCCATTCGGTGATGAAGGACGGGCTCGACATCGACGGCATCTTCGAGGCGATCCGGAGCGCCGGCTTGAAGCTCCCCGACCGGCCGCGCGCGTCCGACATGGGCGACGCGCTGGTCAACTGCTTCATCAAGTGCGAGACCGACCAGACCGGGCGGCTGCGCGGCCGGCGCCTGGTGTCGTTGAACGACTCCGACATCCACCACACCCACCACACCAAGGGCGCGGTCGGCGCGGTCGCCGCGCTCGCCACCGGCGACACCGCGGTGTTCTGCTCGGTGGCGGCGCTCCAGTCGGGCCCCGCCGGCGGCGGCATGGTCGCGGCGATCATCAACGCCGACAAGGCGCCGAAATAACCGGCCCCTCTCGGCTTTAGGGAACAGGGCGCAGAAAAGCCGACGCGCGCGCCCGCCAGTCACTCCGGCTTGATCGCGGCGGCGGGCGCCACCGCCGCGCTCGCCGCGCCGCGAGTGCGGACGAAGAAGAACTCGCCGCCCTCGGACGCGGCCTCGCGGATTTCGGCGTAGCGCGTCGTCTGCTGCGAGTTGAGCGCGACGATCGCCGCGACCGGGTCGGCGAGCGCGCGCGCCGGCGCGACGCTCTCGCGGTTGTCGTGGAGCGCGCGCAGGAACGCCGCCGCGAACACCGAGAGGCCGCCGCTCCCGGTGTCGGCGACCGGTTCGAGCCCGCCCGAGGTGAAGGCGCTCCGCGACCGCGTCTTGGTCATGCGCGCCACCCACTCGGTGCGGGCCGCGGCGACGCGCGGGATTTCGACCGCGCGCGTCAGCGTGCCCGAGTAGCAGGAATCGGCCACCACCAGCACGTGCTGGGCGCGGACGCTGCGGAGCTTGGCGGTGATGTCGTCGTTGGCGATCCAGGCCGCGGTGGTGGTGCGCTCGACATCGACCGGCAGCCAGTAGCCGCGGTTCTCGACCTCTTCCAAGTGACCGTGCCCGGCGCAATAAACGAGGAGATTGTCGTCGGCCTTGAGCCGCGCGCGGTAGTCGTCGAAGGCGCCGATGATCTCGGCCCGGGTCGCGTTCTTGAGCACGCGGACCTCGAAGCCATAGTCGCCGCGCAGGACCTGGGCGACGGTCTCGGCATCGGCGACCGCGGTCTTCAATTTGTCGAAGTGGCGGTAGTCGTTGTTGCCGATGACGAGCGCGTGGTAGCGGCCGAACACGCTCGCGACCTGGGCCCACACCGGCGTCGGCGCGGCGACGGCCAGCGCAACCAGGGCGAGGGCGAACGCGAGACGCACGCGGGACGCGAAGGCGAGGGTCGGCACGGTCAAATCGGCAGCGCCATGTTGTTCTTGACCGCGAAGGTATCGGCGATGACGGTGCGGGTCTTGAATTTGAGCCGGCCGTCGCGGACGACGATCGCGTCCTCGCAGCGGCCGACGCTGTAGAGATCGGTGCGGCCCTCGATCGTGGTCTGGTAGAGCGCGTAGTTCGAGATCACGCGGTAGACGCCGGCCTCGACGCCGACGATGTAGACGTTCGACACCATGTGCCGGGTATAGACCGGCTCGTAGGTCAAGGCGTCGCGGAGCGAGGTGACGCGGTCCTCGATCATGCCGCGGCTGTAGTGGTAGATGATCGGCGCCGGCAGGCCGTGCTCGACATTCTCGCGCGAGAGCACCTGGTAGCAGCCGTCGTCCAGGAAGAAATTGGGCCACGCCTCGAGCCGGTCCTCATCGAGGCAGCGCGCGTACTCGATCAGGAAGCGCTCGATCGCCGCGCGCATATCGGCGCCGAGCGCCGGATCGGCGTCGAGCGATCCCGCGGGCAACGTCGCCGCTTTGGCACGGTCGTTCATGGCGCCGGGCGCATCAGCTCGTGATAGCGCTTCCAGAACCCGCGCACCGCGACCTCGGTCGCGAGCGTGTCCTGATCGGCGATCGCGCCGTCGCCGCCCATCTCGACCACCGAGGCGCGGTCGCCGAGGCCGTGGGTGCCGCGCTGAACCAGGCGCCCGGCTTCGCCGTCCTCGAGCGAGATGTAGCCGGCCGGGCCGACGAAATTGGCCTGGCGCAAGCGCCCCTCGCGCGCCGCGGCATCGTCGCTCGCGAAGCCGAGGTAGGTCCAGTAAAGCTCGAATCCGTCGACGCCCTTGGGCCGCACGTGGCGGGTCTGGAACGTGCTCGCGACCTGGCCGAGCATCAGGTTCGGGAACACCGTCATGATCATGTTGGTGACGCGGTCGTCATAGTCGGGCTTGGTCTCGAACAGGGAAGGGTCCTTCAGCTTGTAGCCGGGGCGGTACTTGTCGATGTCCTTATAAAGCGCCTTCATCTCGGTCGGGTTCTCGCCGATGTCGGCGGTGCGGAGCACGCTGTGGCCGCAGGTATCGTCCATGAGCACGCGGCCCGCCATGGTGGCGCGGTAGATGCCGAAGGTGGTGTGGTAGAGGTGCAAGAGGCTCGCGTGATAGGGGTCCTTGACGTTCTCGAGGTAGAGTTTCCAATTGGCCGGGACCGCTTGGCGCCAATAGCCGAGCACCACGATCGGCCGGTCGAAAATGCGATCGATCTCGGGCCGGATTTTGGGCCCGAGATAGTCGTAGAGCGACGGCATCTCCGGCGCGCAGGTGCCGAAAATCAGGCCCTTGTAGGTTTCGACCCGGAGCGTGCGGAGGCTGTGGCGGCGCTTGTCGAAGTCGGCCGGCATGCCGCCTTTGCCTTTGACGCCGTGCTCCTGCGGCACGCTCAGGAGCGCGCCCGCGGTGTCGAAGCGCCACTGGTGATAGGGGCAGGTGTGGGCGTGCTGGGCGGCGTTGCCGCGCGTGCGCCGCACCAATTGCGCGCCGCGGTGCGCGCAGCTGTTCTCGAACGCGGCGATGCCGCCCGCAGGCGTGCGGTTGACGACGACCTGGACGTCGCCGACGTAGCCGAGGAGGTAGTCGCCGGGCTTGGGAATTTCGACCTCGAGCCCGAGATAGTTCCAGGTCGGGCCGCGGAACAGGACGTCGCGCTCGCGCGCGAAGGTAGCGGGGTCGCTGAAAAGCGCGAACGGCACGCGCGCGAAATTCTCGCCCGGCCCAGCGGCCGCTCGGTCGGCCTCCGTCATGGCACCCGCCTTTTCCGACATCGCGCGATGGTACGTCGGCAGCGCACCCGCTGTTAAGGGCGGAATGGCTGGCTTTGGACTCAAGCTTGGCAAAGAGGCTAGGATTTGCCGTCGCCACGACCATAACGTTCCGGGGAGCAACCCATGAGCACCAAATACGTGATCTCGGCCGACTCGCACATCATCGAGCCGCTCGACCTCTGGACCAAGGCGCTCGCACGGAAGCACCCGATCGAAAAGCTGCCGCGCGTCGTCAAGCGCGACGATGCGATCAAGGGCGACTACTACTGGAGCGGCATCGAATACCTGAAGCTCAACCTGTTCGACCCGGTCGATTCGACCGACTCGACCGGCCAGGTCGCGAGCTTCGAGAGAGAGCTCGCGGCCAAGGTCAAGCGCTGCAGCGTCGACCCTGCGGTGCGGGTAGAGCTGATGGACTACGACGGCATCAGCGCCGAGATCATCAACTCGACCTACATGCTGCTCAACATGCGGATGGCGGATTCGAACGTCCTCAAGGACGTGTGCACGGTCTACAACGACTGGCTCGCCGAGCATTGCAGCCACAACCCCAAGCGCCTGCTCGGCGCGGCGATGATCGATCTGCGCGACCCCGCGTGGGCGACGCGCGAGCTCGAGCGCATCGCCAAGAAGGGCCTGCGTACGGCGATCGTCCAGAACGCGATCGCGCCGCAGTATCCGCCCTACCGCCGCTCGGTCTATGACCCGTTCTGGGCCGCCGCCCAGGACCTCGACATGCCGATCACGCTGCACGCGATCACCGGCACGGTGCGCGATCCCTTCACCTACCACACGCCCGAGGAACTCGAGCTGGCGCCGGCCTCGT
>Ga0194131_10008215_pt1 | contig 13692 bp, 10 predicted proteins | sample TA2KigO120mmetaG_FD_148631 | JGI IMG/M metagenome (GOLD analysis project Ga0194131, IMG submission 148631) | Freshwater microbial communities from Lake Tanganyika, Tanzania - TA2015053 Kigoma Offshore 120m | ecosystem: Environmental > Aquatic > Freshwater > Lake | place: Tanzania: Lake... | reverse complement strand
ATCGCCGACTCTGAGTACATGCCGGACATCGGCCTTCGGGGCGACTTCGGTCCGCAGCGGCAGCAGGTGCTGCCCGCGATCGTGAACAATGTCAGTGGGAACGCCATCATTGGCATGAGCTGGGTGCTCTTGGACTTTGGTCGCCGCGATGCGGATGCCGCGCGCGCGCGCGCACAACTGACCGCAGCCAACTTTGCGTTCAACCGTGAGATGCAACGGCTGGTCTTCGACGTGCAGCGCGCGTACTTCGTGCTGGATGCGAAAATCTCGCTGCGCGAGGCGGCGCGAGAGAATGTCGCGACAGCGCGCAAACAACTCGATGCGACCGATGACCGGATGACCGTCGGACTCGCCACGCGTCCCGAAGTTCTGCAGGCAAGGCAGCAGTACATGCAGTCGCTGTATGCGCTCGAGGAGGCGAAGGCGGAGGTCTACATCGCGCAGGCGCAGCTCGCCGTGGCGATGGGCATTCCCGCGCAGTCCTCGCCAGAGATCGTTCGCCTTGCAGATCTGCCGCTCCCGAGCACGATCACCGATGGCGTGGAAGTCGCCATTCAGTCCGCCCTTGCCCAGCGACCTGACATCGCTTCCGCGCTTGGCGAGGTGCGCTCGAAGGAGCAGATGGTGAAACGCGCGGAAGCGGACTTTCTGCCGATCATCAACTTTGAAGGCTCGGCCGGCGTGACGGGCGGCAACTTCAACTACACGCAGCCAGGGCTTTCGGGCAGCGGCGCAGCTGCATACGGCCTGTACTCCGCACAGGTGACCGCGGACTGGCTGCTCTTCGACGGCTACGAACGCGCCAACCGGCTGCGGCAGGCGCGCAGCGAAGTGCGCGCTGCGGAGGCGCGGCTGGAGCAACTCCGTCTCGAGACGACGGGGCAGGTCTGGTCGAGCTACTTCGATTTCTTCTCCGCGCAGAAGCAGTATGAGGCGGGCGTGGCGCTCTTGACCGCGTCGCAGGATTCCTACGACAGCGTCTATCAGAACTACCTGAACGGTCTCGCCACCATCAACGATCTCCTGCTCGCCGAGTCATTCCTCTTCGATGCACGCTTCGAACTGATCAAGTCGCGTGCGGATCTGCTGACCGCGAGCGCCACATTCATCTACGCACTCGGCAGCTGATCCTCCGATGCGCGCGTCATTCCTGCAAGCCAAGCATGCAGCGGGTCTCGGGTGGGAGGCATATCTGGCCACGGATCCGCAGCGTGCCGCCGCATGGAGCGCGCGCGTGGCGCGCGCACCGATCACGGATGCGCAGCGGACGTTGCTCGCAAGCTTCACGCGCCGCTCGCCGATGATCTGCCTCAGCGGCCTGTGGTGCGGCGACTGCGCGACGCAGTGCCCCCTGCTGCAGGCGATCGCGCTCGCGTGTCCGATGATCGACCTCGTCTTCCTCGACCGAGATGAGCACATGGATCTCGCCGAGGAAGTCCGCATCGCTGCAGGCCACCGCGTGCCCACAGTTCTCTGGTTGACGGAGGAGTTCGAGTTCGTTCACCTGCTCGGCGACCGCACGCTCTCGCGGTACCGCGCCATGGCGCGCACGCAACTCGGTGCAGCGTGCCCCGTTCCCTTCGCAGAGGCTTCCTCGGATGAGAACGCGACCGTGGTGGCGGAGTGGATCGCCGAGTGCGAACGCGTGCAGTGGATTCTTCGGCTCTCGCCGCGCCTGCGCGAACTGCACGGGGATTGACCCCACCACCACTGCGTGCGCGTGCGTCAGCGCAGCTTGAGACTGACAAGCGCAACCATCGTCAGCATCACCGACACGATCCAGAGTCGAACAACCACCTGCTGCTCCTGCCAACCGCCGAGATGGAAGTGGTGATGCACGGGTGCGCAGCGGAAGATGCGCTGCCCCTGACCGAAGCGGATGCGCGTGTACTTGAACCACTGCGTCTGGGCGAAGACGCTGCCAAGTTCAAGGAAGAAGACGCCGCCGATGACGAGCAGCAGCAGTTCCTGCCGCGCCGCGACGGCGAAGAAGCCGAGCAGTGCGCCCAGCGAGAGGCTTCCTGTATCGCCCATGAAAACGCGCGCGGGCGAGCAGTTGAACCAAAGGAATGCGAGACACGCCCCGGCCATGGCCCCTGCCATGACGAGCAGTTCACCCACACCAGGCACACTCGGCACCATCAGGAAGTAGGCGGCGCGCGGGCTGCCTGCAATCCACAGCAGCACCATGAGCGCAAGCGTGGCGATGATGAGCGTTCCCGTCGCAAGGCCGTCCATGCCGTCGGTAATGTTCACTGCGTTGGATGTTCCAGCGATCGCGAGCGTTGCGATCAATGTGAACGCCCCCGCACCCAGGATCCACACCGTTGGCGACATCATCGGAGGCTGAAGCAGCGTGTCGATCGATGGCGTCGGCAAGTATGTGCGCTGGAAGGGCAGATTCAGCACATGCGCATCGGGGCCCATTCCCCAGCGCCAAAGGAAGAACCCGACGATTCCTGCGAGTCCCAACTGAAAGATCAGCTTTTCCCACGCGAACAGCCCATCGCGCATGCCTGCCTCTCGGCGGCTCTGCGTCAGTTTGAGCCAGTCGTCCACGCTGCCGAGCGCCGCGAAACTGATCGCCACGATCAGACCAAGTTGGATGTAACGGCTGTGCAGCACATCACCCAGCAGCAGCGTGCTGGCCACGAGTGCCCCCACGATGACGAGCCCACCCATGGTCGGCGTGCCCCTGCGCCCTTGCATCTTCTGGTTGAGCACATCATTGCCGAACTCAGGGGCATCGCCGATCTTCTTGTGCGCGAGCCAGCGGATCACACGCGGACCAAACAGAGCAACGAGCATGAACGCCAACAGTGCCGCAAAGAGTGCGCGAAACTCCACCTGATAGAGAACCATCACGATCCACGACAGCCCACGCTCGTCGAGCCATCCCTGCGTTGCCTCCACAAGGTTGTAGATCATCAGGCAGCCATCCTCTCCTGCAGCGAATTCACGAGCAGTTCGAGTCGGCAGCCGCGCGACCCCTTGAGCAGTACCACATCGCCGGCTCGGAGTGCACCGAGGATGCGTGTCATCGAATCGGGCGAGAGGTCAGGCACATGCAGCACCTCGCAGGCGTTCTCGCTGCGGCACGCTGCCGCGCCATGCGCGGACAGTGTTCCGACAAACACAGCGAGCGCAGGTGGACCACCACAGGTGCCTGCAGCAACGGCGCGTCCGAGTTCCGCATGCAGATGCGGCCCCGCATCGCCAAGTTCGAGCATGTCCCCAAGGATCGTGACCTTGCGCTGCCCTGCGGGGGCGCGTTCACCGAATGTCCGCAGCGCGGCGCTCATGGCATCTGGATTCGCGTTGTACGCATCGTTGAAGAGCGTCATGCCGCATATCTGCTGACGCACGAAGCGCATGTCGGACGGCGCGACCGCGGCACATCCGCGCGCGATCTCGTCGTCCGTCATGTCACGGTCGATGCCGAGCGCGATCGCGGCGAGCGCGTTCATGGCATTGTGCTCCCCATCGAGCGCAAGACGAACCTCGAACCGCCTTCCGCATGCGTCGACTTCGATGTCCTGTCCGCCTTCCGCACGCGCCGCGCGTGTGCGCAGCCGCACATGGTTGGCGGGACCTGTTCCAAATCGCACCACGCGCACTCCCGCAGGCAACGCCGCTTCAAGTGCCGCATCGAGCAGGCTGCTGTCGCCGCGCACAATCGCGAGCGACCCCGCATGCAGACCCGCCACGAGCGAGAACTTTTCCCGCAGGATCGCGTCGACCGACCCAAGACCACCGAGATGCGCCTTGCCGACCATGGTGATCACACCGACATCGGGTCGCGCGAGCGCCGTGAGCGCTGCGATCTCGCCTGGACTGTTCATGCCGATCTCCGCGAGGAGGAAGTCATCGCCGCGCCGACCGCCAAGCAGCGTGATCGGAACGCCCACATCGTTGTTGAAGCTCTTGGGACTCGCTGTGCCGCGGAATCGCGTGGCCAGCACGCTCTCCATCAGGCGCCGCGTCGTGGTCTTGCCTGAACTGCCCGTGATGCCCACGACTTGCGTTCCCCGCAGTTGCATCCGCCAGAAGCGGGCCGCTGCCTGCAGTGCGGCACGCGTATCTCGCACGATCAGCACGGATGCGGACTGCTGCCCAGCGAGACGGATGCGATTCCACCGCGACTCTTCCACAACGACCACACGCGCACCCGCGCGCACCGCTTCAAGCAGGTGATCGTGCGCATCATGCCGATCGCCACGAAGCGCAAAGAACGCGCGCCCGCCAAGGTCGCTGCGAGTATCCGTGCCGATGCCCCGGAGAACGGTGCCATCCGCCGGCGCTTCCACCCACGCACCTTGCACGGCGCTGCGCAACTGATCAGGCGTCAAAAACGGCGACAGTGCATCGCCACCGGCTTCATGCGGACCATTCATACGTGGACTCCCTGCGGCCGATGTTGTCGACCTGTCGTTGTTGTCGCGGTTGTGGCGGCTTCGTGTGCCTGCGGACTTCCGTTGGAACGCAGCGCAGCGCGCGCCTGCTCGCAGTCATCAAAATGGCGCTTCTCGGTTCCGATGATTTGATAGTCCTCATGCCCCTTGCCCGCGATGAGCACGATGTCGCCTGTGCGCGCAGCGGCGATTGCGGCAGCGATCGCGGCAGCACGATCGGGCTGCACATGCACGCGCGCCCGCCGATCCGCTGGAACGCCCTCGAGAATCTCATCAATGATCGCGTTGGGATCTTCTTGACGCGGATTGTCGCTGGTCACAAAGACGACATCGGCGCCGCGCACCGCCGTTGCAGCCATGCGCGGGCGCTTCGTTCGGTCACGGTTGCCACCACAACCGAAGACCAACACGATTCGTCCAGTGCCAACGACGGGACGCAGTGCGGCGAGCACATTCGACAGCGCGTCATCCGTATGCGCGTAGTCCACGAGGACTGCGAAGGGATCGTGCAGCGCGGTCACCGGCTGCAACCGCCCGGGCGGCGCGGAAGCTGTGGAAAGTCCGCTTGCCAGGTGCTCGGCTTGAACGCCGAGCGCCCATGCGGTCGCCACGGCCTGCAGCGCGTTCATCGCGTTGTGCCGCCCCACGCATGGGAAGTCCGCATCGAAACTGCCCCACGGTCCATGCAGTCGAAGGCGCATGCCACCGAGCGCCACACGAATCACTTCCACAGTGCACTCCGCACGCGTGTCGGTCGTGCTGCAACGCACCGCACGCGCCGCACACGAGCGCAGCATGCGCTCGTGCGCAGGATCGTCACTGTTGACCACCGCGCACGCGCCAGGTCGAAGCCCATCAAACAACTGCGCCTTGGCATCGGCGTAGGCATCCATCGAGCCGTGGTAGTCGAGGTGATCACCCGTCAGGTTCGTGAAGACGCCCGCCGCAAAATCAATCCCCTGCACTCGGCGCTGGTGGAGTGCGTGGCTCGACACCTCCAGCGCGACCGCCTCGCACCCGTTGCGTGCCATCGTGCCGAGAATCTGCGCCAGTTCCATGCCGCCAGGAGTCGTCAGTTCCGCAGGCGTGCGCATCGCACCATCGTCGATCACCACCGTCCCGATCAGGCCGCACTTGGTCGACGCGTGCATCAGCAGATGCTGCACGAGGAACGCCACGGTCGTCTTGCCGTTCGTTCCTGTGATGCCGATCATGCGCATCGCCGATGCGGGGAATCCCGCGAGCGCATGCGCGAGATCAACGCCGCTGATCGCCGCGTTGGTGCACTGCAGCATCGCCACGCCCGCACCCCGCAATTCCGTCATGGGAAGGTTGCCGTCGCAGAGCACAGCGGCCGCACCGCGCGCGATCGCTTGCGCGATGAACGCGCGACCATCGCCGCGCGTTCCGCTGCGGGCAACGAAAAGCGAACCACGCGCGACCTTCCGGGAGTCATCCGTGACACCCCCGATATCGGTGTCACAATCTCCCAAGACCGTCACGCCGTCCACTTTGGCGATCAGGTGAGACAACTGCATACTGGCTCCCCGTGGATATCGGCACTTGGTCGTCCGCTGCTTGACGCTTCACACGACCGATATGTGTCTGAACTGACGCGCCGCGAGGTGGTCGGTCAGGGCAGGATGAGCATCGCATCGCCGAAGGAGTAGAAGCGGTACTCCTCGCGCTGCGCGAGCGCGTAGATCCGCTTCAGCCGATCGAGTCCGACGAGCGCGCCGACGAGCGCGAGCAGGGTCGATCGCGGCAGATGAAAGTTGGTCAGCAGTCGGTTGGTCCACCGGAAGTCGGACCCTGGCGCGATGAGAATGTCGGTGGCGAAGTCCAGCACGGTGCGATCACCCTGCCCTGCCCCGACCAAGGTGCGCGCTCCAGCGAGAACCTCCTCAGGCAGCGGTCTCGGCAGCGACTCGAGCAGTCGAACCGAAGTCGTTCCCACTACAAGGCTTGCGGCAGCATTGCAGCGGTCAAGCGCACACAGTGCGGCGGCGGTCACGCGGCAGCGCTCCGCGTGCATGGGATGCGCACCGAGTGTCGGCGCATCGACGGGGCGGAACGTGCCAGGACCCACCTGAAGTTCGGTGCGGATCGTTGCAACTCCCTCCGCTGCGATCTGTTGAAGAAGTTGCGGCGTGAAGTGCAGACCCGCGGTGGGTGCTGCGCAACTCGGCAGATCGCTCGAACGCGCATACACCGTTTGGTACTCGCTTCGGTCCGCCTTGTCCGCCGCCGCCGCCTGTGACTCCCCGCGCTGCTGCCGCGCCGCCAGTATGTACGGCGGCAGCGGTGTCCAACCCGCCGCGTTCCACGCCGCCTCGGCACTCAGACCGCCGCACACGGACACGACCCAGTGCGCACCATCACGCCGCTCGAGCCGCACCTTCACTTCGGCCTTCGGTGAACGCCCCTCCTCGCGACCGCCGTCGCCCGACTCGCTCTGCGGCGGCGTCAGGCGCAGCACGTCGCCGCAGTCGAAGTGCTTCGCCCCTCGGATCATCACGCGCCACAACCCATCACCCGCGGGATGGACGAACAGCCCCTCGCATGTCCGCCCATCCCCGTCGCGCGCGGCGAGAAATCGCATCGCCTCGACACGGGTCTCGTTCACAATCAGTGCGCCCGCAGGTTCGAGATAGCCAACGATGTCGCGCACTCGGCGGTGCTCGATGCGGTCCTGCGCGCGGTGCAGGACGAGCATCCGCGCCGAATCGCGTGGCTCCGCAGGATGCGTGGCGATGCGCGCAGCGTGGAGGTGATAATCCAAGTCGTCGGGGGTGACGGCGGCTGGGCTCGTTGTCATGGTTGAGAGTCCTTCGCCCGCACACTTGGACAGCAGACGACCGCGCCAGCGGCGATCTGCCGGCCGCGGCGAAACGCATCCCAGGACATCACGCTTCCCCCCGGCGGCTGGACCTCGAGCAGTTCGACCGCGCCGCGACCGCACGCGACACTGCCCGCAGTGGTCACCTCACCCGCACGCGCGTTCGGTGCATCGCCGCCCGCGGCGGGTCGTGCCCGCAGAATGCGCAGCGCATGCTGCCCGACCAACGCATCCACACCTGGCCATGGACTGAGCCCGTTGATCCGTGCGCTCACTGCACGCGCGGCGGCAGTGAAGTCCACCCACGCATCGGCTCGCGAGAGTTTCGCCGCGCGTGTCACAAGCCGTTCATCCTGCTGCACACCGCCGAGCGACTCGAGCGCCCGCGTCGCGCGCTGTCGCACCGGCGTGTTGGAATGCGCATCGAATGCCGCGCGCCAGCGGCGCACGGTATCGAGCAGCGGCGCACAGCCGAGCACACTCAGCCGATCATGCAGTTCACCCGCAGTTTCTGCCTCGCGCGGCTCCGTGGATGCCTCGGCGAAGACGGCACCCGCATCGATTCGGTCGGCGAGACCGATCACGGTGACGCCCACTCGTGCATCACCCGCCATCAGTGAACGCTGAATCGGCGCAGCACCGCGCCATGCGGGCAGGAGCGATCCGTGCAGATTCACGGCGGCGACTCCATCGAGCAATTCCTGCCCGAGTCGCTGCCCGAACGCAACCACCACGAGCAGCGCGGCACCCGCGCCACGGATGCGCGCGAGCGACGCCCCCGCCGACGCATCGTCGGTCCGTTCAAGCGGCAGACCGTTCGCAAGCGCCCATGCACTCACGGGTGTCGGTGCGAGCGCCTGTCCGCGGCCCGCCCTTCGGTCGGGCTGCGAGACGACACACGCCACGTGGAGTCCCAGTTCGGGTGCGGCGGTCCGAAGCGCGGAAAAGGGCGCGACCGCAAATGCCCCGCTTCCAAGGAGCACCACAGGAACGCCGCCCGAAGCGGGCGCGCCGCCATGCTCGGTGGCGCTGCTGGCGTCGTTCAATCCTGCTCCTCGAGTGCCTTCAACTTCTTGCGGTTGACCAGCCTGTCCATCACGCTCATGCGATCAATGATGAGAACGCCATCAAGGTGATCCATCTCATGCTGCCAACAGCGCGCCATCAGTTCGCTCGACTCCATCCGAAAGACGCGTCCTTCCACGTCGGTCGCCTCGATCTCCACGATCGGTTGCCGCCGAACGGAACCGCGAATGTCAGGCAAACTGAGGCACCCTTCCTCCTGCGCCTCGAGTGTCCCCTCGACACGGAGAAACCGCGGGTTGATGTACACGATGCCGCCCTGCCCTTCCTCGTCGTCTTCACGCTGCGTGACAAAGATCCGCAGCGACTCGCCCACTTGGGGCGCGGAAAGCCCGTAGCCCTCCTCCTCGTGCATAATGTGGATCATCTCCTCGGCAAGATCGCGGATTCGCCCGTCGATTTTGCCCACTGGCTCCGCCCGCCGCCGCAGCACTGGGTCTGGATGCAACACGAGACCACGCACAGCGTAGGAGTCTAATGCAGTCGAGTGCGAAGAATTGCCGTGCCACGGGCGATGCGCTACTCTTCTGAGTTCCGAAGGAAGCGTTTCCCACGGAAAGGTTGTCGCGGAGACTCCCCTTGATCCTCCCCTGGAAGAAAAACGACGGCGACAAGAAGGCGGTGTTCATCCCGTCGCCCGAGAAGGCGAAGCTGTTCCTCGAGCGCGCCGAGAAGGCGATCGCGCAGTCTGGCTTCGAGGTGGGGCTGTTCTATTTCGCGAACGCGCTGAAGTTCGACCCCGCGAGCATTCCAACGCTTGATGCCATGTGGGAGTGCGGCAAGCAGAACTTCCTCGGTGGCGGGAAGCCGGCCACGGGCGCCGAGTTAAAGCCTCTCGAAGGACCATCCGCCATTGATCGGCTCGCGGTTGCGACGCTGCTGTGGATGCGCGACATGAACAATGTGGAGCGCGGTCTCGACATGCTCGGGGCAAGCATGAAGGCGGAGATGCCACCTGTCGGCGCTTGGGCTGCACCGAAGGTGTTCAACCTGCTCAGCGTCGTGCTGCGCGACAAGCCGAACCGCAAACTGGTATTGCGCGCGAAAGATCTGTTCGTCGAAGTCGGAGCGTGGGAAGAGGCGAAACTGTGCATCGAGAAGGCGCTCGAGATGGATCCATCCGACACCAAACTCGAGCGGGAGTTCAAGCAGATTCTTGCCAACCGCGCCATGGTCGCGAGCGGCTTCGACCGCGACGGCGGACGGGGCAACTTCCGCGACAATGTGAAGGACCTCGACAAGCAGCGAAGTCTCGAAGAGCAGGATGCGATCTCGGGCAGCGTGGGCACAGAGGAACGCAACCTCGAACGAACAAAGGCAGAGTACGAAGCGAATCCGCGCTCTCCAGATGCCGTGCAGAAGTACTGCCTCGCGCTCAAGCGCGCGGGCACGCCCGAACACGAGACAACCGCGTTCAAGGTGTATATCGCTGCCTACGAGGCGCTGAAGGAGTACCGCTTCCGCATGCTGGCTGGCGACATCAAGATTGGTCGTGCGCAGCGGCATCTCACCGCAGCCGAGGAGGCGGCGACAAAGGCACCCGCCGATGCGGCGGCGCGCGCGAATGCCGATCGGCTGCGCAAAGCGGTGCTCGAACTGCAAGCGACGGAGTTCCGCGAGCGTGTGCAGAACTACCCATCGGACCGCACGATGAAGGCGGAACTCGGTCGCATCCTCTTTGAACTCGGCAACTACGAAGACGCCATGGGTTGCCTGCAAGTCGCGAAGGAGGAGCCGAAGATGCGCGTCTCCGCGGCGCACATGCTCGGGCGATGCTTCGCGGCGTCGGGTTGGCATGCGGAGGCGGTCGGCGAGTTCAAGGAGGCGATCGCGGCAATCGATGTGACGAGCGCCGCGCGCGAGCAGGACATCCGCTACGACCTGATGCTGTCGCTCACGGCGCTCGCCAAGCTCGAGCGCAACGCACAGCACGCACGCGACGCGGCGGACCTTTGCTCCGCCATCCTGCGCAAGGACATCAACTTCCGCGACATCCGCCAACGCCGCAAGGACCTCGATGCGCTGGTCAAGGAACTCGCCTGAGCATGGGAACTGCTGCGCAGAATCCCGCTCGGATCGCCGCCGTCATTCCCGCCCGCATGAACTCCTCGCGCTTCCCCGGCAAGATGCTGGCGGATGCGACGGGACGTCCACTGATTCAGCATGTCTTTGAACGCGCCCGCGCCTGCCCGCGCGTGCACGAAGTGATCATCGCCACGGATGATGCGCGGATCGAGGCGGCGGCAGCTCGGTTCGGTGCGCGCTGCATTCGGACCCGCGCGGACCACCCCAATGGCACAAGCCGCATCGCGGAGGCGAGCGCACAGATCGATGCGGACATCATCGTGAATGTGCAGGGCGACGAGCCGGAACTCGAACCTGAACTCATCACCGCCGCCATCGATGCGCTGCTTGCGGATCCAGGGGCGGACATGTCGACCGTCGTGTCACCGTTTCTTTCTGGCGAGGATCCCGCGAATCCGAACATCGTGAAGTGTGTGATCACGCACGTCGGAAACAACCGCCGCACGCCGCGAGCGATGTACTTCTCACGCGCACTCATCCCCTTCCCTCGCGATGGGAACGCTCCTGCCGCGCCGTTGAAGCACGTCGGTCTGTACGTCTATCGGCGCGCGTTCCTGCCCGTGTTCGCCGCATTGCCGCCCACGGACGTGGAGCGGACCGAACAACTCGAACAGTTGCGCGCGCTCGAGCATGGACACGCCATTGCGGTTGCCCACGGCATCGCCCGTTCCCATGGCATCGACACGAGGGAGCAGTACGAGGCGTTCGTCAGCCGCTGGAAGGGGCAGCCGCAGGCTTCGGCTCCGCGTCCCTGATCGAGCGCGCCCATTCACGGGCGCGGTCGCGCGCGCGCGGGTCGCGATCGCTCGCTGCAATCGCATCGATGTCCTGGAGTGCCTCGCGCGCACCCAACTTTGCCAGTGCCTCGCCCGCGGCATCACGCGCGCGAAGTTCCGGATCGTTCAGCCACTGCATGCACAGGCGAACCGTCTCCGTGCGGCGCGCAGGATCCGCGCTGCCGCGCGCCAGTTCCGCGAGCGTGCCGATCGCGGTGGAACGCATTCGATCCATATGACCGAGCCGCGCAAGGGACTCCACGCGCGATCGGAGTTCGACCAGTTGCAGCGCGCTGATGGTTTCCAGTGCGGCGATCCGAACTCGCTCGCTCGGGATGCGCTGATGGAGCATCCGCTCGATGCCCGCGCGCAGTCCCGCGTCGCCTTGCAGTGCCGTGCGCTGCTCGGGGAAGTCCACGCCACCGAGCCGCCGCAGCGCCTCGCACACGCTCGTGCGGACTGCGTAGCCGTTTTCCCGCTGCAGCGCGTTGAGCAGCCGTGGCCGTGACTGCTCGAAGGGCACCACGCCGAGACTTGCTGCGATCGATGCGCGAACCGTCGCCGGGCACTTCTTCTCGGCATCCGTGGGCGACATACCAAGCGCAGGCACCACGAGCTGGTCGAACAGCGCCGTCATCGCCTCGCGTGCAGCAGACGAGCCGTACGCAGCGACCGCATCGACCGCTTCGCTCCGAAGCGATGCGCGTGCGCTCGAATCCGACGCGACCGCGAGGAGCGCATCGAGCGCCGTCGGCGACTCCCGCTTCGCCAGCGCACGCGCAGCCTGACGGCGCGCCGCCGAGGTGGGACCCGTACGCAGTTGCTCGATCAGCCACGCCTCGGGGAGGTCAACCGAAAGCACCTTCAGCACATCGAGCGTCGGATCGACAGCCACCATCGTGGGCGAGCCATCGAGTTCCACTTCACGCACCGACTCCGCGCCACGGACCGACACGAGCACCGTGCGTTCACCGCCCGCGGTGCGGACAACGACAGGGAGATCGAATCGCATCCACGGTGCCGCTGCGTTTCGCATCGACTGCGTCACCTCGATTCGCAGCCGCCGAGGCGCGGGGTCGTAGGACGCCTTCACACCGATCTCCGGGCTGCCTGGGCGAAAGCACCACTGCTCAAAGAACTCCTCGAGACTTGATCCGCTCACCTCCTCGAGGCAGCGGCGGAAATCTGCCGTCTCCGCCAAGCGCCCGCCAAAGCGGTTGAAATACAAATGAACGCCGCGGAAGAAGGCATCATCACCGAGGCGGCGACGCAGCATGTGCAGCACCGAGGCGCCCTTTGGATACGGGTTCGCACTCCGGCGGAACGTCTCGCCAGGCGAACCGTACACACGCGAACACATCGCCTGCGGCATGACAGCGGGCGTTCCCGTCGCAGCAGCCGAGTCGGTGCCCGCGATGCCCGCGCTGCCGAGCATCTGGTCGTAGTACGCGTCGATGCCATCACGCTCTTCCAGCCAGAGTGCGGTGCCGTAGGTCGCCCATCCCTCGTTCAGCCACAAGTGCTCCCAGCTTCTGCATGTGATCAGATCACCCGTCCACTGATGGCAGAGTTCGTGGGAGATCAAACCATCGAGATCGCCCTCGACGAGCGATATCTCATCGAGCAGAGCACCTGCGTTCATCGTCGTGGCCGATGTGTTCTCCATGCCGCCTGCGGCGAAGTTGCGAACCACCAACTGGTCGTAGCGCGCCCACGGATACGCCACGCCGAAGACGCGCTGAAACGTCTTCATCATGCGATCGGTATTCGCGTATGTACCGCGCGCGAACACCGCGTGATCGGGGCGGGTCCAAACCGCCATCGGAACGCCACTGAGCGGCGCGGCGAGTTCCGTGCGCTGAAAGTTCCCCGCCACAAGGGACACCAGATACGGCACATGCGGCTCATCCTGAACCCAGTGCCACACCTCACGGTTTCCGCGCGATTCGTGCTGTGCGAGCCGCCCGTTGCCGCTGACAGCGACGCCCTGCGGTACATCGACGATCAGTTCGGTCGCGAGTCGCACATTTGGAAAGTCGTGCGTTGGGAACCAGTGATGATTGCTCTGCGGCTGTCCTTGCGTGTGAACCTCCGCTGGGATTGCCGGTGCGCCGTCCATCGCCGGGAGCTTGGGCGAGAAAGTCATTCCACGGCGCGGGTCGCGCACGCGGTAGTCGATCCGAAGGCGATGGTCCGCCGCAGCGACGTTGGCGTCCCCGCCCGCGCCACCCGCGCCCGCGAACTGCGGACCGATCGCATCCGCAAGTCGTATCTGCAGAACGCCATCCACATGCGACCACTCGAGTTTGCGGTTCGCACCGCCGACTTCCTGCACCGATGTGACTTCCAAGTCGCCCGCATCGAGCCGCAGACTTTCCACGCGCTGACCCGCCGCGCGAAAGGTGTAGACCGCGGAACCGACGAACGACTGGTCATCAAGATCCTCAAAGCGCAGCGACAGTTCCATCCGTCGCCACTCCACCTGCGGATCCGGCGG
>Ga0194131_10008214_pt1 | contig 13693 bp, 10 predicted proteins | sample TA2KigO120mmetaG_FD_148631 | JGI IMG/M metagenome (GOLD analysis project Ga0194131, IMG submission 148631) | Freshwater microbial communities from Lake Tanganyika, Tanzania - TA2015053 Kigoma Offshore 120m | ecosystem: Environmental > Aquatic > Freshwater > Lake | place: Tanzania: Lake... | reverse complement strand
CGAGTCGTCGCCACCGAAAAACTGCACGCGCAAGGTAACCTGATTCAGACGCAAAACGCGTTTGATCTGGCGATCAGTGGCGAGGGCTTTTTTCAGATCCTTCAGCCCGATGGGACGCTTGCCTTCACCCGCGATGGCGGATTTAAGATCTCCGGCGAAGGCGTGCTCGTTAATTCGAGCGGTTACCGATTACAGCCTGAGCTCGCGATTCCGCAGAATGCCCAGACGATCACCATTGGCGCCGATGGTACCGTGTCGATTCAGGCCTTCGGTGAAGCGCAGGCGCAGACGATCGGACAGATTCAGCTTGCACGCTTCCTCAATCCCTCGGGTCTCCAAGCGATTGGTGAAAACTTGTTCCGGGAAACCACCTCGAGTGGTCCTCCGCAGGTGGGTATTCCATCCCAGCAGGGTAACGGCCAGTTGATCCAGGGTGCGCTCGAGAGTTCGAACGTCAACGTCGTTGAAGAGATGGTCAGCATGATTGAGACGCAACGCGCTTACGAGGTTAACTCGAAGGCGATCGAAGCCGTTGACGGCATGCTGCGCTTTGCCAACAACAACCTCTAACGGTGATCAGTGAAGCGATCAACACTAGGTTCGGCGATGCTCGTATCGCTGCTTACGGGGTGTGCTGAAGTCGGTTTTCGCGACCTGCCACCCGAGCGGGTGTATATCCCGTCTTCACAAAGACTGGCGGCTCCTGATGCTGACGGATCGATTTTTTCGCGAGCCGGGCAGGACAGTCTGCTCGGTCAGGATCGCGCTCGAAAGCCGGGCGACATCCTCACGGTATTGATTGATGAGCAGGTGTCCGCTTCAAGCTCGGCGTCGAACAATGCCTCGCGAAATTCGGCAACGACGGCGTTGACGCCCATCGCACTGGCGGATCTGAACCGACGCCTTGGCAAAGCCTGGGCTTCAGACATTAATCCTGCTGAAAGCGCGATCGAATCCAAGGGCGAAGGCACGGCTGAGCAAGCAGGTCGAATCGAAGGCGAAGTGACCGCGGTGGTTACAGAAGTGTTACCGAATGGGCTACTGGCGATTCGCGGCTATAAGCGCCTTGAGCTCACCCGGGGCGTTCAGCTGATTCGTCTGACCGGGTTCGTACGCCCGATGGATATACAACCTGACAACACCGTGCGTTCGAGACGGCTTGCCGACGCCGATATTAGTTTTGCAACCAAAGGCGAACTGGCGGATGCCAGTCGTGCGGGATGGATGAATCGTGCACTGCTGAAATTGTGGCCGTTTTGAGGAATCGCATCATGTTTTTTTCCAATCGTGGATTCAACTTCTTAACGGTTCTCCTCATCTCTTTCTGGTCGACCGCATTCACACAAGCTGAAGCGGCTCGAATAAAAGATATTGCAGCACTGTCCGCAGCACGACCGAACCAACTGATCGGCTACGGGCTCGTCGTCGGCCTGCAAGGCACGGGTGACGGCAAAGATATCTCCTTCACGATTCAGACGCTGCGCGAGACGCTTGCTCGGATGGGCGCGTCAGTGGATGGACCGTTGTCGAGCTACGATCTCGATCCGACCGCTGTCAAGGATTTTAAGGTTGAGAATGTCGCAGCGGTGATGGTGACAGCAGAGCTTCCGGCCTTTGCCAAGCCTGGCCAGAAGGTTGACGTCAATGTCGCGGCGATCGCCAAGGCTAAGAGTCTTCGCGGCGGACTCTTGCTGATGACCCGGATGCGTGGGGCGGACGGTCAAACCTATGCCGTTGCACAGGGCCCGCTCGCCGCATCCGGATTTTCAGCCGACGCTGCGGGCAGTTCGGTGGCGGTCGGTGTATCGACCTCGGCCCGTATCCCAGGCGGCGCCCTCGTTGAGCGCGAGGTCGAAGGACCGCTGAATGTGGGTGATCACGTCACCCTGAATCTCCTCTCGCCCGACTTTGCGACCAGTGCCCGCATCATGAGAGCGATCAACTCGCAGTTCGGCGAGGGTACCGCGGCGGCAACGGATGCGGTCTCGGTCAAGGTGCGAGCGCCGATAACCCCTCAAGATCGTGTGGCGTTCATCGGTCTGCTCGAGGAGCTTGAGATCGATGCCTCGGATCCGCCCGCAAGAGTCGTCGTGAATTCGCGAACCGGTACAGTCGTGATCAGTTCCAACGTCCGAGTCAAGGCAGCGGCGGTGAGCCAAGGCGATATCACTGTGACGGTGGAAGCGACCAACGACGTCAGCCAACCGGAGCCCCTCTCCCAGGGTGGTACGACGACGCCGATTCAAAACGCCGATGTGTCCATCAGCGAAGAGAATAAAAAGATGGTTCTCTTCAAGCCCGGTGCAGAGCTTCGGCAGATCGTCAATGCGGTTAACGAAATCGGCGCTTCACCCACGGCCCTCATTTCAATACTCGAAGCGCTCAAGCAGGCTGGCGCCTTGCAGGCGGAGCTGATCGTCATCTGACCATCATGGATGTCCGTCACCCCTCATCGTGGTTCGACTTCAACTCATTGGCCGATCTGAAAGCCAAGGCGGGTGCTCGCCCTGAGGAAGCAACCAAGGGCGTCGCCCAACAGTTCGAGTCGCTGTTCTTGAACCTCATGCTCAAAGAGATGCGCAAGACGGTCAGTCGCAGTGGTCTGCTTGGATCGGATGCGATGGAAACCTATGAGCAGATGTTTGACCAGCAGATTGCTCTTGGCATGTCAAAAGCAGGGGGCATTGGCCTCGCGCCGTTTATCGAACAGCAGATCAACAAGCATGCTCCGGTGCTGCCAAGCGCCGGCGGCCCCGCTGGAACGGTTCCAACCGATGTTGCGCTGAAGCGGCGCGGCTTCGACATCGAGAAACGCTGAAATGGCAGATCTAATCGGCGTCGGTGTATCGGGGCTCAGTGCGTATCAGCGCGCCCTCGGCACGACCAGTAACAATATCGCTAATCTACAAACGGAGGGCTATGTCCGTCAGCGTGCCGTGCTCGCATCGTCAGGTCAGGATGCTTCGGCAACGATTAGTCTTGGAACCGGTGTACGGTTTGCCGAAGTACAGCGGCTCTACGATCGATTCGCTGAGGAAAACCTTCAGCGCGCCACCTCCGGACTGGAAGCCGAGCAGGGGATGCTCAAGGAGCTGCAAGCGTTACAAAATGCGATCGGCAGCTCCGAAGCGGGGCTGCATGGAGCATTTCAAGATTTTTTCGACAGTGCGCGCGAGCTTGAGGCGTCACCGGCTTCGGCAGGTGCGAGAGCAGGATTTTTGGCGAAATCCGAAGGGCTAGCCGCCCGGTTCCGCGCCCTCTCCTCCACCGCTGCGAATCTTGACGATGGCACCCGAGCCCAGATTGATCAGGCGGTTGGTCAGACCAATACGCTCTTGGCGCAGATCGCATCTTTAAACGTTCAGCTCTTAAAACGCACCTCCGCCTCCGAGCAGCCGATGCAGCTGCTCGATCAACGCGATAACGCGATCCGAGAGCTCTCGAAGAAGCTTGATATCACCGTGGTGCTCGGCCCAAGTGGCGCAGCCAGTGTTTATGTCGGGTCAAGTGCCTCGGGGGTGGCACTGGTCGAAAATGGTCGGGCGCGAGTGATGTCGGCGTCGTTCGATACATACGACTACGGCAAATCGGAATTTGTTCTCGATGCGAAAAGCCAGCCGGTGGTGCTCCCAAGTATCCGGTCAGGGCTGATCGGGGGCTTGATCGGTTTTCGACGTGAGGGGCTGGGTGCAGCCGTCAATAAATTAGATGAGCTTGCACTGGCGTTCGGTCGGGCAGTGAACAGGATTCATCAGCAGGGGATCGATTCTGCGGGACGTCCCGGTGAACCACTTTTCTATGTGGGACCGAAGTTCGTGGTGGACGGCGCCGCCAACGGAGGCGCTGCCCGACTCGCCGTCACCGTTGTCGATTCCGAGGAGGTTAAATCAACAGCCTATGAAATGACGTATCGTGCTTCCCTCGATAATTGGGAGGTCAAAAACAAAAGCACCGGCGCCGCCGCGATCGGAGCTAATGACTTTACGTTCGAGGGACTACGTTTTTCGGTTCAGGGGACTGCCCGTAACGGCGATACGTTTCGGATCACGCCCGATAACCACCCCTCCGCAACGCTCAAGACGTTAATTCAAGATGGGTCACAAGTCGCCAGTGCCGGAAAGCTTGCGGTTCGAGCCGATGCGGGGAACGCGGGGGCGACTGCTGCCGAAATGACGTTGGGGTCGTACCGCGACAAACCCGCCGTCCGCTCCTTGGTGGAGCTGCTGCCAAGACCGAAGACGCCGATTACCGAGCAAACATTTACTCTGGGCGACGGCGATAAGAAAATTTCACCGTATCAAGACACCGCCGTGGCGGCGCGAACCGGACCTATCGCGGTGATTCCGGCGGGTTATTCGAATATCGCTCTGTCGACGGCGATTGGGGAGGACTCTGCGCTTGCCGTCTTTACCCGCGACGGCCGACAAATCTCCGGACCAAAGATGGCGGCAACCATCGTTGATGAAAAATATGGGTTTTACGCCGGGGCGACCTACTCAGACAGCTATCTCAATAAATTTAGCCCCACGACCGCTGTCAGTGGGGCGTGGACGAACGCGAAACGATCTGCAGTCGCGGGTAACTCGGAGAAATACCTCATTACGTTAAGTAAAGGTGGTCAAACCGTTGTACTCGATCTGACGCCCGCGGTCGGCGCAACCCTCACCGCCGCGAATATCGACACCGCTCTGGCTACGGAGGCGGCAAAGACCGGTGCAGGGACCTTAGCGGCTGCAGGGATTGCTTTCCGTGGTACGGCAGCCAGCGGCACGCTGGCCTTTTACTCTAAAACATCATCCCCTCCGTTCTCGATCGCTGTCACCAATACGTTGAGCGCGACCTCAGGCGGATTCGCTGGATCTGATTTCTCGAGCGCCTCGCCGGTGACCGCTCCTTTATCGAGCTATCTGGGCTTGGCCTATAGCCGCGGCGTGCACGCCGACAGCAGTCGCCAAGTCGATGTCGACGGCCAGCCCATTTTGACTCCGGCTCGTTTACTGGGATCAACGGCCGTCGCAGCCGCCTCGACGAACTACACACTCTTACTGAATGGCCAGGAAATTCTCGTCAACACCGGTGACTCCGTTGAGACCATCCGTGATGCAATCAATGCGCGGACCCCATCGCTTGGCGTCAACGCACGAAAGGCCGATAACGGCTCGTTAGTGATCGCTGCACATAATGACGTTCGTTTTGACGTGAGTAAGGTTGACACGGTCAATGAGGATCGTACCTCGCTCGTGATCAACGGTGCGGAGTATTCGGCGGGGTGGCGAGTGCGAATCTCCTCATCCCAACTGGCTGCTACCGATAATTTTATCACCTTGAATGGTGATAAATACTCATTCACCAACCTGACTGATCTTAAAGACAAACTTAATGCGAAATTAGTGTCTGGCGAGGCTGTCTTCAATGCAAGTGTCACCGATGGAAAATTGACGATTGCAGTCAAAGATGCTGGCCTCACTCTACAGAATAATAATTTTCTAAAAATCGGAGCGAACTCCCTCGGCTTGAAGGAGCGAGAGGAATATTTCTTTCAGACACCTACAGCCGATACGGTTTCAACGAAACTCGCCAGCTTTATCAATTCGGCCAAGTCTGCCGTGACCGCAACGAAAAGTGGCAGCACCTTCGTGATCACCAATACCGCAGGGAGCGAGGGGAACCCGATTTCGATTGATCTGAATACCGTCGGCTTGACAACAAAGACGTACTTTAACTCAGAGTCCATTTCGCTCGATGTTAAACCGACTGACGTGGCAGGCAATCCGGTATCCCGTACGGTGTTTGGTGCGCTTGGCTTTCGGTCTGGTTTTGTGATGCAGGAGTCGGCAGCAGAAGATTTTTTACTCTTTGGCGTTGATAAAGAGGGGAACTCGACCGCGATATCGTTATCGGGGACCTATCAAGAAAGTCAACTGCCGGCGAAGTGGTTGCCTGAGAACAGAACCTACAGGTTGAGGTTCGAAGGTGGGAACTACTCGCTTACCGATGAGGGCACGGGTACGGTGGTCACTCAACAGAAGTTTGATACCACATCACGAGCCGTTCGTTATGGAAATTGGTCGATCTCGCTGAAGGCTATTCCGAGCGATGGTGATTCGTTCACGATATTGCCCAATGATGATGCGAAAGGTGACAACCGCGCCATTGCATTGATCGCTAAACTACAATTTGATCGCGAGATTCTCCCCTCGGGTCAAACGGTTCAATCTGAGTACGAAGACCTCGTCAATAAAATTGGTGTCTTAACGGTTCAGGCCGAAGTGGGTCGAGACGCCCAAAAAGTCGTGTTTGATCAAGCGCGTGAAAGCCGCGATCGGATATCGGGCGTTAACCTCGACGAAGAATTATCGGATTTGCTGCGTTATCAGCAGGCGTATCAGGCCAATGCGCAGGTCATTCAGACCGCAAGTCGCCTCTTCGATACCTTGATGCAGCGTTTGTAGCTTAAAGGACGACGACCATGCGTGTTTCGACCTCGATGATCTATCAACAGCTGACCGACAAATTGTCGGAAAACGCTGAAGGAATGAAAACCCTGCAGGGCCAGCTTGCGACGGGCAATAAGTACGCAAGCCCGGCTGAGGCGGCGGATCTTGTGGGTCGTGTCCAAGCCATCGAGAGTCGATTGAAAACGCTCGATGCGGACGCTAAATCGGTGTCTCGAGTCAAGGTCGGCGTCGATGCACAGGCGCGGGCACTTGAGGTCGCCGCAGAATTGACCGATCGACTGAAAGAGCTCGCCTTTCAGGGTGCCAATTCGCAAACCTCGCAAACAATATTGAATAGTTATGCCGAAGAGGTGGCCAGTATCAAGCGCAGCCTCGTGGATCTCGCCAACGCCAAGGACGCCGATGACCGATATGTCTTTGGCGGCGTTCGAAGTGGTGCACCCCCTTATGAAATCAAGGCCGACGGTTCGGTCAAGTATCTTGGCTCCGGAACACCTTTGCGGGTGCGCGTCAACGACGTCGGGTATGAGGACGTCACCGTACCAGGACCCGCGGTGTGGAAATCCGTCCAAAAGGATGGGAAGACCGTCGACATGTTTAAGATTCTGGATCAACTGGAGACGGCCTATAAAACCAATAATCTCGCCGAACGTGCGCAGGGTCTGACCGATATGGAGAGTGTCGCGAATAATCTTGGCTTGGCGATCGCCCGGACCGGTGGCGTTCAGCAACGACTTGAAATTAGTGAGCGTTTAGCCCAGGAAACAACGATCCGCGCTCAAGAAAATTTAGCAGCGATCAAAGAGCTCGACTTTGCGCAAGCGCTTGCCCAGTTACAGAAACAGCAACTTTTGATGGAGGCGACCCAGAGCTTGATGGGACGTCTGTCGCAGCTGTCACTCCTTGATCAAATGAGGTAGGGTGATGGCCGCTTCGACGAACATCATTAAAACACTCGGTGCTGCCGATCTTGATACGCAGGAACTTGTCACCAAACTTGTTGCGGCGACAAAAGAACCTCGGCAAAAATTAATCGATGCTGAGAAGAAAAAAGTAGAGGTTGGCGTTTCAACTGCTGCATTGCTCAGTAGCGCGATCTCGACGGTACAAACGACGGCAACAGAGATCGGTAGCCTTGGCAAACTGAATCAGCTCACCGTATCCTCCGGCGACACCGCGGTTGTGACCGGAACATCGAGCGGCACGGGGGCTGCGCGCGCCGGTAACTACGCTGTAAAGGTAACACAGCTCGCCGCGCCGCAACGTCGGGCAAGCAACGAGCTCGCCAGTGCCTTTACCACTACCGCTAGTCAAACACTGACGTTTTCGGCTGCCGCGGGCGCCTCTGGATTTGTGACGTCGGAGACTGCCGCTGAAAATGAGGTGGCAATTCCCGCTGGCTCCACACCCGCGACCGTCGCCTCGCTGATCAATTCGAGCACGATTGCCACTAACAATAAGCTCAAGGCGAGTGTCATCGATAAAAAAACCCATGCTTCAGGTACCGGTCCCTACGTCATCGTGATTCAAGGGCAGAGCGGTACCACGAACGGCTTTTCAATTTCAACGACAGACGCCGCAGATGAACTGGGTCTTGATCGTGCGAAGACCGCAGCAAAGGACACCGATAACAGCGCTGCCAACGCTGCATTCACAGTCAATAACGTTGCGCTTGAGCGTTCATCAAATACGGTGACCGACGCAATCAGCGGGGTCTCCCTGAATCTCAAAACCGCCCCCGGGACCACAATCAATGTGACCGTTGCCTCAAACAGTGCAGCGGTCGTGAATAATGTGAAAACGTTTGTCGAAGCCTTCAATCTGCTTGGGACTTTAGTCAAGCGTGCGACCGGTCCTGCTGTCAAAGGGGATGATATCTCGGGAACTCTTAAAGGGGACAGTGGTGCACGCGGCGCTTATACCGCGTTGCGGGCGAAGGTGATCAAAGAGTCATCGAGTAAAAGTGGGTCGGTTACCCACTTTAATTCTTTAGGCGTTGCATTTGATCGAAACGGGAATTTGCAATTCGATGAATCAAAACTTACTGCGGCCATGGAAACAGCGCCCGATGATGTAATCAAAGCACTGTCGAATAACCGGTCCTCACCTTCAACCGTAGCGCTTTTGGATAGCGGACTCGCGGGGGACGTCGCAGTTGCGGCGGCTGGGCTGTTAAAAAGTTCAGGACTCATTAAAGCAATGACGGCGAGTTTCGAGAATCGCAAGGTACTTGTTGAGACGAAGCAATCGAAACTCGATAAGTATATTGAAGGAATTCAAGAACAGTACGAAAAGCAGTTCTCGGCCTTAAATGCCGTTCTCTCAGAATTCAAGTCGACGTCTGAGCGCCTTAAGAGCACCTTTAACCGAAAATCGGATTAGTGATTTTATGAATACAACCGAGTGGACTCCCCGAATCGCGACTGCTGACCGATATCTGGATGCTCAATATCTGTTCATGGCTGCAGCAACAAAGGGGGCCGCCATCGAGGAAACCCTAAACAAGTTAGACGAAGTTCGTCGCCAGCGGGTTGCGATGAACGCGCTACCCCCTCCATCGTTCCAAGACCGACATCAGTTTTCTCCGGAAGAGTCAGCAGATGCAGTTGTTTTTTTAGAAAAGATTCTGAAGTCACGGGAAAATGAAGCTTTACTTCTTGGATGGATAGAGAGCGCTGACTTGCCATCTGACGTTCGGTACCTTGAAAAAACCTGCGGTCTTGCAGTAGATCCGGACAACGACTTATTTTTTGTCGGCGGCTCACGGGTGAGCGAGTTAAAAAAACATTTGGTAATTCGCAAATTTTGCCGGGTTATCGATTTAAATGAAATCTCAACAAAAAATGGGTCGAATGACATTGACGAGATGCAGCTTCAAGATAAACTTGAAGACTTACCGAACATTCGCACCGTGAGGCCAGAACGGGCACACTATCTTAATCCCGATGCCGGTCCCACTCTGGTGGCCGGTCATTCAGCTCAAATTCAACGCCGAGTAAAGCTGCTTCACGTTGGGCGTAACACCAGCGTGTTGATGGCCCCCTTGTGGACAACACAATTACTGAAAAACATTTTCAAGCTTGCGTGGGAGGGGCGAAACGCTCTCGGGTTGAAGGACTCGCTTTTGGGATGTTCCGCCGTGGTGATCGGGGCGGGCCCCTCTCTTGATGAGTTACTCCCAAAAATCGCGGCGAGTCAAAAAAAACTAATAGTAATATGCGCTTTCAAAGCACTAAAGGCCGTCGTTGCAGCTGGCATCGCACCGGACTTCGTCGTGTGCTTGGACCCAAAGCAGAAAATCCGTCATCTGGAGGGAGTGGATCTAAAGCAGATTGGCGGATTTCTAATTGAAGTCGCCTCCCATGACGAGTTGGTTGCGGCCATCGATGGATGTGCGCTGTTGCCTTATGTTGCCTCCGATCTGCCGATTGAGTTGCTACGGACGTTGAACCTTGTAGACGTTCCCGTTATCGGCACCTCCGGTAGCGCGGTCCACAGCGCTATTCAGCTTGCGGTGCTAACGGGGTGTCATCGAGTCTATTTAGCCGGAACTGATTTTGGCTTTCCCGAAAATCGACTTTATGGATTGGGCGCCGGTACGGGTGATGAGTTCGTTGTTTCAGACGACGGTCGCTCCTATACGCGTACGCCGCTGGATAGTCACTTTCGCGAGGGAGAACTTCAGTTGATACCCTCCAACGATGGTAGGAGCGTTAGGGCGAGCCTGGAAATGATTAAGTTTCGCGAGTGGGTAGAGGCAAGAATCACGAACCTATCGGCCGATAAGTCGATCGAATTTCGAAATCTATGCCGGCAAGGGGCAGTAATTGCTGGCGCTCCTTTCGAAAACTTCGACTCACTGCCGAGCGCCGCCGAAAAGCCGAGTATCCACAGGCTGGTGAGTGCCTTGCCTTCAGTGTCAAAAACTTCCTCTACGAAACTCTATTCCGTCTTCGAAAAACGTAAAAAGAGCGTCGATGCGATTTTGGATGCGTGTGAAAAGATAAACTCAAAGAATTCAAATGGTGAGGTGCTACAAAGTAAGCTGGCCAACATTCAGCGTCTTAGTAAGCGATGCCCGGAGGTATCATTCCTGATCAATGACAAACTTATCGAGCTGAATGAGTACAAGGATCGTAAGCGGGTTTTCAGCGACTCTGAGCGTGAGAGTATTCTTCGTAAACTGGTTCACGAGACACATCAGGCGGCCCGAGAGCTCTCAGTAATTTACGGTACAGCCCTGTCGGCGATTCGAACGTCGCAACGCAGGCACGTAAGCGGATTAGGTAACTAATCAACGATTCAAAAGGGTGATGGCGTCTCCTCGAGGGAGGGTATCGTGAGGTCGAGTTATGCTAAGCGTCGCAATGATCGGAAAAAATGAGGAAACATGCGTTCCAGCTGCGCTTGATTCAGTTCGTCAGGTAGCTTCGGAAGTGATATTTGTTGACACCGGGTCAACCGATAACACAAAAAAGATAGTGACCCAAGCGGGTGGAAGAGTTAGCGAATTTGATTGGACTGATGATTTTTCAGCGGCCCGGAATCACGGGCTTCAGCGTTGCACGTCGAAGTGGATTTTAGTTATCGATTGCGATGAGCAGCTAATGCTTAATAGCAGGTCTGTTCGGTTCATTAAGGAACTGTTCTTAACCACAAATCTGGAATTTGCCTATGAGGTTAAGATTAAAAATTATCTTGCTAACGGCGCGACAGAGTGGCACTCAAACATAAGGCTATTTCGCAATAACCTAGGATTATTTTTTGAAAACCCTATACATGAAACCCTATCTGATGCGGTGTTCCGCCGCAACCCAACCCGCTTGCTGCCCTTAGCCGAGTTATCAATTGCTCATAGTGGGTATAAATTCCCTGAGAGAAATAGTAGGAAAAGACAAAGAAATCTAACAATCCTAAAGAAATGGGTCAATGACTCGCCAGAAAATCCGTTTGCTTGGTACAAGCTTGGATTGACGCTTCGCGGTAATGACAATCCGAAGGCTGTCGCTTGCTTGTTTCGGTCTTTCGAACTACTCATAACTCGTGACGATCGCCATACATTCTCGTTTCGGTATGAGCTTCTTCGAGTGCTGTGTACGCACCTGTGTGAGACAAATCCGTCCTTGGCGAAAATGGTTGAGCAGCGCGGGCAGTTAGCTTTCGGGCGAGAACCCCTTGAAAAACGGATCGGGGGAGAATTTCAATGAATATCAATGAGCTTGAAATAGCGGTATCGGCGCCTGATGCGAAGCTATCCGGTTCGCCAGCGCGGTCAATCGCTGAATCCTACGGTGTTGACATATATCATCTTCGACACCTGTGTTGGGGAAGTAAATTTTTGAAGCCGCAGGGGAAAAGAATTTTAGAGATTGGTGGACGCTTACCACCGAAGCTTGTTGAGGACTTTCTCCAACCTGAACAGTGGGTGAGTGTAGAGTATGTCCCCTATTATCAGGAGTTGAATGCGACTTCGCCGAGAGGTCTTGTGCCGATGAGTCGGCGGCTTAGCCCAGAGAGCTTAGGTCAGCTTGAGGCTTTAAGCGGAGCAGCGGAAGACATACCGGAGAGTTGGGCCGGATGTTTCGATGGGATTTTTTCTGTTGCTTGTTTTGAGCATGTTAATCGACTCCCGGAAGCATTGACGCGGATGTACGCGTGCTTAAAGCCTAAGTCAGGTCGTCTTTACAGCGGTTTCGCACCAATTTGGTCGTCAGCGACTGGGTACCATTGGTCCGGGTCGTTTCCGGAGAAGTCGAATAACGCCAACATTGACGAATTAGTTGGCCCTTGGGGGCACCTTCTTTACGGACCGGCGAAGTTATGGTCGACGTTACGACCGGTGATTGGTGAGCGTAATGCAAGCGAGTTTTGCTACTACACCTATCACTCAAATCATATAAATCGATACTTCGTTAGTGATTACCTCAATGCCGTTAAAGCAACAAAGTTTGAGGGAAAAATTATTCCCTATGCCCACCGAGATCTACCAGACCAAATCAAAAATATTTTAAAAGAGAAATACCCGCTTGAAAAAAACTTTAGTGCTGACGGATTACTTTTTAATCTCACTAAACATTAACAATTGTTTACTGTAATTAATGGATGTCCCTTTGGTTGAGCAAGTCCGCTTTCTATCGATATAGCTTAAAACTTATCAAAAATATGCGTGAACTCTCTACTCTTTCTAATTCCGATCTAACTCGGTTTACGGATGGATTCCGTATACCGATCTACCGCATCATGCACTATAACTCAACCAGATCGGGCTTACAGTTGGATTGGAACACGATCGGTTTATCCTCCCGCTCATCAGATGATCTCATCAGTCAATTTACGCACTACGAAGAGGCAATTCCCTGTCTCTCGAACCTCGATTTCAGTGGCGCTAGCGTTCTGGTTCTCGGGTCGTCAGTGCCTTGGTTAGAATGCTTCTTGGCTACCCGCGACGCGCGAGAGATATTAACGGTTGAATATCGAGCGATCCGATGGCACCCGGATTTCCCACGCACGGAGTGGTCTTCGCTAACCTTTGACGAGTTCATGAACTCGGCACCGTATCCGCGATTCGATCGCTTGATTTCATACTCGAGCGTGGAACACTCTGGTTTGGGGCGATATGGGGACGCGATCGACCCGGAGGGGGATTTAATTTCGTTACTTACAGCGTCTCGGTGGCTAACACCTGATGCGCGAGTGTATCTGGCGCTTCCGGTCGGACCGGATGCAGTGCTTTTTAATCGCCACCGCGTTTACGGAAACAAACGGCTAAAGCTGATTGCAAGGGTCCTCCAAACTCCGAACGTCCGAGTAGTGCCCCCTGTGCCAGGCGCGCTAGCCGACGTCCCCGCGGAATGCTGGTCAATTGATTACGCAGTTCGTCAGCCCGCTCCGGCTGACCGGCCGGTATATGACCGGCAACTCCTGTTGGAGTTCATTCGATGACCGAAAGACGCTATCTACTGTGTCGCCCTGAGGGAGGTCTGAACGATCAACTTGTTCAGATTGCGAAATGCATAAGTTACTCGCGAAAACATCAGCGAGTACTCTTGATTGATACGACACCAACGGGGTTTGGCGAAAACCATTCTTTTTATTTCACGCCGAAAATTAATGATTTGATTAATGACACGAGAAAAATTAATCAATTGTTACCGCAACTTTGGGCGGACTCTCAGGTTGCGTCTATCGCCCTGCAGGGCACAGATTATTCAGCAGACTGGGATGAGCGACAAAAA
>Ga0194131_10008204_pt1 | contig 13706 bp, 12 predicted proteins | sample TA2KigO120mmetaG_FD_148631 | JGI IMG/M metagenome (GOLD analysis project Ga0194131, IMG submission 148631) | Freshwater microbial communities from Lake Tanganyika, Tanzania - TA2015053 Kigoma Offshore 120m | ecosystem: Environmental > Aquatic > Freshwater > Lake | place: Tanzania: Lake... | reverse complement strand
GTCAGCCCCGAACAGGCGGCTACAACCGCTACCCGGAACCAGAGCTGGCGGCATTCCGCGGAGATGAGGATCGGAATGATATACAGCATTGGAATGGCGACTCCGCGCGGAAGCATCAGATCCACCCCAAAAATTAGCACTGTCAGTCCAGCGATGAGCGTCAGCGGAACCTGCGCCAACTCCTCCTGAGGGTGTCGTTTGGGCATGAAGCGGTTGTCCACGTGGTTATTCTCTACGCAGAAAGGCATTCATAGATTATTCACATTCGTCAACTTTTAGCCCCTTGTCGGCTGCTGGCATCTTAGATCCCGCAGGAGCCACTGGGCGCGGGAAATTCAATCGTAGCTTTAGGCAGCGGTTGGGTTGCGCAGAAGTGGCCGCACAGGCTGATTGCGCCGACGACCTGAGCGGATTTTTCTAGGTCGTCCAACAGGTCTCCTCGTGGATTGAAGCCTTCTGCGGCGACGAGTCTTCCGTGTTGCTCCCTCAGCTTCGCCTTTGATGATACGATACCCCGTGCCTCGTATCGCACGATCCAAATTTTTGAGAAGTCCCGCTTCCTTCTTGGCAAGTGCTTTTCGTAAGGCTCGAATCTTTTCCAGCTTTCCCAAGATCGTCTGCACTTTCTGCCTTTTCATAAAAATCTCCTTATTTTTTAAACACTTTGAAAAGAGTTTCTAGCAAAACTCTTTGCCTTGGTCAAGTCACAAAATGCACAATCTTCTTTTTCTTTCGCGCCTGACACCTGATCCGGAAGTTCCTTGCCGATGGACCGGTCGTTTCTCGCACAGACTTCGCGAGGGACTAATAACAGATATGCCGCCTTTGTTTTCTCTCGTCGGCCATAAAAATCTCAGTGGAGCAGGGGGGCGCAGCGATTGCTTGGTGCCCCCGACTGGATTTGAACCAGCAGCAAACAGTTTAGGAAACTGCTCCTCTATCCAATTGAGGTACGGGGGCATGGTTTGATTATACACATTTTAAGCTCGGTTACACGTGTTTAGAGTTCTGGCGCACATTTTACGTGGAACTCATTAAATCTCGTATTGAGGCGGGGACAAATCAATTACTTAGAAGCGTCCGAATAAGAGAATTCTTGCTCACATTATTCCTATGTTTTATGATTTGAGCCTGTTTTTGTGCACTTTGAGCATTGATCTTCTCGTGAAAAAAAGTCTGACCATGTCTTTACTTGTTGTCCTATGCTACACAAAAAATCAGCGGTGATGGTTCTTCCTCCATTTTCACAAAAGCTCCTTAAGGTAGGGGTAGCACTTACCGGAGAAGTGAAAAATTTACAAGAGTCCAGCGAGGTCCTGACCTAAAGGATGCTTCAAGGTCAACTATAGCTTAAAAACCACATGCATTTGCTTGAGTTATCATTTGGCAGGGCAGTGCGAGTTTGAACTTGCGAGGAAATAGTCGGGGCCTATAATTCAGCCTGAATAGGGGAAGGTCAACGTATATGAAAGCGGTAATTTTGGCTGGCGGTCTTGGGACGCGAATCTCTGAGGAAACATACTTGAAACCCAAGCCGATGATTGAAGTTGGTGGCAAGCCAATTCTGTGGCACATCATGAAAATCTATTCGCACTATGGTGTAAATGATTTCGTGATTTGCTGCGGGTACAAGGGCTACGTGATCAAAGAGTATTTCTCTAATTATTTTTTGCACATGTCGGATGTTACTTTCGACATACAGCAAAACCAAATGGAAGTTCTTCAGCGCAATACTGAGCCGTGGCGGGTGACGCTAGTCGATACTGGTGAGAATACTCAGACTGGTGGCCGTCTGCGCCGCGTGGCTAACTATCTAGCGGGGGAAGATGCCTTCTGCCTTACCTACGGCGATGGTGTGGCCAATGTCGATATCCAAGCGCTCATCGGTTTCCATAAAATGCACGGCAAACTGGCCACCATCACTGCGGTCCTACCGCCCGGTCGTTGGGGCGCTCTTGAACTATCAGGTGACACCGTGATCGACTTTGCAGAAAAACCCTCTAGTGGTGGGCTGATCAACGGCGGTTTCTTTGTTGTGTCGCCTCAATGCATCGACCTCATCGCAGACGATCGCACTGTATGGGAAAGCGGCCCACTTTCCCATCTAGCCAAACAGGGTGAACTGCGTGCCTTCCAGCATCAAGGTTTTTGGCAGCCCATGGATACTCTTCGTGAAAAGAACCTGCTCGAAGATCTTTGGGTTAATGGCAAAGCCCCTTGGAAGGTGTGGGAATGACCCCTGAATTCTGGCGCAGCAAGCGCGTCTTCATGACCGGCCATACTGGCTTCAAGGGCAGTTGGCTATCGCTCTGGCTGCAGACACTCGGCGCGGAATTGACCGGCTATGCCCTGAACTCGCCGACCGAACCCAGTCTTTTTGGGGTCGCCAAGGTCGGTGCCGGAATGCGCTCGATCATCGCAGATATCCGCGATGCTGAAGCATTGGCCAAGGCGATGCGCGAAGCCCGTCCCGAGATCGTCATCCACATGGCCGCCCAGCCGCTGGTGCGCTACTCCTACCAGGCGCCGGTTGAAACCTATGCAATCAACGTCATGGGGACGGTGCATCTGCTCGAGGCGGTGCGCCAGACCGATACCGTCCGCGCCGTTGTCAATGTCACCAGTGACAAGTGCTACGAAAACCGTGAGTGGCACTGGGGCTATCGTGAAAACGAGCCGATGGGTGGGCACGATCCCTACAGCAACAGCAAGGGTTGCGCCGAACTGGTGACTTCGGCTTATCGGAATTCAGTGTTCAACCCGGCCCAGCATGGGGAGCATGGGGTGGGCATCGCCAGCGGACGTGCCGGCAACGTGATCGGCGGCGGCGACTGGGCAGCGGACCGGCTCATACCGGACATCCTGCGCGCCATTGAAGTGGGCCAGTCGGTCAACATTCGCAGCCCCCATGCGATACGGCCCTGGCAGCATGTGCTCGAACCATTGAGCGGCTATCTCGCGCTGGTGGAAAAGTTGTATGTCGATGGCATATCTTACGGCGAGGGCTGGAACTTCGGGCCGGCCGACGAGGAGGCCAAGTCGGTGCAATGGATCGTCGAGCGTATGGTCGATCTTTGGGGGCCCGGCGTAACCTGGCAGCTGGACAAAAATCCGCAACCTCATGAGGCCCAGTACCTGAAACTAGACTGTTCCAAGGCAAAGGCCCGGCTCGGCTGGCATCCGCGCTGGTCGCTGGCGAACGCCCTGGAAAGCATCGCCGCCTGGCACCGGGCGTATCTCGACAGGGCCGACATGAAAACCGTCACCCTCAGCCAGATCAAACAGTACACATCGATACAGGCCTGACAACATGGAAAGAGCCGAAGAAATTCGCCGCCAGATCGCGTTGTTGGTCGATGAATTTGCCGCACTGGCCCTGGCGCCCAGGCCCTTCGTGCCGGGCATTTCCGTCGTGCCGCCCTCCGGCAAGGTCATCGGTGCCGCCGAACTCAAGAACATGGTCGAAGCCTCGCTCGATGGATGGCTCACCACGGGGCGCTTCAACGACGCATTTGAGCGACGACTGGCCAAGTATCTGGGTGTCAAGCACCTCATCACCGTCAACTCCGGATCGTCGGCCAACCTCGTTGCCTTCTCCGCGCTGACTAGCCCCAAGCTGGGAGAGCGGGCGATCAAGCCGGGCGATGAAGTGATCGGTGTAGCGGCCGGTTTCCCCACGACGGTCAACCCCATCCTGCAGTTCGGCGCGGTACCCGTGTTCGTCGATGTCGACATCCCCACCTACAACATCGACCCCGCCAAGGTCGAGGCCGCCATCGGCCCCAGGACCAAGGCCATCATGCTGGCCCATACCCTGGGCAATCCCTACAGCCTTGCCGCGATTGTCGCGCTCTGCAAGAAACACAACCTCTGGCTGATCGAGGACTGTTGCGACGCACTCGGGTCGACCTACGACGGCAAGCTGGTTGGCACCTTCGGCGACATCGGCACCCTCAGCTTTTATCCTGCCCACCACATCACCATGGGGGAAGGCGGTGCTGTCTTTACCAACAACGCCCGGTTCAAGCCGATCGTGGAATCTTTCCGTGACTGGGGGCGCGACTGCTACTGCCCCCCGGGTAAGGACAATACCTGCAAGAAGCGCTTCGGCTGGAAGCTGGGCGATCTGCCGCAAGGCTACGACCACAAGTACACCTACAGCCATCTCGGCTACAACCTTAAGATCAGCGATATGCAGGCTGCTTGCGCGCTGGCACAACTGGACCGGCTCGACGAATTCGTCAAGGTCCGCAAGGAGAACTTTGCCTATCTGAAGAATCGCCTCAAGTCCTGCGAGGAATTTCTCATCCTGCCGGAGGCCACGGAAAACTCCGATCCCTCATGGTTTGGCTTTCCGATCACCCTCAAGGAGAACGCGCCGGGGAGCCGCACGGACCTGCTCAGCTACCTCGACCAGAACAAGGTCGGCACGCGCCTGCTCTTCGCCGGCAACCTAACGAGGCAGCCCTACATGATTGGCCGCAACTTCCGTGTCAGTGGCAGCCTGGTGAATACCGACATTGTGATGAACAACACGTTCTGGATCGGGGTGTACCCGGGCCTGACGAAGCAGGCCCTTGATTATGCAATCGAAAAAATTGAATGCTATCTCGGCGTTAATTTATAAGCAGCATGCCCTCTTGAGCCGCTGCATTTTTCTCAATCTGCACTCGGAGGCACAAATGGACAAAGACAATATTTTTAATGATTTATTTGTTCTGGAAGTAGCGAGCAATCACCAGGGAAGTCTCGAGCGAGGTTTACGGATTGTCGACGCATTCTCCAAAGTGGTCCGTTTCAATAATGTCAGGGCGGCGATCAAGCTTCAGTTCCGTAACATGGAAAATTTTATTCATAAGGATTTTACCAGAAGAAATGATGTCCGTTACATAGGAAGAATATCGAAAACTCTCCTGACAAAGGAAGAGTTTGTCGTGTTGGTCGAGGCGATCAGGAAAAGTAACTGCTTGCCCCTGGCAACGCCATTTGATGAAAAATCGGTTGATTGGTGCGTTGAATTCAATATGCCAATCATCAAGGTCGCCAGTGCAGATAACAATGATTGGTTTCTTTTAGAAAAGATCGCCTCTACGAAAAAACCGGTAATTATCTCAACGGGGGGCATGTCGCTCAAGGATATGGATGATGTTGTGGCATTCTTCAAGAATAGGGCCATTCCTATTGCACTAAATCACTGCATTGCTGCCTACCCTCATGAGGATCATGAATGCGAACTCAGCCAGATAGTCTTTCTGCGCAATCGTTATCGTGACTTGGTCATCGGCTATTCCAGCCATGAATATCGCAACTGGACCGCGTCGATTTCTATTGCCTACGGTATGGGAGCAAGAACTTTTGAACGGCATATCGACATTAACGATGATGGCTTTGAGGTAGCAAAGTACTCGTCGCTTCCAGCGCAAATTGATGCGTGGTTCAAGGCTTGGCACAAGGCTAAAGAAATGTGTGGAAGCGCTTTTGTTGATAGGAGGAATTTCATCCAGCGTGAAATCGAGTATCTGGATACCTACGTGCGGGGGGTCTATGCTAGCCGCGATTTAATGGTTGGTCACAAACTCACTGAAGAAGATATCTATTTAGCCATCCCGTTGCAGAAGGGACAGATGTCATGCAGAGAATTAGTCCTCGGAAAGTACGGACTTCATTTGAGTAAGAATGTGACGAAAGACAATCCGATTATGATCGATTCAGTTGACACGCCCTATGCGTCTGATCCGGTATTACTCGATTATTTTATGAGGCGGGGCCTGTAAAAGTCGCCTTGCCTAGCTTGGTCTCAAGGGCTAATCCATCTCATTACGCACAACTCTGACCTTATTGCTGAAACAAGCGCATATGCTCTGCGCCTTCCACGCAGTCTCTGAGTTGTGCAAAGCCGAGCCAGAGGGTTTTGACGCCCGGTTTGCCGTCGTGCTTAGGGCCAAGGAAACAGCCGAGCATGGCGATCTGTCGGATCACTTCGCGTGGAGCATACCAAAGTCATACTTGCGGGTATTGTCACAGTGTGGTTACATCGATTGGGGCTGTCACAGTTCTGTGTAATGGCATCGTCATAACCGGAGTTTTCTTCGTATGAGCAATTACGCAGTGTTGGTGTTTGGTGCAACCGGCGCGATTGGTGGCAGCATCGTCAGCCACTTCTGTGAGCGTGGGTACGAGGTCTATTCGGCTAGCAGAAGCGTGGCGTCGAGCAGCCAGATGCCCAAAGGAGTTCGGCAGGTCGCCTGGGATGTGAATGGGGAGGTCGACAAGAATCTGGATGGTCTCCTGCCGCAGCTGGATGCCGTGGTGTGGGCGCAGGGAGCGAATTGCAATGATGATATATTCAGCTTCAACGTTAAGGTTCATGACGAGATATATGCGGCCAATGTCAAGTACATCCTCGTTAGCTTGCAGTTGCTGCTGCAGAATGCATTGCTGAAGCCGGGTGCGCGCTTATGCGTCATCAGTTCCATCTGGCAGAACATTGCGCGACAGCAAAAGCTGTCCTACACCATTAGCAAGTCGGCGCTACTGGGGCTGGTGCAGTCGCTGACGATCGATCTTGGCAAGTCCGGAATGCTGGTAAATGCCGTCCTGCCCGGGGCCATGGATACCCCCATGACTCGAGCGAATCTGACTTTGGAGCAGATTGACAAGATGGCACAGATGACGCCCATGAACAGCCTGCCGACCATGAATGACGTCTGTAGCCTGGTCGGCTTCCTTTGCTCCCAGGACAATACCGGGATCACGGGCCAGTTCATCGCAATCGACAGGGGGTTCTCCTATACTCGAATCATTTGAAATATCGTCGTCTGCAGGTAAATATCGGGTGGCGATCGGCCAAGGCCTGGTATCGCGAGTTGTGGCTGATTATCCGTACGCCATCTATCTGGTGGATAATTTTGTTGTGAATACCCTGCCCCTGCCAGAGGGGCGCGTTGTCAAGGTAACGGCTTCGGAGGAGGCGAAGTCCCTGGAACGCATGGCAGAAGTCATTGCGAACCTGCGCCGGCTTGGGGCGCATCGTCGCACCCACCTTGTCGCCATCGGTGGGGGAGTAGTTCAGGATATAGCCACTTTCTCGGCATCCCTCTATATGCGCGGCATCAGCTGGACCTATATGCCGACGACTCTTCTTGCGATGGCGGATTCATGCATCGGCGGGAAGTCTTCGATCAATGTCCTCGGCTACAAGAATCTAGTGGGGAATTTCTATCCGCCGAAGGACGTACTGATCGACGTTGACTTTACAAAGACCCTGACTAAGGAGATGCTGGTCGAAGGCTTGTTTGAGGCCGGGAAAATCTGCTACGCGAGGAACTACGAAGCGTTTGCCGGCTATCTGGTGGAGGTGTCCAACATCCGGTTGTCGAGCTTACAGCGCGTCATTCTGCGCGCTCTGCAAACTAAGAAATGGTTTATCGAGATTGACGAGTTCGACCAGAAGGAGAGGCTTCTGCTGAACTTTGGTCATACGTTCGGGCATGCCCTCGAGGCGGGCACTGACTATGCTCTTTCGCATGGCATCGCGGTTGGCTTGGGGATGATGGTTTCCGTTTACTACGCAAATGACCAATCCTGGCTGAGTGCCACCGGTAAGGAGCATGCGTCCGTTCTGGCCGCTCATGTGAGAAGCATGATAGGCGTTGGTAATGACTGCATCGTTAAGCCTCCTGTTGTCGTCGACCTCGTCCGAGTCATGGAAAAGTTCGAAAACGACAAGAAGCACCTGGCCGAGGCTTATCGGATTGTTTGCCCGCGGCATGACGGAGCGCTGGAATTGATTGCAGTGCCTAAAACGGATCAGACCCGTGCGGGCATTGCCGCAGCCTATCGGAACGCACTTTCCAACCTGGCGTGGAAATATGCTGAATGAAGCCTGGCGCATTTCCTGTCAATGCGAGAAGAGTGCAGCGATCGAGAATGAATGGTCGCGATAATCTATGAAGCTTTCTGATTACGTTGCAGACAAGGTCGTCGAACTCGGAGTGCGCCACGTCTTCATGGTCACCGGGGGCGGGGCGATGCATCTGAACCACTCGCTTGGTGTGCATCCCAGGCTGGAGTGCATCTTCAACCATCACGAGCAAGCCTGCGCGATGGCTGCAGAGGCCTACTGCCGCTGTGCTAACAAGTTGCCGTTGGTTAACGTGACCACCGGCCCGGGCAGTACGAACGCCATTACCGGCGTGTACGGCGCTTGGACCGATTCGATCAGCATGGTCGTTATTTCCGGGCAGGTCAAGTACGAAACAACGGTGCGCAGTACTGGCCTGCCCCTACGTCAGTATGGCGATCAGGAAGTCGACATCATTCAGCTGGTCAGGCCGATCACCAAGTACTCGGTCATGGTGACGGATCCCAAGACCATTCGCTACCACCTGGAAAAGGCGTTCTATGTGGCCCAGAGCGGCCGTCCCGGGCCTTGTTGGCTCGATATTCCCCTTGATATCCAGGGGGCTCAGATCAACGCGAATGAGTTGGCAGGTTTCGATCCGGTCGAGGAGACAGTGCTCAAGCCAGGAACCGATTTGACTGCAGCCATACCCCGTATCATCGAAATGCTGCAGTCGGCACAGCGGCCCGTGCTCTTTGCGGGAGGCGGAGTCCGCATCAGTGGTCGCCACGACGAGTTCCTCGAGCTTGTGGATCGACTGGGCATTCCCGTGGTGACCGGCTGGAACGCACATGACGTTATTACAAACGACCATCCTTTCTATGTAGGTAGGCCTGGTACGGTAGGTGATCGATCTGGCAACTTTGCAGTCCAGAACGCCGATGTCCTGTTTGTGCTTGGCAGCCGTTTGAATATTCGGCAGGTCAGCTACAACTGGAAGTCATTTGCCCGCAAGGCCTACAAGATCTGGGTTGATGTGGATGAGTTGGAGCTAAGGAAGCCATCAGTCAAGGCCGACTTCCCCGTGGTTGCGGATCTGCAGACCTTCATACCTGTCTTATTGCAAGCTGACTATCCAGGGCCGACGGTTGTACACCAGGAATGGCTTAGGTGGGCTAAGGTGCGCCAAACCAAATATCCGGTTGTCCGGCCGGAGTACTGGGATAGCAATAAAGTCAATCCCTATTGCTTTATGGAAACATTGTTTGCTCGATTGCCAGAGAATCAGGTAGTTGTCAGTGCGAACGGATCAGCGTGCGTAACGAGTTTTCAGACAGCGAATATCAAAAAAGGACAGCGGTTGTGGACAAACTCCGGATGTGCCTCTATGGGCTATGAACTGCCTGGAGCGATCGGCGCGTGCAAGTCCACAGGCAATGCTACAACTGTATGTCTGGCAGGGGATGGTAGCATCATGATGAACTTGCAGGAATTGCAGACCATCGTAACCAGCAATTTGCCGATCAAGATTTTCCTGCTCAACAACTCCGGTTATGTGTCGATTTTCCAAACCCAGAAAAACTTCTTTAATGGCGATGAGGTCGGTGTTGGGCCGAATTCGGGTGTTGGCTTTCCTAACTTTGAGCGATTGAGCCACGCGTTCGGTTTGTCCTATGTCCGCTGTGCCAGACATGAAGACATGCGCCGTTGCATTGAGCAGGTCATGGCTCACCCAGGCCCTACCATTTGTGAGATTGTGATTGATGAAAACGTGCCGTTTGCCCCCAAGCTGTCCGCTAAACAGCTTCCGGATGGCAAGATTGTTTCCCCTCCGCTTGAGGATCTGGCCCCTTTCCTGACGAAGGCCGAGCTTGAGTCCAATATGTTGATCGATGATGAAGACCAATGACAGAGATATGCAATTAAAGCACATCCTTGTTACAGGAGGATCCGGCTTTTTCGGCCGCTCACTTCTCCGATACTGGTTGAATGAAAAGCGACCGTTGGATGCAAATATGAACGTTTGCGTGCTGTCACGCAATCCGCGCAGATTTCTGGAGCATTATCCTGAATTTAGGAATATTCCGTGGCTATCATTCCATCAGGGAGACATCCTGCACCCGGAAACCTATCCACAGGGTCAGAAATTTACACACCTTCTGCATGCGGCAACCGACTCGACACTGGGGCCACAGCTTAGCCCGCTGGACCGCTACATACAGATTGTGGACGGCACGCGCCACATGCTGGACTATGCCGTTGCACACGGCATCCGACGCTTCCTGCTCGCCAGTTCTGGGGGCGTGTACGGTCCCCAGCCGCAGGACATGAAACAGATACCGGAGAGCTACAACGGCATGCCGGATCCTCTCAATCCCCAACACGCCTACAGCGTGGCCAAGCGCACGGCCGAGCACTTGTGTTCGCTATACCAGGACCGGTATGGCGTTCAGCCAGTCATCGCACGTTGCTTTGCATTTGTCGGGCGCGACCTGCCACTGGATGTCCACTTCGCGATTGGCAACTTCATACGCGATGCCTTGTATGCAAACGCGGTCGTAGTAAAAGGGGATGGTACGGCGGTTCGATCCTACATGGACCAAAGGGATCTCGCCGCATGGTTATTGACATTGCTTCATGACGGGCGGCCTGGGCAGGCCTACAATGTCGGATCAGACCAGGCACTGAGCATCGCCGAACTGGCCCGCCTGGTCCGCGATACCGTGAGCCCAGACAAGGCAGTGCTGATTGCAGGGCGTGCAGACCCAAACAATTTTCGCAGTAGGTATGTGCCGGACATCAGTAAGGCCAGATCAGAACTGGGCCTGGCGATCAAGGTTGAACTTGGCGCTGCGATCCGAGACACCGCACGGCACCACGGCATGGTACCGAACGTATGAATTGCACAACCGTCATCTTTGACCTGGATGGCACGCTGATCAACTCCGCAGCATCCATCACAACTTCATTGCGATACGCTTTTGAAAAGGCAGGCGTTCAGCCAGTCAGGTCTATCGCCCCAGAGTTGATCGGTCCTCCGCTCAGGGAAACGATACTGGCCCTTGTCCCGCTGGCAGAGATCAATCTTGTCGATGAGATAGCCAGGCAATTCAAGGCCAATTACGACCACGACGGGTGCTTGGGGGCATCACCATACGAGCAAATACATTGGATGGTCCTCCAGCTCAAGGCGCGAGGCCTTCGTACATTTGTGGCGACCAACAAGAGAGCTGTGCCCACCCGCAAAATATTCGAACATCTCCAATGGACCGAACTCTTCGACGATGTTTATACGAGGGACTGCTTCAAGCCGGCACTGCAGAACAAGGCACAACTGATTGAGCGAATGCTCGTATCAGCGCAACTTACTAAAGAATCATGCGTGTACGTGTGGGATCGTCACGAAGACTTTCTGGCTGCCAAGGCGAATCAACTTCCATTTATATTTGTGTCATGGGGGTACGGTAGATCTCACAGTAATACATTCGGTTATCGAGAGGCGTGTACCCCTGGAGATTTAATTGATGCGATTACTGCTCTCTAGCTGGAGAGGATGTCTGGTAGCCAAGCCGTCCAAGTACTTGATTGCCGGTGCCTGGAATACCGCGTTCGGCTACACTATCGGCGCGCTCGTGTATCTATGGCTCATTCAGGACGTTGGAATTGTGTGGGTCGGCATCTTGGCGAATATGATCTCGATCACCATGGCGTTTGCTGTCTACAAATTGTTTGTGTTTCAAACCAAGGGAAATTGGCTGAGGGAGTACCTGAGAAGCTATGTCGTCTACGGTGGCTCTGGCGCGCTCAGTGTCGTTCTTCTTTGGCTGCTGGTTGGACAATTGGGATTCAATATCTGGTTTGGTCAGGGAATGGCGATCCTCCTGACGGCGGTGGCTTCGTATAGCCAGCATGCCAAGTTTACTTTCAGGGAAGGCGGTGATGCATGGCGAAGAAACTAATCAGCTTAATATCACCCTGCTTCAACGAGGAAGAAAGCATCGCGGAACTCTATGAGCGGGTCTGCCGCGTCATGAGCCCCTTCGCGGATTACGATTTCGAATACATCTTTATCGACAATGCCTCAACGGACGGAACAGTCGCAGCCCTAAAGGGCATCGCGGCCAAGGACCGCCGCGTCAAGATTATTGTCAACACACGTAATTTCGGACACATCCGCTCGCCCTACTGGGGAATCCTGCAGACGAGCGGAGAGGCAACTATCTATCTGGCCTCGGACTTGCAAGATCCTCCCGAGCTAATCGGTGAATTCATCAAGTCGTGGGAAGAAGGTTACAAGGTGGTGCTGGCCACTAAGCCGGTGAGCGCAGCTAATCCCGTCATGCATTTCCTCCGCATGAGCTACTACCGCGTTCTTGATAAGATCTCTAGCATCGCCCTCCTCAAGGACACGACGGGGTTCGGGCTCTACGATAAGGAGGTGCTGGATCACCTGAGGGCAATCGGTGATCCCTATCCGTATTTGCGGGGCCTGATCTGCGAACTTGGCTACGAGGTGAAGTGCATACCCTTTATCCAGCCGCGCCGCATGCAGGGGATTTCCAAGAACAATATCTATAGCCTCTACGACATTGCCATGCTGGGGGTGGTGAGCCACTCGATGGTGCCGATTCGGCTGGCCAGCCTGCTGGGCTTTGTTCTGGGCAGTGTCAGCGTCACGCTTGCCGTCATCTTTCTGATCTTGAAGCTGGCCTACTGGAACTCGTTCCCCATCGGAATTGCGCCACTCGTGATCGGCATGTTCCTGATGTTCGGCGTCGTACTGCTGTTCATCGGCTTGCTGGGCGAGTACATCGGCTCTATACATACCTATGTCCAGCGGCGCCCGGTGGTTGTCGAGCGGGAGCGCGTCAATTTCTGATGGGTAATCAACGCCACTACTGACAGCTGGCATGCCTCCTGCTGGGCGAGCTGGCGTATGAGGGATGCAGTGCGGCTTATTTCCTGAAAGTCGGAATATTTCCGGCACGAGTCTTCTATAACGTATCCGATACCGTCAGCGATTATTTCAACACTAGCGATTGGATGTGGTATGAGGGAAGGTACGGCAACTAGAAGCCGATCTACTCAATGTTCAACCTTGCATCGGGGGGCGTCGAAGGGACTGCTGCTGAGATGGTTTGTCGTCGAGCTGCTTGGCCTGCCCAACCTATAGGCGCTTGAGCGCGGCAACTACATCATCTTTGCCGTACTGTGCCTCGCATTGAGCGCGCACTTTCAGCTTGGCTGGAAGTGCGCGCTCAATGCCTGGCGCTGGCAATCAGTATCAAGCAAGGGTTTTCATCTTGAGTCGGCACTGATGGGTTAATGATTTTACCTGTAAAAGCGATAACACAGCATTGTGCCTTGAGCGCCGGCACTGGCTAAAACATCTACCGAAAAATAGACATATGCCATCTACTTCTTTGAAAAAGCGCGGTTACTATTGTCAACCTATCTTTGGATTTATTATTAACGCGCAAGCACATGAAGTAAATACTAAAAAGAATATAGTAGAGTTTAGGGAGCTGACGATCTATCCAACTGAGCTACGGGGGCGTGGAAAGCACGACACTCGCCTAGACAGAGAAGGTCTAGCGAGTGGGGGGTACGGTGGGGACGGAGGGTTTGACGTAGAGCGCCTCAGGCGTGGGGATTTGGTCGAGCAGGTCGGCCCGGCCCTGGTGGATGCCGGGTAGGCCGGTGCCCATCGCATAGACCAGCCCCCCGGTTCGTTTACCTAGGACGAGACGAGCCTTGGCGCCGTTCTTGGCGGTGGCGATGAGTTCCGCAGCCGGCGACGAAAGGCCGTAGGGGGCCAGCGGCCCCGCGTCCTTCACGACCCGAAACTCTGAAGGAAAACTAC
>Ga0194131_10008199_pt1 | contig 13713 bp, 12 predicted proteins | sample TA2KigO120mmetaG_FD_148631 | JGI IMG/M metagenome (GOLD analysis project Ga0194131, IMG submission 148631) | Freshwater microbial communities from Lake Tanganyika, Tanzania - TA2015053 Kigoma Offshore 120m | ecosystem: Environmental > Aquatic > Freshwater > Lake | place: Tanzania: Lake... | reverse complement strand
TGGAAAACATGCGCCAGGGCATCGCCCCATTGGCGGAGATCACCCTGCTCTGGCGCGACCGATTTGACGCCGATCACGGAACCGAAGATGTCGACATAGGCCAGCCGATGGACGAGCAGGTACGAAGCCTCACTCCAATCGATCTCGCCCGGCGAGATCAAACGGTTGCCGAGATAGCCGAGGCGAACGTCGACTGGCACCTTGATGTTCTGCGATTCGTCCGAACCGGTCGCAAACACGCGAAAATCCGACTTCACCGAGGTCCAGAACAGCGCCAGCACGGCGAGGGCGATCGCAGCAACGGCGGCAAGAGCCGTCGTCATTCCTGTCCAGCGTATCCGCACGGCGACCGCGGCGATGAAAAGGACGAAGAAGACGCCGCGGAACTCGGCCAGGAAACCGGAGAACCCTACGGCCAGCTCGATCAGCACGGCAGCAACAAGAAAGCCTAAACCTCTGTTCGAAGACATGACGCTGGCGAACAGCACGAAGAGGACGCCGGCTTTGAGACGCGCCACTGCATCCATCGGCTGGTCGAGAGCAGGGAGCGCCGCCCCTGCAAGGCGGGCGGCGTAGGCGATGAACAAGGCTCCAAGGTAGACAAGGAAAAGGTCGATCGGCCGCCAACCGAGATGGGCGACGATCTGATCCGGCGCCGACGGCCTCAACGTCGCCAATACGACCCGGAAGGCGATCGCAAGCACGACGATGCTGGTCAGCATGTACCAATAGGCATCGAGGACCCAGGGCCCGAACACGCCGCGCGCCATGTCCTCGCCGTCGATCAGACCAAGCACCGCGCGGGCAAACGTCTGCAGCCATTGCCAGAGCAGCACGAACAACACCGCAGTGGGCATGGTCGGGGTGCCCGCGATGCGTAGCACGATCCACGACACAAAACCGCCAACGGCGAATTCGACCGGATTGGGAGAAAACGGCGCGACTGCCGCCAGCACCAGCGCGACTGCAAAGAGAACCCGACGCGCAGTACGTAGTCCAGTCGTGTCGCCGACGGCCGGGCGCGGACCGCGAAGGTCGTCGTCGTCATGTTACGGTCATACTACTGCTCTGCCGTCTACATGGTTGAATTTACACGACTTTTGATCGTCAGGATAGTTGGGACTGCAATGCTGTGATCGCAGTATTGATAGCCGAAATCGACAGCTTTGGATCAACAGCTAGCTAACTTCGAGTCGCGACGCGAAACAACGGGCTCGCAGCACTTGTGCAACTGCAACGGACCGGGCGCTGGCGGCCCACCCGCGCGCCACAAGGGGTGATTCACATTGCCAGCCCCGTCGGGCGTGGTCTGATAGGCTGCAGTTCGCCCGGCTGGCAGCGGCGGGACGGACTGTCCCAGAAGCAACAAGCGTCGCCCGAGCGCGCGAAATCGGTCAGGTTGGGCCACACGCGGTTCTCTCCGACCGGCTTGCGTTCTCGGCCGATGGAGATGTTGGAGCAGTGAGCGGATGATGACGATCCGGAGCGTGTTGCTGGCTCTGCTGTTGGCGGCCCCGGCAATGGCACAAAGCGGACGGCCTGTACCCAATGTGTCGACCAACGCGCCGCCGGCGCCGAGCATCACCGCGCCGCCAAGCACGAGCGCCAGCGATGAGTTGGCGGATCCTAAGACGGGCTGCCGCATCGTGCGGTCCGATACCGAGCCGAATGTCAGCATTGCCTGGTCAGGCGACTGCTACCAGGGTCTCGCCAACGGCAGCGGCGTTCTGCAGTGGTTCCAGGACGGCAAGGCAATCGCGCGTTTCGAAGGCGAGATGAAGGACGGCTTGGCCAATGGTTCCGGAAAGATCACCTATGTCAACGGCTCTCGCTACGAGGGTGAATGGCTGAACGGTGAGCGCTACGGTCGCGGCACTTTCGTGTTCGCCAACGGCGCGCGCTACGTCGGCGACTTTCGCGACAACAAGCCCAACGGCCGAGGGACGTATGTTTGGCCAAATGGCAATCGTTATGTCGGTGACTTCCGCGACAACCAACGTACCGGCCGTGGAACGCTCTACTATGCCAACGGCGATCGTTATGAAGGTGAATTCCTCGATGGCAAGGCGCATGGCCGAGGCATCCCGACTTATGCCCACGGAGGTCGCTATGACGGCGAATGGCGCAACGACTTACCGAGCGGCTACGGCACGCGCTACATGGCCGATGGCCAGAGCTTTGCCGGGCAATGGCAGAGCGGTTGCTTTCGGGAAGGTCGTCGCTGGGCGACTGTCGGGGTGACTGCTCAACAGTGCGGTTTCCAGTAGGGATCATCGCGAGCTTTGGGTCGGAGCGCGGCATCGTGCAACTGTCTGTCTTGGCTTCGACCGTGCCATCGGCGCTCACGAGCGGCCGGCGGCGCACGTTGCGGGCCGGTACAATGCTGCCCGACCGGCTTGACCTGCACGGAGTTGCCAGTCTCACCGAAAGCACATCAATCGGTTGCTTCCGCCCGAATCGAACAAGTCTTGGGGGATGCCGACGGTGCGTTGTTCGTATTCTCAAGGCCATGTAGCTCTCTTTAGTGGGGCATGCGATCGTTCAAGAAATGGCCTATTCCTTCAGACTCCTCGACATCCTGATCGTTGCGATCGCGGCAGCCTGCCTTTGGTCAGTGATCCCTGAAGCCCGTGGCAAGCCCCAGAAGCTGTGGCGTCTTGCCGTTCCGGCCTTTCTTGCCGTACTGGTCGCACTGGTTCTGGCGGCAAGCTCGCTCACCAACCTCAGGCATGATGCGATTTGGGCCGCCGCCGGCATTGCCGGCACGATCGGCGGAGTGATACGCGGCCGCTCGGTCGGTGTCCAAACCGACCAAGTCTGGGGGTTGTCCAACCGCGACCATCGCTGGACGGCGTGGTGGCGGCCTTCGGTATCGTTGTCGCCGCAGCGCTCGACGCAGTGGCCTACTTCCTGCCGGGCGGCAGCCAACCCCAGCCGATGCATGTTGCGACGGCCAGCGCCCTGCTTGCCGGCTATCTCGCCGGTCGCGCGTGGACGATCGCCGCGCGGGCCATCCGCTCGCCGCACGTCGACCTCGAGCACCCCTGAGCGCCCGCCTCCCGTCGACACTGCGTTTCCAGCGGCGGAACGACCCGGGCTCGGGTTACTATGCCGGTCATGACACTCCAACGTGCTGCGCTATGGGTGATTGTCGTCGCGGCCACGATGTATTTGCTGGTGGCGGGGCGCGGCTTGTTGCTGCCTTTCGTGTTGGGTGTCGTGCTCTGGTACATGGTCGACGCGCTGGCCGATGCGTTCGAGCAGCCGCGGTTCGGCAAGCTGCACCTGCCGCGACCATTGGCGCTGGCGGGGGCAGTCTGCGCGATGGGGGGCCTGCTCTGGATCGTCGGCCGGACGATCGGCGCCAATGTGACCGCCGTCATCGCGGCATCTCCGAACTATGAACGGCGCTTGCAACTCCTGATCGACCAGGGAGCGCGGATGATCGGGGTCGAGCAGACCCCCACGCTCGGTGAGTTGTTCGATCGCATCAGCCTCGCCGATACCTTGAGCGGCATCGCAACGGCCACGGCCTCGGTCGTGAGCATCGCCGGAATCGTCTTGATCTATGCCGGCTTCCTGTTCGTCGAGCAGACGCGGTTCCGTCGCAAGCTTGCGATCATCCTTGGATCGGGCGCACATCAGGCGCGCGTGCAGGCCGTGCTCGAGCAGATCGACCGCGACATACGCGTCTATATTCGAATAAAGACCGCGCTCGCGGTCGCGACGTCGACACTAGCCTACGGGGTCATGGCGTCCGTCGGCCTGGACTTTGCCGGCTTCTGGGCAGTCCTGGTGTTCTTCTTCTACTATATTCCGACGGTGGGTTCGATTCTGGCGATTGTGGCACCGGCCTTGCTGACCCTGGTGCAGTTCGACCATCTGACGCCGTTTCTCATCGTTCTGCTGGTATTCGGCACCATTCAGGTCGTGACCGCAAATGTGGTGGAACCGGCGATCATGGGCCGCACGCTCAATCTCTCACCGCTGGTCGTCATCGTGTCGTTGATGGTCTGGGGTACCATTTGGGGAGTCGTCGGCATGTTTCTCTGCGTGCCGATCATGGTGGTCTGCCTGATCGTGCTGGCACAGTTCGACACGACCCGGCCGATCGCCGTGCTGTTGTCGGCAGACGGCACGATCCCGGAGCCGCGGTCATGAAGTCGCTCATCCCCCTCGCCGTCCTGCTGGCGATCGCCTCGGCTCGCGCCCAATCGCCCCCTGCCGGCCCCGCCTCGGAAGGCCAGCCACCGGCCGCGGAGGTGATGTATGTCTGCCCCGGCGGCGCCGACTTCTCGGCCGTCTTCTCGAAGGACGGCGAGCTTGCGACGCTGAATATGCCGGGCCAACCGGACGTCGAGCTGTCGCGGCTGAGCTCGGGCTCGGGTTTTGCCTACGGCGATTCGTACTACGAGCTTCGCGGCCGTGGTCGGGAGGCGACCTTGACGGCGGCAGGACGATCGATCCGCTGCCATGCCGTCGGCCGTCCCGGGCAGCCGCCGCGCACCTACGCCGGCGGCAGCGTGACGGCAACGCTGTTCCCCGATGGTGTCTTCCGCTTGCGCGATGGCACGGCCGGCGGCGAGCCCGTTCTCGACGTCGGGCAATGGGCACAGGAAGTCGACGGCGGTGTCCGCATGGTCCTACGCGGCGGAACCGTCGGCCGTCGTGTCTTCCGCGAAGCAAGCGGCGATCGGTTGATCGGCGAGAACGGCGTCGCGCTTGCGCGCACCGCCACCGTCGACCCGATCGATGGTCTGTTCAACCTCACCGGCCTGTACCGCGACACGCAGAACGGCGGCTTGTTCACCGAGTGCTTTACCGGCCGCACGTTCGCCGTCGCGCCGAGCGGCGCGGAACCCGACCTCGAGCGGGCCTGGACCGAGGTGACGCCGTCCAAGGACGCGCAGCTCTTCGTCGAAATCGTCGGCCGTTTCGTGCCGAACGAACTTCGCGCCGAACGGTTCGTCAGTCTCAAGCGCGATGGCGCCTGCCCGCCGCCGCCACCGCGCAGCTCGGCCTTGCGCGATACCGACTGGCGCGTTGTCGAGATCGACGGTGAGCGGCCGGTGTTCGAAGACTGGCGGCAGCGGCCATCCCTCAAGTTGGAGGATGGCGACCGATACACCGGCTCGACCGGCTGCAACGCCATTTCGGGCCGCTTCGAGCTCGACCCCGACGGCCTGCGCTTTGTCGCACCGACAACTACATTGACCGCTTGTCCGCCCGCCGTCGCGGGTGGCGAACGGCGCTTTCTCGATGCTCTGGCCGCCGTCCGCCAAGCACAGATCACCGCAACGACGCTCGACCTGAAAGATGCCGCCGGCAAGCGGCGCCTGCGCCTGGAGGCACGCGGCCGCTAGAACATGATGGGTTCATCTGGAATCAGCTGAAGCCATCATGCCTGCTGCAACACGCAACACCACGGCGCGCGAGTGAGACGAGATGGAACTGCGTGCGGTTCAATCCGGTCGGATTCGCGCGCTCGGGAGATGCTTGTTGCACCGGGCACAGTTCGCCCTGCTGCTTCCAGCTGGGCGGACTGAATTCTAGGGTTCGATCGACGGGTCTGCCTGCAGGACCAGCATATGGCCGCCGTCTTGCCGGCTGACGCGCAAGAAGGACACGATCGAGGCCGGCAGATCCACTCCAGCGCGTCCGTCGAACTCACGATCGATTTCGTCGAATAGGCGGACATACAGCTTCCACTCGACCATGCCCACGGCGAACGGCATCCGGGCGGGCTCCCGCCAGTCGAGCGCGCGAATGCCGCTCTTGATCACCGTCTCGATCGGCCGGTCGCGGACCAAGGTCGCCTCGAACCGCCCGATTGTCGCCGTTCGGGCCCCCCGTACGACCGGCCGAGCGATCACCGCTATGCAGATCTGGCCTGGTTCCTCGGCCGGCGCGAATTCGACAGATCCGGCATTCAACGTCGCGTCACTGATGTCATCCTGCCAACCCAAGCGTTCGACGATGACGACGCGCTGACGCTCCTTGTCGAAGCGCCAGCCCTCCGGCGGGTCGAAGCAACGGCGCACGGTGCGCGTCTCGCCGGCGGGAGCACGAGCCAGGATCTCCGGCGACACCAACGTGTTGGACTCGAATGTCGTGGTCAGCACGCGCTGATCGAACGCGAAAGACCCCGGCCGATCGGGCAGGACCGTGAACAGGAGCTGGAACGTCACCACGCGCGGCACTCGGCGCAGTGAAAGTGTGCCGACCACAAAGGCCGTACGCCGAGCGTCGGCGCCGAAGGCGGCGCGCGGTACGGCGAAGCGAAGCCGTCCCGGCGCGACCGTTGCCTCGCCACGCCACGCACCGACCGCCAGCACCGGGGGAGGACCGCCGCCCGCCGCCAAATATCCGCCGACGATTTCGATCTGGACCGGCGGGTCGTCGTCGGCCGCTGCGGCAAAGGCCGGCGCATAGCGGGGCATCGCCGACACGGCTCGGGGCGCCGGACTCGGCGATGGACTTGGCGAGGGGCGCGGCGACGGTGGCGCTAGTGGCAGCGCGTCTTCTTTCGGAGCCGCGGGCTGCGTGTCGGGAGCGATGGTCAACTCGTCGGCCGAGCGCCGCGGCGGCACAAAAAGCGGCGTGTATGACAGCACCAGCGGCGCGTCGTCGCCGGCCAAACCCTCGAGCCGCGAGACGACCCGTTCGGCGGCCTCGAGTGCGGCCTGGCGGGCGCCTTTGCCAGGCCGCTCGAGAGCATCCTTGAGTATGCCGTTCAACGCATCAGCTTCGACAAATCCACGGCGCCGGAACTCGGGCAGCCGGTCAAAGGCTCGATCGCCATCGCGGGCGGAGCGCACCGCAAGGGCGTCGGTCAGTAGGCTGGCGGCACGAAAGGCCGGCAAGAGAGAGAGGCGGATCTCGCCATCCGCCCGAGCCTGCAGGCTGGCGCGTTCGGCGCGCAAAGCCGCAATCTTCTCCTCGATGGTCGGTCCGCCGGCCGGTTCCTCCCGCCACGTCGCCACGACAACTGCGCTGGCAAGGGCTGTGACAGCCAACACCATCGCAATCGCCGCGCGGAGAGGGCGCCGTGCGTCGCCTGGCGGACGGGAAGCACCAGTCATGTCGCCGGTTCTAGATCATGCCCGGTGAAACTGCAGTTGAAACCGGCACGTTTTTTTGGACCAATTGGAACCGCACGTGTCCAATTGGCTGCAAGTCGTTCAGGTCAATAGGAGAACAGGACCGGCAAAGTCGAATTCAGGATGAGATGGCGGGTCATGCCGCCGAAGATCATCTGCCGCAATCGGCTTTGCGTGTAGGCACCCTTGACGATCAGGTCGGCGCCGCCGGCGACCGCAGTGTCGACGATCGTCTGGCCGGCCGACCGGCTGCCTGGCTTGACATGCTGGCTCGTGACATTGAGGCCGTGGTTGCGCAGCGATTCGGCGATTTCCGCCGCGCTCGGTCCGGGCACCATGGCGCCGTCCACGCTCAGGACATCGATCGACTCGGCCCCACGCAACACCGGCATGGCGAGCGAAATCGCCCGTGCACTTTCCGTCGAGCCGTTCCAGGCAAACAAAATCCGCTTGCCGACCAGGCCGCCGAAGCCCTGTGGCACGACCAGGATCGGCCGTCCTGTATCGAACAGGGCCGTCTCGAACACGCTCTCGGGCATCTTCGGCAACGCGCCCGGCTGGGGCATCACGATGAGGTCGAACGCGCGACCGATCATGCCAATGGCCGTGGGACCGCTATCCTCGGCCGATCGCCATTCCGCTCGAAGGCCGACAGCGCGCTGTTCGAACGCCTGCTTCACCGCAGCGACCCGCTGTCGTTCCTCGGCGTCTTCCGCCAGCCCACCACCGATCGGCGCCCCCATGCCGGCGTCGGCCCAGGCCATGCTCATGACGCCGTAGGACGGCGGCTCGAGCCCGACCAGCTTCGCGTCGAACTGGCGCGCCAGCTTCGCCGCGAGATCGAATGCGGACGGATCGTCCGCCGTCCAGGCCATTGTCAGAATCGACTTCATGGCACGCCTCCCCTGTCGGCCGACGTTACCACGACGGCCGAGAACGCCAGAATGGCTTCCGGTCGCATCGATGTCGGCGGTGGCTCGCCGGCACTCGATCCGCGATGCCGACGCCGGCCGGTCCGACCGCACGCGAAACCTCCCGGTGCCAGCCTCGGGCCGTCTTCTCGACGAAGATGATACAAAACTCGTATTGAGAGCATCTTCTGTATCAATATCTTATGCATCCAACCTCAACCAATTACTGAGGTAGGGCGCATATCCGCCCTGGTGCTCGCACCGATGCCGCCCTGCAATCCCCAGAAGCGTAAGGCGGCCAAAGGCGGGAGCGCTTGTTTGGTCGACCAGTAAAGAACGTTCATTCCATTTGGAGATTCCGATGCTGTCCATTTTCCGCCGTCTGATGAAGAACCAGCAGGGCGCCACCGCCATCGAGTACACGCTGATCGCCTCGCTGATTGCCGTCGCCGCCATTGCCGCCATGCGCACGGTCGGCGGGCAGGTCAATGGCGTGTTGAGCAACGTCGCCAACGCGATGACCTGATCTCGGCCAGTTCGACCCAAGGTTCGGGCGGCCCGGCGACGGGCCGCCCTTTTCTTTGCCGCGGCGCCAAGGGCAACCCCGCACCGAGCGCCCCGCTCGATCGCAGGCGCGCCGATCCCGACACATCTTTCGATCCGTCGGGTACATTCTTTACCAAGGTTACACATCGCACGTTGTGCTGTTCCGCGAGAGCGATAGGGTCGATCGAGTGCCGTGGTCGATCGGACCGAGAACGCCTGCCTTCCGGAAACCAGCACAATGCGCCTGCCCTCCGTCCTCTATCGTCTGGCAAGAAGTCGGCACGGCGCGACGGCGCTCGAATACGCGTTCGTCCTGGGGCTGATTTCGGTCGCGGTGATTGCCGCGTTGGGTTCGATCTCGAGCGTGATACTGGGCGTGCTGAATGCCGCCTCTGGAGCTCTCACCTGATGCGGCGCGCCATGTCGTACGGGATCCGCCTGCTGACCTGCAAGCGCGGTTCGACGTTGGTCGGCTACAGTTCGCTGGCATTGCTGGTTGCGATCGCGGCGATTGCCCTGCTGGGTCAAACCGACGCCGCCGGCAACAAGGCGCCCGGTGCCGCCGGCACGACCACTCCGAACTGACGAAGCTGCCTCACCAGGACCAAATCGTCATGCTGTCGCCCGGCAGCAACCGATACGCCCTGGAGCGGCTTGCGCTTAATTGCAACCGCTTGCGATTCCAACTAAGCGGAAACGCGCCGGTATCGACAGCAGTTCCACAGGGCATGGCGCGCTCATCTGATTCCAGATGAACGCGCCATGCCCTAGACCCCTTGAGGTCGCTACTACCAACTTTCAATTTGTCGGTGATTCACAGATGGCCTCTTCCTTGAGCAGCGTCGCGAAGCGATGCGTCTGGAAGGATGGCAACAAAGGCGACGTAGCCCACCCACGCGCGGACTGCCGAACCTTCGCGTTGGCGTCCAATAGACGCCGCGAGCGTTTTAACGAATCTGCGCCGCCTTCGGTACAATCCAGGCAAATCGATCCGACAACGCGGCCAGTGTGATCCGGTTGATGGCATCGGCGGTGATGGTTTCGCCGCCGCCGGTCGCGTCCGGCAGATCGCGCGTCGCCACCGTGTCGGCGGCGATCGTGCTCATGAAGCCATTGTCGGTCGCCGAGCGCACCGTCGCCGATACGCACATATGGGTCATGAAGCCGCCGACGATCAGGTTCTTGCGTCCGGCCGCCGCCAAATGCTTGGCCAGGTCGGTGCCGGCGAACGCGTTGGGCAGCCCCTTGTCGACGATAGTCTCGCCGCCGCGCGGCGTCAGAACCGACACGATCTCATAGCCGCTCGAAGACGGATTGAACGCCTTGCCCTTCGATTGATGGCGAACATGCACCACGGGGGCCGCCGCGGCGCGCGCCTTGTCGAGCAGGACGGCCAGAGCTTCGATGGCCGGTTGGACGCCGGCAAGCGGCAGAAGGCCGTCGGTATACTCGCGCTGGGCATCGATGATCAGCAGAACGCCATCGGCCATGGTCGCCGGCGTCGGCGCCGCTCCTGCCATCTGCAGCATGGTCATCGCCATGTTCATCCCCTCGACTACGCAACGGTTGTGGAAGCTCTGTATCCATCAACGCCCAAGACACTGCAATTTGCAAGTCCCATGGACGCATGCCTAAACGCCATCGGTCACGATCGCGTCATGGTCCGGCAGGAAAGAGCGCCGCAGGCCGGGCATCATTCGCGGCGTCGAGCCGACTCGACCTGTGCCGACAATAGGAAAAATACTATAACAGATCGTACGATTCTTATGGACGTGACACCAACCCGGTGACAGGGTGATCGTCGCATGGACGCGCCCCGCAAACTGCTGATCGATGTCCTGGCGAGGCGCCCCGACCTCGACCTCAAGAAGCTGTCGTTGGCCCTCGGCCGCAATCACGCGTACCTGCAGCAGTATCTGATGCGCGGCTCGCCGCGAGAGCTGCCCGAGGCCGTGCGCCACAGACTGGCGCCGCTGCTCGGCCTGTCGCCGGACTCGCTGCGCTCGACGCCGCCGCCCGGCGCTGCCGCAGGTCCGGGCGGCGACGCCCGCGCCGGCGCGCCGCGCCTCGATGAGCGAGCCGACCTGCCGGTCTACGCGTCGGCCGAGGCCGGCAGCGGCACGATCGTCATCACCAACGAGCCGATCGACTTCGTTCGCCGTCCCGAGCCTCTGTTGTCGGTGCGCGACGGCTACGGCTGCTATGTCATTGGCGACAGCATGGGGCCGGCCTACGAGCAAGGCGACCTCCTGTTGGTCCATCCCGGTCGACCGGTGCGTCCGGGTGACGACTGCGTCTTCGTGCGCGATCAAGGTGATGGCAGCTATCTTGCGCTGGTGAAGCGGCTACTGCGCATCTCGGCCGAGCGATGGCGGGTTCGCCAGTTCAATCCGGCCAAGGATTTCGACCTCGATCGCGGCCAGTGGCAGAGAGCTCAACTCATCGTTGGCAAGTATGCGCGGTGACGGACGATGATAGGACCGGATCCTATCCAGGCCATCGCATGACCCCCAAAGTGGAGCAGCGGCCATGAAAGCCATCGTCGTCGGTGGCGGCATCATGGGCCTCGCCACCGCCTGGGGGTTGGCGCGTGATGGCCATGCGGTCGAGCTGTTCGAGCAAGGGCCGCTGCCCAACCCGCTGGCCTCGTCGATGGACGAGCACCGCCTGATTCGGCACCCCTATGGCGATCATCTCGGCTACGCCCGCATGATCGACCAGGCCTACGCCGCTTGGGACCTGCTGTGGGGCGACCTCGGCGAGCGCCTGTATGCCGCCACGGGAACGCTTGCTCTCACCGGCAATGGCGAGACCTGGGCGGCTCGGTCGGCGGCGGGTCTGGCTCGGCTCGGCAAGTCGATGGCCGAGCTGCCGTTGGCCGACGCGGCACGCCGGTTCCCGCAGCTCGACATGCACGGCGTCGAGCGCGCCTTCTGGATGACAAGCGGCGGCGTGTTGTTTGCGCAGGACATCGTGGCGGCATTGGCAAGACACCTCGCCGGCCGGCCGACCGTTCGGCTCCATGCCGAGACCGCCGTGCGCTCGGTCGATCTCGAAGGCGGTCGCGTCGTCACCGAGCGCGGGACCAGCTACGGAGCCGACGTTGTCGTCGTCGCCGCCGGGGCCTGGGTCGGCCGGCTGCTGGACGACCGCCGGTTGGTGCCCTCGCGGCAGATCGTGCTCTACTTCACCCTGCCTTCCGAGCAGCGTGCCGCCTGGGCAGAAGCTCCCATGGTCATCGACAAGACGGGCGACGTCGGGCTCTACCTCGTACCGCCGGCGGAAGGTCGTGGCCTCAAGATCGGCGACCATGTCTTCAGCCGTTCGGGCGACCCCACTGCCGATCGCGCGGCCACCGTCGATGAAATGCAGCCATTGCTCGGGCGTTGCCGCAGCCTGATCAGAGGTTTCGAGCGTTGGCAGGTCGAGCGCCTGAAAGTCTGCTTCTATACGGTGACCGATGACGAGCGGTTCATCGTCGAGAAGAAGGCAGCGAAAGGCTGGTTGATGTCGCCGTGCTCCGGGCATGGCTTCAAGTTCGGCGCCGTGATGGGCCTCGAGCTCGCCCGCACCATCGCATCGGAGCGCGATCCGACGGTGCATGCGCGTTGGGCGGCCGGTCTGGCAGGCGACCAGCCGACCTGACAGTATGACAGATTGAGTTAGGGAGACGGACGGCCATGGCTTCCCGCAAACGTCGCGCCACGACGCGCGCCACCGACACTGCGCGCAAGGCGAGCGGGCTGCGACAGGGCCTCGCCACCTACGGCGACGCGGGTTTCTCGCTGTTCCTGCGCAAGGCCTTCATCAAGGCCGGCGGTTTCTCCGACGACGCCCTCGATCGGCCGATCGTCGGCATCACCAACACGTTCAGCGACTACAACCCCTGCCACGGCAACGTGCCCGATCTGATCGAGGCGGTGAAACGCGGCGTCATGCTGGCCGGTGCCCTGCCGATGGTTTTTCCGACCGTGTCGATCCACGAGAGCTTCTCGCACCCGACCAGCATGTTCCTACGCAACCTGATGTCGATGGACACCGAGGAGATGATCCGCGCGCAGCCGATGGACTCGGTGGTGCTGATCGGCGGCTGTGACAAGACGCTGCCGGCCCAGCTCATGGCGGCGGCCAGCGTCGACCGGCCGGCGGTCGTGCTGCCGGTCGGGCCGATGCTGGTCGGCCACTTCAAGGGCGAGATCCTGGGCGCCTGCACCGACTGTCGTCGGCTATGGGGTCAGTACCGCGCCGGCACCTTTTCGGCGGCCGATATCGAGCAGGTCAGTGAACGGCTCGCGCCGACCAAGGGCACCTGCATGGTGATGGGCACCGCCAGCACCATGGGCTGCATGGTCGAGACGCTCGGCATGGGCTTGCCGGGCAGCGGTTCGATTCCCGCCACGCACTCCGATCGGCTGCGCGTCGCCGAGGCAAGTGGTCGATTGGCCGCCGAGATGGCGCGCAAGCACGGTCCGCGCCCCAGCGAGATCATGACCAAGGCGGCGTTCCGCAATGCCCTGACCGTCCTGCAGGCAATCGGTGGCTCGACCAATGCACTGGTCCATCTGACGGCCGTCGCGCGCAGGCTCGGCATTGCGATCGAGCTCGAGGAGTTCGACGCGATCGGTCGCAAGGTGCCGGTGCTGGTCGACCTCAAGCCCTCGGGCGACCACTATATGGAGCATTTCCACTGGGCCGGCGGGAACTCGCGGCTGATGCGCGAGATTCGCCGGCACCTCGACGAGCGATGCACGACCGTGGCGAGCCGCACGCTCAAGCAGGTGATCGACTCAGCCGAGATCGTCCCCAACCAGACGGTGATCCGCACGCCGGCCAACCCCATCAAGCCGACCGGCGGCATGGCAGTGCTGCGCGGCAACCTGGCGCCACGCGGCGCGGTGATCAAGCACGCGGCCGCCTCGCCGGCGCTGCTCAAGCACAGCGGCCGCGCGGTGGTGTTCGACTCCCTGGAGGATCTCGCCGCGCGTGGCGACGACCCGACGCTCGATGTGAAGGCCGACGATATTCTGGTGCTGCGCAACGCCGGGCCGAAGGGCGCCCCTGGCATGCCGGAAGCCGGATCGTTCCCCATTCCCATGAAGCTGGCCCGCGCTGGCGTGAAGGACATGATCCGTATCTCCGATGCGCGCATGAGCGGC
>Ga0194131_10008192_pt1 | contig 13724 bp, 7 predicted proteins | sample TA2KigO120mmetaG_FD_148631 | JGI IMG/M metagenome (GOLD analysis project Ga0194131, IMG submission 148631) | Freshwater microbial communities from Lake Tanganyika, Tanzania - TA2015053 Kigoma Offshore 120m | ecosystem: Environmental > Aquatic > Freshwater > Lake | place: Tanzania: Lake... | reverse complement strand
GTGTCATACGACACCAGCTTCCAGCTGCCGACGACCGAAACCTGCTGCGCGTCGACGCCGCTCATTGACAGAGCCAGAACCAGGAAAGCTGCTGCGAGCATGCGACTCATGATGGGTGCGAATACTAACACCGAGGCGCCGGGGCACCTAGGCTAGGGGGACGACGAATTCGCCAATGGTTACAAATCTGGCTTTCCGGCCGCGTACGGCCATGGTAGGGTGAGGCCCTCACCTCTAGGCGAGGTTGGGCGAGACGACCTTGTGCCAGTTCCACCATCGAGCGATGGCGCAAGAGTTGTCCAAGGGCTCGATGTTGGGAGCAGAAGGGGCTCTACGCGCCTCGTTGGTGCAGTGTCGGCGAGTGTCGGGAGGGCGAATTGATCGACACCAGTTTCGGATCGCTTATCGATTCGTACTTGCGCGAAGCGACGCCTTTCGCGCTCGTCCACGCGCTGCTGCTTGTGGCATGCCTACGGGTCTGGGTAAATGAGACTTTCCGAATTCGTTCTGTACGCCAGGAGCTTCACGCAGCCGATGCGGGATCGAAACCATCGTCTGATTCGACCCTTGGGCAAGCATTCGATTATGCGGTCGGCCTAGCAGCCAAGGGGCGCCTGGTCGACCCAGGAGCGCTACAATCGTTCTTCCGCAACGCGTGGCAGGCTTCAGACGGATCGTTCCACGCGTTTCTCAACGCTTTTGTCATTTCAGGAATTCTCGGCACTCTGTATAGCCTCTGGCGTGTCCGCGGGGTCCTGCAGGCAGTCGTTTCTTCTAGCGCCACTGCCGAGTCGTCAATCGGCATTATCGGTGTCGCATTTACGGCTAGCATTTTCGGTCTGGCATTCGCCCTTACGCTTAGCGCCGCTGATGCGTTGATTTTTCAATCGCGACGCGATCGTCTAATCAAAGACGCCGTCGAATGGCTGGTTAAGGAAGCCGTTGAGCGAACCCCGTTATCGGCAGAAGCCATTCTCGCTCGCTCGATCGATGACCTTCGTGAGTTCAATAAAGAAGTAGTACAAGGCGTCGCCGTTGGTTTAGAGCAGTTGGCCCGAGAGTACGCAACACGGTTCGATGGGCTCGCTACAAAGGCAACGGGCGACCTGGATCGAATCACCGCCGAGTGGTCGCAATCACTTGCGAGCAGCCGAACGGTTCTCAACAACGCGTCGACTACAGTTTCCCAAGCGTCAGAGCGACTCGACGCCAAGCGCGAGTCGATTGAGACCTCGCTCAAGACTGTAAACGACGCGCAGGCCCTTCTGATTGGCTCAGTAAGCTCGGTCGAGTCGACAGTCTCCGGACTGTTGATAGACACGCAGGCGCAGGTCAAAGCCTCCACAGATACCTGGGAGAGGATCGCTACTGCGCACCAAGCGCAAATCGTGGACCTTCACATGGGTGTCAAGAAGGACGTTATCGCCGGCATAGAGGCGATAGGGGCAGCGGCAAACTCTGCGATCAGGAAAGTTGCCGACAAAGAGGCGGCGCTGACCGCGACGATTGGAAGCGTCGAGGGCTCCGTGCGAAAGGAGGCCGATGCCGGGGTTCAGGCGATCGCGTCCGCGACTCGCTCTGCCTTAAAGACCGTCGCTGATTCCGAGACGTCCCTGAATACCGCTGTCGGCAGCGCCAAAGATGCCGTAGCCGGCATCCTAAGGGCCGCACGCACAGAACCGGACAGGACGACGCATACCCGACGGGTGGATCCGGTTGATCCGAGGCCTCGCGATGCCAATTCGCGAGACGAGCGTGCGAGCGTTTGGTATTCTTCTGCCAGCGCGCGCCCGCCAGAGCCGCAGGCGCCGTTTGACAGCATTAGCAATGTCCCCAAAACCTTGCCACGAACTGCACAAGAGCCGCACCGGTCGCAGTATCGCGATGCTGTAAACGAGTCCCGTGTCTCAAGAGCATGGCGGCGTCTAACAGAAGTGTTTGGTCGTGGCTGACTCGCGAAGCTCGATAAATATCTGGGTTGCCTTAGCAGATCTCTTTGCTGGGCTGATGTTGTTCTTTGTCGCTGCGTTTCTTCTAACAGCCGAAGCGCGTCAGCGCGAGCAAGTGCAGTTTAGCCCGGAACTGATTCGTGCGATGAATGTCGCCACACAGACGACACGAACGCTTCGCGCCGAACTCGAGAAGCGTCTCAGCGGCGATGTGGGCGTTCGCTACAGTGAGACCGATATCAGTATTCCATCCGCTGCTCTGTTCCGTTCCTTCGGCTATGACGACTTTCTAACTGATGGTGAAAAACGAAGTTTGCTTACAGCGGTCGGCGAAGCACTAGTCACTGCATTACGGGCGGCTGGCACTGAACGCAAGTACCTCCGCGTCGTACTCGAGGGACATACGGATGCGGATCGAATCAGACCCGGTGCCGCCACTCAAGTCATGCCAACAAACTGGGAGCTGTCCAGTCGACGTTCTACCGGCCTCCTGCGATTTCTTGAAGAGCTAGGCTTGGACCCCAAGGTCTACAAGGTGATGGCCATAGGCCTCGCCGATACGCAACCTGTAGGCCCAAACGACACAGAGGACGGGAAGGCCCTGAACAGACGAATCGTCATTCGCCTCGAACCAGACATCCAGTCGATTATCGAAGCGGTCCGTTCACGGTAGAGCATCTAAATCATGGCGCTGACATGTCCGTTGTGCTTGGCACGCATCGAAGCCAAGGATCTTGTGCACTTTTGCATGTTGCACGAATTCAAGCCCGATCCTAGAAACCCTGATTCTGGCTGTAACTTGTGTCGTGAGAAAGAGGCGTTGGAATCCGGCACATTCGTGGCGCACATTGGGTGCAAGTCGCGCAATCCTTTTTTCGGCCGTTTCGAGGCTTCGGAGGGCGCATCGACTGAGCCGCCAACGGAACCCACTGATAACGATACAACTGCGGGAAATGGTCCGATCAATCCAGACGGAGAGGTTCTAGGGGACGACGGCTTGCAAGTCTCTCATTGGGAACTGGCAATGCTCGCGCGCGCCGCGACGTTACATCGCGATCGACGCGAGATGTGGTTCCCTTATCCGCTACTAGAAGCGGTCAGTCGGGCGAAAGAATTGTCCGAGGCGGGAAGCCGCCGAATCAAGCTCGTTGGCGCTCGGGAGGTCGGCAAAACGACCCTTGCTAGTCTCGCGCTCAAGAACGACACCTATCGCGAGGATGGGATTTCAGGATTCTCCGTTAGTTCATTTGTCTATGCCACTCCGAGCACGGGAGGCGGTTCACCTGAGGAACCATTCTTGGAGGCGCTTCATCTTACGAATGTGTTCGATGGTACGCCGACGACAACGGCCCAACGGCTGAAGCCTACTCTTACCAGGACGAAATCGGTCAGAGCCGCATTTCTAGCGCCAACGCGGCGAAGTGGTACCGCTGTGCGCAGCGCAGGCTCAGGCTGGGATTTCAAGCGGTTCGTGATGAGTACCGCAAAACCACGTCGGAAACCTTACACAGCCGCTGCGATCTTCTACGACTTCGCCGGAGAAGAATCAGAAGCGGCGATCAACTATTTGGCGCACGCGCAGCACAATCAGTTTGCGGACGTCATCGCCGTCGTCATCGATGCATCTGACATCGCGTCGTTCGGAATTCCCCCGCCAGATAAGAAGCCAAATAGCCTTAAGGCGGCTTTGAACCAATTGCAATCGATACAACCCGGGGCAAGAACACGCATCTGTTTGGTCGTAACGCACCTTGACGCGTTGCAGGGTCGTAATAATGGAACTGGCCCGGACGTGCCCGATGTGCTTCCGAAGAGTCCGGAAAAGGCACGCAAGTTGGTTTGCGGTTGGCTTGACGCGTGTGTCAGTTCATCCATGCCGGATCGCGCGCTTGCGGCGGAAGTATCGACACGGCAGGTCCCTACGTTCTTGCTATGGGTGGAGAACGTAGGCGGCGCGGAGAACACCGCACGTGCGCGAGGTCTGGTGAATTGGCTGAACTGGTGTTTTGACAACGGTCTGCAGAGTGAGCGATGAGCGCCTCCGTTCGCGTTTTGGTTTTTGGGGGCAGCGGTTTCATCGAGCACCTACGAATTGGTGACTGGCCGGCATTCCCCTCAGGGATGCTTTCCGACTCATACGGCCTCGGCGCCGGATCTCTCTCGGTGGGGATCGGCGTTCGGGATGATAAGCCATTCGTTACCTATCGCGAGTCCCAACAACAGCGCGATAGGACCTACCCGTATTGGCTGTTATTAGATCCGGGTGAAACGCTATGGCAGCGCTTTGATTGGAACGGTGCCGCGATTCTCGCGGCGTTGACCAAGACGGTGCTGTGGCAGCAACTCCGACAAGAACCAGAACGTATCGACCAGGCCGAGGCCCGAAGACTACTCAACGCCTTGGACTGCGAACCGCTCAAGCAGTCGCCTTCCGGGTCAAATGCGCTCGGCGCCTTCATTGTTGGTGCGGCAGCACACGAAGCGGCAATCTCAACCTGCTCGCCTCCGCTTGTCACTGACCGGCGGCTTGAATCCGTTGAAGACCTCGCTGCTGTTCTTGCCGATTTGCAACCTGCATTCCGAGTCGGCCAGGGATGGCTGCTTAATGGCGCGGTGGCACATGCCAAGGAGCTAGGCTGCGCGGCCGTCGTGGATCCACGCTCCAGCCCCGATGCCGGCGCGCAAGTAATCAGAACTGGGCGTGCACTCTTAGAGTGCGTTCGAGTCGTTGAAGAGTCCGTCCACTCTGGCGCCTTGCGTGGCTTGCTTGCAGAGCCCCTTTTTAGGTGGCCATTGGACACGCTCAGGCTCGTGAGCGCGTTTGGAAATTTGCTGTCGGATAGCGAAGAAAGTATTGACTGGGTTGGAATCGACTTCGCGCGGGTGCCACCGCACCTTGCCTACGAGTTCGTGCATGCTTCGCTTTCTGCGCCGCGGCGCACTGGAACGTTCTCGAGTGGGCGAACGCAGTTTTTGGTGGCTCGAGCGATCGCTGGAGACCTTCCGCCGAGAGTGGACTTGGCCGCATGGGATCTGAGCACCGTGGCGATTGCGCTCGCCGACAACTCGGTCCCATTCGACCGCTTCATCTCCAAGTTGGGCCTTTCCCCTGATTCGGCACTTGAGCTCTGGAGGCACTTCTGCTCGTACGTGCCGGAGCACCGCATCCTGACGGCCCTCAACGCAGTTGCACCTGTAGTTGGCGAGCCGGCGTTGGACCACTTCGCTGATGTGGCGCTACAGCGAATCCAGAGTTCCACCTCGCTCCAGGAGTGGTGCAAATTATCTTTGCCTGCGACCGTCTCCAACAAGGTGTTTGCCGCACTGCGAGAGCAGGCTATCGCGCGCATGGTTGCTCGCCGCACAGGGTGGGAGATGGATGTCGTCTTGTATGCCGCCGACGCGCTTGCGGCGGGCTCTCGGGCGTCGCTAGAAGGCGCTGATATTACGGCACTCGTCAGGGCCGCTTTGGATATGACGGGAAACTCGGTTCGGCAGCGTGCAACTGAATTCCTGTCGGCGCTCGCCCGCAGTCCTTTCAGGGCGTCAGTTTCGATCGGTCTAAAGAGGGCTGTCGCCGCTCGAGCCCCCGCTGCATGGGCTGATTTCTGTGTGCTACTCGACCTATGGGATGGAAGGCCGTCGGTCGAGAACAAGGGCCGCGAGTTGAACCGAACCGCGCTCTTTTCAGAACTGCGTGATTTGGTTCGCGAATATCACGGAGACGGAGAACCCCCGAATCTGTCGGGTCTGGTAGGCCTTTGGGGTTCGGACTGGCCTTCGGAACTGTCGGCGGAAATCCGACGGTGCAGACCGTCGCCCCGAACTATTCTTCAAGCTCGCTCTTGGCTCGATGGCTGGAAGACTATCGACCCTCAGTGGGCGCACTCCGAGGAGGCGCGGATACGCAAGGCGATTCTGAGCCAGATGCTCGATGACCCAGATGGCGTATCAGTCGATGATTTACGGAGGTTGTCGAAGACTGAGATTGCTGAAAGCGTGGGCGAGTATCTGTGCACCGTCTCAGCGCCGGAGGACGTGCTACGCAGAGCGAACAATGTGCTCCGGTTGGCGGAGCGTCACTCACAAGCCAAGACGGCACTAGACCTCTTCCTGACGACCGGCCACACTCCATCAGCGCGAACGCCCTTCGTCGAAGTCATGCTCAACGACCAAGGCCTCTTGGCGACTGCCGCCTCTATCGTCGCACCGCGAGCTTTCGACGAGCTACTCGCCGCGATGGTTAAGACCGACCAGAACGCGTTTTCAGAAATCGTAATCGACTCACTCGGTCGTTCGGCGAGGGAGCCGGCGGTTAGACGCATGGCCGCACGGCTCGCGACTTACGTTCGGTCAAGTCAGCCGAGCGTTGCGCGCAGAGTGACCCGCTCGATGTTCGGAGGCGACGCCGCCGAGTTTCGTGCGACGGTTGACAAACTAAAGAAGGGGAGAATCTAGCGTGACCCTCGTGGCCGTGTTCGCGATTGCGACGGTCGCAATCGTCGTTGGAAATCGGTTCCTCAGACGATTGGATTTGCCTTGGATCCTCCCCGCCTGGCTTGGTGTGGCAGGGGCGCTGGTCGCCAGCGTGATTCTGGCGGTGATTCACGCCTCTCCGTACAGTAGCCAGTCAACCGAGATAGCTTGGCGGGCACTCGCGACTGACGCTGCAAACGGTGCACTCCAAGTCGGCGGAGCTGCCGATTCCGCGACTGTTGGGTGGCCGAGCGGTTCCTTTGCGCCTCGACTGAACGTTGAACCTATTGGACCCAGGCGTGTCCGCGTCACTGTCTCTGAGGGGCACGCATTTCTGCGCGCAGGCGACGACGTCATAAATGGCGTCGAGGTACCTCCATCAGGTGACACATTCAATCTCGGTTCATGCTGGCCATTTGGCTCCGTACGCCAGCTGTCGCCCCAGCCGACCTCCATGCTCGGCCAGTTCGGCGTTCGTGTTTCAGGGCGTTGCTTGGAGGGGCTCGTAGGATGGCTCTGGCGCAATAACAGATTTCTGCCGCCGACGGTTGAAATCATCGACTCAGCCGGTGCTGTCGTCGTCCGTGTTTCTGCAAGCTCCGGCGATCGCAATCGCGTGGTCACCTTGGATACGCTGCTACCCCGCGAGACCGCACGTCTTCGAGCGCAGGGACAGGCCAAGCTCGCTGGTGAGCTTGAGAATTGGGCCGCTTCGAGTTGGCTACTGATACCCACCGCGGGGCGCATTCGTGTTCTCGATCGTCAGGCTACCTTCCAGGCTGATGTCGACTTGCCATCTCGCTTACGAATCCAATGGCCCGGCGTGTCTCTGGGCATTGACGTAGATACAGACTCGTCGAACCGCTTAACCGCCGCTTTCTTGCCGCCTTGGCGTCGCGCGAGCCCGCTTCCGCCGGCGAGCGCGAATGGCACCTGGCTGGATATCACCGCAGATCCACAGCCGGGGGACTTCGCCTTCGTAGTTCCATTCGGTTCCACGATTGCAAAGTTTCGCAGCCGGGTGCAAATAGAGAGCGGCCGCTTTGTTAGCCAGCAGCAACAGCCTTCCTTGTCGCCCTTTGCTCCGATCCGGTTGACTGACAACAGCAACTCGGAGTCAGCGATCACATCGGAGACCACTGTTGCAGCAGGCGGCCTACGTTTTCTGATCGCAACCGTTCAGGATCTCCCGCATCTGTGGCGCCTTGATCTCGGTGTTCTGTTCGCGTTGATTGTCTTGGCCTTGAGCTGCGCGGTTACTTGCAGCGGACTTCAGCGGGACGACGCTTGGACCGTAGCCTCGGTCGCATTCTGTGTGTGGACACTATTAACTATCAGGTTGCTGCTGGCGTACCGATACGCTCAAGAACCATCGTACATTGACTCACTCGCCATTTCGGGGTTCGCCTTCGCCCTCTTCGGGCTAGCGACGATTCCGTCGGTCGTACTGCTGCCAATACGCGTCTGGAGAGATCGCCATACTGACTTCGAAGAGATTCGAGAACAGCATGCTGCAGGTCGGCGCGTCTTTCGGCTGGTTCTTGCGGTTGCTATGGCAGGCGCGCTCGAATGGTGGCTTGGATACACGTTGTGGCTGAACGCGCCACGTTCGACTACTACGCCACTCATATTTCTCGGCACGCTTGCGCTGGTGTCAGTTACCGTGGCGTACCTCGTCGCGCGACAGTATTGGCTGAACGACGAAGAACTGGATTCAGAATGGATACATGAAGAAGACCAAGCTATCGCTGACGAACCTTCTGCATCGGGACGTGGTCCACAAATCCAGCGGAGGCGTCGCGGCACTGCTGTTTGGCGCGCCCTGACAACCATAATCAGCCGAAGCCTGATCGTAGTGCAGCACGCTGCTCGGCCCGAATGGCTAGCCAAGGAATTCGGTCCGCGTTTCTGGAATAACGTCGGAACAGTCGCCGACGAAACCGACTCGGCCGAGCAAGATCTTCCAAATACCTGGCTCGCTCTTGGGGGGCGCGCGCTCAAGGTCTTCGTGGCTATAGCCGTGCTGATGGCAATTCTGTTTGGTGTGACTCGGTTGCCGATACCTGGAGTCAAGGAAGTCCTGGTGCCCATCCTCGTCGTATGGGGGCCGGCAGTCATTTGGCTTTCGTCGAGGAGGCGCTTCGCGCCAGGGACCGTCGTCGAACACTTCCATTGGGCCTACGCGTTCGTTCTTGGCTTACTTCTCCTTTTCGTGCCGGCCTTCCTGACGCCTCTGCTGATGCGAGATGCCGGCGGATTGGTCGCATCGGTCGCTGTGTACGTGCCGCTCGTAGTCCTGCTGTGGGCCGGTGGGAAACCTCGTCACCTGGCTTACATGGCGACTGGCCTCCTTGCGGCAGGAATCGTGCTCGCCTCGTTGTTCTATCTCAATCTCAACCAAGTTCTGCCGTCGTCGTACAGTCGGTTGGCAGGACAAGCCGGCGTGAGACTTCTGGTCTTCAAAGAAGAAGTAGATGCCGAGCGAGCCATCCCGTGGACTCCTGTTGCCACGACTGATGGTCGCAGTGCCTTCACGGTCAATGAACTGCGCCAGGGATTGGAACATACATGGGAGAACCGCGCCATTGCCTACAGGGGAGGGTGGACTGGAATGGGCTATGGCAAGGCCCCAGTCCGGCAGTCGCAGGTCCGTCAAGACACTCTTCAGTACGACAGCACGTTTAGCTTCTATATCCTGAGCGAACATGGCCTGATCGGCGGCCTCGCGTTGCTGGGCATCTATTTCTTGCCTCTCGGAATCATATTCGTCAGCGGCAAACGTCTGTTCGACATTGGCCACGCGTTTTCCCTGCTTGTATTCTCCGCCTTCTTCTTGGAGGCCGTTGCGCAGGCCGGCATGGATCTCGGCGCCCTTCCGTTTACCGGCCGAAATCTGCCGCTGTTGGCTGTGAACTCGATTACCGGAGACTTGGCCAAGTGGGCCGTTCTGCTCGCTTTAGGTTTACAAGCCGTCGCCTGGCGCTCCGGGGGGGAGCCTCGCGTCCTCGTTGACCGCATCTCAATTCTGCCTTCCGCCGAAACTGAACCTGCGAAGTTCGGCCTCGTCAGATCTCAATTCAGGCGTGCAGTTGTGTTCGTCATCCCCACTGCTGGACTGCTGTTAATTGCGACGTCGGGCATCACAGTCATTAACGACGACACGCTTAGGAATCCGTTCAGTTGGCGGGGGCTTCTTGATGAAGTGCGCATTCTCGCAGACACGGGACGTCTCCGGTTTGACGCAGTAACACAGACACTCGAACCCTCTTTGGCATCAGCCAGCACCCTGATCGAACAGGAGCGCTTGCGCTTCAACGCCCTCGAACCGGAGGAGAAGATTGAGGGGCGAATCGGGATCGGCGACTTATCCAACCAGTTGAGGAGCGTGCGTAATGTCGGCGACTACGATCGCCTTATGGCGTCGCTGCGAGCGTTGGGCGAGAACGGTGGCTCGTCCAGACGGCCTCTGCTATTCAGGATCGACCCCGCCAGAATGTGGGCCGACGAAGCAGCGACGATTCCAACGTTTGAGCCGGAGTGGGCCGTCCGTGCAAATCCTGAGTACAACGCCCGCGTCAGTTTCGATGCCGGCGCTGCGCCGGAAGACCTTCCAGCGGTTCGACTGCGCGCCGCTGCAGCGACGTCTGTGGTCATTTCGGGGCGAGGATTTCAGTTTGAGGTGCCTGGGCGAGCACCGCGACCAGGCGAGAGTCGCGACATAATCCTTGCGGCGCAGCAGGACGGCAGCTTGAGACTGGTTAGCGATTCGAATCCGCAGGGCGCAAGAGCACAATTGCTACTCCGCTTTCGGCCGTTGAATCAGCGAGCTGACCGGACTGTATTGATTGGTGAACTCGAAGGTTCCCCAACCTCCGTGTCCTTTCGTCGCGGCGAACTTCGAATGCGACACACCGAGGCAAGTACAAGTCGAAATCGTCGCTTGATTCCCGGCCAGCAGGTCCAGTTGCAGCCGGCCGACAAGGTTGAAACTCTCGATCAGATCGGGCCTGGGCTTCAGCCTGGATTTGAGATCCAACGTCGAGAAACCGCAGCTCAGATTGGACCCGCCTGGGTGATGGGAAGGTGGCGCTCGGCGGCAACAAACAGTGCCGACTATCCGTGGCTGCCGCAACTTGCCCAGGCATTGCCCGACGAATGGGACCGACTGGGGACAAGCGCCGCTACGTCACTCTACGGCGAGCTAACAATCGACCCTGTTCTTCACGGTGCCGCCCAACGATTCGTCACGTCGCAGGGCCGCGCCCTTCACGACGTTCTTCTTCCAGCGCGAACACGAGACGAGGCCCTTCCTCCACGGATTGCGATGTCCATCCTCACACTGCCGGCTGGCGAAGCACTCGCCTTAGGAAGCTGGCCGCGGATGGCGAGTGGGTCGGCCTGGGAGAGGGCCACAAACGGCGAACTCCTTCCGCCGGCTTTGTGGCTGACAAGTCGAGCACCACGTTCGTTCGACCGTCGTTACTCAGGCGACCGCAATTTTGATCGCATGATCTTGGGTTCAGCAACCAAGCCGCTGATTGCCAGCGCGGCGTTGGCCGTTCATCCGGAACTCGATCGTCGGCTAGCTGTGCGAGGACTGGCAGGGCCAGACGAGGCCGTATTTGGCATTCCAATTCGACCGCCTTGGAGTGTCGAGTCATCGCGCGCGCTCACTGGAGCTGAATGGGCAGATTTCACGTCCTACTTGGTTCGGTCAGACAATCGCTACGAGGTACGGCTCGGATTTCTCGGCCTGGCCGAACGTGAACCCGCAGCTCCCGATGGAGTTCCGTCAGCTGCAGGCGGGTCGCCGTCAGTCGCAGAATCGCTCGACGGTGGTCGACAGGCTTGGGCCAGTGTCCCGCGCTTCCCAGCGGACATCGAGTTCAGCCATGTGGCACCTCGCGCGATGCGGAACCTGCATTTGACCCCACTTGCGGAGAGGCTAGAAGCAATGTTCGGCGTTGGGCGCACGGTCGGCTCGCGCGACTTTAGGACGTCGTTCTGGACTGGCGACGAATCTGACGACATTCGCGATAACAACGCACCTGCACCAAACGGTCCTTCCAGTGCGCTTAGGGCGCTGTCGCCAGAAGCCGTCGACTTGGGGCTTGATTCGATCCGGAGCCCGCGTAATTTCGTCACTCTGTTGCTTGGCGGCGGCTCTAATTTGTGGGCGAACGTCGATCTGGCCGCGGCTTTTGGAGCGGCCGTAGGCGGTGTGCCGGTTGTCGCGCACATCACACGTGGCGCTGCGCCTAAGCCCGCCCCCACGCGACAGTCGTTTCAGCAGATCGCCGAAAGGGTGCGGCCCGGCCTAGAGGGCGTTGTCGAGAGTGGCCAAGGCACTGCAAATGGGTGGTTCCAAAGAACTGGTGCTCTAGCAGCCCTGAAGACGCTCGCACCCAATGTCCGTGTGTACGCAAAAACCGGAACGCTACAAGCCGCGCGAGGTCTACCAGACAATTCGCGCCTCGTTCTCGCCGTTGTCGAATGGAATGCCAACGGGTCGATCGCTCGAGGCTTGGTGTTCTCGATCGTAGTGGAGCGCGGCGAGCAGGGGAAGTCGACCGAACTCTTGGCCAGATTCATCGCTGAGCACATCAATCAGATCCGAGATTCATGGCAGCAACTGACCCCAACGCCGTAGCAAGCGGCGACAGTCTCTCGAATCTAGACGGCGCGAAGTTGACGGTCCGCCGACACCCTTGTCGGTGCGTCGGACGTCGCATGCCCACCGGGACGAAGATAGTGAGTCAGCTCGCGGTTCAACCGGCTCTCCGCGTTTGCGAGCATTCGCCAGGCAACCAGCGGCAGATCCTTGCTATAGCGCATTCGCAAGTCAAACAGTAGTTTGACCGCGGCGGCTGTTGAATGGGCGTCACAGTACGGGTTCTCGTCGCTCATATGGAACGAGAAAGCAAGAAGCATTCCAGCTGCCCAGCTAGCCCTGCGCTGGAGCGTCAACCTGGCGTCAGCGCGTCATCGGTGCAAGCAATCGCCGGCTGGCCTAAAACCCGCGGCCTGTGCGTCCGCCTCGGACCTGAACGTCCGGCTGCAATTCCGGCAGTTGTAGTTCCGACAGGAGGGAGCGTGGTACACGTGACTCTTAATGTTGCCGTGGAAAATCAGTCCCTGTGGGCTGGTCGCCTCTTGTCTGGCGCTGGGCCTTGAAGCACTCGCGCAATTCGGTCTTGCTGCGTCGCGCGCCCAGAAGCCCCTGCCTGCACGGCGGGCTTCCGACTCTGTGCTTGCGAGTAATACATCCTGTGAATATTGTGTGTAGTGACACGCCAATCCGGCTTTGAGAAGCTCCAAACTCGCGTCATTGCCTCGCACTGAAATTCGCGCGACAAGTCGACCATAGCGATCCACATCGCGCCCTTCGACCCTTGCGCGTTGACCGAAGAGGAGCACCCTTGTAGATCTGGTAGCCGTGACACTGAAGGGTTCGCCACGTTCAGGCGCGTCGATGCCCTCAAGCCGTATCCGGAGTCGTCGTTTTTGGCCTGCAGGCAAGACGTCGACCGTATCGCCGTCGATAACCGAGACGACGTTTGCATCAAACACGACACCGACAAAACCCCGGACTTGCGCCGATGCAATGCTGACAGAAATCACGGCGAGCACCAAAGCGCAAGGCAGTACTTTCCGCATGTCCGGGGGCATCAGTTTACTCGTGCTTTCACCGGACAGCCAGAGGTAGGAAGGCCTTCACTGGTGCAGTCATCTCCCATTCCGTAGTCCTCGACTGTGTTCCCGATGCGCCGCCTCTAACCTTAGGGTCCCGTTCTGGGATGGGTGAACCCCTCGCCTTCAGGCGAGGGTCGTCTATCCCTCCCAGCTTGCCTAAAGCGACTGCGGCGGGGTGTTTCCCTCGTCTGGACTGTCGTGCGGAGAACCGTCTAGCTTCTCGACGATGGCTTGTTCGACCACCCTCCGGGTCATGGTGGTGAAGTCGTGAGCCTTTCCTTCGCGCTTTGGTTTGCGTCAGCGCCTAGTCATGCCTCATCGTCCCACAAGGCTGGGGAATGACTAAATTTCAAACTCCCCACTCCCGAGGCGCCGGAGCACCTCTAGGCACTCAGGCACCCGGCGCCTATAATTCCCGCCATGCTCCGGTCTGTCGTTTTCGCCACGACCCTGGCGTTGGCTGTGTCTGCCGCGGTGTTCGCCCAGCCGCCCCAGTATCGAGCCCGCCTGTCGGTCGTGCCGCTCGATATCCCCATGCAGTCGACGGTGGCCGGTGTCGGATCCGCAACCGCGACGCTGAAGGGGGGCACGCTGACCGTCATCGGC
>Ga0194131_10008186_pt1 | contig 13733 bp, 6 predicted proteins | sample TA2KigO120mmetaG_FD_148631 | JGI IMG/M metagenome (GOLD analysis project Ga0194131, IMG submission 148631) | Freshwater microbial communities from Lake Tanganyika, Tanzania - TA2015053 Kigoma Offshore 120m | ecosystem: Environmental > Aquatic > Freshwater > Lake | place: Tanzania: Lake... | reverse complement strand
TGAGTGGATGATTGCCAAGGGCGCAACGAGAGCGGCTGCTACCGCCGTCGCAACGAGAGTGACCGCCGCCGCCGCTCCTGCTGTGGTGGCCCCCGCCGCTCCTGCTGTAATAGCGGGAGCAGCCGTTCCCACCACCGCCGCCGCCGCTCCTGTGGTCGCCACAAAGGCGGGCTTAGTGGGAACAGGAGCAGCGGTGGGCGGCGGCGTGGCGACCGCCCTAGGAGCGCCCGCCCTTGCCATCGCCGGAATTGTTGCAGTAATAGGTTTGGAGATATACGCGCTCGCAGAAGGAATAAGAGCACTGAAGGCAAAATCACAATTGAAAGAAGCAACTCAAGACTACATAGATTTTCTAAGACAAGATTTAGAAAGAACAGCAAAACTTCCCCCGGAGACGTCGGGGATATTTGACCCAAAATATGCGAAAGCTAAAGCGCTCCTCCAGAGAAAACGTGAGCTTGAACTTGATGCTACACGGGCCGAAGAGATTGGCTACAAGGAACTCGCGAAAAACTTAAGAAAAGAAGCAGAAAAAGTTGGAGTGGATTTCTACAGAGAGCTGAATCGCGTGGCCAAAGAACGGCGTGATGCCGAGGAGGCCGCAAAGCCTCCTAAAATAGATATGGCAAACGATATTCAACAATTTTTACAATTTGGTAAACCTGGCAGCGTCAGCGTTGCGGCAACGGCTGTTCAATCTGGATTTTCTTTAGGTCAAAAAGGCGAAAATAACCTCGCAGGTACCACTGGTAAGAAAACCATCAGTTCTCAGCAACTATCCTATTTTTCTATCGCACAGCAACGAAAACAACTTCCGCAGGTTATAGCTGCCCAAGATGCAACAATAAAGAATATAGATAAACAGATTGCAGAAAAAGAAAAAAATTTAGCGTTTTATGGAAAAGACGAGGTAGAAAAAAGGGCCGAGCGGGTCGCCGACTCGCGCACCATCCGCGCGGCCGGTCAGGAAGGCCCAGCGGCTGCGGTTCATGCTTTCGCGCGTAAAGATTACATCGATGAACAGGCGGATAAGCGCAAAAAGATTGAAAAAGAAATAAAAAGCTTAACAGAGCAAAAAGCTCAAGTTACCGCAGCAAAAGAATTCGCTATCAAAATACAGGGACAAGATAAGAATACAGAAGCAATAGACAATCTTACCCAAGCAATACGAGAACTTCGTAAAGAACAAACTAATTTGCCTAAACCGGGAACAACTATGGATTATAGTGAGTTGGTAAAATATTTAAGAGACCATGGCAACGAAAAACAACAGGCTGTAGCTAACGCCTTTTTAGCTGCCGCGAAAAAATTAGAAGAATTACAAAAGCCACCACCGCCGGTAATTATAGTTACACCCATACCACAACCACCAGTTGTCAAGTAGTGAGCACAAATCAATAAAATACTTATGCCAATAAATCTAAATCAAGGAATCTATACTGGTCTTCTGGGATATTCTCTAAAAAAAGAATACCTTGGCAACGCTCTTCAGCACCGAGAAATAGAAACCCTTACATTAGAGATTTATGGGACGGACACATTAAACAAGGCTGATTTAAGTTCTTATTTAAAAACTACAATTGCTAGTGCAGTAAATGCTTTCTCTGGAGATGTTAATATCACATCTTTATCTGTTCCAATTTCCCAAGAATCAAAAGAAAATAATATCCGCTTTTGTAAATACACAACAACTGCCGAAATTAGGAGAACTGGGAATTTTTTAGGTTCTCATAGTGGGGAATTTAGTAGTGATGAAAGTGAATATTATCCTGGCCCATCTGGTATAAAATTTATAATTACTGGGTATTTTAAATATCTGGAGGAATTTGGAGAATCATTTTCTTTTGCAACAAAAGAAGATGGCTCTAAGGACTATTCTCATTCTATCAATCTAACACTAAGGTCGGGCGACTCCAACAAAACAACAAAAACTTTAGCCCAAGAGATTTCTTCTGCTCTTTTTGCAAGCGATAAATTAATTACTGGAATTAGTGGATTTAGTTTTTATGGATTCACTGGCGCATTGCAGAATTATGGTGACTCTTCGATAAGCAAAAATTATTTTACTGAAACTTATGACCTACTCAAAAATACGTTTATTTTTGAAAAAAAGAAAGAGCTTGCTCCTAATAATCTTGGAACATATACCCATAACATTACCCGTTCTTTGGACATGGGGGAAGATGGGATTGTAAATGTAGGAGAAAATCTTCGCATTGTTGGAAGAATGTCTTTTTCTCAAGCCGAAGACGGATTTGAGGAACTATATTCTGGAAGTTATGATAGATGTAATGCTTCTCTACAAAACTGGACGAAACAATTTGGTTCTAGTAAAATTGACTCATTAATGAACGAGCCCATAGACGTTTCCAAAACACTAAATATACCTGCGCTGACCATAGAATCAGTAATAAAATTTTCTAATGACAAAAGTTGGCTATCCAAATATCGCAAGGAAGTTACAACAACTTTAGACAGAAATGAAGCAGGTTATATTGATATTACAGATTCAATTAAATATGTTGTTTTACAGCCAAAACAACCGAATTTTTTGAATTTAATCATAGAAACTGGGGTAGCCATCGCGGGTGTTAGCTCAAACGACAAAACTGTTTTTCAAATTGTAACAGGAGAAAAAATTCTATCAAATGCTCGTTGCCAAAATATGTATGTCAATTGTGGTTATTATAATCCAAAATTTCAGAGTTCGGGAGTGTGTTTGTCATCAGATTATGAATTTCCAACAAGAGGAAAGAGTTTTGGCGCCAATTTTAAATATACGACAAATCCAATTTATAAAACGATACTTGATGGAGTAGAGGGATTCAGAATAATAGACGTAAAAGTTTCAGACACAAAACCTACAGATATTTTTAATGAAATCAAAATAATAAATCGCCCAACAAATAAAAGCGTTATAGACTATGGCTATCAAAGCACGGAAGGTAAAATTAATGTGTCGTTGGAAGCTACATTAGAGCGTCCAGGTCATAATATTTTATTAAGGCCATATGCTCCACCTATTCCCAAACTCGCAAAATTAAAAAAACTCGCAAAAAAATTAGCTTTAGATAGATTAATGAATTTAAAATCTTTGAAATCGACATGGTTTTTATCCAATTTTGAGTATAGTATGACTTCAAAGAATACCATAAGCATGAGCGTAGAAATTACATACACTACTAAAAAATATCGTCCTATTGGTGGGCAGGCATCTGCCACTTCGATATCGCGGAGGTAAATAATGGCAACAGTAACATATAACGGTAAATCCATTAGTCCGCCGCCATTTGTTTCTAGGCAATTTGAGCCTCTAAACTATGGGGATAGGTGGGGCTTTACTCAGTCTATTCAGTTAGATGGATGGATAACTGGAAAAATTACTGGAATTGGGATTTTAGGAACTGGGATTTTAGGAACTGGGTTTTTATTCAAAAAAAGCGGGCTGCTTGATATTTTTAGTCAGAATTTTAAAGAACTTTTGGTTAGTGGAGAACACCATGAGCATATTAAAATTCCAATTTGTCATGTTGAAGAAATATCTTTTGAGAATAATCCATATCATATAACTCCATTTGGGGCCATACCATATTCTGTAAAAATTAAAACATTTAATGTTCCTAGTGGCGTGGTAGATGTATCTAATGAATATTCATTCACTGAAAACAATGACAACACTGTTTCCGTAACGCATAAAATAGCCGCAAAGGGCATCCGTGGCAATTCTATAGCTATAGCAAATGCCATAAACTTTGTCAAACTGTTTACGGGTAAAAATCCATATTCTAATTGTCTGCCAGCATTTGTTGGAACAGGAAGTGGCATCATTCTTTCTATATCAGAAAATATTGATAGATTGGCCGGAACCGTTTCTGTAACTGAAAATTACAAATACAATCCTATAACTGGCTCTGATACGCCAAAAACTTATGTTGAAACTGCAACTCTAAACTTTACAGAGGGGATAACTCAGGATTATACTTCTTATGACTTAAATGTTGAATTTTTAGGTTCTCCAATAAACTCCAATTTGGGGAAGTTCAGAAGCGAGTTATCTGGATACAATCCATATCTAAAATTACTTGAATATGGAATAGACAGTGGAAATTGTTATCTGAATACTACTTCTATTAATGAAGACAGTGGCAAAAATAGCGTTTCATTTAAAGCCTCTTTTTTATCTGGAAATTCTGGAGATTTTGATGGTTTTTTTGATTATCAAATAAATGTTTCTTGTGACGAAATTAATGATTTAAAAACTTATAACTTAAATGGTCAATTTATTGTTAAAGGCCCAGCTAATCATCGTAGAGATAAAGTTTCTGGATTTAAGAATCGCGTATTATCGAGTGGGCAAATGCATAGTTATCTTTATTCGCTTATCACCGGTAGTGAAATTGCTTCTGGTTTTAAAGGTACTGGAACAAGAGTTATAAATCCTTTGCCTATTTCTTTTTCTACATCTGAAAATACTGGCGTTGGAACATTTTCGATGAACGCATCATTTAATGATAGAGACTTTGTTGATTATGCTAATAATGTTGAATATACCATTTCTGTTACTCCTGAACGTTGGCTTTTTAATTTATATCCAGCGGCAAATATCGAAGGCCATTTTATCATTCAAGATTTGCAATGCAAAACCAGAGAAAGAATTAAAGTCCAAATAAACTCACAAAATTTTGGCAATTTCGTTTCTTGTTATAATGGCTTAAATGAGTTAATCAATACGTTATTTAATACCACGCTTGCAAATGCGTCCCCATATTATTTTGGTGCATCTGGAGTAAATTCTGGCGTCTTTTCTGTTGAGGTAAATAAGGAAGCCATCTCTCAAAATTCATTGTCCCCACCCGACGGTCCCAACTCCTTAATAGAAGCACCGAATAATAAGTTTGCAAGTTCAATTTCTTCATTATTTATAAGACCGCCGGGGTATCAGTTTGGCTATTAATTAGTGTAATATTATTGGGATAAGGATGAATTTAAACAATTACAAAACTTGTATAGATGTAAAAACAATAAATACTGGATTTTTGTCTGTAATTTATGATTTTACAAGTGGAAAAGACGAGTTCGTCTTTAACAAACTTTTTTCAAGCGGAGAGCAAATTATTAATGGTATTTTTAACTCCGAAAAAAATCCCGGCGTTGTTCTTCAGACATTAGATTATAACCTTTCTAAGGTAATTGACTCTGGCATTTTTTCTGGTCGAGATGTTGTCCGTATAGGATACGACAACAATTTTGATTCTTTTACTGCGATTATTGATTATGTCAATTCTTTTTGTAATACGACGGGAAGTAATCAATGTTCGGTAATTTTATCAACCATGGAGTCCCCAACGGGACTTAGTGGTTTCAATTTGGGTATTAATCAGGCGAATCGGCTCTATTTTGAGTATATAAATACAGAAGGAATTAAGACTTCGTTTTCTTTTCAAACATCTTTGAAAGAAAAAAACACAATTACCTTGTCCATTTTTAATAACAATTTAGCAAATGTTGGTATTTTTGATTATTCCTCTAGCTCATTAAAAAACATAAACGTTCCTCTTACAGATTATAAAAAATCTGATACTTGGTATATCGGTGGGTTTTATAACAATACAGACAAAAAATACACAGGGTTTTTTGGAGAAATAGAAAATTTTATTTTATTTAATGACATTGTAGAAGTCACTGGCCAAGAAAAATGTATAGAGTGTTTATTTTGTTCTGGATTTGAGGACGTCGTATTTTCTGGAGATGATACATTTATTACTATTACTACTGGATATGTCTTTGATACTGTTGAAATTTCGGGCATTACTGGAAACTCTTATATGCAACAACAGGTTCCTCATCCAACTGGCGGCTATTCTACTGTTTGGATTTATTCTGGAGTGAGCGGCATTACGGAAACAGACGAACGAGTCATAATATTAACGGAAGATTCTATATTCTCAGAACCAAATACAACTGGTATCAATTTTTACTTCGATTATGAAAAAAGAGAAGCTTATTCAGCCATTTTTCTTTCATTCTATAATGAATTAAAAGAAGGAGATTTATTAGAGGTTTATACTTATGGTCGTCCTCTTAATAATCTAAACATAAAGGTTCCTGAAGATTTTTCTGCATATCTTTCTGAGTATGAGAGATTAAATGTATTTGATAATGGGCTTTACAATATCAGTGGCTTGAATTATAATTTGGTATCCAGCAAACTTTCGGGCTACGATGATGATGAGTTTCTTTTTTATGATAGACTAAATGAAAACGTCTTAATTACAAACTATAGCGGTTTGTGGAGTAGAAGTCGGATACTTACTGGAACACACGTCGATAATGGCGCGCCATTATATTTCCCATCTGGCGCTCAGTATATCGAAAGTGGAACAAATATTCTTATCACTGGAATATCTGGGGTTTGTTTAACTGGATATGATTTGTATTTAAATGGTCAAAAACTTATACAAGATTATGATTATGAAACCGGAGTTTCTGGCGCTTACCCTTATGTTATGATTTATGCTGAAGAACTGCCAGATTTTACAGCAGATGTTACATATTTAAGTAATGGAGTAACCGTAGATACAATTACAAATATACAATTCTCTTCGTTAGCATTTCTGCAAAGAATTACTGGAGAATCTAGGAGAAGATATGTTCGTTATCTTGGTGTTGGAGAAACGCTTTCTAGTCTATATATCACTGGATTCTCTGAACAATTGTGGGTGAACGGCGTTCGCCAATTTGAACGAACTGATTATTTAAAAAAGAATGCCTGTAGTTTAATTTCAGATTTTTCTTCATTTGGGGAAGCGTCTTATCTATTTTTTAATAATGAAGATACATTTTTTAATATAAACTAATGGCTACATTTTATACACAAACAAGCAATGGTATTCAAGTTCTAAAAGGTATTAAGGTTACGCCCAAGCAAGGTTCTATTCTGGGTAGATTTTCAGCTTCGGCTGGGGTAAATGTAAATCCTCGTAGGCTATGGCCTTGGCCAAATTCTTATGCTTTTGGAGGTTGGATTTATTCAGCAAGTTGTTCAATAGGTTTTGGACAAAAACCAACAGAAATTACTTTATCCATAACGTTAGAAAGTCCAAGTCCGGAGCGAGATTTGCCGGTCAGTCAGTCTGCGGCAAATTTTGATATATCTGATGGGGATTTAAGATGTGATGCTGGCAACGGAGGTTACATTAATGAAAATTTATATGACATAGATTTTAATGGCGTGATATTTTCGGACATGGTGTTGTTTTCATACAAGAAAGACATACAAGCAAATAAAAAAATTCTTTCTGTCGTTTTTAAGGATTATTCAATTTTATTAGATAAGATTTATGTTGGACTTATTAAGAGGCAGGGCAAGAAGCATATGCGTTTTGCCGTTGCGTCTGGCGAAATACCGGCGAAGTGTCCAGACTGTACTTTGACTGGTGGATTTTTTACATATACTGGAGCATTAGTCAGAGACATAACTTATGGCTCATACGTAGGACTTAATGGAGCGATATATGATAATTGGACTTCTGTACCTCCTGTTGTACCTGATAAGATTTTTTCCAATTGGAAAGAGTTTATTAACAAGTCGAAGCCTCCTGTAAATTTTGTTTATCCTAATAAATTTGATTTAAATGGCGGATATTTGATGCTAGGAACTGAAGAAATACCAGAACAAAATTGTGGAGCATTGCCCGATATTAAATATAGTTTTGCAGAACTTATTGCTTCATTAAGGTTAAGGGGATTAAGGTTCTCCGGCGCATTTACTGGAAGTCCAGCGACGCCGACCTTCCACGGCGCCAATCCAAATTCATATACTCAAGGAATTTATGGATATAAGCAAAACTATATAGGAACACTAAGAGAAGTATTGGGCAATTGGTGTTCTGATTTTGCATTAGATTATTATTGTTCTGGAAAAACATTTTTTGGATTAGATATTTCTAAATCGGTTAATGTGAAACAGTTATTTGGGTTACCAGACCCACGGGCGCGTGTTTCTGAACCATTTGTTTTAACTGGTGCGGCAGGAATCAATTCATATTCAGAGTCAGCATCTTTGGAAGATTCTTATACTCAAGAAGTTATTACAGCAAATGTCAGAGCCATAGAGCACAGAACGGAGTCCAAGGAAATTAGAAGATATTTCGGATTATATCCAATGCATCCTATTGATTTTAGTTATATCAATATGGCCAACACTACAAAAAGTGATATATTTGGTTTTGACTATGGAGAGCCAGCTTATCAATGGGATTTCGGGTTGCCCCCCACCCAAGGAGGGCTCGGGCAGGGCCTAGACAGATTATTTAGATTTTCTAGATTTACAAATAGAACATTTGGAGACATTGATACTGCTATGGCATTATCAAAGTACAACAAAACGTTAAGAGACATTTTTGTAGGAACTAGAATTATAGAATCGCTGGGGCAGTTGCAGGCGAGGACCGATGTGGTAAACGCAAAAAAGAATTATGATGCTCATTTCAAGGCTTTAGGGTTTTCGCCAATATTCCGTGTTACAGGTGAGGCAGGTGAGGAAATGAAATCTTATCTTCTTTTAAAGTTTAAAGGCGGAGGAAATGATTCGGCAACGCAAAGTATTATTTTGGATAGTTCATTTTATCAAGTATTTTTAGGATATTATTATCAGGATTTCCATAATGATGTCGTTGCTTGGGAACAAGATTGTGCCGAAAATATGTATAAATTCGGGAGGGTGCAGCGAGGCCAATTACAAGGGGCACCTTATGTTCCTGGTGACATTAACCATGACCACTCTCCGACAGGTGGATTCGAATATGGAACACAAGGATTGTCCATTACAACTTTTAAAAGCGATTTTGAGCCAGAGGCGAAGCAATATCCGAGCATTAGAGTTGCTCCATTTGTAAGTTTGATTCCTTATACCGGACTTTCACAAGCAGCTCTGTATACTGGATTTTATTATTCTACATTGGAGAATACATGGGGAAGCAGACCCGTAGATTTCAACAAATCTCTTGAATTTAATGACCAAAACTGCCAATCTTATTCAACCGCAAGCGTACTAAATCAATTATCCAACTCAGATGGATTTACGGAACAGCAATGGGATGTAGGTAACTTTGCGCCGTCATTTCATTCTGAGTTAGATGAATTTTATTCTGAATTTCAATCAGAACTAGAAGAACTTGCTAAAACTATAGGTGGAGCTTTGGCCGCAGACCAAGTTGCTACAGCTTATTATAATTATGACGGAACTTACAAACAGGTTTGTCAAAAATTACACGTTTGCATTATTCCTGATGTTAGAGTTGGTCGTCACCCAAACTGTTATGTAACATTTACACCCCTTAACCATAAAATAAGAAACCCTATAATGTGGGAAAAGTTTCTAGAAGACGAAAAAGAAGCGTTAAAACGCCGAACACAGGAAAAAAAGCCTACTATTTGTGACCTGCATCCATTGGATGAAATTTGTAACGCAGGCCTCGTTTCAAAAGCAGATGATGCGCGCCGTCACCGTCCGCGCGATTTGCATAACTATGAATGTGACCCAAATCCTACTGGTATATATAGAGTTGGTTTTACAAGAGAGAAGTTAGATTCTCCAAATTCTCGTGCATTGGCTGTCAGTGTAGGAAGAAATGTGGGTTTGTCGACCCCAGGTTCATTTGCACCAACAGATGAGCTTGGATATTTTTATGTGTCTGATTTGACTGAATCTTTATTGACATATCCTGCGGCGTATAGAAATGCAGTGATTATTTACCCTGTTAGTTGCGACCCGCATGGAGGAACAACCACTGCGGGTCGGGACCGGGTTGTCCACGGGCAGAAGTTCCTCGGCAAGGAAATGTATTATGGTATAATGACAACTCATGTAGACCGAGAAATCCGTGTCCCTGAAATTACAGAAATATACGGAGAGCCACCGAATAAGAAAAATAATAATACCTCAATGATTAAAGTAATTAATAACAATATTGACCCAGACCTTAATCCTTATATGTCTACTGACGGCAAGGGATTTTTGCATTTTACGACATTAATTACTGGGGACAAAGTAGCAATTACTACTGTTTCTGGGTATCATTCCGTAATCTCTGGCCTAAATAAAAATGAAAGTACTGGTCAAAGGCAAACTGTAGATGTAAAATTAATAGGTTCTCCAGATATGTTTGGTGATTTTACTAAGGCCATAACTCCTTTGTCTGGCTTAACAAGCTTTAATATTACTCTTGATGATAATGGTGTTTCTACTGATTTGTCTTTTTCTAGTCGCCCTCCAGCTCTTCCTAATCAGGAATCTATCTTAAATAAGATTGGCCCAAGACTTATATGATATTTACTGAAAATAAACGAAGACTGATTCCAGAATCCAAACAGGTCACAATGGATTTCGCAAGTTTGTCAATAAGCAACATTACTGGATTAGCGGAAATTGGAGTATCTGGACAAAATAAAATGTTTTCTTTTTCTTTTGTGTCTGGGAGGATTTTAGACCCAGAAAAAAGATTCATAGATTCTTATAGGCCAAATGAAAATGTATCTTTACGAACCGAGGTATCTGATTCGCTTTATAGATATTACGTAGATGGAGAGCTTTTTTGTGATGGGGAACCTAAGAGTTCTACTATATTTAAATATTTTTTTGTTAATGTAACTGGATGTAGCCTGACCGTTGTTCCATCTTTATATGCGCCAAACCCTAATATTTCTATACAATTTGAAAACCAATTTAGAGCGGGGACATTTGCTACTGGAAAAATAATTAACAATTCTGACATTGCTTTTCAGATATTTGATTCTTCTTATTTTTTTAAGGATGCAGATTTGCCGAGTTTTAATGAAAGAATATCTGGTTTTGTGAACAGTGGTTCGTCTTTGGGGTTTTATTTACCAGATATTTCTAGTGGGTCACTTGACGGCCCCATTCCTTTTTCTTTTAATTTAGACACTTCATATGGAAAATTTACCAAAGACATCATATTAAATAGAGTATCTGGGGTGACAGGGAATTTCTTAATTAGTGGAATATTTAATTTTGTTAATGTAGATGTTTTGACCCTTTTTAGCGGCACATTAACTGGAGGAGCGACAAACTCTCAATTTCTTTTTGTAAGGAATAACCCAGTGTTTGAAGACCACCAAATTATTTATGAAGCTTATGATGTAAATAGCTCTAAAATTCCAAAGACATTAAAATGTCATTTAACACCTCTTGTCCCAACTGGATATACTAATATTTTTACTGGCGATTTTGTTACTGGGGTGAGATTAACTAACTCTGGCATTTATGAACAAATACCAGACTTAGAGTTTTTAAGTTATTATTCAATTAAAAATGTAGATTTTGCAATTAACAATTTGTTTTCAAATGGATGTAGCGGAAAACCAATTCCAGTTTCTTTCCAAGTAAATAGTGGATTAGGAACTGGGGCAAGCGGTTTGGCATTATTGGCGCCAGTTTCTTTAAATCTTTATGGAGGCAATTCTTTTTATAGTATCACTGGTATCAATATGCTTAGTGGCGGAACCGGATATAATTATGCGCCAGTAATCATTCTTAATACTGGAGATGTTTCTGCACAATGTTTTGATGTGCCTTATGCGAGTGGAAATCAATACATATTTGCTCCGTTTTCTGGGTCTGTCATTTTAAATCCTTTAGCGTCTTATTTATTCGCTGAAGTTTTTTATAACACTGAGATTACGGGTTTTGTTACTGGTGAAGAACAAACTTATATTTCGGCGACCGGGATTACTCTGACTAATATAGGCTCTGGATATAACAGCAATTACTATCCAAAAATGATTTTTCATAGAAATCCTAATGATAGGTTTTCTGCAATTGCGGAGATTTCTGGATTAGATTCAACTGGACAGTTTTATTTAAATTCAAGCAGCGAAACTTCTCAATTTTCTGGTGTATGGCAGCTTTATACAGGTAAAGATATAGATTCATTAGCAAAAGTAAACTTTTATCAAAATTCTGGATACAGTGGAGATATTAATTTGGGCGCTGATGTTAATTCCGTATTGTTTAGGATTTTTTATACACAGACAACTCATAATAACCCTATGCAGACAAAGCTTTCTGCCATATTACAAGACGATTCTTTATTTTCTTGTGTGGTTAGGGGTGTAAATACATTTAGTAGCGAAACTGGATATTTAAAAATAATTCAAGAACCAATTGATGACGTTGACGATATAGATTTTTTTAATTAATGGCACAAACACCAAAACAATCAAAAGAAAAATTAGTAACGGTACAGAATAGAAACTCTGAAATCGTTACTGCTAGAGTTGTGGCAAATTATGGCGACCCCGGCATTACAGAGGATAAGCATTTTGATATTTTGAGCAGGTTTGTGATTGTTATGTTGGAATCTTGTGACAGAATGCCTACTCTTCACCTACACAAGACAATGTTTGCTGTAGTTCTCCGTCCCCTACATTTGTGGGTTAATGTAGATGGGGGTGTCGCTAGTAATGTTATCAACCAAAGGCGCTCAGACGCCATGGGAAACATTAATATAGGCTCAGTTCATAACTATTCATTGAATAATATTCCAAAAATCAATAACCCATATAAAATTGGAGAAACATTAAAAATCAAAAAAATTAAAACTCCAATTCCCATAACAGATTATATTTTTAAATCTGAATTTGATATTTCTCATTTGGCGGGAATCCATATGAACATGAATCCAGCATATCTCGCTACAGACCCAAATCCAGACCCAAATTGTGACTACAGCCGCCCGCCGGGCAGACCAGTGAGACCAGGGAAATCAGGGAGACTAGCGATTCAGCAAGTGCCGGCGAGAGGTCATGGTCTGCAAATTTATGGGACGACCGGAGGCGCAACGGGCGCAACGGGCGCAGGGGGCGGCGCAGCCGCTGCCCTCCGTTTTGCAGAGGCCAAAAGAAAATGTTTGTCCGCACCTAACAGTCAATTTGCTGGATTTTCGCCTCCTTATCCGATTGTACCCCCGATAATACGCGGGGCTATAGATAGCTATACTCATTGGATTTCATTAAACAGATATGCATTTGCATTATTTTGGAGATATATTCATGCAAGTGATATTTGCAAATATGATAAAATTTTATTGGACGCTTTTACTTATGCAAATGCCGTCAATTTTCGAAACAGTCCCTATGTTTTTAAGGTTCAGCAGAATATATTCTTTAGAAATATAGCCTATGAGGACTTAAATGAAAATCAAAAAGTTCGAGAAATAAACAATGAGTGTCAGCCATTGATTCTTACTACTCCAAACTCATTTCCGACTCCACAAATTAGACAGGCCGGAACAATAGTTTATAATCCAACATATTCTCAAATTATTGTGACAGGCCGGAGTGGCCGGACTGGCCCAACGGGGGAAACTGGCCGAACGGGGGAAACTGGCTCTACTGGCTCTACTGGCTCTACTGGCTCTACTGGAGAAACTGGCCCAACTGGCCCAACTGGCCCTTGAGCAGGTTTGTTGTTGGAATCTTGTAGATGAAACCGGCGCTTGGAAAACCGTTTTGGGAGAGCAAAGAACGGAAAATTTTCTTCCTAGATATTATCGTGGGCCATTTAGGTTTTTAAATTTTTGATGCGCTCTATAAGCTCAAAGATTTTAACTTTGGAGATGTCTTCTAATTTGAGTATGTCTTCTGCGCCTTTATGTCCTTCTTTTTGAAGTTTGGCTTTAATATGGTCAAAAGTTACTCCTTTTTGTTTCATT